>Ga0194053_10001352_pt1 | contig 15779 bp, 13 predicted proteins | sample SepL228m_MetaG_FD_161684 | JGI IMG/M metagenome (GOLD analysis project Ga0194053, IMG submission 161684) | Anoxic zone freshwater microbial communities from boreal shield lake in IISD Experimental Lakes Area, Ontario, Canada - Sep2016-L227-8m | ecosystem: Environmental > Aquatic > Freshwater >... | reverse complement strand
GAAGAGGACTGTTCTCCGGGTGTATAGCGCTGATTTTGAAGCTCGAGGGCGGATTGGGAGACTCCCTGCTGAGTTGGCAGGGGGGCGGTGCCGGTGGAGGGAAGTTCGCTGGCGGCCTTGGAGTTTTCATCGGATTGGAAGGGAGCCTTTTCGGGAGGCTTGTCGGTGACTTCCTTGGCATCAACAAATGGGCGTTCAGGCGGGGGAATTTCCAGAGTGACTTCTGGCATGGGTGGCTCTGGCGGGAGGGCCGCTTTCTCTGCCATGCGTTTGGTAAAAAGAATTGCCAGAAGAATAATCAGGGTGGCATGGATCAGGCAGGAGAGAAACAGCAGGAAAGGAAAACGCTCCCGGAGGTTTTTTTTACGGACTTGGGCCGCTCTTTCAGACTTGGACTGCTTTGTATCCAGGGCACTCATGTGGTCACATTTCTCCTGGCCTTCCTTGTGGGTGTTTTCTGTTTCTTATTAGGAAAACTGAGTTTTCCCGTGCGAGCCTGATGAAAAAGATATTGCTGGATGTATCCCGCGTAGGAACCCAAAAGGTTCTCCCCATACCGTTCCAGCTGATCCGGTGTGGCCTTTTTGCCTTTTGAAGAGCGAAACGATCCGAGAGTCCTTGCGATCCAGACATCGACAGGCACGGCATCGAGGCGTTCGTAGGAGAAGAGCAGGATGCAGTTGGCCACCTTGCGACCGATGCCGGGGAGTGTGCAAAGTGCGGTGCGTGCCTCCTCGGTATCCATCATGTTTAGGCTCTCTGGATCGAACTTGCCTGTCGCGATCAGTTTGGCCGTGCCGAGCAATCCCTTGGCGCGGAACCCCAGACCGCATCGCCTCAGCTCATCCTCGGTGGCATCGGCAATCACTTCAGGGGATGGAAAAGCGGAAACGGGTGAATCATGAAGCTTCTGTCCGTAGGTTGTTCGCAGGGCAAGGCTCATCTGGCGGATGTGGGCCACCTGTTTCATCGGGGAGAGGATGAAACTTGCAATACACTCCCAGTGAGGTTGGCGCATAATACGGAGTCCGCGACAGGCAAGGGCTGCCTGATATGAGACGGGATGATGTGCGCAGGAGGCGCGTATGGCCTCAAGATCGTGATCAAACGAAAAGTGCCGGTGCAGCAGCGACGGAATCCCAGAATCCTTCATGCCACGATAATGAAGATTTTTTCCAACTTGTTTGAGGATGATGGGAGTGGTTCCTATGCATCCTGTATAACCCTCTTCGGACTGTGTCCAATGAAAGGTCTGCCCGCTCTCGAGAGTCATCGCGAGATCAAACTCCGGACACTCTATCACACCTTCTTCCCAACGGGGTTTCATGACTCGTTGGAAAAATCATTCCCGGCAGGATCTCCATTGTGAATCGCAGGGTCACCATAAAGGGTGGATGCGCTGGCTGAGGTGATCGCCACATCGAAGATCTCCCCGTGAAAGCGGTTGCCTCCCTCGAAGATCACGATCTTGTTGGTGCGAGTACGGCCTGCAAGGCGCAAGGGATCATTGCGGCTTGGTCCCTCGCAGAGGATCTCCTGCCGCGTGCCTACACAGGCATCAAGATGGCGAGATGCCGAGGCATTCACCACGGAGAGAAGATCCTGATTGCGTGATTCCTTTACCTCCTCGGAAAGCTGATTTTTCATCTCCGCAGCGGGAGTATCTCCCCGTTGCGAGTAGCGGAAGATGAAGGCTCCGTCGAATCCGATCTCCTCGGCAAGATCACGGCTGGCCTTGTAGTCATCCTCCGTCTCACCGGGAAAACCGACAATGATGTCGGTGGTGATGGAGATTCCCGGACGGCTTGCCCGGAGGTCGTTCACAAGTTTTCTGTAGGAGCAGGCAGTGTAGGGACGATGCATGGCCTTGAGGATGCGGTCTGAACCCGACTGAAGGGGGAGATGGACATGCTCCATGAGCTTGGGCAGTCTTGCGAAGGAATCGACCAGATCCTTTCGGAATCCCATCGGATGGGGCGAGGTGAATCGGATCCGATCCAGTCCATTGATATCATGCAGTGCCTCGATGAGCTGCACAAACGGACTCTTTCCCCCAATTATTGGGAATTCATGCCGACCGTAGAGGTTCACAATCTGGCCAAGGAGAGTGACTTCCCGGATCCCTCGCTCCACCAGGATGCGTGCTTCGGCGACAATCTCCGCGATCGGGCGACCGCGTTCTTCTCCACGAGTCGAGGGAACAATGCAAAAAGTGCAGTGCATGTTGCACCCCTGCATGATCGAAATAAATGAGGTGGCCTCTTTTTTCAGCCTTTTTTCATCATGGGGAAGATGATCGCGGATGGTATTTTGAGAGCCGGCTTCCGGTGCTGTATCAACGATGGGTATGATCGGAGGATTGATGGACTCTCCCAGTTCCAGAATATCCTCCCGGGCAAACGCCTGTTCACGCTTTTGCAAAGCTTCCTCCACATAGTCGGCGACACGGTGAAATTTCTGCGTACCGACAACGAGATCGATATGGGGGGTGTTTTCCTTGAGTGATTCACCGAGGCGTTGTGCCATGCATCCCATGAAGCCAAGAACAAGCTTGGGCTTCTCTCGACGAAGTTTGCGGAGCATTCCCATTTTTCCAATGGCCTTGCGCTCGGCCATTTCCCGTACGCTGCATGTGTTGAGCAGAATGACATCGGCCTCGCGCTCGCTAGAGACCAGCTTGTGTCCACGATCCTGCAGATCGCGCGCGACCTGTTCGGAGTCGCGTTCGTTCATCTGGCATCCGTAGGTCTTGATGAAGACGCTGGGCATGGAGAAAGAAAAAATGAATAAGTGAAAATATAAAAGACTGTCGAAGCAACAATGCCTCAAATCCTTTTAACGCAAACTCCTATCCCTGTGGGGATACCTCTGAAGGGGGCTGAGGCGAAACCTCCGATATCTGAGGTGAGACTGCATCGGGATCAGTCTCCTTTTCCTGTTCGGGAGATTGCTGATTTTCGGAGGAATTTTCCTTTTTGGGATCGACCCGCTTGAGCCCGATGCGCTGACCCGCTGCCTCGACGAGGTGGGCAACACCTTTTTTGAGGCGATAGCCTCTCAGCCAGATCACAAACATGATGATGGCATACAGGAGACCCGGCCAAGTCAGGTCATGGCCTGTGGCAGCCCAGTATATCAGGAAGCTTACCATCAAGAAGTTCAGAAGGAAGGTGGTAGCAACCATGCGGGTGGCAAGTGAGACACGGGTGAGGCACTTGGGCCCCCCATGATACTCCGTCACGCTTCGCACGGTAACCCCCCACCAGAAACTGCCGTAGATCTGGACATCCCATTCTTTCCATCCCGTATCCATTGAGTAACTCCATCCTTCCGATTCGAGGGTCTCGATCGTGGTGGTGAGCAAAATTTCGCGTCCCTTTCCCTCTTCATTCCAGAAGACAAGCTTGGAGAGACCTCTGATCTTGCTGGGAACGAAGTTCTTCTCTTTGGCGGCAATGATCGACTCGGGGGTTCGTTTGAATTTCAACCAGGTGAAATAGCGGGACCACCCCCTATAGAGTGGCTGAGAAAGTGCAAGTCCTGCGACGAGCAACCGGGCGCGGATCGTGTCGAACCGTGGCTCCAGCTTGGCGTGGATCATGTAGGAGAGGGCCACTAGGAAGGTACCGCCAAACATGAGATAGGCCACGATGCGAAGTCCGGGGAAGGGGATTGATAGGAGGAATAGGAAAGCCGTGAGTAGCACCCATTCGATACTGCTGAGGTAGGAGGCCAACTCGGATTGAGGTGTCGGATAAATGCACTGGAAGAGGCCTTCACCAAAGACCCCGTGATAGATCACCGGCTGATTGATCAGCCATGTGAAGCGTGGAGCACCATAGACCTGCCCCTTCCATTTAGCAGTTCCCGTCGGGCCGAAAAATACTAAATGCTTGAAGCGAAGCAGCGACTCGGCCTCGCCATAACCCTCCTGTTGTTTGCGAAAGGCCTTGAGCGTGAAACGACGGTAGTGCCAGACAATCGCCGAGGGGCTGAATGCGATCACCTCGCCCTCCTGCTGAAGGCGCCAGCAAAAATCGACATCATCACCCGCTTTGCGGTATTCGGGATCGAAGCCTCCAATCTTGTCAAAGGCCCAGCGATGGAACGCCATGTTGCAACCGGGAATATGTTCGGCCACTACATCGGTGAGGAGCACATGACTTGGCCCACCGGGAGCAGCAGCGACGCAGGCCTGCTGCCAATTCTGGGCGGGAGGGGAGATGTTGGGACCTCCCACCCCTGCGTAGCTGCCGGAGAGCAGGGTGCCCACCAGATAGTAGAGCCAATCGGGATCGGCCATACAGTCGCTGTCGGTATAGGCGAGGATCTCACCCGTGGCATACGCTGCCCCGACATTGCGTGCGTAGCTCAGGCCGTGATTGGTCTGATAAATCGACTTCACCCAGGGGTGTCCCTTGACGATATCCTGCGTATTATCTGTCGATCCGTCATCGACAACCACCACCTCGTAATTGGGATAATCAATCTTTTTGAGAGATTGAAGACATGCTTCCAAGGTCGGCCCTCCGTTATAACCGCAGACAATCACCGAGACCTTCGGCACGCGGGGCAGTGTGGCCCGGTGAGTGATGGAGAGTTTGTCATCAAAGAATCCTTTCACAGTGGAGAGCGCTTTCTTCGGTGTGCGGTCACGCTTCACCAGACCGAATGCCCAGTCGAGAATCTCGTTGCCTCCCCGATGCCATTCGTCGGTCCATGCGTAAAGAATCGTTCCGGCGAGTCCTCCGCGCACCACGGCATCGAGATGCCAGCCGATCATTTCGGCCTGCTCCTCCTCGGTATGGCGGATGGTGTCCATGCCGAATTCGCCCATGATGAGCGGCTTATCCTCGGCCAGATTCTGAAGACGGGCCAGATAGCGTTCGAAATCCTCCCGGCGATGGAGGTAGACATTGAAAGTCAGGAAATCGACATTCTGCGGGAGCAGATACTCGGTCGGAGGATAGCTCGCGTAGGAATAAAGGACGGTCGGGTCTTCGCGACGGGCGATATTGACCAGATGCTCGACGAATTCCGTCACCCGTTTGGCACCGAGCCAACGCACCATCGAGGAAGGGATTTCATTGCCGAGTAAATAACCGAAGATTGCAGGATGTCCCTTATGCTCTCGGATCGCATCCCGCACGGCCTGCTCAACCGAGGCCCGTACCTTGCGGTCATTGAGGAACTCCACATGCTCCATCCAGGCAATGCTGAAGAGCACGCGCAGTCCGTTCTGATGACAGATGTCGAGGAACCATAAGGGAGGAGTCGTGTAGATTCGGATCAGGTTGGCACCCGTCTCCGCGATGACCGCCATGTCCTTAGCCACCTGCTCTTTCGGCCCGTATTGGAATCCCTCGGCATCGGGTGCGAAAGGTCCATAGGTGACCCCTTTGGCAAAAAATTTCTTTTCCCCCTCGAAGAAAAACTTCGAGCGGACAATTACGCGTTCACTCACCCAAAGATCGGTAGTGGATTGTCTCTGCAAAGTCCAGTTGGAAGGGGTAGAGCCTTTGGATTTTTGCGCCGCTCTTCATTGCTTCTCTAAAACATGAATTCCAGATTGCGTCGCAAATTTATGCCTTCTTGACAGTAAAGGGGACGGATTTTTCCCCGGCGACAAAGATAAGGAGTTTAACGGGGACTCCGCCCGTGTTCACGCCATTGTGCAGGAGATTAACGCATTCGGCGAGGGTATCGCCTGTATGAAAGGTGTGCTTGCCATGGCCCTTGATATCCACAGTGATTTCACCCGAAAGGACATAGCCGAAGAGGGGGACGGGATGTGTGTGCCATCCAGTCTGTTTGCCGGGAGGAATGGTGACGACCAGAATCGAGACCTCGGCGGAATGTGTATGTGGGTATTCGATTTGTTGTCCTGCGAAGTTTGTCGAGGTGCGCAGGAGGGGGGTGACCCTGACATCAAAGTTGTAATCAGGCTTTGCCTGTTCACCCCGAACGGAGAGGGAGAGGCAGAGTGTCAGTGCAGCGGCGAATAGGGATGGGCGGATCATGAAGTCTGGAGGTGGGGATTAGATTCCTCTCATCGACTCGATGGTCGGCAGTCTGCGGCGTTTGTCACCGAGGCGGGGGATGCAGGCGATGAGTGCTTTGGTGTAGGGATGTTGGGGAGAATGCAGGATCTGCTCGGTCTCGCCATATTCCACGACTTCACCACGGTACATGACGGCGACATTTTGAGCGAGACCTCGGATGATGGCAAAGTTGTGAGTGATCAGCAGAACGGCCATCCCAAGCTCTCGCTGGAGTTCACGCAGCTTGTCCAGGATCTGAGCCTGAATCGTCACATCAAGCCCAGTCGTTGGTTCATCGGCGATCAGGAGATCAGGACGGGCTGAGAGAGCCATGGCGATCATGACGCGCTGCTGCATCCCGCCGCTGAGTTGATGCGGATAGTCATGCAGGCGGCGGGCAGGTTCATTGATCCCGACGGCGTCAAGCCATCGGATGATCTCGGCATCCTGATCGTGCGTCGTCTTTTTCACATCAGGGCGGTGAAGTTGGATCATCTCCGCGATCTGGCTGCGGATGGTATAGACGGGATTGAGCGAGGTGGAGGGTTCCTGAAAAATGTAGGCAATCCTGCCTCCTCTCACGCGGCGAAGTTCTGCATCGGAGGCTTTCAGAAGATCCTGCCCTTCAAAGAAAATCTCCCCTCCCTGATAAACTGCCGGAGGGCTCGGTAGTAGTCGGGTGATTGAAAGGGCGGTGACGCTCTTGCCACTGCCGCTCTCACCGACGATGGCGAGAGTTTCACCCTTATTCAGAGAGAGTGAAACACCATGGAGTGCTGGAGAGAGACCGATGTCGGAAGAAAATCCGACTTTGAGATTTTTGATTTCAAGCATGGTGGACATAATGATCAGCTTCGGTTTTCTGCGGCCTCCTGGAGGGCATTGATGGCGAGGTAGAAGGAGAGTGCTGCTAGCAGGATGGCGAGGCCAGGGAAGAGATTGAGCCACCATGCATCGAGGAGATAGGATTTTCCTTCGGCGATGATATTGCCCCAGGTGGCCTGAGGGGGCTGCACGCCAAACCCAAGAAAACTAAGACCCGCTTCCGTCAGGATGGCATCGGGAATGCCAAGTACAGCCGTGACAAGAATCGGTGCGGCGGCATTGGGAAGAATATGGCGGGTGATGATGCTCCAGTGACCTTGTCCGAGGACGCGCGCGCCCTTTACATATTCGGTTTCACGGAGTGTCAGAAACTCACCACGCACAAGCCGCGCTGTGCCCGTCCAGCTGACAAGGCCGATGACAACGACGATATTGATCATGCTGGGGCCCAGAATGGCCACTGCTGTCAGGATGAGGAAAAAAGTCGGAAAGCAGAGGAGTGCATCCACAGAACGCATCAGGATCTGGTCGGTGAGACCGCCGAAATATCCTGCTATCGCACCGACTACGAGTCCGATGCCGAGTGAGACAGCCACGGCGATAAATCCAACAGTGAGGGAAATCCCCGCTCCGTGAAGCATCCTGGAGAGCACATCGCGGCCCAGATTATCTGTGCCGAGCCAATGCTGTGGTGATGGAGGGAGGAGTTTCTGTTCCAGATTTGTAGTGTTCGGATCACAGGGCCAGTGATGTCCTGTTGCTGAGAGAATGGCCGTGCCTCCCGCCGTAATGGCAAAGAACAAAATGACGATTACTGAGATCAGGGCAATCGGCTGCGCCCAAAAACGCCGCCAGATACGAGTCCCCGGTGTCTCGGTTTCACTGGCTTGAATTGTCTTGGCGGTGAGCGTTGTCATGACTACTCCAATCTGACCCTAGGATCAACCGCAGCATAGAGGAGGTCGGAGATGAGATTGCCGAGCAGGATGAGTGCTGCCAGAACGAAATTCAGCGCAACAAGTGTCGGGTAATCACGCTCTAGGACCGCCTCATATCCAAGCCGACCCATGCCCGGGTAGGCGAAGATGGTTTCGATGACCACGGAACCGCTGATCATTGCAGGAAGCAGCATTCCGATGCCTGCAATGAGGGGGCGGATGGAATTGCGGAGAGCGTGTTTGTACAGAACGACCTCCTCGGAGAGTCCTTTGGCGTGAGCTGTGCGGATATACCCCTCGCGCGTGGTCTCAATCATTGTTGCTCTGAGGTATCTGGATTGAGCGGCAAACCCGCCGAGCGCGAGGATGCTTGCCGGAAGCAGGAGATGCCAGATCCTGTCCAGAATAACGGCCAATTCATTGGGAAAGGCGATGCCGTAGCTCTGGGTTCCGAGGATCGGGACGCCGAAGTTTTTTACCAAAACAATGGCGACGATGTAGGAAATCCAGAACCCAGGCAGCGCGATAAAAAGAAAGGCAAAGAAGGAGCTAGCCATATCCTGCCAGTGACCGGCATACCGGGCCGCATAGACGCCGAGGAGCGTGCCGAAGGAAAGGGAAATCAGGATGGCGGTGAAATTCAGTGAAAGGGTAGCCGGGAGGCGCTCCAGAATACGGGACATGACGGGACGGTCATCCTTGATGCTGCGAAGATTGCCCGTGAACAGGTCACGCATGATGAAGGCATATTGTGTCGGAAGAGGCTGATCGAGATGAAATTTCTTGCGGAAAGTGGCCTTCACTTCGGGCGAGATCTTGGGATTCAATTCACCCCACGGATAGGGACTGCCTGGAGTCAGCGTCACAATGAAGAACGAGATGATGCTGATAATGAACAGCAGCACGACGCTGAGCGCGAGACGGCGGATGATGAAGGAAGTCATTGGGGAAAATTCTGAAATACTGAAAAGCTAAAATTATATTGCTGAAAAAGAGGGCACGGGAGAGGGATTTTCCAAATTTCAGGTTGTTAGCGTTTTAGATTGTTCCCAAGGACGGAGTCCTTGGGGGGATATTCCGGACGGTAGAACCACTCCATGTTATAGCTCCAGCCAGCCTTGGTCATCGTGATCGGTGAGTCAATCCATTCACCCGCCTTGGATCCCGGCTGGCGAAGACGATAGCTGTTTTTCCACAGGACGGAGGTCGATTCTGGGACAAAGAGGAAGAGGTAAGGCTGGTCATTGTAGATGGTCTGCTGTAGTTCTTCCGCCAGCTTCAGGATCTCCGGCCGGCTGTATTCCTGACGCAGATCGGAGAGGAGATGATCGACCTCGGGGTTCTGGTAATCGACGAAATTCAGTTCTTCGGGATGGGTCTGGCTGGAGTGCCAGATGGCGTATTGATCAAAGTCATTCCCTAGTCCCCAGCCCAGCACGATGGCGTCAAATTCCCCCTTGTTGACAAATCGCTTGAGCAGCACCGCCCATTCGTAGATTTCCACCTTCACCTCGACCCCGACCTGCTTGAGGTCATCCTGAACGAGGGTGGCGATGTCACGGCGGATTTCGTTCCCATTATTGGCGAGTAGGGTGAAGGAGAGGCGCTTGCCATCCTTGACCCTGATCCCGTCCGATCCGGGCTTCCAGCCTGCCTGATCGAGCAAGGTCCGGGCCGTAGTGGGATTATAGGGGAGGGCCTTCACCCGTGGATCAAAGAACCACATCTTCGGTGTGAAAATGCCGGTTGATTGGACTCCTCGTCCATAGATGATGTATTTGATCATCTGCGGGATATTGACAGCTTGCGCGAGGGCCTTACGGACTCGGAGGTCCTGAAAGAGTGGGCGGCGTAGATTCCAGCCGATGTAGTTGTACATATTCCCGGAGGAGCTGAAGAGATCGAAGCGTTTGTCCTTCTCGAAGCTCTTCACTGCCCAGGGATCGACATTCCAGAAATCGATCTGATGCGTCTCAAAAGCCAGTCGCAGTGTCAGGGGGTCAGGCAGGACACGGAAAACAACGGAGTCGAGCCAGGGAGAGCCAAGATAGTAGTCGGTATTTTTGACCAGACGGATGTATTCGTTGGTTTTCCAGGAATCGAATTTGAACGGGCCGGTGCCGATGGGGTGTCGGTTATAGAAATCAGCCCATTTGGAGGGCTCAATATTTTCCAGAAGGTGGGCTGGGAGGATAGCTCCCATCCAGCTTAGGAGGGCTGGGGAGAAAGGTTTCTTGTAGCGGACGATGACCTCGTAAGGGGTCGGAGCAGTGACGGATGAGACCAGTTCGAAATCTGAGCTGCGGGGAGAGGCGACACGGGGATTAATGATCGCCTTGTAGGTGAAAAGGATATCGGCTGAGGTAAAGGGAATGCCGTCGTGCCAGCGAACATCACGACGGAGTGTGAAATGGATGATCGGCTCCGCAAGGAATGAGGTAACAACCGATTTATTATGGAAAGGGATGTAATAGATTTCTTTGTCCCTTAAAGCTTGCGCTATTGCTTCGCTAGCTTTGTAGCCAGGTTCACTGAGGCGAATGATGAGCTTGGTGCGAGGAGCAAGTTCAGTTGAAGTAATCGGCCAATCGGGATGGTTAGTACGAGCAAAAATATCGAGAAAGCTCTTTGCCTTCTTCGCCTCCTCCTCTGTGGCAAACTGAAATGTCGTCTCCTGCGAGAGTTCCCAGTTCGTAGCCAGATCGCCGACGACTTCGAGATTCTGGTTATATTTTAGAAGGCCGTTAAAAATCATACCTCCGACTTCCGAGGAGGCGGAGTCGGCCTGCTGGATCGGATTGAGCGTGGAGGGTTCGCCGATGGTGCCGATCGACATTTCATTTTTCTTAGCCACAGAGAGGAATGTCGCATTCAGAAAAGCGGCGACCAGCAGCACGATCAGAAGAATCGGTATGCCATAGAGAAAGAGCCGTATTGTGCGCATTAAGAGGAAATGAGGCTGTTAGGCTGTAGGCTATTGGGCTGTAGGGTCAAGAAAGGTGTGATGCACAGCTATAGATGGATGCGAGTTCTTCATGAAGCAAGTGTAGGAAATCTCTAAATAATCACCTTTGGGGGTTGTCCGGCTTGGTACTCCATGCTTTGCTACTTGGCTCATCATGAAAGTCACCATCGAACAGAAAGAGTCCTGCATCGTCGATCTCCACATCGAGCTTCCTCCTGAGCGTTTTGAGTCGGAGTGGAAGGAAGTCGGTGCGGAATACCGCCGTCATGTCAATCTCCCAGGTTTCCGCAAGGGAAAAGCTCCTCTCGCCATTGTTGAGAAAAAATACGGGCAGGACATCGAGCAGGAAGTGACCCGCAAGCTCCTGGATGCCGCTGTGCGCGATGCGATCACCGAGCAGAAGCTCAAGCCTGTTCAGAGACCAAATGTGACCGAGATCAAACTGGAAGGTGATCGTTCCCTGCGTTTCACCGCGACAGTTGTGACCCGTCCGGAGATTGCCCTGCCAGAATACAAGGGGCTTGAGGTGACCGTGGAAAAGCCGGTGGTGAAGGATGCCGAGGTGGATCAGTTTCTCGAAGGTCTTCGGGGTGATCTGGCCGAGTTCAAGACCGTCGAGGGTCGAGCCATCGCGATGGGTGACTTTGCCGTGCTTGATTACGAAGGATTCATTGATGGCAAGAGTCTTGCCGAGAGTTATCCTGACTTGCAGCCGACCTATGCCGGCCGCAAAAATTTCTGGATCCTCATGGAGGAAGATCGTCCGATTCCGGGCCTGGCCGCTGCGATGATCGGAATGAATACCAGTGAGAGCCGTGATTGTGAGGTGACTTACCCCCCTGAGTTCGGTGAGGAAAAACTGCGTGGATACAAAGTTGTCTATAAAGTAACCCTCCATGAGATCAAGGAGAAAGAGCTTCCCCCAATTGATGATGCATTTGCCGAGAAACTGAGCCCCGGCTCGACTCTTGAGAAGATCCGTGAGCAGGTACGCGAACGGCTTCTGGCAAACGCCGAGCAGAATTTTACGCAGTCAGTTCGTGGCGAAGTGGTGAAGCAACTCCTCGCTCTGGTGACGATGGAGACACCCTCCACGATGGTGCAGCAGGAGAGCAGTACAATCCTCAAGGAGATTGTCCGCGAAAATCAGCAGCGGGGAGTCGGTGAGGAGGAACTTCGCGCCCATCAGGAAGAGCTTCTGGGTGCAGCCCGTCAGAGTGCGGGTGATAAGGTGAAGCTGAACTTCATTCTGGGTGAAATCATCAGTCGGGAGAATATCTCCGTTTCCCACGACGAACTTGCCTGGCGGATCACCAACATGGCGGAGCGTTATCAGATGACTCCTCAGAAACTGGTGAAGGAACTTCAGAAGCATCGGGCCATCCCGGGCATCGAGGAGGAGATTGCTTTGGGCAAGGCACTTGATGTGGTCGTTTCCCATGCTAAGGTTAATGGGGAAGAGCCCAAACCAATCCTGACTTCCGCCTCGACCCACACTCATGATGAAGAACATGTCCATGGCCCCGGTTGCGGGCATGATCACTAAGACGCAAATGACCATGACTCCCATGTCCCAATCCCGTAACTCTCCTTCCAATATGCTCATCCCGATGGTGGTTGAGCAGACAGGTCGAGGCGAACGAAGCTACGACATCTACTCAAGACTGCTCAAGGATCGCATTATTTTCATCGGCACCGGCATAGACGACCATGTCTCCAATCTTGTGATCGCCCAACTACTCTTCCTCCAGATGGAAGATGCCAAGAAGGACATTCATATTTATATCAACTCCCCCGGTGGTTCCGTCACTGCTGGACTGGCGATTTATGACACAATGAAATTCGTGACCTGTGATGTGAACACCTACTGCATGGGCATGGCAGCCAGCATGGGGGCATTCCTACTCTGCGCGGGTACCAAAGGGAAACGCTTTGCCCTGCCCAATTCCGACATCATGATCCATCAGGTCTCCGGTGGTGCTCAGGGTACTGCCAGTGATGTCGAGCGGAGTGTGGAGTTCATGTATAAGCTGAACCGCCGTCTCATCAAGATCATCGCCGAGAACACTGGGAAAAGTGAAGAGCAGGTGAAAAAGGATGCTGATCGCGATTACTACATGACAGCTGCCGAGGCCTGTGAATATGGCCTTGTTGATGAAGTCGTCAAATCCCGCAAAGAACTCTCCAACCCACCCGAGAAACTTTCCGATCTCAAGGAGTAAGGTTTTCACTTAAAATCACTTCAAGCCCAACTAGAAAGACTCCCTGCTATCAGTCAAAAGAAATATGGCCAGATCCAGTAATCTCACGATGTGCTCCTTCTGCGGAAAAAGCCATGCGGAAGTCCGCAAGCTCATCGCCGGCCCGGGAGTCTATATTTGCGACAGCTGCATTACGGTCTGCAAGGGAATCCTTGATAAGGAGGGAAGTGACGACGGAATCGGCAGCGAGGGACATGAACTTGTTGTACCTAAACCCTCTGAGATCCGGCGCGAGTTGGATGCCCACGTGATCGGGCAGGATCTGGCTAAGAAGACTCTTTCGGTGGCTGTTCACAATCATTACAAAAGGATCGCTTTAGAACGAAATGGAATGCCTGCGGGTTTGCTCACTGATGGGTTGGCAGATGTCGAAGTCGAAAAGAGCAATATTCTGCTCATCGGCCCCACCGGCTCAGGAAAGACGCTGTTCGCGCGCACGCTGGCCCGTATTCTGGATGTTCCCTTCTGCATTGCTGACGCCACCACGCTGACAGAGGCGGGTTATGTAGGCGAGGATGTCGAGAATATCGTGCTGCGCCTGCTTCAGAATGCCGACTATGATGTGAAGCGGGCCGAGATCGGAATCGTCTATATCGACGAGATCGACAAGATCGGACGCAAGACGGATAATGTCTCCATCACTCGCGATGTCTCCGGCGAGGGGGTGCAACAGGCCTTGCTCAAGATTCTGGAGGGAACTACCTGCAATGTCCCCCCGCAGGGTGGGCGCAAGCATCCCCATCAGGAATATATCCAGCTTAACACCCAGAATATTCTCTTTATCTGCGGTGGTGCCTTTGTCGGACTGGACAAAATCGTCGAACGTCGTCATGGGGGAAAAACACTCGGATTTCACACCTCTGACCTGAAAGTGGAGCCGATGAAATTTTCGGCGATCCTTGCCTCGGTGGAGCCTGAGGATCTTCTTGCATTCGGGATGATTCCCGAGTTCATCGGACGACTTCCTGTCCTTGCCTCACTGGAACAACTTACAGAGGAAGAACTCGTGAAAATTCTTACCGAGCCACGCAATGCCCTAGTGAAGCAGTTTACCAAACTGCTGGCCATGGATGACATCTCCCTGACTGTCACCAAGGATGCGCTCCACGCACTTGCCGAATCAGCCGTCAAAAAGGGAACAGGTGCCCGCGCCCTCCGATCCCTTCTTGAGAAGATCATGCTTGATGTCATGTATGAGGCTCCCGATCGGGATGATCTTGCGGGAGTGACGCTTAACCGTGCCGTTGTCGAGGGACGTCGCTCCCCCTTGGTGCGTCGCCGTCAGGACAAGGACGCCGCCTGATCTCATCACGATTGTGGTCCGGCTTGCGGAGCTTGAAATCGTACCCGTTCCGGGTCGGATGACACCTAATCAGGATCTGTCCGCAGCCCGTGAGGCACTCCTTGCGAAGGCTGCTGCCTACGCTCGCATTGAATGTGATTTTGGTGCGGCCAAGGGAAAATTTCTGACCGAAAGCGGCGTGCTTAATCCAGAGGTCTTTTTTTTCGGGATCGAGGGCCTATCCTCTCGCGTCACACGGACCAATAAGAAGATTCAACGGCTTGGCATTCCAAACGCCGCCCTCTGGCGTGGGTGGGGCAAGGAATCGCTCGACGCCCTCGTTCCTGACAGCTGGCTGGACACGCTCCATGTTTCCTTCCCTGATCCGTGGCCCAAACGCCGCCATTGGTTCCGTCGATTGGTAAATTCGGAATTTCTGGCAATTGCTGTGCGAAAGCTGAAAACTCCTCAAGATGACTGTAAAGGAGGCATCCTGCGTCTCATGACGGATCATCCCGGTTATTTTGCAGCGATGAAGGATCAACTGGCTGCACAAGGAGAATGGATGGAAGTCTCGTGGAAAGATGATTTGAATCGACCGATCACGGAGTTTGAAACCATCTTTCTGGCTAAGGGTGATCCGATCTGTCGCATCGCCGTGCGAAGAAAACCATAAAAATACCGCAACAAAATCCGGTTTTTCATGTTTGATTCAAATTATTGCTCCGTGTGCGGGCAAGCTTGCTTTTCGTCTGATCCGTAACCTTCTATCATTCTTTAACCAGTGACAGTTCCTCCTTCCGAATCAGAGACTTCGGATCAGATTCTGATGCAGGGTATCGGTCGTGGTGATACGCAGGCATTCCGGGAGTTCGTTGAACGCCATCAGTCTCTAGTGATCGGCATGGTGGCTCGTATGATTGGTACTGCTGATGCGGAGGATGTGGCACAGCAGGTTTTTCTTAATATCTGGAAATCCGCACCCCGATGGAGACCCGAGGCGAAGGTGACAACATGGATGCTCACCATTGCAAAGAGGTTGGTCTTCAACGAATCGCGTCGTCGCAGTCGTGCCCGCTTGATCCCCCAATCACAGGATGAAGAGGAGAACCGGGATTACCCCGACGCCTCACCGGGGCCGGATCGTCAGGTGCTCGAGCGGGAGTTGCATGACGCCATCGAATCAGCGATTTCATTTCTTCCGGAAAAAGAACGACTCGCCCTTGTGCTCCGTCAGTATCAGGAAATGCCCTATGATGAGATTGCGGTCGTCCTCGGGATGAGCCTCCCGGCAGTGAAAAGCCTTCTCTTCCGCGCCAGGGAAAGTCTGAAAATACGCCTGAAGCCCTATCTGGAGAGCTAAAATATTGTCCGTAAAGCCAGTGATTCTTACGCCTATGTCACGGTGAATTTGGGAAGGATTCTCTCCTTGTCTAGACAGCATTGAGAGACCACTCTTTCTCCACT
>Ga0194053_10001351_pt1 | contig 15801 bp, 12 predicted proteins | sample SepL228m_MetaG_FD_161684 | JGI IMG/M metagenome (GOLD analysis project Ga0194053, IMG submission 161684) | Anoxic zone freshwater microbial communities from boreal shield lake in IISD Experimental Lakes Area, Ontario, Canada - Sep2016-L227-8m | ecosystem: Environmental > Aquatic > Freshwater >... | reverse complement strand
CAACTTGTTCCCGAGCACGCGGGCTTGGATTCTTCGTTTGCATCCGCCGCGTTCCGGTTGTTAGACTGGCTCACAGATGAGTCTCCACCGCCCCACCTTTGGGAAATTGATCCGGTTTACCGTTCTGAGTTGCTGGGGCCTGCTCTCCTCCGGCGCCCCGGCCCAAACGGCGGATGCACAGCGCACCAAGAACACGGCGGGATTCGCTCTGGTGAAGCCTCAAGCTTGGTCGAATAGTGACCAGGCATCGGTTCTGGAGTTTCTCACATTCACCGACCATTCCGGTTACGTCGAGTTTCGCACCGCCAAAATCCCCAACTACCAGGTCGCCACTGCCAAGATCGTGAAATTGGTGGTCTATCCCGACGGCCCGCAGTTCCTGACAACCGTGGAGCAGAGGACCGCTCTCCAGAAAATCATCGACGAATTCGCCGCCCTTTCCGAAAAATTTCCCGCGGCAGCCTCCCAACTGAACAAGGCCGCAGCCCCTCTGAAAGCGGATGTCGCAAAATATGATTCCGGAAACGTGAAGGATGGCGGCCAGTGGCTGCTCCGGAGCACTTACTACAAACAGAAAGCGACAGCCCTCGCGGACCTGCTCCGTCCCGAACTCATCTCGGCGCCGAGAATCAAAGAGATCGATCTCGACTCAAATCAATACTTCCTCGGGCTCCAGGATCTGGCCAAAGCGGATTCCTCCGCCCAGTCCGTTGTCGATAATATCCGTGCCCTTTACGCGAGTCTGGTCAGAAAAGTTGATCGCGAGGAACTGCTGATCCAACTCAACGCGCCAACCATCACCTTTGACCAGGCGTCCGACCTGATGAAGAAGCTCAAAACCCTGCAACCCCGCGAGGATGCGCGGGTTAACCTTTATGTGCAGAGTTGGGACACAGCCGTCGCCGGCGCCAGCAAGCTCACCAAGCAGATTACGGACACCCAGACGCAGTTCGAGGGCGCCATGCCCGGTCCGGAGGATTACGGGAAGGTCCCCGCCATCTCGCCAGAGCTGTCCACGAGTCTTGGCAGCCTTGCAGATGCCACCAAGGCCTTTCGCTCCGGATCCCCTCCCCAAGCCATTCGTGTTCCGCTGCAACTTGCCGACGCCATGCTGGCCTGCGGGGAGAAATTTCCGGGCCTCGCCCGTCAGGTTCAGGCCCGAGAATTTCTGGATGCGAAAGTCCTTCTAGATCCTCTGACCAATCAAGCCGACATCATCGGTCCGAAGACCTCAAAGGCCCTCGCCGAACTCCAGAAGAAGCTCAACGGCGACATCGAAAAATTCCAGAGCCTACGCAACGAAGCGAAGATGCTGGCGGAAAATGACAAAATCGAGGCCGCTCTGAAAAAATACCAGCAGGCCTACGCCATCATCCCCTCCAAGGATGTCGCCGCCCAGATCGATGCCCTGAAGAAACAGTAGGAAGAAATCCTTCCGCCCTTGGAGGATCGGGCGCTATCCAGCCCCATTGATTTCAGGCCGCCTGCGACGGATCAGAGACAAGTCCTCCTTGGCAGCATGAAAGTTTCGCGGTGGCATTGCATTACCTCCACACGATGCCTGCCTTTACGTCTTCAAGGAATGCTACCCCTCCTTCAGCAGCGCCTTGGCATGGGAAAGCGCCGAACCGGCGTTGCCGCCGAGCATGCGGGCGATTTCGACCTCGCGGAAGGCGCCTTCCGCCTCAGTGAGGCTGGTGCTGGTGCGCTTGCCGGCGGTGTCCTTGGCGACGATGAAGTGCGAGGAGGCGAGGGCGGCCACCTGGGGAAGATGGGTGATGCAAAAGACCTGGTGCGAGCGTCCCAGCTCTTTCATTTTTGCGCCGACTTTTGCGCCGATTTCTCCTCCCACGTTGGCATCAATTTCGTCGAAGATGAGCACGGGCACGCTGTCCTGCGCGGCGAGTGCGGTTTTGATGGCGAGCATCACGCGCGAGATTTCCCCGCTCGAGGCAATGGCACGCAGCGGGCGCTCGGGCTCGCCCGGATTGGGGGAAAAAAGAAACTCGGCGGACTCGCAACCCAGCGGGCCGGGCATTCCGAGCGGATCGAGCGAGATCGAGAATCCGGATTTTGCGAAACCGAGATCGGCGAGGTGGCGCTTCACCGATGCCGTGAGTTTCGGGGCGGCGGTGCGGCGGGCGGCCGTGAGCGCTTTGGCGGCGGAGGTCATGGCGGAGAAAGCGCGGGCGATCTCGTCATCAAGCCCGGCCTCGCGCTCCCCGCGATTGCGGAGTTCCGCCAGACGGGCGGAGGCGTCTTCGCCGAATGCGATCACGCTTTCGACCGTCGGACCGTATTTGCGCTTGAGGGATTGGATCACGTCCAGGCGGGATTCGATTTTGGAAAGCTCCGCCGGGTCGGTTTCCACAGCCGCCGCATATCGGTCCACATCGCGGGCAAATTCCTGCAGGCTCTCGAACAGCGCGGCGGCGGACTTTTCGAGGGAATCGCTGCGGGGATCCAGGCGGTGAAGTTCTCTGGCAAGGCGGTTGACATCGCCAAAGCGGGAGGCGAGGGAGTCGTCCGCCTCGGATGCAAGGGCCGACAATTCCGCGCAGATCTCGGAAATCCGCAGGCTGTTTGCGGACGCCTTCTGCCGGGCAAGAAGCGGATCTTCCTCGTCCGCCTGAAGGGCGGCCTGCGAGATTTCTTCCGCTTGGTGGGTTAGCAGATCGAGCTCGCGGGCCAGCGCGGCCGCATCCTCGGTGAGGCGTTGTTTCTCCTCGACGAGTCTCATCCATTCTCTCCGTGCGGCGGAGAAGGAAATCCGGAATGAGTCCGCGTCTGCAAAGCCATCCACGAGGAGAAGCTGTTGGTCTCTGGAGAACAGACTCTGGTGGTCGTGCGGGCCGTGGAGGTCGAGGAGCAGCCCGCCAATCTGCCGAAGGAGGGCGAGCGTGCACGGGGAGCCGTTGGCAAATTGTTTTCCAGAGCCATTGGTAGAGAGGGTGCGGCGGAGGATGAGCTGTCCTTGCTCGCAGGGCTCGACACCTCCCTCGTCAAGGAAGGCATGGAGAGGCGAGGACTCTGCGAGGAGGAAAACACCCTCGACGGTGCAGGCGTCGCATCCGGAGCGGATCACCGATTTGTCGGCGCGTTCGCCGACGAGAAGTTTGACCCCGCCGACGACGATCGACTTTCCGGCCCCGGTCTCCCCGGTGATCGCGACGAATCCCTTACGCGGCTCCCACAGGAGATCCTCGACCAGGGCAAGATTTCTGATTCTCAGCGAAGCCAGCGTTGCGGACATTCAGGTAGTATGTCACTCTCGATCCCGAAAGAAAAGCGATGGGCGAGATGGAAATCACATTTTTAGGGACTGGCACATCGCATGGGATCCCGGTCATCGGCTGCAACTGCCGGGTCTGCTGCTCAACGGACCCGCGCGACAAGCGCCTGCGGACGGCTATCCTCGTCCGGACTCCGGAGGCCGCGTTCTGCGTGGACACGCCGCCGGATTTTCGCACCCAGTGCCTGAGGGAAGGGATCTCGCGCCTCGACGCTGTGGTCTATACCCATTCCCACTGTGACCATGTCCTCGGGTTTGACGATCTCCGGCGGTTCTGCGAGATCGAGGATAAAGGCATTCCGATTTATGCCGCCGAGCGGACGCTGAAAGATCTCGCAAGGGTTTTTAACTACGCTTTTGAGGACGGCCCAAAATTCCGGAACTACGTGCGGCCGCTTCCGAACGTGATCGAGGGACCGTTCGTGCTGGGCGGGACCACGCTCGTTCCCGTCGAACTCCCGCATGGTCGAGCAATCACAACCGGATTGATTTTTCAGCGCGAAAACCGACGGCTTCTGGCATACATGACAGATTGTCAGGACGTCCCGCCGGAAGCGGTCGAGGCCGCGAAAGGCGTGGAGATCCTCGTGATCGATGCGCTCCGGCATACCGCCCACTCGACCCACCTCACGGTTGCGCAGGCCATCGAAGTGGTCGAGCAGATCCAGCCGAGAAAGACCTATTTCATCCACATGTGCCATGAGTTGGGGCACGAGGAAACCGAGGCCGTGCTGCCGGAAAATGTCCGGCTCTCCTATGATGGGCTGCGCATCGCGATTTAGGCCGGGAAGGAGAGGTCTCACCGGTCGTGGCGGACTGACATGCCTTCTGGCATTCACCTTGGCCCTGTGCTCAGCCCAGGCTGGATCGCGGGACTCAGCCGCGACGGTCGTCCTTTTCAACGTCAACGACCCGGATTCCAAAAGTCTGGCGCAGTATTACGCCGGTCAGCGGAAGATCCCTGCGGCGCAAGTGGTCGGTCTGGATTGTCCGGACATGGAGGAAATTCCGCGCGTCGATTACGAATCGACCATCGCGGCTCCGCTCCGCAAACTTTTTCGTGCGAGGGGATGGTGGAAAATGGGGAAGGATCAGACAGGGGCAACAGTCGTCACCTCGTCGACTGTCCGGTATCTGGCCATCATGCGGGGGATGCCTCTGAAGATCGCGCCGGATCCGTCAATTCCACCGTCGGATCTGCGGGGTCTCCCCGCCGAGATCGCCTCGCGCAATGACGCTTCAGTGGACAGTGAACTGGCGATGCTCGGAATCCCGGCGGCAAGTCCGGCGGGGATCTTTCTGAATCCATATTTTCGGCGGTTTACTCCGATTCTCGAGGACCCGGTGCCTGCCGGCATTCTGCTGCCAGCGAGGTTGGACGGCCCGACCCCTTCAATCGTCCGCGCGATGATTGACGATGCGCTTACGGCCGAGCGCGAGGGGCTCTACGGTTGGTCGTATGTGGATGGGCGGGGCATCACCAGCGGTGGCTACGCCGAAGGCGACCAGTGGATGGGAAGCCTCGTGGTCTCGATGAGGGGGGAGGGGCTTCCAGTCATTTTCGACAACAACCCTTCGACATTTCCTCCGGGCTTTCCAGTGACCGATGCGGCGGTGTATTTCGGGTGGTATGCGGGCGGGATCGATGGCCCTTTTGCGGAGGACAAGTTTCGATTTCTACCCGGGGCAATCGCCGTGCATCTCCATTCCTTCAGCGCGGCGACGTTGTTAAGCACGACATCGAACTGGTGCGGGCCGCTCCTTGCACATGGCGCGGCGGCAACGCTCGGAAATGTTTACGAACCGTATTTGGCACTCACCGCGAATCTCGATGTGTTCCAGGACCGGCTCATGGCCGGATTCACTCTTGCGGAAAGCGGGTGGATGTCTCAGCGGGCTCTCTCGTGGATGGGAGTTGTTGTCGGCGACCCGCTCTACCGACCCTACGCGGTATGGCGCTCAGCCGGGCTTACAACCACGCCGAGCGTCTGGCAGCAATACCGGAGCATCGTCCTCAGGTCCTCCGGAAAGACGCTCCAGGCCGGCGACGCGCTCCAGCAGGCCGCTGAACAGACAGGCAACAGTCTTTTTCTCGAGGCCCTTGGAGCGGCGCGCATGGACGCCAAGGACTGGCCGGGAGCACTATCGAGCTTTAAGGAGGCCGGAAAAATTGCCACCGACCCCGCCGTGCGCATCCGACTGGATCTTGAAACCATCGTTTCCCTGCAGGCCCTCGGAAAACAAACCGAGGCGACCGGACTGGCTCAGACGGCTTCTTCCTCGCTGCCGCCCGGCCCCCGGAGAGAACTTTTTTCACAATTTCTGACCGCTCCCGTAGCGACTCCTTCGGAGGAACCCATCGGCCTCTCGCGCCCGCTTCCGGATTCCCCTCCGAGGGTGCCACTCCCTACCCCAACTCCTGCAAGCACGCCGGACCCGACGCCCGAACCGACGCCAGAGCCGACCCCGCCTCCTCCACCTCCGATTCCCGAATTGCGACCATGATTTCCGGCAACTACGAACAGGCCAGGTTCGGTAGCCTCGTGTGCGAACCCCCTCCCGGCCGCCTGTCCGAGATCGAGATCCAGGCAAGGCTGTATTCCGGCGAATATGGGATGCGGTGGACGACAACCGGCGGGCGGGCAGTGGACGTGCTGTATTTCGGTCAATGGAACCGCGAGGCCGGACCGGATTTCAAAGGAGCGCGGCTCCGCTTCGGCGATGAGGAGGAATGCGCCGGGGATATCGAGGTGGACATGGATGCCCGCGATTGGGAGCGCCACGGACATGCCACGAACCCGGCTTATTGTGGAGTCCGGCTCCAGCTTTTCGTTCATCAGACATCGCCTGCGGCGTTTGCGCGCACGTCGGACTTCCGCGAAGTCCCGCAAGCCAACCTCCGCATCGAGCTGCAATCGTCTCCTGCCCTCCGCCAGGTTCCCGGCTCGGTAGACTTCGATGCCGCTATCATGATGATCGAGGAGGCGGCGGAATTCCGCTTGCGGATTAAGCATGCCGCCCACGCGCGAGCAGTGACGCTTCACGGTGCCGAGACCGCTCTCTTTCATTCGCTCGCAACCGGCCTCGGCTACAAAAACAACAGCATCCCCTTTCTCCTCGCTGCCCAGCGCACCGGCCTGCGGGCAGCTGGTGGACCAGATGGAGAAGCCCGGCTGTTCGGGCTGTCGGGGTTCCTCCAGCCAATGACATTTGACGAAGCCGATCCTGCCACCAAGGACTACCTCAAACCGCTCTGGGAAAATTGGTGGGGGCTCCGCGACAGCATGGCCCGGCTCGTCCTCCCGCCAAGCCTCTGGAAATTTTCCGGCATCCGTCCCTCGAACCACCCTCACAGGAGAATGGGTGCGCTTGCAGCAGCAGCGGCCCAGTTTTCCCGGTTGCTCTCCGGCATCCGTTCAGGAGGAAAACAGGGGTTCGAGGAATTCTTCGAATCCCTTTCCCACCCGTATTGGTCGCGGTATTGGAATCTTTCCGCTGCCAAACTAGACGGCGAGATCGCACTGGTCGGGCCTGACCGCGTCCGCGATCTACTCGTCAACTCGTTCTTTCCCTCGCTGCCGCTCGAAAAGGCTCGCGAGGAAACAAAAGCACTGCGCGGCGGGACTCCCAGCGGTCGCCTGAAATTAGCTTCCGAGTGGCTCGTCGGTTCGGTCGATCCAAAACTGATGCGCACCGCCCGCCAGCAGCAGGGCCTCCTCCAGTTGTTCGCGGATTTCGGCTCGCTCTCCGCACTCGAGGCCTGGGGAAAAATTCAATCCGGCTCGACGGAATAGCCCGTGTCCGCTAACATCAAATTGTGATCTCCCCTTTGCTCGATGAAATTCTCCGTGCGGCCGTGACGAACGGAGCCTCGGATGTCATTCTCCGAGCCGGTCAGCCGGCGGTTCTTCGCATTAATGGCGAGCTGGCTCCCATTGAATCCGAACTCCCCAGCGGGCAGGATTTGATCGCGTTGTGGACCGCGTGCGGGGCGGAGGGCACCGAGCTCGACCGGGATGCCAGCCTGACTACTGAGGATGGGGTTCGTTTCCGGGTCAATCTGCTCAAACAACTCGGGGTGATGGGAGCAGTGCTCCGCCGAATTCAAAACCAGATCCCCGCCATGGAAACGCTCGGGCTTCCGTGCGACCTCCTCCGGGAGTGGGCGGCGAGGCCATCCGGCATCGTGATCGTCTGCGGGCCCACCGGGTCGGGAAAGTCCACCACGATGGCGTCCGTGTTGGATTGGGTCAACACGACGATGGCCCGCCACGTCGTCACAATCGAAGATCCGGTCGAGTTTCTTTTCACGAGCAAGGCGTCCTATTTTACGCAGCGCGAGGTCGGCATCGACACGCCGACGTTTGCGGAAGGGCTCCGGCGCTCGCTTCGACAGAACCCGGATATTATTTTTCTGGGAGAAATTCGGGATGCAGCCTCGGCGATCACGGCGATCCAGGCGGCGGAGACCGGGCACTTGGTTTTCGGGACTGTCCATGCCTCCGGATGTTCGGATGTCGTGGCGCGACTCGAGCTGCTCTTCCCTCCCGAGGAGAGAGAATCGGTCCGGAAGACGCTCTCCGCGCAGCTTCACGGCATCCTCTGCCAGCGGCTTCTGCCTGCGGTCGCGGGCGGACGCATCTTGCTCACCGAATACTTTTCTAATGAGGCTTCGTCCAGAAGGCTCATCTCGGAGGGCCGGATGAGCGAACTCCAGGACTTTATCTCGCGCGGTGATCCCCGGAGTGCCCGATCATTTGCGGACTCGCTCATAAAACTCGTCCGCGATGGCAGCGTGGCCGAGGCGGTGGCTTTGGAAAATGCCGACAACCCTCAGGAATTCACGCGCACCCTGCGCGGAATCAGTTCCTCAATGCAGTCAACCAGGAGATAAATGATGGAACCAAACCCGTTTGATTTGGTGGATTTGCTGTCCCGCGCGGTGGCTGCGGGAGCATCTGACCTGCACCTCTGCGCCGACGCCCCACCCATGGTTCGCGTGAATGGAAGCCTCTCCCCCCTCGAGGACCGGGCGGTAACGGTGCAATTCTGCCGCGAACTGATCACCGGCATTCTAACCGAGGCCCAACGGGCAAGGCTGGAAGAGGAATGGGAACTGGATTTTGCCCTCCAGGTCGAGGGGATCGGTCGTTTCCGTGGAAACGCCCACTACAGCCGGGGCGCGCTGGAAGCAGCGTTCCGATACATCCCGAACGTGATCCCCGAACTCGGCCAGCTCGGCCACCGGGAAAGCATATTTGAAATCTGCGCCCGCCAGCGCGGGCTCGTCCTCGTGACGGGGATCACGGGCTCCGGCAAGAGCACCACGATGGCCTCGATGATCCAGCACATCAGCCGCCAACTCAGCGGCGTGATCGTGACTGTCGAGGACCCGGTGGAATACATTTTTCAAAATGCGCGGAGTCTGGTGAAACAACGGGAAATCGGGAGCGACACAAAGTCGTTCGCCGAGGCGCTCCGCCACACACTCCGTCAGGATCCGGATGTCATCCTGGTCGGCGAGATGAGGGATCCGGAAACGATCAGCGCGGCGATCACCGCTGCCGAGACCGGGCACCTCGTGATCGCAACCCTGCACACGATCGATGCGCCGAAGGCGATTGACCGGATGGTTGACGCATTTCCCGGCGAGCAGCAGCCGCAGATTGTCGCCCAGCTGGCCAACGCCCTCCAGGCGATCATCTCCCAACGGCTGATCCCAAAAGAAGACGGATGCGGGCGGGTGCTCGCCACTGAAACACTCGTGGCCAACCCGGGCGTGCAGGCCTGCATCCGCGAGCGGCGCTGGGAACAACTCGTCGGGCTGATCGAAATCGGGGCCAAAGACGGAATGCACACGATCGACGAGGATCTCTCCGGCTTGTATCTTTCGCTGCAGATTTCCAAGGAACAGGCTATCGCCAATGCCCGCGACCGTTTGCGCTTCGAGGCTCTGACGCGCGAGGTCGTTCCAGCGAAAAAGAAGGGGCTCTTCGGATAGACGCTATCGCAAAGGCATGCAGCCCGGTCGGCCCGTCGCCAAAAACATCCCCCTTGCTTTTGACTGTCTGCCCTCCGACCGAGCTGCTCCCTTTGATGAACTAGAAAGCAGGGGGCGTGCCAAAAACTGGAAAAAGGCTGCTTTTTTATTCTCTGCTGCTGAGGCAATCCCGCATCGTGCGGTAGCTCTTGTCGAGAGAGTCAAACGGATCGCCCGGGCAGGTGTCCTGCTCGACGATGAACCATTCGCATCCGCCCGCATCGGCTGCGGCCACGATGGCCGGGAAATCAAGATTTCCGTATCCGATTTCTGCGAAGAACGGCTGGTTGTTGGCCCCGAACCCGTAGTCTTTGCAATGGAGAAGCGGCATCCTGCCTGCGGCTTTTTTGCACCAGGCGACCGGGTCACCCCCACCGAATTGGACCCAGTAGGTATCGAGTTCCAATTGCAGGTTTTCCGCCGAGGTCGCCCGGAGAATGTAATCCATGAGCACCTCGTTGCCGATGCGGATGAATTCGATCGCGTGGTTGTGATAGCTCAACACGCAGCCGTTCTCCCGGAGCACGGCCCCGGCGGCATCGAGATCGGCGACCATCGCTTTCACCGATGCTGCGTCCGAGAAGTCCACTCCCGCCGGATAGGGGTAGGCAGTCTGCGCGACGCCCAGCACTTTCAGGCGCTCGACCACGGCCAGCGGGTTGCTCCTGATCAGGTCACTTCCTTCGTGGGTGGCGCAGATTTTGATCCCTTCGTCCGACAGAATCCTGCGGATTTCCTTGGCCGGAATATCGCCGGAAACCCCGCTGACCTGCACCGCTTCATATCCGATCCCGCGAATCTTTTTTGCGGTGGCAGCGAGAGCTGTTGCAGAGGTACAGAAGTCACGGACGGTGTAAAGTTGGGCGGCTATTTGAGAAGCTTTCACCGGCCGAGCGTGATGGATCGCTCACGCGGAGTCAAACCGTTTGGTCCAATTCAGGAACAAAAGGCAGATCCCGGTTGCGGCATAGGCGGCGGCAAAATCCGGGGCAACCATCCAGCCGAAAACCGGAACAACTCCCGCAGGAGTGATCGAGAACGCATGGATCAGCCCGACGGCCGACAGGACCGCGCACACGAAACATGTCACCGCGGAGGCAATGAAATTTCTGTCAATGGCGAAAGCCACGATGGAGGCGAATGCCATGCTGGTAATGAGAAATCCCTGGTTCAAGGCGAGGACGCCGCGAATGAAAAGGTCGTTCCCGAAGTTTGGCAGGGCTTTTTCCAGCGGGCAGCCCGCCGCGCGCAGGGAGGTGTCGATGAGGAGCCATGCCCACGCCGCCAGCGAGGGGAGAAGCCCCGCAGCGACAGCGAGCGCATGGGCGCGGGGCGTCTCTTGGAACGCCTGCGCGGTCATGACAAGGCCGATCCAAATCAGAATGCCCAGCGTCGCCTCCAAGGGCACGGCATGCAGCACGGCTGTCACGGCTCCAAAGATGCACAGCAGGCTGATCACCACGCCATTCAGCGCGGAATACCCGATGCGTGCGCCCATGGCTTTCCAGCCGGGGTGTCCGATATAAAGGGTCGTCGGAAACGCGCTTCCAAAAAATGCGGCGGCAATCGTGCCGATCCCGTTCGCGGCGAGCGAGGGCATGGTCTCGTAGCGGTCCCCGGCTGCTTCGGCACTCTCCAATGTCTGCAGGGAGCCGAGGAGATTGAACAGGGCCATGGGAATAATGACTGTCAAGTAGCCCCAGAGTCCCCCACCGGAGAGCAGGGCATGCCAAGCCGTGACATCCGGTTGAGGAAAATGCAGGCCGATAGGCACAGGACCGTGCGGCGGGGAAAACGATGAGAACCCCGCCCAGCGCAATCCCCACGCGATCGCCACACCCGCCACAATCGCTGCCAGGCCCGCCGGCACACCGAACGGCAGGCGCAGCCGCGATGCGTAGGCAATCACGATCAAAAACATCGGGAGGATGGCGATGGCGGGCGAGGAAAAAATCTGAAAGGCGAAGCCCATCGAAATAAATGTCAGCGCGATACCAGCCAACGCGGAGAGCAGGGCCGCGCGCGGCGCACTCCGGCGCAGTGGATCGGCGCAGAATGCGCCCGCTAGCTCGATCAGCCCGCTCAGCAGACAGGCGAAAACGCCGGCTTCCCAAACTTTCACCGGATCATGCGTCGCCTGCCAGACAGGAGCCATGATGAAGAACAGGAATGCGATCAGGCTCACCGTGTTGATTCCGTAAGGGAGTGCGGTCACATCATCCCGGCCGGTCCGGCACGCCAGCCGCCACGCCTGCCACGAATAAAAAAGGTTCCCCGCAATGATCGAGACTGCGGCACCGGGCAAAATCACTCCGGCCACCATCGCGAGCGGAATCCCGCACACCAGCGGACACAGCGTCGCAATCAGCAACAACTGGAGAAGGTTGTCGATGAACAGCCCGACAAATCCATCCCAATCCCCTTTCACAAACCATCTCGCTTTCATCCCCGGATCATCCGTTTTCTTCCGATCCAATCAAGAAACCTTTGGGATCAGAATGCCGGGACCGGGGCTCGAAGCACTCGCCGACAGCTCCGCGAAAAATGGAAGACACCTCTCGCATGGTTTTGCCGTGCGCCGCAGCGGGGGCTGATTTTCTTCCCGCAACGATATTCTCATAAGAGATGCAACATGCGGTTGACATCTGTCGAAAGTGCCAATAGACACGTTGTTTTTACCATGAAGCTAGCGGTCACCAAAGAAGCCCTCCTCGAAGGTTTGCAGCGCATTCAAAACGTGGTCAGCAATCGCGCAACCCTGCCTGTTCTCTCCAACGCGCTCCTCGAAGCCACCGAAGCCGGGCTTCGGCTCACGACCACGGATCTCGAGGTCGGGATCCGCTGCTCGATCGAGGCCAAAGTCGAAAAGCCCGGCTCAACCACGCTGCCGGTCCGCCGGCTCGCCGCCATCGTGCGCGAGCTTCCCAGCTCGGAAGTTGTCATCGAGATCGACGCAAAAAATGCCGCGACCATACGCTGCGGAGCGAGCTTCTTCAGAATCTACGGGCTTCCCCAAGAGGAATTCCCCACGTTCCCGACCGTCGGAGAGCCGAAAACATTCACCCTCAAGCAAAGCGAGTTGAGGGATGGCCTGCGCAAAACCTCGTATGCCATCTCCTCCGATGAGACCCGCTACGTGCTCAACGGCATCCTTTTTTCGCTCGCTGACAACAAGCTCACCCTTGTGGCAACCGACGGGCGCCGGCTGGCCCTGTTTGACAGCGACATCGAATTTCCGAAGAGCCACGAACGCGACTTCATCCTCCCGACCAAGGCAGTCACCGAACTGCAGCGGCTGCTCGGCGAGGACGGAGAGGTGACGATCTCGACTTCCGACAACCTGGCTTCCTTCGAGCTCAACGGGGCGTTCCTCGCCTCGAAGCTTGTGGAGGGGAACTACCCGAACTACCGCCAGGTGATCCCTGCGGAAGCCAAGGAACGGATCACTCTCGAACGCGAGGCTCTGCTCAACTGCGTCCGCCGCGTCTCCCTGCTCAGCAGCGACAAGACCAGCTCGGTCCGGCTGAACTTCACCAAGAACAACCTCGACATCACCGCGAACACCCCCGAGGTCGGCGAGGCAAAGGAGTCGCTCGCTATTAACTATCGCGGCAAGGATATCTCGATCGCGTTCAATCCGGAGTTCCTCATGGACCCGCTCCGCAATCTTCCCAACGACGAAGTATTTCTTGAGCTGATCGACGAGATGAGTCCCGGAGTTCTGAAGATCCAGTCTCCGTTCCTCTACGTGATCATGCCGATGCGGGTCTCTGCGTGAGCGGTTCACTCTGGGGCATCGACCTCGGTGGCACCAAGATCGAAGGGGCCATCCTCGATCCCGAACATCCAAGCGCAGCGGTCCATCGTCTTCGGAGGGAGACCGGTGCCGCAAATGGATACGATTTTGTCCTCTCGCAGATCGTCGCGGTGGTTCGGGAACTGGAAGCCGTGTCCGGAATCCCGTGTCCCGTTGTGATTGGTATTGGAACGCCGGGGGCGGTCGATCCTTCGACCGGAGGCCTGAAAAACTCGAACACCACGTGCCTCAACCATCAGCCGTTGAGGGAAGATCTCACGCGTTTGCTGTCCCGTGAAATCCGCATGGCAAATGACGCAAATTGTTTTGCGCTCGCGGAGGCAACCCTTGGTGCTGCGGCCGGTGAGGCGGTTGTGATGGGGTTGATTCTTGGAACGGGCGTGGGCGGGGGAATCGTAGTCAACCGGCAGGTTCTCAGTGGTCTTCACGGCATCGCCGGCGAATGGGGGCACAATCCGCTGAGGGGCGAAAGCCATCCTTGTTACTGCGGTCGGAAGGGCTGCGTCGAAACGGTTCTCGCGGGCCCTTCGCTGGAGAGGTTCTACCGGGAATCCGGCGGCGAGCCGATCCGTCTGCCGGAAATTGTCCGGGCCGCCGCTCATGGGGCAAAGCCGGCTGTTGCCACCTTGGAGCGTCTTCGGGATAAGTTTGGCGAGGCGATAGCGGCAGTGATCAATATCCTGGACCCGGACGCGATTGTCATCGGCGGTGGGGTGGGAAATATCGACCTGCTCTATTCGGACGAGACGAGGGGCGCGATCGAGAGGTTCCTCTTCAACCCCACGCTCTCGACGCAGATCCTTCGTCCGCAACTCGGCGACAGCGCCGGGGTTTTCGGAGCCGCGATGCTGACCACATGATTTCCAAGGGGCGCATTCCGGTTTCAGGTCCGCAGGAAGCCCTCCAGTCCCCCTTTGCAGGCCTGAATATTCCTGACCTACCCGAGGGAATAGTCCAAACACCAAAGCCAACACCGGCGTCTCCTGGTCGTGTGGTTTTGCGAAAAGAGAAAGCCCACCGCGGGGGAAAACCGGTGATCGTTGTCTCGGGCTTTCACGGCGGAATCTCCGGCGAGGACATCAACCGTCTTGCGAGCGAGATCCGCAGGCGAATCGGTTGCGGGGGAACGGTGCGCGACCGCGAGATGGAGTTCCAGGGAGACAACCGCGCTGCCGTCCGCATCGCGCTTCAAGCGGAAGGCTTCCGCGTGGACGGCATCTGAGGCTTGGATCTAAGCGGGCAGGACGAACGTCCGGGGATCAACGCTCCGGCGTAATCTCAGGCCGGGTCGATTCGATCGGCCTCTTCCCTCCCCTTCCGCGAAAAATCATGATCTTGATCACCATTCTTTTTGATTCGCGTCGTGTGCCAGCAGAGGGGAATGTATAAGAATCTCCATGGAATCTAACACAGCGACCCCCTCTCTGCAGACCCTCCCATCCGACGAGCTTCGCGCGATCCTTTGGAGGTTTTCCGAGCGTTACGATCTCCCGATGCTGGTGCAATCGGTGCGGGCGGTGGCCCGTGGGCCGGTGGCCCGGCTCGTGGCCAACGGCGCGCGAAACAGCCACGAGTGGACGGACGAGAAGAACGCCCTTCTCGAAGTGTTCGACAGTTCGGGGATCACCTCTGTCTTTCTGGAGCCGGAATTCGGGGGATTTATCGAAGGGCCAAAAAATCTTGCGCTGGCACTGGTGGCATTCGAGCTGTCGTGGGTGGATGCGGGCGCGGCGACGTTCAGCTTGGCCGGCAACCTCGGGCTCGCGCCGATCCATGAGCGAGGGACTCCCGAGCAGCGCGAACATTACATGTCTCTCGCCGCACCGGCGGAAGGACGGTCTCCGATCCGCGCCGCATTTGCTTTGACCGAGCCAATCCCGTTTGTGGGTGTCGAGACCGGGCTGCTCGGCGGCAAACTGCGTGTCGTGTCCTGGAAAGAAGGAGAGGAGCCGGTCCTCCATGTGGATAAACGCGGACGGTTCATCACAAATATGGGATTCGCGAATGTCGTGACCGCCGCCGTTGACTCCGCCGATGCGCGGATCAAGGGAAGCTGTCTCGTGATTTTGGAGAAGGGCGACCAAGGGATCTGGGATCGCGGAATCCCGACCCGCAAGCTTGTCCATCAACTTTCGTCCACTCGCGACCCGGTGTTCAGCCTTCAAGTTCCCGCAAGCCGGATCGTTGGGGGATACACGGTCAAGGACGGGGTGATCATCCCGAACTACAGCCACGGCGAGGTAATCGAAGCGGTCTTCCGCCGAACGCGCGTCACAGTCGGCCTGATGACGTCGGCGAAGCTGCTGTCCGCCGTGGAGCCGATCATCCGGTATCAGCGCGCTCGATTCCGTGGAGGGGAGGCTGGCGAGGCCGGTTCGCCGCGCTACGATCTCGGACTTCAGACGAAACAGGACGTCCTCCACCGGCTGGTGGATGTCTGGGCGACGGGCGAGGCTAGCGCCGCTCTCGGCTTCGAGGCCGCGAGGATGTTCGACACTCTGGATCCGCTGGAAAAGGCAAAGGACCGGATTTTTGCAGAGCGGAAACTCGTCGGGCGCGCCGCGTTCAAGACGATTGCAAAGCTGGGCGACGACGCGATCGAATTGCTCAAGCTTTCCCGCGACACCGCGCCCGATGAGGCCCGGCTTGCCG
>Ga0194053_10001347_pt1 | contig 15815 bp, 10 predicted proteins | sample SepL228m_MetaG_FD_161684 | JGI IMG/M metagenome (GOLD analysis project Ga0194053, IMG submission 161684) | Anoxic zone freshwater microbial communities from boreal shield lake in IISD Experimental Lakes Area, Ontario, Canada - Sep2016-L227-8m | ecosystem: Environmental > Aquatic > Freshwater >... | reverse complement strand
GTAGTATTTAGTTCCGTCTGCAGTTTATTTAATTCATCAGAGGTTACAGCATTGATAGCTTCTGCTTGAAGCTGTTTTTTTATTTCAAGATCTTTTACTCTTGATTGCCAGACATATATACCACCAATGATAAGAATGATTATAATTATTATTGATCCAATAAGCGCTCCATGTGATTTTTTTTCTGGTTCCATATTTTTTTTGGCTCGTCTTTATTTGTTGTACAGGCGAGCTTTGTTAATTTGATAATATTATTGATTATTGTTAGTTGTCGTAGAACTTGGAGTAGGTGGTACTGCTCCGGTAGAATTTTTGTTTGTTTTTGTTTCTTGTATTTTTGTTTTTAAAATTTGTTTTAATGAATTTAGTTGTTCATTTGATACTTGTTGGGCTTCCTTTACGAGAGTTTGTATGTCTTTTGTTAGAGTTTCTATTTTTGTTTTATTTTCTTTTGAAAGTTGATTTGTCGTAGAAGCTAATATTGAATTTACTTCTGCAACTTTTGTTTTTGCCTCGACTATTTTCGCTTCAGCCAATACTGACAGGTCTTTTACTGCTGTCGGCACTATTACATTCTGTGCTTCTATTTTAGATACTTGAGTTGAAACTCTTTCTTTTAGTACTTTTACTTTTAATATTGTATTATCAAATTTTTGTATGGCTTGTTCTCTGCCTAAAATTCTTGTTTCTTGTATTTTTGCTTGAGCTTTGTTTTTCTGAGTTAGTATTTTTACTTTTAGTGCGTCCATCCTTTGCTGAGCCTCTTCTCGTAAAATTTGGACTTTTTCCTTCATTTTTTCTCCATCAACTTTGAATGCTTGAACTTGGCTTTCTGTTGTTTGGCCAATTGTGTCTGTGCTTCTTTGTCTTGTGTTGGTTAGATTGGGGGCTGTGTCCACAGGCATTATTAATGTTTCTGGCTGTGAGGGAGCTATGGCTGTAGGTTGGTCTTCTATTGCCAGCGCATAAGATGCTGATAATAAAAATATAAACGTGCTAATAAATAATAGATATGTTATTTTTTTTGACATAAATTTGTGTGCCCTCGTGGGCGTTACCTTATAATGACTCACTTTTATAGTATAACACAAAACCCACAGCAGGATTGCTGTGGGTTTCCGTTCTAAAAGAATATATTTTTTTAAATCAAAAATGCAACGATAAGCAGTGCAACAATGTTTAGAATTTTAATCATAGGATTTATTGCAGGCCCTGCTGTGTCTTTGTAGGGGTCGCCTACAGTATCTCCGGTTACAGCTGCTTTGTGGGCATCTCCACCTTTGCCTCCAAGATTTCCAGATTCTATGTATTTTTTTGCATTATCCCAAGCACCTCCACCGGACGTCATAGATATTGCTACGAAAAGTCCTGTAATTATAGAACCAATAAGAAGTCCACCTAGTGCTACTGGTCCTAGTAAAAATCCAACAATAATAGGAGTAAGGACTGGTATAAGAGCAGGCACGATCATTTGTTTGATTGCGCTAGTTGTAACTATGTCCACGCATTTTCCATATTCTGGTTTTCCAGAACCATCCATGATGCCTTTTATTTCTTTAAACTGTCTGCGTACTTCATCGACGACCTTGCCAGCAGTTTTTCCTACTGCTTCCATGCATAATGCGCCGAAATAATATGGAAGAAGTCCTCCTATAAGCAAACCTACGATAACTCTAGGGTCACTTAAATCGAAAGCCATAACGTGGCCTAGTTTTACTGAAATTTCTTGAGTATATGCAGAGAAAAGTACAAGTGCTGCGAGTCCTGCTGATCCTATGGCGTAACCTTTTGTGACTGCTTTTGTAGTATTTCCAACAGCATCTAGTGGGTCCGTAACAGCGCGAACTGATTCTGGTAGTCCTGCCATTTCTGCTATACCTCCTGCATTATCTGTGATTGGTCCATATGCATCGATTGCTACTATAATGCCTGTCATAGAGAGCATTGCCATTGCAGCTACAGCTATACCATATAGTCCACCCAAATTATATGTAACTAAAATTCCAACTACGATCGTGATCAAAGGAAGGGCGGTGGCTTTCATAGAGATAGCTAATCCTTGGATAACATTTGTTCCATGTCCTGATACTGAAGCCCTTGCTATGGATTGGACGGGATTGTATTTTGTAGAAGTGAAATATTCTGTAATGATCACGAGTGCGCCTGTTACTAGTAGTCCTACTAATGCGCACAAGAATAAATTAAGCGTGGAGTAAATTCCATTACCCGACATCAATATATTTGTGATCGGATAAAAAGCAATTGCTGCGAGTATTCCAGCTACGATGAGGCCCTTGTATAGAGCACCCATTATATTGTTTTTCTTTCCAAGCTTCACAAACCAAGTTCCTACTATTGAACAAAGGATGGCTATTCCTCCTATTGCAAGTGGATATAAGACAGCTCCACCAAAACCAACAAAAAGAAGTGAACCCAAAAGCATCGCTGCCACAGAAGTAACTGCATAAGTTTCAAAAAGATCTGCTGCCATTCCAGCACAATCACCAACATTGTCACCTACGTTGTCTGCGATGACTGCAGGATTCCTCGGATCATCTTCTGGAATTCCAGCTTCGTTTTTACCAACTAAATCAGCACCGACATCGGCTGCTTTTGTAAAAATTCCTCCACCGAGTCTTGCAAACACTGAGATGAGTGATGCTCCGAATCCAAGACCGATCAATGCTTTTATATCACCAGTGAGAGCATATAGAGATGTTACTCCAAGAAGAGCAAGTCCTACTACTAAAAGTCCAGTCACTGTTCCTCCTTTGAATGCTACGCTCAAAGCTTCTTTTAATCCTGTTCTTGCAGCTTCGGTAGTTCTAACATTTGCTCTCACAGAAACATTCATACCTATATATCCAGCGAGCGCAGAAAGCGCTGCGCCCAAGATGAACCCTCCTGCTGATGGTAAGCCAAGTGTTACCCAAAGAACAAAAAATAAAACAACAGCTATCATGCCGATAGTTTTATATTGTCTATTCAAGTAGGCTTTTGCTCCCTCAGCTATAGCGGATGCAATAGTTTTCATCTTATCATTACCCGCACTTTTTTTTAATATTGATTTTGCTAAAAATAAGCCATAAAAAATGGCGATCAAAGAGCTAACAATTGCAAACAATAAAAATGAATTCATGTTTTTTAATAATTAATTAATAATAAAATTACTCTTTTATTTTTTTACTTTTCTTTGGTGAAGATTTTTCTTCGTCTCCTTTGACAGGTTCGATAGGATTAGAACCTTCGGCTTTTTCTATTTTAATAGCATCTCCATCGGTTGAAGCTACTTGCTTGCCGTCTCCTTTGATGTCTATTCTCCAGCCAGTTAATTTTGCAGCGAGACGGACATTTTGGCCACCTTTACCGATAGCGAGAGAGAGTTGATCATCAGAAACTTCTACTGTCGCTTTATGTTCCTCTTCATTTATTTCAATGGAAAGAACTTTTGCAGGAGAGAGGGAATTTGAAACAAATTCTTTTGGGTCTTCTCTCCATGGGATTATATCTATTTTTTCTCCAGAAAGCTCTTGAGTAATAGTATTTACTCTCGTGCCTTTTTGTCCGACACATGATCCTACTGGATCGATATGATCATCTGTAGAAAATACTGCTATCTTTGAACGAGCTCCAGCTTCTCTGGCGATAGATTTTATTTCCACAACTCCACTTTGTATTTCTGGTGCTTCTATTGAGAATAGTTTTTCTATAAACTTAGGATGAGTACGTGAAAGACGGAGGTTGATACCCCTTTGTGTGTCTTCTACTGAATACAGATATGCTCGGATACGTTGACCTCTTTGGAAATATTCTCCTGGTATTTGTTCCTCAGTAGGCAATATCCCAGTCGCACGATTGAAATCTACGTAAACATTTCCTTTTTCAACTTTTTGAACTATTCCGGATATTATTTCTCCTTCTTTTGTTCCGTATTCATCTATTATTGAAGTGCGTTCTGCTTCGCGAATTCTTTGTATTATTACTTGTTTTGCTGTTTGAGCGGCGATTCGTCCATAGTCATCTTTTGATTCGAGAGGGAAGACGATTTCGTCATTTAGTTCTATCCCTTTTTTTATTTTTTTCGCATCTTCTAGCATTATGTGATGTTCAGGATTGAAATGTACACGTTCATCACCATCTTCTTTTACAGAATATTCTTTTTCGTGTTCATCTTGGACATCTAATTTTGCTATTGTCTCATCGACTACTATTTTTACTTGAAAAAAATCAGTTTTGCCTGTTTCTAGGTCAAACTTTGCACGGATTATCTGACCCTTCTTCCCATAATCTTTTTTGTAGGCGGCAGCCATTGCTTGCTCGATGGCGTCCAATATTTTTTCTTTTGGAATTTTTCTTTCTTCTTCTAGTTGTTCTAATGCCGATCTAAATGTTTTTATATCTAACATAAATTAGTTTCTAGGTTCTAGATACTAGTTTCTAGCCAATAAATAGAACCTTTTTATTAAATTTTTTGTAAAAAAGCCCTGTTGCGACAGGACTTATGTAGAGAGTAACATATATATGTCTTAAATACAAGTAACAAAGTTTTTATTTGAGTTTTTTGTTTTCCTTGTTTTATTAACCAAGGCACATGATAGTTATCCACATATAAAAATTTTTGTACTTTTTCTAAGAATTTTTTTCCTGTATAATATAACCATGTTCGTAAACATATCTAAGCGAAATACTATTTTAGCGATATTAATCGTATTAATTGTATTAATCGCTATCATCTCTTTTATATTTCTATACAATAAAAATCCAATATCTAAAACTGAACAAGAAAAAACAAACAAAGTTCTAACTGAAAAAGAAAAGAGTGACATTATAGATCAATTAAACATGCAAAGTAAACTAAATCCAGTATCTCAAAAGGAAAGACAGAAGTTAGTAAATGAATTGAAAGCAAAAACTGCAAACATTAAACCAATATCTGAAGAAGAAAAAGCAGCTATCATTAATTCTCTAAAGAAATGATAAAGAAAACATACAATTGGATTAAAAATACAAAACATCTTCGTGTTTTGTTTACTTTTGTGTTCTTAGCTATCTTTGTGGTTGTGTTGGTGGTTGGGTTTATGCCGAGAACACAGGCCACTGATGGTGATAAAGTTTACGGTTACGCTTGGTCTGGAAATACTGGGTGGATAAGTTTTAATAATTGTACTGACCCTATTAATCGTTATGGTTGTGTGGGGGTTAGTTATGGTGTTACATATGATTCTGGCACTGGAGTTCTGTCTGGCTACGCTTGGTCTGAGAATGTCGGGTGGATTCAGTTTGGTGGATTGTCTGGTTTTCCATCTGGTGGTGGAACTATATCTGAAAATGCAAAAATTAATTTAACAACTGGTACGAGTAGTGGAAATCTCACAGGTTGGGCTAAGGTTGTTTCTCCAAAAGCATCAAATGACGCAGGTTGTCTTACTTATGATGATGACAACAATGGTTGTTGGGATGGGTGGATAAGTCTGAGTGGAACAAGTTCAAGTGGAACAAATTACGGAGTAAGTTTCAATCCTACTGGTACTGCGAAAGACAATTCCTTTGCCTGGGGTTCTGATGTTCTAGGGTGGATTGATTTTAAAAATGTCGTGGTTGATACTTTTACTACCACTAGCCCAGGAGCGACGCAGTTCTATTGCAATCCAACTGTTACAGAACCTAGACCTAGTTCTTGCTGTGTTACAAACACTGACCCATCTCCCATTTTTGCGTGGGAAACTACGGGCATGACCATTTGTTACATTTATAGAAGCAACGGCACTGTTTCCATTTTTAATATTCCGTCAGGAGAAATTTCTGTTGGTAGTACTAAAAGTATTCCTATAACGGAAAAAAGTTCTTCATTTTATTTAAAATGTTTTAATAGTGGTGGTACTGGATACACATCTACTCCGGACATACTTATAACTAGACAATTAAGTTGCACAGGGACGGATAAAAACAAGATGCCTCAGTTCATAGAAAGATAATTTTAATTTTTAATAAAAATAAATTGAAAAAAGAATTTATACAATCAATAAAAATAATAACCTTAGGACTCATTCTAAGTCTTTCTATTGGATATTTATTTGCATGGACACTTCCGAGTAGTGGCCCTACTTATTCGGATACTGTTGCTCCGATTAATACAGGGAATACCGTTGGTGGGTATGGGCAGACAAAAGGGGTACAACCATCGACGCCGACCACTTCTCTTTTAGAAATTCATGGCGCGCTTAGTGCTGATGCCGCTTCTTTGGGAAATTCTAGCATGAACACTTTACAAATAGTTGATTTTGACGATGAACATACAACTGTTACGCACCCAGCTCCTGTTTGTATCGATTCAGTTGGGTTCTTATATTTGTGTGACAGTGCCTTGCCTACTCATTTATTAACTATAGACAACACTGATAAAGGATATGGTACTGTTACTAGTGTTCCGTCTGGAATAGATTGCGGAACTGTTTCTTGTAGTTATAGTTACTCTTCTGGAGAGACGGTTTCTTTAACAGCTACTGCTATAAATAGTGGTACGTTCTCTGGTTGGTCAGGTTCTGAATGCAGTGGTACTGGCTTGTGTTCATTTGCCATGAATGGACCAAAAAGCATAACTGCTACCTTTGTTCCACCACCACCTGAGGGCACGTATCTTTTGACTGTAAATAAAAATGGAACAGGCACAGGGACAATAGTGAGTGATCCGTCTGGTATGAGTTGTGGCCCTACTAGGACAACTTGTTCTGGTAGTTTTGATGCTGATACGCCAGTGATTTTGACTGCCACTGCGACTTCAGGTAGCGCGTTTTCTGGTTGGGCTGATTGTGATTCAGTTGATGGCAATGCTTGTACAGTTACAATGACAAATGCGAAAACAGTAGTCGCTACGTTTGGTGTAGCCACTACGACAGTACCTGAAATTACAACCAAAAACTCAGTTGCAAATATAACTCAAACAATTGCGACAGGCGGTGGAACAATAAACGCAAATGGTGGAGCAACCATAACGGCAAGCGGTTTGGTTTGGAGTACTTCACCTAATCCAACTATTGCAAATAGTAAAACCATTGACGGGGGGTTAACATCTGGTCAACCTTGGACGAGCACTATGACTGGTTTGTCACCAGTCACTACGTATTACGTTCGGGCTTATGCTACGAACAGTGCAGGAACAGGATATGGATCTCAGATATCATTCACGACAGCATCTCTAAACAGTCTAGTTGTCACTACCACTTGCCCTCCATCAGGAGTAGCTTCTACTACTGCGATGGCGGGAGGAAATGTCATTACAAATGGGGGTTCTTCTATCCCAGTTGATGGTAGAAAAATACAATATGGGAAGACTTCTACTTATGGTTCTGTTGCAAGTGCCTCTGGTGGTGTTCTTGGTGCATATCAAGTTTTCTTGAGTAATTTAGAATCAAATACTTTATATTATTTCCGTGCATATGCGGTAAACAACATAGGTGCTACGGCTTATGGGTCCGAATGTAGTTTTACTACTGCCAGTGAAACTGTTCCAGCAATTCCAACAGTAGTAACTGGTAGTGTCACGAACATACGCCAGAATGACGCAAAAGGTGCAGGGAATACCATAAAAAATGGTGGTTCTACTGTGACGTTTGCTGGTTTAGTTTGGGGTATCGGAAGTAATCCTACGACGGATAACAAAATCGGAATAACTTACAATGGTTGGGCAACAGGTGGTCCTTGGTCAAGTAATATGACTGGGCTAACACCAAATACGACATATCATGTTCGCGCTTGTGCTACAAACATTGTCGGGACTGCTTATGGTGACGATGTGACATTTACAACAACAGGAACATCTAGTTATACGCTTTCTGTATCAAAAAATGGTTCAGGTACAGTCACTAGTAATCCGACGGGAATTATTTGTGGCACTGCAACAAATTGTTCATATAGTTATCCAGCTGGTTCTTCTATTACGTTAACAGCGTTCAATGATTCTGGAGGTGTATTTACTGGTTGGGACGGTTGTAATTTAGTAAAGCCAAATGGAAGTTGCCAAGTTAGTATGAGTGAACCAAAAACAGTTACCGCTACATTTTATGCTGGTCAGTCAACTGTCGCTACTTCTGAAATTTCTAATATTTCTGGTAGTATTGCTGTGGGAGGAGGAATTGCATATAATGCCAATCTTACTGCCGACAGAGGAATAGTAGTAAACACTGCACCTAGCCCGACCATTGAATCAAATATTCTTAATGTTGATGGCGGAGAAGGAAATGGACTTTTTGATGCCAATATGACTGGTCTTGCCGTAGGGACAGCTTATCATGTGAGAGCTTTTGTTATGTCAAATACAAATGTTGTTTATGGCAGTGAAGTTGATTTTACTATTAGCCCATCTTCTCCGAATGTCAAAACAACTTCAGTTGGATCGATAACTCAAACAAGCGCGACAGTGAACGGAAATGTTTCTATTGGTACTTTGCCCGTTACGGAAAAAGGTATTGTTTGGAGTACTTCTGTCAATCCAACTGTATCAGGATCAAAACTTACTATGCTCGGCGGAGCAGGAAACATATCACTTTCTATGACAGGATTGTCTCCAAATACTCCTTATTATGTTCGCACTTATGTCAAAGTTCCAGGTACTGTCAATTCGCCATATGGAGACTATTGGTATGGAAACACTAAGACTTTTACCACTAGTTTAGCGAATTGTCTTTCTGGTTCTTTGACGGAATATTCAACATCAGGGAATTATACATTTTCAACTTTTTCAATTCCAGGATGGCCATGTGCTGGTACGCTCAAATTTAAACTTTGGGGCGCTGGTGGCGGTGGAGGAGGTGGCGCTGGTGCAGGTAAAGGAATAAGTCAATTTATGTATTGGTTCGCTGGTGGCGGTGGAGGAGGTGGCGCTGGTGCCTATGCTTATAAAGGAACTCCTATAACAGGAGTTGCGAAAAATTATAATATAGTTGTCGGAGCAAAAGGCACTGGTGGTGCAGGTGGTGCTCCTGGTGCAAATTCTGGAAGTACAGGCAATACTGGTGGTGTAACTTCGATTGTTGGACCTAGTGTTGGTGTTTATGCCTATGGCGGCGGCGGAGGCAGTGGATCTCCTGCTGGAAATAGCAATTATGGTATTGGCGGCACAGGTGGAACACAAAGTGGTGGTGATACTTCAACAAGTGGATCGGATGGGATAAAAGGTGATGGAGCTGGAAGTGCTGTTAATGATTGTAAAAATAATGGTGGTCGTGGAGCACCGAATGGTACAAATCTTGGTGGTATGTATGGGCTAGGAGCATCTCAAAGTTCATGTGCTACTAACGGTAGTGGTAATAATGCTCCTAATAGTTCTAACTATAGTACTGGTGGTGGTGGAGGAGGCGGTGCTCAGGGGAATATTGATAATAATTATGCAGGCGGGGCAGGTGGTAGTGGTGCAGACGGTAGGGTGGAAATTTTGTGGAGTAATTAGATATTATGAAAAAAGATTTATTAAATTTAATAAAAATAATAGCGCTAGGAATTGTATTTAGTGTTGGTGTTGGGTATTTATTTGCTTGGCAAACAATGCCAAATACTCCTCCAAACGAAAATATTCCTCTTCTTTTAAACACAAGCGCTGAAAATCAAGTAAAAGGGTCAGGTGCTAATTATGATGCATTGCTAAGTATATTTGGCAATTTGTCTTCAGATTCGCTTGTTGTCATGGGAGACACTGCTTTTACTGGCAACTTAACGTTAAGTAATATAAGTGCTTCACCTGGTTCTATTTGTGCGAATGATGCTGGTGAACTTATCAAATGTGATGGGGCATCAGTTGTACCTGTAGTGCCAGGTGGTGTTACTACAAATGCAATCACAGACATAGGTCAAACAGGAGCGATAAGTGGCGGAAAGATAGATACGAGTATAGGTACGCCAATAACAGAGAGAGGTGTGGCATGGGGAAAAACAGCAAATCCTTCTATCTCTGGTACGCATAGTGATGACAACAAAGGACTCGGCTCCTTCACGAGTGCTATCACGGGACTTGATCCTGGTACCTTATACCATGTCCGTGCTTATGCTATGAATAGCGTCAGCCCAAATGGAACATATGGCAATGAAGTTGATTTTACAACTTCACCGGCGGTATATACTTTGACTGTAACAAGAAGTGGTACAGGATTTGGCACAGTCACGAGCAATTTGGGTGGCATAAGTTGTGGTCCGAGTGGATCAATATGTGTAAGGTCATATACTAATGGCAGCTCTGTAACCCTAACAAAAACGGCTGCTTCCGGTTCTTTGTTTGAAAAATGGAGTGGCGCATGTAGTGGAAATGGAACTTGTTCAATATTGATGGATTCTAACAAAATAGTAGATGCGTCATTCTTTACTTGTGCTGGAGCAATGAAAACTACACAAGGTGGAATCACTTATTGTTGGTATCAACATCCTTTAAAGGGTCAGACTTGTGATACTTTTTGTTCCAATAATGATCATGGAACTTGTGTAGATGCGCTTCTAAATTATACCGATCAATCAGAGGTTTGTACTGCAGTTAGTCTTGGAAGTGCAGGTGGAGGCAACTACTCTTCTACCCCTAGAGGAACAGGAGGAAATTGTTATGTGCATGGTCTTCCTAGTAATCCAACTTCTGTTTATAATTCAGGGACATGTTATGGGGCAAATTCAGCCCATTATAATGCTTGTTCTTGTTCACAGTAGTTTATAAATAATATGAAAAAAGAATTTATAAAATCAATAAAAATAATAATCTTAAGTATCATCTTTAGTTTTGGTGTTGGATATTTATTTTCTTTTAATAATCCTACAAATACTCCACCAGACGGTAATATCCCTATTCCTATCAATTCCAGTACTACTCCACAAGCAAAAGGAGGTGATGTTTTAAGTAGCCCACCCTTACTTGATATCAGGGGAACACTCTCTGCTGACAGTTTGTCAGTGTGGTCAAATCCTTTAATTAATGGAAAAGTTAAGATTACGGGGCTCGGCTCTGCTGGGGATGTTTGTGTAGGTCCTTCTGGTTATATTTCCCTTTGTAATACTCGTCTTTTGACCGTTAGAACAACAGGCACAGGCAAGGTCGTGAGTGATCCAGCTGGTATAAGTTGCGGTGGTGGCACTAACGCTTGTACTTTGAAGGCGTCTGGAGAAGTTGTCCTCGGTACTGTTCCTAGTGGTGTTTTTGTGTTGAATAGCTGGAGTGGTTGCGACTCAACTCTCGGTAATATTCCTAGCCAAGTATGTATAGTAAATATGACTACATCTGCAAAGGCAGTAACAGCTAATTTTGATATCCCCGTAAGTCCTGTTCTCACGACCATTGCTGCTTCAAGTATAACTAAAACTGACATTGTAAGTGGTGGAAATATTACTTCAAATGGTGGAGCAGCAATAAGTGCAAGGGGGGTAGTTTGGAGCGCTACAAATAATCCTCCTACCCTAGCAAATAGTTATACCAGTGATGGAGCGGGAGCTAGTTCTTTTGTTAGTGTTATATCGGGATTGACTCCGAATTCTCCTTATTATGTTCGTGCTTATGCTACGAATAGTTACTCAAAAACTGGATATGGAAATGTTTTGACTGTTACCACTGCTACTTCGACTCCTATTCTTACTACCACTGCAGTTTCTAATATAGCTCAAACAACAGCGACTACTGGTGGAACTATTACTAATACTGGTGGTTCAGCTGTTCTAGAAAGAGGAATAGCTTGGGGGAGTTTGATAAATCCTACTATTTCGAACAATCACACTAGTGATGGTTCTGGATCTGGCTCTTTTGTTACAAATTTGATAGGATTAAAATCAGACAAAACATACCATATTCGAGCTTATGCTACCAATAGTCTAGGTACAGAGTATGGTCAGGATATTACATTTACTACATTACAAATTCCATGTGCTGGCTCTCGAATTGCAAACTCCTTGGGAGATGTTTATTGTTGGTATAAACACACCACCAAAGGTCAGGCTTGTAGTGGTTTCTGTTCTACTAATGGCCATGGGTCTTGCGTGAATGTGTCTGGTCTTACTCATGCTGATCAAGGAAGTATTTGTACCCAAGTTGAGCTTGGAGGATTTGGTGGGGGTAGCTTCTCTCCTACTCCTAGAGGAGTTGGAGGAGTTTGTTATGTGCAGGGATATCCTAATACCACAAATGTTTATAGTTCCGGCACATGTAGTTCTGCTAATTCGAACCACTTTAATGCTTGTGCTTGTTCTCAATAAAAATTAATTTTAAAAGTTTTATATCAAAAAATCCCCAAGCTGGGGATTTTTTGATATAATAGATATAATGCAAGTCAACGAAGAACAGTTGAAGAAAATTATTTCTGAATCAAATCTCATTTCACGTGCTGACCTAGAAGCATCCATTAAAAAAGCGGAAGAGAGCAATCAAAAACTCAGTGATGTTTTACTTTCAGAAGGGAAAATATCCGAAGCTGACCTTAGACGCATGGAAGCTTTCGTTTTGGGAGTACCTTTTGTTAGTTTACTTAATAAAAAAATAGATTTTGCAACTCTTTCTCTTATTCCAGAACCCATCGCACGCAATCACAACATAATCGCTTACAAAAAAACCAATGTAGATCTCGAAGTTGCAATGCTCGACGTCGGAGAGATGCCAGTCACTGATTTTATTAAAAAACATTCTGGATTAAAAATTCTACCTAGGATTACTGACACTGCCTCTATCAGGTCTGCTCTCGTCCAGTACAGGAAAAGTTTACAGGTTGAATTTGGCAATATTATTCAAAAAGAATCTACGGTAATAAAAAATTCTCCAAGAGAAGAAGGAGAAAAATCTGAGGTAGAACTTAAAAAAATGGCAGAGGATTTACCCATTGTCAAAATTGTCGACTCTCTTATTTTCCACGCAATTTTACAAAATGCTTCTGACATTCACATCGAACCGGGAGAAAATGATCTTTCTGTAAGGTATCGAATAGACAGTATACTTCATTATGCTATGACGCTCGACAAAAGTGCTGCTCCTGGAATAACGGCTCGCATTAAAGTATTGGCTAATCTTAAACTCGATGAAAAAAGATTACCACAAGACGGTAGATTTAAAATAGAACAAAATGGAGAAAAAGTTTCTTTTCGTGTTTCTACTCTGCCGACTTTCTTTGGAGAAAAAACGGTGATAAGAATCTTGAAAGAAAATTCCTATGGCTTTTCGTTGGAGTCGTTGGGTTTTCATGGCGAAGGACTTGAAAGAATTCACGAATCTCTAAAACAAAGAATCGGCATGGTCCTCGCTGCAGGACCAACGGGTTCTGGGAAGACGACCACACTCTATACGATGCTTGATATTTTGAATAAACCGGAAGTAAATATTTCTACCGTTGAAGATCCGATCGAATACCAAATGCCTAGGATAAATCAAACACAAGTAAAACCAGAAATAGGCATGACCTTTGCGAATGGATTGCGTTCGCTCTTGCGACAAGATCCAGACATAGTGATGGTAGGGGAGATTCGTGATGGTGAGACAGCAGGACTTGCAGTGAATGCATCTCTCACTGGGCATTTAGTTTTATCTACGATACATACGAATTCTGCATCTGGTGCTATTCCTAGATTGATAGACATGGGAGTCGAACCATTTTTATTGGTTTCGACGATAAAGACTATCATAGCTCAAAGATTAGTACGTAAACTTACTACAAATAAAGAAAAATATTTCTTGTCTTCTTCTGAATTAAAAAATTTATCAAAAATAATCGATCTAGACAGAATGCTTTCTGTTTTGAAAGACGAAAATACAATAGGCAAAAATGACACTTGGGAGAAAATTCCTTTTTATAAACCAGTAAAAAGTCCAGAATTTGCAGATGGATATTCGGGGCGCATAGGAATACATGAAGTTATAAAAGTTACCACTTCGATAAAAGAGATGATTATAAACGGAAGTTCTCAAGACCAAATAGAAGAACAAGCAAAAAAAGAAGGAATGATAACAATGCTAGAGGATGGTATTTATAAAGCAGTATTGGGGCAAACGAGTCTAGAAGAAGTGTTGCGTGTGGTTTCAGAATAAATAATTTTACAAAAAATGCTTTTTTTATATAAAGCAAAAACAAAAAATGGAGAGATTTTAGGCGGGACGATAGAAGGAGTCGATCGTTTTTCTGTTTCAAGAGAGTTAAAAACACGAGGGTATACTCCTGTTTCTATTTCACAAAAAAAAGGCAGTTTTGATTTTAATAATTTAATTCCAGCACTTGTTGGGCTCTTCTCCAAGGTCAAAGTTCAAGAACAAATTACTTTAACTAAAAATCTGAGCGGGATGTTAAAAGCTGGCTTATCACTAAGTCGAGCTATTTCTGTATTAGAAAAACAAACAAAAAATAAAGCGCTGAGCAATATTTTGATTTCTCTTAGGCGCGAGGTAGATTCTGGTGGAACATTCTCTTCTGGGCTTTCAAGATTCCCAGACGTATTTTCAAATCTTTTTGTATCAATGGTTCGTGCTGGTGAAGAATCTGGCAATCTATCCGGCTCTCTTTCTGAGATCGGATTAAATTTAGAAAAAGCTCATTCTCTGACAAAAAAAGTAAAAGGGGCGCTTATTTATCCGGGAGTCATTTTATCTGCGATGATTTTGATTGGGGTTTTGATGTTTGCTTTTGTTGTACCGACCTTGGCGCAAACATTTAAAGACCTGGGAGTACAACTACCTATCACCACTAGATTCATAATAGCGCTAGGGAACTTTTTTTCAGAATATTTGTTGTTATCTTTTGTTTTGATAATTGGATCTATAGGTGGTCTGGTGTGGCTTTTTAAGGCGAAGTTTATGCAAAAATATATTGATTTTATTATTTTAAAAATTCCTGTAATTGGAAATTTATCTAAAGAATTAAATACTGCTCGTACTGCTCGCACCATATCATCGCTCTTACTTTCTGGTGTTTCTATTGTTCGCGCGATAGAGATCACAGAAGAAGTCGTACAAAATGTTTATTATAAAAGAGTTTTAAGAAGAGCAAAAGAAGAAATAGAAAAAGGACTGCCGTTTTCAGAAATTTTTATAGAAAATCAAAATCTTTATCCGATAATGATGTCAGAAATGGTGCAGGTCGGAGAAGAGACGGGGAAATTGTCAGATATGTTGCTTGAGATTTCTTCCTTTTATGAAGGAGAGATAGACAATACAACTAAAAATCTTTCTACAATTATTGAGCCAGTTCTAATGATATTTATTGGTGCGGCCGTAGGATTTTTTACTATTTCAATGATTTCACCACTTTACTCAGTGTTGAATAATATTTCTTAATTTTTTACTTCTTGCCAAGACAATATCTGATATTGATCTGACGTGAGAGGAAAATCTGGCGGAGGGGAATAAAGCATATTGGCATCATATGTTATATTGCGAGTGGTATATCCTGTTCCGTCTGTGTAAGCGAATCCGTATCTTGCGTGGGAAGCTATCATCCCATACAAAGATATAACAGAACGATTTTTATAAGAACAACTTGATCCAGAATAATAAAATCTTCCGACTCTATCATTTTGCGCTATCAGTGCACCGTCTATTTTTAAGTCATCTTCACTTTTCATTCCTATTGAAATACCTCCTTGTGCTATGAGTCCTATCGAATCAGTTCCGTCATAGTGTGTATATAAAAGATCATTATTTACAATAATGTTTTCAAATTTAGTCACATCGGTCGGTACGGGCAAGGTAGCTGCTATTATGGTCAGACGAGCACTGTCTATTTGTCCATTTATGACAACATCGTCTTGGATAAAGATTATTCCATTTGTTGGAAATGAATAATTACCCTGAATTGTTTCTTTGTTTATGCTCCAACTCGTAC
>Ga0194053_10001345_pt1 | contig 15819 bp, 12 predicted proteins | sample SepL228m_MetaG_FD_161684 | JGI IMG/M metagenome (GOLD analysis project Ga0194053, IMG submission 161684) | Anoxic zone freshwater microbial communities from boreal shield lake in IISD Experimental Lakes Area, Ontario, Canada - Sep2016-L227-8m | ecosystem: Environmental > Aquatic > Freshwater >... | reverse complement strand
AAATATCCCAAGACTCATCGGCAGCATTCACATTTCGCACGCGAGCGAAGATAAAGACAACACCGCGATGAGTCAATTCTTAGGTTAATGCTTATGGGGCCACCGATACTGTCCCGATGTTGGTTTTTTTCGTGGCGTCGAGAGCAGATTCCAGTAACTTCGACCCATGGATTCGCTCACCAATGCGCAAGTCCGAGATCTCAAAGCCCAGGCCCAAAGGCTCAAAGCCACGCTCAAGGTCGGCAAGGAGGGCCTGAGCCCGCAATTCCTCGCCGCTCTTGACGGAGTGCTGAAACATCATGAACTCGTTAAAGTGAAGTTCGACGAGTTCAAAGAGCAGAAAAAGGAACTCGCTCCGCAGCTCGCCGAAAAGAGCCACAGCCACCTCGTCACTCGGGTTGGCAATGTGGCCGTGCTTTACCGGCCAAAGCCGAAGGCCACCAACACACAGTAGCTTCGACGCGCAAGCCAGATCACTTGTTTCTGTCCGTGCAGATGATAGTCTAAGGGCATGTTCAGATTCTTGCTTGTGGCCGCGTGGACGCTGGCTGCCGTCAGTTCGCATGTTGCGGCTGCGGAAGCGCAGGGCGGCACCAACTCGCAACCGTCAGTTTTGCGGATTGCCACCTTCGATGTCGATGCCACCCCGCCCATTGGCTCAATGATGGCCTACGACCCTGTGACCAACCGTTGGGATCTCGGACTTCGGGCCCGCGGCATCGTGTTGGCAGGCGCGGATGATGCCATTGTCCTTTGTGCTGTCGATTGGATCGGAATTGCCAACGAGGGGCACGATGCCTTCCGGGACGCGCTGGCGCGCGGTGCCGGAACATCGGTTGCGCGCGTGGCGGTCCACACGCTGCACCAACATGACGCACCCGACTGCGATTTCTCCGCCGAGCGGATTCTCAACGAGGCGGGCCAGGAAGCCCGGCAGTTCGACAGCCGGTTCCAGCGGCAGGTGTTGTCCAATCTGGAAACCGCGGTGCGAGCCTCGTTGCCGCGGGCGCAACCAGTCACCCAAATCGGTCTGGGTGAGGCGCGGGTCGATAAGGTCGCCTCGAACCGCCGCATCCTGGGCGCGGATGGCAAGGTTCGCGCCACACGCTGGACAACCACGGTGGATGCGAAGATTCGCGCCGAACCCGAGGGCACGATTGACCCGGCGGTTTCGCTGGTAAGCTTTTGGAACGGGGATAAGCCGATAGCGGTGCTGAGTTATTACGCCACCCACCCACAGAGTTATTATCGTACCGGCATTCCCAATCCTGACTTTCCCGGCGTGGCGCGCTTTCTGAGGCAACTGGCGGTACCGGCCGCGCTGCATGTCCATTTCAACGGCGCGGGGGGAAACATCACCGCCGGCAAATATAATGACGGTTCACCCGAAAACCGGCTTGCGCTGGCCGAACGTCTCGCCGACGGCATGCGGCGCGCCTGGGAAAGCACCCGACGCCAACCCATTGCCGCCAAGGATGTGAGCTGGCACAGCGAAGCTGTGGCCTTGCCTCCCGCAAAAGACCTCGCCATCGAGAAATTGGAAGCCCAACTCAAGCCCCCCGGTCCGGGGTTCACGGGACAGAGCGACGCATCGAGGCTGGCCTGGCTCCGACGGTGTCAGGCAGGTCACAAAATCGAGGTTAGTTGCCTCAGCCTGGGATCTGCGCGGATATTGCATCTGCCGGGCGAAACCTTCGTGGAATATCAACTGGCTGCCAAAGCGGTGCGTCCGGACTTGTTCGTCGCGGTGGCGGGTTATGGCGATTACGCCCCTTGGTATGTCGGAACGGCCGTCGCCTACGAACAAGGCGGGTACGAGACGAGTCCTCTGGCATCCAACGTGGCCCCGGAAGTCGAGAGAGTGCTCACGGCAGCCATCGAAAAACTCTTGCTCGGGGCGAAGTGAGCGTGGAATCTGCCGAACCCTGATGGCGGCCGGAAGATAGTCCTGCCGGCCAAAAAGTTCGGTGGCTTCCAGCGGTTTTCCGGTCTCAGGGCTTCTTATACCCCTTTTCGCGCAGGTATTGCACCAGTTCAGCCGGACGATCTGTCTGAATGCCATCCGCCCCGGCGTCGATGGCTGACTGCCAGCCGGCAGGGGCATCCGTCTTGCCCATGCGGTCCACGTAAACCTGTGCGTTGGCCTCCTTGACGACTCGGATGATGTCAGGGGTGAAGTCGCCCGCGTCAAAAGCAATAACGCTCGGATGCAGCCGTTCGATCAGATGTTTCGCGTTCCCAACGCTGCCCGCCTCGGGCATGATTTTGAGCTTGGGATTGAGTTTCTGAATCTCTTTGCCAAGCGAAACACCGGTGTAAATCACAACGTGATCCGACATCCCGTGTTCCTCGATGTGCGTGACCAGGTCTTTGGCTGAGGCTTCCTTGACGTCCACATAGATGCCGATCTTGCCTCGCGCCAGGTCGAGCGCCTCATCGAACGTCGGAATCTTCGTGCCCGCAAATTGAGGCCCGGACTTGATCCCGGCATCGAGCGCCCGAACTTCGTCGAACGTCATTTTCCCAATGTCACCCCGACCGTTGGTGCGACGGCTAACCGCCCCATCGTGGCTCAGCACCAGTTTGCCATCGGCCGTGGTGCGGACGTCCACCTCGAAATAGTCGGCGCCGTCCCGAATCGCCTCCTGGTAGGCAGGAATTGTGTTTTCTGGGTGATGCAGGTGTTCACCCCGGTGGGCGATGGCGGCGACCTGTCGTGGCTGTGCCTGGACCGCGGGCGATAGTAAAAGCAGCACCCACAGAGAAAGAAACAATCCAACTGCCGGCAAATCGCGCTTTGTGGAGGCTGCGCGAGCAAATGAAAACCCGTGGTTCATCGAGCACATGCTTTGGTAATTTCCCGCACTCTACCTGGCCACGACCCTGACTTCAACCCTGCAATCGACTCTTTTGGAGAAAAGGTTGCGTGCGCCTTTAGCTTCCAACATCGGCAACAGCGGATCAAGCCCCGCGCCCGCCGCCTTTTTCGGACGATTTCCGCGTAGTCTCTAGCCCTAGCGATTTCTAATTGTCATCAACCATGAATTATAACTGAGGTCTGAGGTTCGGCGCGATCGGCTAAAGGCGCGGCAAGCAGCCGATGGGCAGGTGAAAGAACTCGTGACAAACTGGCGCGGGTCAGCATTCTTGAGGCTGCATCACCGCGAATATATGCCGGACGACAAACCTCACGGTAAGAAACGGATTTGGTTGCGCCGGATATTCCGGTTTGCCGGGGTGGCTCTGCTTCTGCTGGGGCTGGCCCTGCTATTCTGGCTTCGTGGGGCTCTCTACAACCGATTTGTCCGCTTCCCGCGCGAGGAAGCGGCGTGGCAAGGCCTCCGGGTCCAACACGAACCGGTGGCCGATAACGCCGGCTGGAATGAGTATCGGGGGATTCTGCACAGCCACTCCAAGTATTCGCATGATAGCGAGGTGCCGTTCGAGGAAATCCTGCGCGTGCTCAAAGCCGCCCGCTTGGATTTCATCTGCCTGAGCGATCACTGCGTCGAAGGCCGCGCTGACTTTGACCTTCAATGGCGTGGCCTTCATGATGGAAAACTCTTCATCCCTGGCTTCGAGATGAAGGACGGGTTCATGCCTTTCGGCGTCGCCCCCGGCGTCGTGCTGAGCAACCGCACCGATTCCGTCATCCTCGCCCGACAGATTGCTGAGAACGGCGGCTTGTTATTTTATGCCCACTCTGAGGAGCCGCGCGACTGGGACCGCCCCGAGTTGGTGGGAATGGAAATCTACAACATCCACACGGACTTCAAACGCAGCAGCACCCGGCTCCGCGGCATGGTGCCCGATCTGCTCGTCAACCAGGGCCGCTACCCAGAGCATGTCTTCCGAACGGTGTTCTTCCGGCCGGTGGATTTCCTGTGTCGCTGGGACGAGTTGAACCGGTCACGGCATATCACCGGCATTGCGGCCAATGACTGCCATCAAAATGTCGGTGTCCGGGCCTTCTACACCCCTTCGGACAGCATCCGGGTCGAAGACACCAGTCCCAGGACACTAAAAGAGTTCAAGCTCAACTGGTTTACCCGACCTCTGGCGCGCCTGTTCTTTGGCCCGCTCGAGCCCGGCCGTAAGCTCTTTCATCTGCAACTCGATCCCTACGAGCGAAGCGCGCGTTTTGTGAACACACACGTTTTAGCCCGGGAGCTGACTGAGCCCGCCATCCTGGACTCCCTGCGGGCGGGCCGGGTATTTATCGGGTTCGATATGATCGCCGACAGTTCCAGCTTCCGCTGGTTTGCCGCCGACGGCGCGGCCCGCGCGGTGATGGGGGAGACAGTCGCAAACTCCAAAGAACTGCACCTGCACGCAAAGTCGCCTTTGCCATGCCGCTTTACGATCTTAAGAGATGGCACTCCCGTCTGCCGGCAGGAGGGCCGCGGCTTGGACTGGAGCCCTCCCGGCCCCGGCAAGTACCGGGTGGAGGCGGAACTGAAGATTCTGGATGAATGGGTTCCCTGGGTTTATGCGAATCCCATTGAATTGCGCTGATCAATGAGCCGGCTGGTCCTCCTGGACCTGAAGATATATGTCGGCAGCGTCCGAAGCAATGCAGTTGCCCTTCAACATCGTCTTGAAAGGCACGCTTCATTCGTGGTTAACGGATGGTTGAAATAATCCATGTCTTTGGCACGCCTTGTCCATTGTAACGGGGAACCGGACGATTGAACATCAGGATTCAATATTTACATGTATGAAGACACTTTGGATTGAGGAGAAGCAACTGTCCCGGGCGCTCCAGCGGAATGAGGCGTTCTGGAGCGGCGCACTCGAGGAAGGCCCGTTGATGTGGATAACTGCGCCTGGCGCGAAGCCTTCGCGGCCTGTTCCGGACCCAGCTTCGGAAGATGAAATGTGGACGAACGTGGACTACGTGATGGCGGCGACCGAGCGCGCCCTCAGCAGCACTCACTACGCTGGCGACGCGCTCCCGGTTTTCTGTCCGTGGCTGGGACCGGATCAGTTCGCCGCGTGGCTCGGCGCAGACCTCGAACTCCAGCCGCGCCAGAACACTTCGTGGTGCAAACCTTTCGTGCAGGATTGGGCCGACCATCCGGAACTGCGGATTGATTCGGACAACCGGTGGTGGCGGCTCTATCTGCAATTGCTGCGGGAGTCGGTTCGCGCCGGTGAAGACAAATGGGTCACCGGCTTTCCCGATCTGCACACCGGCATTGACGCGCTGAGCGCCATCCGCGGTCCCGAAAACCTGGCTGTGGACTTGGTAACCGATCCCGATGCCATCCACCGCGCCATGCGGCAGACAAGCGATTTGTGGAAGTGTGTTGTCGATACGGCTTCAGAGATCATCCTGCCCGCCGGACAAGGCACATCAAACTGGACCATGGGCTGGAGCGACGATCGTTTTTTGTGCATCGGTCAAAATGACTTTAGCTGCATGATCAGCCCGGCGATGTTCGAGACGTTTTGCTGGCAGGATAATCTGGAATCATGTGCCCATGTGGATTATACGCTGTATCACCTTGACGGTCCCGGAGCCGTCCGACATCTGCCGTTGCTGTTGCGATTGGAGCGACTCAATTGCATCCAGTGGATTCAGGGCGCGTGCAGCCCTCCGCCATCACAGTGGGTGGACCTTCTGCGGCGCATTCAGGCGGGCGGGAAATCCGTCCAGCTTTACTATGGCAAAGGGCACGGCGACAGCGCCGACCTGAAACACGAGCTTGATGTCCTCTGCAGCGCACTGGATCCAACGCGCCTGTTCATCTGGGCATCTGTAGATTCGGTGCAGACTGCGGAGGACATTGTCCGCTATAGCCGCCGCGCTGCCTTGTGACCACCCGACAACTTCATTGACTGAGATAACTCCAGCCAGTCATTTATCGCATCTGAACGTCCACTTGCTTCCTTCCTGGAAATTGGGCGCAGACCTTGTCGCCTGCAAATATTCAACGTGTGAATCCACGAAGGCGACATTGCCGTAGCCCACGGTCTTCTTATTGTGCCAGTATGCGTATTGAAAAACAGGAGAGTTTATCAGATAAACATTGAACGGATAATCGTTGACTAAAACGACGTGAAATGGATACTTGATTTGTATAGTCTTTTTCCCAAACAGGCCCAATACTCCATCATTATTATTGGCGCTGCTGTTGTAGAAATAGCTGCTGCCAAAAGTATCAAATAAGCTCGGCTTTCGATCCGCCGTCCAGCTCGCCTTCAGAGCCCCGTTGTCGCTCGGACAGTTAAATGCCAAAGCCGCTCCTCCGGAGTTTGTCCCCACAGCTCCGTTAATGGCAATGTAAGGATTGATCAGACGAGCATCATTAATGTACTCGGTGCCTTTCTTGCCTCCGTACGCGTAGTAAGTTGCGACGCAGTCGTTGGTCGATGGAAATGTGTCCTGATAATCGCTTTGATATAGCACAATGGCGACTGCCTGCTGTCTCAAATTGGAGACACATTGTGTGCGTTTGGCTTTCTCTTTGGCCGTGGCCAAAGCGGGCAAAAGCATTGCAGCCAGGATGGCAATGATGGCGATGACAACCAGAAGCTCTATCAAGGTAAAACCGACGGAGCGTCGGCTGACATTAGTGCGCTTCTGGCCCCATAGAGGGCGGCTCCAAGAGAATAGCTCAGTCGGTTGCATTGCGCGATTTTATCCAAGTGAAGCAAAAAGAGAATGGACGCCGTTCAGCAATAATATATCTTTTCTCAACCATGTCCTGGCTTCCCTATCACCACGATTGGAAATTGGTGTATCAGACCGAGATGGGCCTCCGGGTCCATTGGTTTGGCCGGTATGGCAATTCCGCCGAGTGGTCGGTTCCCCCGTCCCGGTTGGCGGCTGACATGGTGATGTTCTTCTTTGTCGAGAAGCACAATTGCGCAGCGATCGTCAATGGGCGGAAGATAAACCTAAAGCGCGGGGATTTGCTGGTGGTTTCTGGCGCCGACGAATTTAGCTTCACCCATAATCCGGCAAAGCCGCTTTGCAGTTTGAGCGCCTGCCTGGCTCTGCAGCAAGGCAATGTGTCGAACACCTTGTTACAGCGGACATTTGAGCGCCAATATACTTTGCGCAATGTGTCGCAATACACTATCGAATTTGAAAGGGTTTTGGCCGCGCTGGCGACCACTTCTATTCATCGTGACCTGACAATCGCCGGCGCAATATTCCAATGGCTCGGTTATGTCATGTCGGAAATCCGCGCGCCCTTGGAGCATTCTCTCCTTCACGAGCGAAGCGTGGTGGATAGAATTCTAAGAGCGGAAGCTTGGGTCAACAATCGGTTGAAAGAAGTAGTCACTTTAACAGAATGGGCCAAAGCAATTGGGCTGAACCCGGTTTATTTCGGCCGCGTATTCAAGCGCGAGACGGGTCAACGTCCGATGGAATGGCTTAACGAACGCCGACTTCAAATGGCTTCCCAGTATTTGTCGAGCACACATAAAAGCGTCGCAGAAATCGCAAACACATGCGGTTTTACGAACCAGTTCTATTTTTCGAGAGTCTTCCGTCGTCATTTTGGCCAGCCACCACTCAAGTACCGTCGGGGACGATTCTAGCCTCTATTCAGCGCTGGGAACACCGTTAAACCCGCCTGCTGCCCAATCGGGAGCGGATTGAAGTCCGTGTTTTTTCGGATGAAATCACCTCGGCCAGGAAATACCACCGCCAGGTAGTTGGCGTCTTTAACGCCGTAAATGTGTTCTGTTCCCTTTATGGCTCTGCGTCCGAAGGCTTTCCACGAAGCGGTGTGCGTGTTCTGGTGTTGTATGGCGAGGTTGGTGATTTTGTAGCTTTGTCGCATAGCGGGGGCTGGTTTAAGGATATGTCATTCCACAGCGGTCTTGGTTGCGCCGCCGTGGAGGGTTGCGCGGGGGCGGAGTTTGAGTTTCACGGCCTCGCGGAAAAAGAGGGCGTCGGTGGCTTTGCTGGACCAGACGAAGGCTTCGCCCGGGTTCAGGCGGGTCAGTTGCTCGGGGGTGAGGTTAAGCAGGGCGGCATTGGCCTTCTGGATGTGCTTGAGCCAGGCGGGCGAGTTGAAACGGTGCAGAATGATCTGCGAGGAAAGTTCAATCAGGGCCACCGGGACGGAGGGCGGGTCCTGGCTGGCGACCAGGATGCTGGTGCCTTTGTGCCGCATTTCGCGCACGACACTGACCAGGCCCTCGACGAGGTCCGGATTGCTAATGTATTTATGGGCCTCGTCGAATACCACCAGCTTATTGAAGAACTTGCCGTTGAAGGTGGCGTCGCCAAAGAGTTGCAGAAGGACCACGAACAGGCCGAGGGCTTCGTCCTTCTCGATGAATTCGTCGCGCAAGTCCACGATGAGCAGGCGGCCGGGGCGGATGAGACTGCTGAGGCAAGTCGAGTCGTCAATATATTCAGCGGCAAGGTCGAGGCGAAGGTTGGCAAGTTCCGTGAGGTTGTCGGGCAGGCCAGCGTTTGCGATGGCGTCGCGGAGACCGGCCAACGTCAGGTTGTCGCGCAGGGAGCGCATGACTTGGTTGAGGCGGCGAATGTAAGTGGCCTGGTTGCCGACGGCACCCATGAGGAAACGCCAGTGGCTAGCCTGCAACTCGGCAGAAGCGAACTTGAGGGGCAGGACTTCGATGCCAGGGTACTCGGCGCGGCGGGCTTCGAGTTTGGCCGAAGGGGCGAGCAGGACGATGTCCTTTAAGGCGGCGGGGCGAGCCTGGTAGTCAGCGGCCAATGCCGCAACGGCCTGGGGGTCGTTGTTGGGCCGGATCATCGAGGTGAACTCCGGCTTGTAGTCCTGGGTCTGGCTGTAGTGGAAAACCACGGTGGCCAGGGGCTGTGGCAGGAGGTTGATGCCCGGGAGGGGGAGCGATGCCATTTCGATGATGCTGCCGAGCGTGTAGCTCTTGCCGCCCCCCTGGACACCGAAGAGGCTGATGGTGTGCGTCTGGTTGAGGTCGAGCGCGACGGTGCGTCCCATGACCTTGCCGAGGATGCCGAACTGGGGCGAGTCGCCAGTGACGCCTAGAAGGACGTCGTGGCTGGGCACGGCGGGCGGTGTGACCGTTGGCGCAACGGGGGCCGGCGCTGGACCGGTTGGCGCCGGAGCCGGTGGTGTGGGTGACGGCGGCGGCGCGATGGCCACAGGCGCGGGGGCTGAGGCCGGTGGTTGGACCGGTGCTGGAGCAGGCGGTTTGGGAGCGGGTGCAGGCGGCGAAACGGGGGCTGGAGCCGTGGGCTGCATACGAGGATGCAGCGGGAAGACCGGGGTCCGGTCCGGGGCCGTGGTGTCGGCGGTGCCGAGTTCGTCTGACGATGAACTGAGTTTGTCCCAGGCAACGGTGCGGGTGCGCTTTTCGCGGATGAAGGCGGCGCGCGGCAGTTTGGGCATCTCGCGAGCCAGGATCTGCATCGTGGAAGTTTCCGTGAGGGCCGGGGCGCCAGGAGGTTCGGGCGGCGGCAGCGGCCGGGTTTCCTGGTCGGGAGCGACAGCCGGCAGGGCTTCGAGCAGGGTGATGATCTCCTGGGTCTTAATGATGCGGTCGGGCCGGTCGAAGAGGCCCGAGCGGTCGGGGTCGAAATGGTGCTGGAGAGCGCGTTCGCTCTGGTGGATTTGTTCGGCGATGGATTGGGTTAGCTGGCCCAAGCCGCCAAGGCTGCCAGCGGCCCGGTAACATTTGACTTCGACCAGGCTGCAGGTGAGGACAGGCACAGGGCCGGAAGCGTCGAAATCGAACAGGGCGAGGTCGGTGCGGCGGAGGGTGATTTCGTCCTCCAGATCATCGGCGTTCTTCTCGAGGGCGCGGAACAGATCAAGGTGAGCGTCGAGCGGGACCACGGCCTGGTCGCGGAAGACGTCGTGGTATTCTAGATAGAGTTTGGAGAGGGCCAGGCCGAGCGCCTCCGCGCGGTGGGTGGGCGAGGAGGCGAGCTTGAGGGCGAGGCGGCCGGAGAGGGCGCGCAGTTCGCCCAGCAGGGCGTGGGAACGGTTCAGGTACCGGCCGAGGTCGTAATCCTGGAGGACCAGCTCGAAGAAGCGGCGAATTTCAGTTTGGGAGCGGGAGGTGATGACGACCCGGCGCCCACTGTTGCCGGTGAGGTCGGGGCTGTGGTCAATGAGGTATTCCGGGCGGCGACTGGCCGGGTGATGGTCGAAGAACTCGATGCCCAGGCTCTTGTCTATGGTGAACACCCAATCGCTGACCTCGTGGACCTGGTGAAGCAGCGCCTTCTGGTCAGCTTCGAGAACCAAGGTGGACACGGGCCGGAGAATGAGGCCGGCTTGCCCCGTCGCAATATTGGCGGCAGCGGTGGAGATAGTCTCGGCCAGGCGAGCGAGCAGCTTGGGGAACTCCTCGGCATCGGGGATGGGAGCGGCGGTGCCGTGACGGGGGCGGCGGTGCCAGGCGACGACGTCGGCTTCCTCGATGTAGGTGACGGTAAAGTCCTGGAAGAGGCCGTGAACCGGAGCGCTTTCGTCTTCGCGTCGGGGCGGTCGGGCGCTGATGCTTTGGGCCGGGAAGACATCGAACAGGAAACTGAGATGGGCAGCGAAATCGGAGGCCTTGGCGCGGAACTCGGCGAGGTCGCGGACCGAGAAGGTTAATTTGGGGCTCAGGTGGTTGCCGGTAGCGTGGCGAAAGCGTCGGCCTCGGCGACGGCCAGCGTGCTGTTGGAGGAGATGAGTTCGGCCAGATCATCACCGCAACCCGGGGCGTCGGGGTCGGGAACGAAGAGGCGGAGATCGTAACGGAGGTCGCGGAAGTCCGGCTCTTTCTGGAGCTGAAGAAGCATCTCGGCCATGAGGCGTCCGCGCCCGGCATTGAAACAGTTCAGGACCAGGGTATGGATATATGGGTGCTGGACCAGGTAGCGGCGCGTGCGGTCGGCGAGGAATTCGCCGTTGAGACTGAAGCTACCGATGTTGGGTTCGGGCAGACCCAGCGCGGTGCAGAGCTCGGCGAGGAGGCCGCGCGGGTCGGTTTCTGAGGCGGTCCCGTAAACTGTCCAGAGCGGGTGGAGATTGTCAATGGCCGTGAGGAGCCGGCCTGAGCCGACGGGAAAAACAGCCGGGAAGTTGGCAAGGTTGAGCCGGTGGAGGAGCGAATCTCGGGTAGCAGTGAGGAACTCTTTCGGGGCCTGAGCGGAGCGCTGGAGCCAATGGTTGGCGAGGGTCAGCCAGGTGGCGAGCCAGAGAAGGCGTAGCGGGTGGGTTGGGCTGACTATGAGGGCGAAGCGATGGGCGCCCCGATGATCGGCCATGTCAATCCTGGCGGTATCAAGCGCGAGGAGCGTTTGCAGAGAGGCGAGCGCACGAGGCTGGTCGTCCGGCGGGGCGGATTCGGCAAGGCGCAAAGCCTGCGAGATGACGGAGAGGTAGGTCTGGGCGTAATTGGCGATGGCATCGCGGAGCGGAAACAGGTCCGTGCTCTGGATGATTTGGTGGTTGTCAGGTCCACGGATGGCGGCGAACAGCTCGCGGCGGCGCGCCCGAAACTCTTCGAGGTCCGCGATGGGCGGCCATGCGGTGATGTCGTTTGAGACTTCGACCGTTTGGGCGGAAGAGACGGTCATCCGCCAGGAGAGCGTGTCATCGGGAGCGGCGAGGATGCGCTGTTCGAGGACTTTGAGCAGGCGCGAAACGGTGATGTGGATGAGGCCCTCACCGGCAAATTTGAACTCGATTATTTCGTTCCTACCTTTGCGATCCTCGGCATCGAGCCAAGCGGGAGCGGAGTGGGTGACGTCTTTGGGGTCGTGAGCATCAGCGATCGCCTTGAACCAGAAATGGATTTGGGCGTGGCTGAGGCTGGGGAACTTCGGGACCGCACGCTGGGGGACCTCGACCTCGACGTCGTCGGCCTTAACGACATAGAAAAGGTCGCTTTCGTTGGGCAACTGGCCATCGTCTGGGCCGCCGACCAGAGGAACGGGATTGCCTCCGGAGTCAACGATGGGAATAGGGTCGCCGTCTTCGGTGCAGGGCAGGACGCGAACGAAGTGCCAGCCATCTTCCCACTCGACTTTGGCGACACCGGAGAAGCTAACGAAGGCATCACGGCGCGTTCCAGACCAGGAGGTCTTTTTCTTGGTGAAGGCGGTGGGACCGCTGTCGCGTGAGATCACCTGCAAGCGGAAGTGGTGAACCGCGGGGACATTTTCCGGCGCGGGGTCGCAGTGGAACTTAACCTTGAAGCTCTTGAGGCCGCCGCGGCCGACCAACAGGATCTGTTGACCGATCAACTGCTGGAGGCGCGGGTCAGTTTCGTTTTCCGGCACCACCGGGAGAACAACTTCGTTGGCTTCGACCCGGAGCTGCTGGGTGATACCGGCACCGGCCTCGAACTGCCACTTATCGAACGAGAGGGGCCAGAGCTGCTTCTCGGCAACGATCCGGCGAGTCCGGACGGGTGGGTCTTCGAGGCCGGTTTCGGCGAGGAAATCACTGAGCTTGGAGCGGAAGGGGCGGTCGCCGAGTTTGAGGTCGAGGACACGGCCACGGTCGGACTTGGTAGAGAACGTCAGTTTGTCGAGGCATTCGAGATTCTTGGCCAGGCGATTGGGGACGGTGGTTGGGTCGTCGAGCAGGTGAAAGTCAGGGATTAGGCCCAGCTCGCAAAGGGAAGCGCCGACGACATCCGGCTCATGGCCGTTGATGCGGATGCTGAGGAGGAAGCGGACGACCGCAAGAGAGTCGGCCCAACGCCACGGGCGGTTTTCGACCTGGGTGATCAGTTCGGAGACGGTGGTGCGCAGGGCTTCCGGCAGGCTTTCCGTCAGGCGGGAACGCAGGAGCGTGAAGGCATAGGCAATGGGGACCTGCTCGAAGGTGGCTTCGGCAAAGGAATCCTCAGCGGCAGTGCGGAGGTCATTGGGGACGAAGACGAGGAGCGGGGGCCGAAGATGGTCATCGGCGAGGGGATTACGCAATTCGACGAGCTTGCTGCTGGTGATAAGGAGCGAGTCGCCGTTGTGAACCTCGCGGGCGAGGACGTGAACCTGGGCGGAGCTGCCGACCTGTTCACGGAGCTTACGGGCGACTTCGAGCATAAGGACTGTATCGAGGTCACCGACCCTCATGCAGTGGCCGGGCTGGCGAGCTTGGAGGAGGGCAAGGAGCCGCTCCTGAATGACCTGTTGCAGCTCGGCGTTGACGTCTTCGGGTTTGACCTGGCGGAAATTCTGGCTCATACGGCACCTCCAGGGGAAGAAACGGGTTCGTGATTAATGCGGTAACGAGGCGTGACGTGCTGCGTGATGTAGGCGTCGGAGAGATCCTGGAAGAAACCGATCTCGCGCAGCTTATTTTTGAAGGCGGCTTTGTTGCGGCGGAGGGCCTCACAGTCGGCGATGGTGGCCTCGCCGAAACCCTCGCCGCGCGGAAGGGCATCAATGTAGAGGCCGTAGCGTTCGCGGAGGAAGAGCAGCAGACGGTCAATCTGGATTTCCTCGGAGCAGTAGCGGTTCGTGGCGGTGTCGAAGCGGAGGACAGCGATTTGGAGGAGGACTTCGAGGAGCCGGCTGTCGAGCACGAAGCGGCGAGGGGCGTTCCTGGAGCGCAACTGGGCGAGGAGAGCGCCGGGGCGGTTCTTGAGCAAGAGGGAATCGAGAGACTTCACGATGAAGCTGCGTTGGTAGTCGCCGCGGAGGGCCATGAGGCATTCAACGTAGGTGTTGAGATTATCCAAGCCGAGATTTTTGACGGCCTGCACTTCGGGGTCGAGGGTGTTGTCCTCGATGGCGGTATCCTCCTCCATGCTCATGAGGCGCGAGCCGAAATACTGTTCGCGGTCGGTCTTATGGCAGTCATCCAGGAGCCGGAGGACTTCGGCGACGGAGAGCTGGCGGTTGGTGCCGCCCTGGAGCCGGCCAGTGCGGAGAAGGTCGAGTGCGAACTCGTCGAGCTTCTTGGTGAGGAAATAGGAACGGACAAAGCCGGGGATGCGGCGGTAGTGAAGTTCGGCACTAATTTCGGCGAGTTGGCTGACGCGGGTGCCGGGCTGGTTCTGGACATCCAGGAACAGGCCGATTTGGTACGGGCAATCGCCCTGGGGGCGGTCTCCGCTGGCGGACCTGACCGGGCAATTGGAGCCTAGGCAGATGGTCTCGGTCCCCTTCCGTTTGACCAGGTCCGGCAGGAGCTTCATGAGGCGGAGATGGTAGAGGGTTTCGTAGATGTGCTGAGCAGTGCCGTAGTCGCGGCAGTGACTGGGGTTACGGAAGCGGTAGGTGTAGCCGTGGAGGGGACGTGGGGCGGCGACCGCTTCCTTGCCGGCCTTGCCACGGTTGACCAAGTCCAGGAGATGAGTCTGGAGCCAGCCGCGGGTGATGGCGGGGTATTTGCCGAAGTCCTTGAAGCGGTTGGGTTGGGAAAGGAAGTGAGCCTCAAAGGTATCCACCGTGGTGTCCTTCTTAAACAGGCGGCTGTCTTCGCCTTTGTGATGGATGCGGGCGAAGAGCATGGTGAGCACGCGGTCCATCTCCAGCACCTTAAAATCCAAGAGACTGATTTTGGGGAGGCGGAAAAGTTTGTCTCTGCTTTTAAGAGCCATAGGTGGGGGTCTCCTCGGAAAGGCGCATGGTCAACTGGCCGCCCGGGTAGCGGGTGACAGAATAGAACTCGTGGCCGGTGGGGGTGAGCAGGACTTCCTGGTAGGGAGCAGAGCCGAGGATGTTCTTGAAGACGGCGAGCGTCAGGTAGTAACCTTGGATCTCGTCCACGGTCGGGCGGTAACCGTGGTCGAGGCGATCCAGCATTTCAAAGACATCGAGATTGATGGCGAGCTCGGCCCGGAGGCCGGTGGGGTCAGCATAGCGGAGGGCGAGGGCTGAGGGAGTATGTTCCAGGTAGGGGGAGGCTTGGGCCGGTTCCTGGGGCAACAGCTCGAATCGCTCTGCCGGGAAGACGCGGTAGCTGCGGATGGTCGCGGCTTCGACCTGGCGGACCTGCAAGGCGAGCTTGCCGCGCAGGCGGCGGTTGTCGAAGATACCCTCGCCACGGTTGATGGCGCGGATGATCTTGACCGCCTCGGCTTTAGGATCGGGCCGGTTGTCGAGGATGTCGAGCATGCGGGAGGCCGCGCTGGACGATTGTTTTGAGTCGGGGGTATTGGGTGCCGAACTGTTCGAGAAAATCAATGAGGCGGCCTTCGTTGATGGCGATGAGCCGGGTTTCGTTCGGGGGCCAGGCGGCGGGGTCCGGGCCGGCGAAGGGGGCGAGGAACTGGAGGAGGACATCATCGTTAATTTTGTCACCCTCGTCCTGGCTGCCGTCGTAATTGGTTTGGAACTTGCGGCCGTGGAGTTCGAAGCGGGTGCCGTTGCCGGTGCCGTAAGGGGTGACGGCGGCGCCCTGGGTGCGGGCTTCGGCTTCGACCTGCTGAATGAAAGCGGTTTTGCCGTCGCCAGCGTTTCCGCTAATCAGAACCAGGCGGAAGGTGCCGTCGAGCGTTGCCGGCTGGAGGGCGCGGTCGAGAGCCGTGGGGACGTAAATGAGGCGGCCCATAGCGTCCAGACCACGAGTGCCGGCGTTGGTGCTGCGGCTCTGGCTGTAAAGGGTGAGGAGGTAAGAGACAAAGGGGTTCGTGTTGGGCCGGGGCGGACCTGACGGGGAAAGGACCTGCAAGCTTTGGGTGGTGACCTGAGCCTCGCGGGCCGGGTTTGGTTGCCGGAAGGCGGTGATGGCGCGGAGCGCCTGGGCGAGATCAGAGGCGGACTGGTAGCGGTCAACGCGGTCGGGTGCGATGGCCTTGAGCAGGACGGTGATGAAGCCGGGAGCGAGGTCCTCGAAGCCGGAGATGTCTCGGGGGTTACGCGCGATTTTGTCTTTGGGCGGGGTGGTCTCG
>Ga0194053_10001344_pt1 | contig 15830 bp, 14 predicted proteins | sample SepL228m_MetaG_FD_161684 | JGI IMG/M metagenome (GOLD analysis project Ga0194053, IMG submission 161684) | Anoxic zone freshwater microbial communities from boreal shield lake in IISD Experimental Lakes Area, Ontario, Canada - Sep2016-L227-8m | ecosystem: Environmental > Aquatic > Freshwater >... | reverse complement strand
GAAGTGGTCCACCGTGACATCGGCTACCGGATCATTGAGGAAGTCATCCAGCGGATCGGCGACAAGGCCATCGTTGAAAAGTCCGCAGGAATTGATGGCCGCGACATGCACGCCATCCTTGCCCCCCGGATCATCGAAGCCCCCAAGCCGCCCAAGAAACCGAAAGCCGTCAAGACCGACACCCCAGCAACGGAATCCCAGATCCAGTGAGGAACCCATGAGCTACAAGATCAAGACCCACAAGGGCGCGCAGAAGCGTTTCAAGAAGACGGCCGGCGGCAAGTTCAAGCGCGGCTGCTCCCACCAGCGCCACATCCTCACCAAGAAGACTGCGAAGCGGAAGCGGCAGCTCGACATGGGCCGCATGGTGTCGAAGGCCGACCAGAAGGCCGTGATGGCGATGCTGCCCTACGCCTGATTTCCTCTGGGGGTTCCGCGCTGCGAGCACACCCCCGGGCCCCCGCGCTTCATGCGGGCAGTTCCCACATGAAGCTTTTTCCCGACACCTGAGATCTCCGGATCGACGGTTCAACCCGGTGGCTGCTGCCACCCCCGATGAGGCCCCTAAAGCCCGCCCACTCCCGGACGCGCTGCCTCGAGGAAAGGATTCAACATGACTCGCGTAAAACGCGGTTTCAAACGAGCCCAGCGCCGCAAGCGCATGATGAAGTTCGCGAAGGGCTTCTACGGCGCCAAGTCCCGCCTGTATCGCTCTGCCAAGGAAGCGGTCGAGAAGGCTCTCGGCTACGGCTACCGTGATCGCAAGGTCAAGAAGCGCGACTTCCGCCGCCTGTGGGTGGTCCGCATTAGCGCCGCCTGCGGCCAGAACGGCACCAGCTACTCGAAGTTCATGGGCGGCCTGAAGAAGGCGTCCGTGGACCTGGACCGCAAGATCCTCGCGGATCTCGCCGTTCGCAATCCCGAGGCGTTTACCAAGCTCGTGGCCGTGGCCAAGGGCTGAACGCGAAGCAGCACGTCGCAGACACCCGAAAGGCCGCGTGAGCGGCCTTTCTCTGTTCTGAACCACCAGTCGAGGGCTCCATGGATCAGCTGCTGCCGCCTGAAATCGTCGAGGCGGGCCAAACCTTCCCCGCCGCGCTGGCCGCTTGCGGCGACCTGGATACCCTGCTGCGCCTGAAGGGCGCTTTCGTGGGCCGAGAGGCCAGCCACGCGACCCGCCTCATGGAGCTGCTCAAGACGGCGCCGAAGGAACAGAAGCGCGAGCTGGGTGCTGCCATCAACGGCCTCAAGCAGCAGTGGGAGGAGGGGCTTAAGGCTCGCCAGGCCGAGCTCGAAGCAGCCAAGCGGAAGCTCGGCGCCCTCGCGACCACCTGGGATCCCGCTCTGCCGCCGCCCCAGCCGCCGCGCGGCGCGCTGCATCCCCTGAACCGCCTGATGGACCGGCTGGTGGATGTCTTCCGACCCATGGGCTTCCACGTCGAGGAAGGGCCCGAAGTCGAAACGGAAGCCCACAACTTCGACGGCCTGAACATCCCCGAGGACCACCCGGCGAAGGCCAGCTCCGACACCTTCTACCTAGCTGCGCATCCCGAACTGCTGCTGCGCACCCACACCAGCCCCGTGCAGGTCCGCACCCTGCTTCGGGTGGCACCGGACCTCGCCGCGCGGGGCGGCATCCGCTTCCTCGCACCGGGTCGCGTCTACCGCAAGGACGAGATCGATCCCACCCACAGCCCCATGTTCCACCAGGTGGAGGGCATGCTTGTGGGCCACAACATCGGAATGCAGCACCTGAAGGGGACGCTGGAATACGCACTCCGCGCCCTCTTCGGCCCGGACACGGAGATCCGCCTGCGGCCCTCCTACTTCCCGTTCGTGGAACCCGGCTGCGAGGTGGACGTCAGCTGTCCACTCTGCGGCGCCACTGGCTGTCGGGTGTGCAAGGGCTCGGGCTGGGTCGAGATCCTCGGCGCCGGCCTCATTCATCCCAACGTGCTTACCTATGCGGGCATCGATCCCAGCGAGTGGTCCGGCTGGGCCTTCGGCATGGGCGTCGAGCGCATGGCCATGATGCTCAGCCAGACACCGGATCTGCGCCTGTTCTTCGAGAACGACCAGCGCTTCCTCAAGGCCATGGGAGGGCTCGACTGATGTGGATCGAACGCAAGGTCCTGGCCCAGGAGATTCCGGCCGCCGCAGCACTGGACACGCGCCAGCTCTGTGAGGCCCTGGCCGCCCTCGGCTTCCCGGTGGATGGCGTGGCCGCCCTCGAGGGCACCGAGGCGCTGGATGTGGACATCACCGCCAACCGCGGGGACGCCATGTCCCATCGAGGCATCGCCCGCGAGCTCGCCGCGAAGCTGCAGCAGCCCCTGGCACCCATCGCCACCGGGGCTGTCACCGAGGGTGAGGCGCTGGTCCCGGTGCGGCTCGAGGCCGAGGCCTGCCCCATTTATGCCACGGCAGTCCTGGACCTGGGCGAGGGAGTCACCCCCGAGACGGTCCAGTCCTTCCTGCGGGCCCTGGAGGCCAGTCCCAAGCGGCTGCCGGCGGTGGATGCGTCCAACGAGCTCCTACTCCGCTACGGGCATCCGACCCACGCCTTTGATGCGGACGCCATCCGCGGCGCCGTGTCGGTGCGGTGGGCGAAGGCTGGAGAGACCCTGGTCACCCTGGACGGGGTGACCAGGACCCTCACCGAGCGCGACCTCATCATCGCTGACGAAGCCGGCCCCATCGCCCTGGCGGGCGTCATGGGCGGCGACAGCACCAAGGTGACCGAGGATACCCGCCGCGTGCTCCTGGAGAGCGCCTGGTTCGAGCCGAAGGTGGTGCGAGCCACCGCCCGCCGCCACAGCCTGCACACGGACGCCTCGCACCGCTTCGGCCGCGGGGCAGATCCCGCCATGGCCCGGGTCGCCCGCGACCTGCTGGTGGCGCGGCTCCAGGCCTGGTGCCAGGCGAAGCTGATCGGCGCCTGGACCGCGGGCGCGGTGCCCGCACCTGCGGCGCCGGTAGACCTGGGCCTGGCCCTGCTCGCCCGGGTGGCAGGCGAGGCCCTGCCTGTCGAAGCTGCCCAGGAGGCGCTGTCCCGGCTGGGCTGCATCGTGACGACGGTGGGGGACCATCTCCGCGTCGCGCCGCCCACCTGGCGGCATGACCTGGCCATCGCCGAGGACCTCGCCGAGGAAGTCCTGCGCCTGCGGGGCTACGAGCACATCCCCTCGGTGCTGCCGCCCATGGAGGGGCCACCGGAGCACCTCGCACCAGCCTACCTTCTGCGCCAGCGCGTGGCCCGCCGGCTGGCCCAGCTGGGCTTCCACCAGGCCGTGACCTATGGCTTCATCAGCCCCGAGGCCGACGCCCTCTTCGCCAGTCCGGACAACCCGGCGGCAGGGCGGACCCTGGCCAACCCCCTGGGCTACGAGTATTCCGTGCTGAGGGCCTCTCTCCTGCCGAGCCTCAAGGCCACGGCGGAACAGAACCTGCGCCAGGGTGCCCGGCAAATCAAGCTCTTCGAGCTGGCGCCGACCTACCGCAGCACCCCCGCGGGTCCCTGGGAGCAGGTGACCCTGGCTGCGGTGTGGGGCGGCGTCCAGGGGGGCGAGGACTACCTCAGCCCCGCCCGGGCGGTGCTGGAGGCCGACCTCGCCGGGCTTGCCCGCGACCTGGATCTCCCCGGCCTCCCTGCCATCCATCGGCTGGCCGACGGGCTCTTTGGCTTCGAGGTCGAGCTGGACGCGCTGCCTCGGCCCCAGGACCGGATCATCCCGCTCTTCCGGCCTTTCAGCCGGTTCCCCGCCGTGGAGCGGGACCTGTCCCTCCTGGTGGACCTGGGCCAGTCCTACGCGGCCCTGCACCAGGCCATGGGGGCGTCCCTGCCCGCCGAGAGCCTGCTGGAGCTCCGCTGTGTGGATGTGTTCCGGCACAAGAGCCTGCCGGAGGGCCAGCAGGCCTGGCTCCTCCGCATGCGCTTCCAGGCGGAGCGGACCCTGGTTGGCGACGAGGTCGATGGCTGGGTGGCGGCGGCGTTGGCTGCGGCCGAGTCCCTGGGGGCGAAGCTCCGGGCGTAGAATGAGTGCTTTGAGGCAGCTCCCATGGACCTACTGCAACAGCTCGATGCCAAGATGCAGGCTCTGCTCCAGCAGCGCAACCAGCTGAAGGAAGAACTGGATGCGCTGAAGTCAGCCGGCGCCGCGGGGGACCAGGAGCTGCAGTCCCTGCGTGCCCGCCTCGAAGAGGCCGTGGCCGCCAGGACCGCACTGGAGAAGGACCGGGAGGCCACCCGAGAGCAGGTGGCAGCGATCCTGCGCGCGCTGGAGGCCCTGGGATGACGCTCCCTGTCCCTCTGCCGGGCACCCACCCGGTCTCGGTGACGGTCCAGGGCCGGACGCTCCAGGTCCAGACCGACCAGCCCGAGACCCTCGCGGCGGCTCTCCGGATTCTGGAGGAGACCTTTCAGGACATGGACTCTGAATGCCAGGTAAGATGGGGCTGCGTCCCGAAGGGCTTGGACACCCCGTCCTGGTACCTGCTGGGCGCCCTGAATCTGGCGCACCGTGTGGCGCGCCTGGAGCAGGAAGCCAACCAGCATACCCATAACCTGGAACAGACTCTGTCCAAGCTTCTGAACGATGTTCCGGACGAACCTTCCGCCCCTGTGCCCCTGCTGGATGAGGACGGTGACTGATCTCCCTGCGAGGCCCGTGCTTATGGCCAAGCGCTTGTTCCGTAAGTCGACTCGGGAAACCTTCCCCCTGACCTGTGCGTTCCGCGCGACGGCGCGCCTTAGCCAGGGATTCTGGTTTCCCCCCTACCAGCTAGGGAACTCGGCAAGCCTCCACGACTGAGCGGGGATCTTCAATTCGGGTGCTGTTGGCTCTTTGGATCCTCATCCTTGGAGTCGCTGATGAACTTGATCGCCTGGATCTTCCTTATCCTCTTCTTCGCCGCATCCGGCGTGGGCCTGCTCATGGCCCTCAAGGCCCAGAAGGCCACCGCGGAAGCCTCGCTGGCGCAATCCAAGGCCGAGTCCGACATCAAGGCCGAGCGCGAGCGCCTTCTGGAGGAGGCCCAGCGGGAGGCCCAACGGTTGCGGCAGCGGGGCGAGCAGGAAGCCGAGACCATCCGCAAAGAGTCCGAGCTGAAGGCCAAAGAGCAGGCGCTGCAGGCTAGGACCGAAGCCGAGAAGCTGCTGGCCGAGCGCCAGAAGAACCTGGAGAAGCAGGAGCAGCGACTTCAGTCCAAGGAAGAGGGACTGGACAAGAAGCACCAGCAGGTGGACCAGAAGACCAAGGACGTGGAGACCCTGTCCGAGAAGCGCAAGGCTGAGCTGGAGCGCCTCGAGGCTCAGCAGGTCGAGGCCCGGCAGCTGGTGGAGGCCCAGGCCAAGCGGCTGGAAGAAGTGGCCGGACTCACCCGCGAGGACGCCAAGAAGGAGCTCATTTCCCAGCTGGAGTATTCCGCCAAGATGGATGCCGCCAAGCTGGTGCGCCGCATCGAAGAGGAGGCCCAGGAGGAGGCCGCCAAGAAGGCTCGCTGGACCATCGGCGCCGCCATTCAGCGAGTGGCTTCGGACGTGGTGGCCGAGCAGGCCGTGAGCTCTGTCCAGCTCCCCAGCGATGACCTGAAGGGCCGCATCATCGGCCGCGAGGGCCGCAACATCCGGGCGCTGGAAAAGGCCACAGGCTGCGACCTGATCGTGGACGACACCCCCGAGAGCATCGTCGTGTCGAGCTTCGACCCCATCCGGCGCGAGGTGGCCCGGCAAGCCATCCTCAAGCTGCTGGCAGATGGTCGCATCCATCCCGCCCGCATCGAGGAGGTGGTGGAGAAGGTCAAGGTGGACATGGATCAGCACCTCAAGGAGATCGGCGAGGCCGCCTGTATCGAGATGGGGTTCCCGGATGTGCATCCGAAGCTGCACAAGCTGGTGGGCCGTCTGAACTACCGGACCTCCTACGGCCAGAATGTGCTGGAGCACACCAAGGAGGTGGCCCGCATTGCCGAATACATGGCCGGCGAGATGGGCTCGGATGCCCGGCTGGCGCGGCGCGCTGGGCTCTTCCATGACATCGGCAAGGCCATCGACCGCGAGGTCGAAGGCACCCACATCGAGATCGGCATGCAGCTGCTGCAGCGCTACGGGGAGAAGGAGGAGGTCATCCACGCCATGAGCTGCCACCACGGGGACTTCGAGCCCCGAACTGTGGAAGCCATGCTGATCACCGCCGCAGATGCCCTCAGCGCCGCCCGGCCCGGGGCCCGCCGCGAGATGCTGGAGACCTACGTGAAGCGCCTCGAGCAGCTCGAGGGCATCGCCAACAGCTACAAGGGCGTCCAGAAGAGTTTCGCCATGCAGGCGGGTCGTGAGATCCGCATCCTGGTGGATGCCGGCTCCGTGAACGATGACCAGGCCTACTGGATCGCCAAGGATGTCTCCCGTCGGATCGAGTCCGAGATGCAGTATCCCGGGCAGATCAAGGTCACCGTCATGCGGGAGCTGAGGGCCGTCGAAATCGCGCGCTGAGTCTTAGGCAAGGTGGATGAGACCGCGCCGGAGGGCGATCACGGTCGCCTCTGTCCGGTCCTTGGCCTCGAGCTTCCGCAGCAGGTTGTTCACATGGATCTTCACCGTGGGCTCAGCCAGGCCGAGGGTCTTGGCGATCTCGCGGTTGCGCTCGCCCTGGGCGAGCAGCCGCAGCACGTCGAGCTCCCGGGCGGTGAGGCGCTCGGACTCCATGGCCTCCACCAGACGGGCGGCGGTGGCCGGTGGGAGGTAGCGCTGGCCTGCCGCCACGGCCCGGACGGCTTCGATCAGGGCGGCCCTGCGGACGTTCTTGAGCAGATAGCCACGGGCGCCGGCCTCCAGGGCGCGCTGGATGTCCGCATCGCCGTCAAAGGTGGTGAGCACCAGCACCCGGGCCTCGGGGTCCTCCCGGCGGATGGCCTTGATGGCCTCGACGCCGGTCTGTCCCGGCAGCTGGAGGTCCATGATGGTTACGGTGGGGCGCAGGTTCCGCCAAGCCACGACGGCTTCCTTGCCATCGCCGGCCTCGCCCACAACCTCCAGGTCGGGTTCACCTTCGTGCAGGATTGCAACCAACCCGTCACGCACGACCGGGTGGTCGTCCACGATGAGAAGGCGGATACGTTCGGTCGAGTCTGGAGTCATAGGGGCCACCTTCGAATGGGAACGGTGAGGGTGATGCGAGAGCCAAAGCCTGGGGTGCTGTCAACGTCGAGGTGCCCCCGCAGAGCCTTGAGGCTCTCACGGATGCTGCGCATGCCATAGCCGGCGGCGCTGGCGGTGGGATCGAAGCCGCGGCCGTCGTCCTCGATGCTGAGGTGCACCAGCCGCCCCTCGAACTGCAGCACGATGCGCACCCACCGCGCCTTGCCGTGCCGCAGGGCATTGGTGAGCAGTTCCTGGGCCATGCGGAGGAGGTCCTCCTCCAGTTGGTTGCGAAGGGGCCGTGGTTGGCCGGTGAGGGCCAGTTCCACCCGGATCTCAGTCCCAGCCAACAGCCGGTCGGCCAGGGCTCGCAGGGAGCCCAGGAGGTCCTTGCCCTCAGGCTTCCGGGGGCTGAGGGTCATGACAGAGCGGCGGGCCTCCTGGAGGCTGTCTGCGGCCAGGTTCCGGGCGTGCTCGATGCGCGTGAGGACTGGAGAGGGATCGCCCTCCATGCGGGTGAGCTTGGCCTCAGCGGCCTCCAGCTGAAGGAGGACGCCCGTGAAGCCCTGGGCGAGATGGTCGTGGATCTCCCGGGCGATGCGGTTCCGCTCGGCAAGGACGGCGGACCGGGCCTCAATCTGCTGGAGCCGGAGGCGCAGCAGCCACCAGCCGAAAGCCGCAGCGGCGAGTCCGCAGAGCACCCAGAAGGTCGGTCGCTGATAGAGGAAGGGCTGCACCCGGATGTCCACCGAGCACTCCTCGGGTCGGCTCTCGTCGTCCAGCCTCCAGGCCTGCAGCAGGAAGCGGTAGGAGCCCGGGGGCAGATTGGAATAGGCCGAGCGGTAGGATTCCTGGGACTCGCTGGAATAGGCGGAGAACCGGCGCTCCCCGACTTCATTCCAGGTGTGGTCCCAGCCTTCAAGGCGGTAGCGGAAGCGGACCTTGTCGGCCCGCGTGAGAGAGGTGGCCGTGAAGTAGATCTCGAAGCGGCGGGTTCCCGGGGGGACCTGGATGGGCATGGCTTCCGGGAGGACGATCTCGTCGCTCTCGGCCTTCAGGAGATGCAGGCGCAGCGTCGACCCTTTGGGCGTCGGGGTATTACCGTCCACACAGGTGAGCCCGCGGCTCGTCGGAAAGTACAGCTCTCCCTCCCGAGTGAGCCAGGCGACGGGCTGGGCACCGCCCTGGGTCTCCCGGGAGGGCATCCCATCGTGATGATCGAACAGCACTGCGGGCACGGGGCTGGTCTCGCGGAGGCCCCTGAGAAGAGCCTGGCGCGGCGCCCGGAACACCCCTTGGCCCGTACTGACCCACAGGCGCCGGAAGCGGTCTTCCAGAATTGCGTGGATGTCCTGCGTGAAGAGACTGGGACGTTCGGGCAGGCGCAGGAACTTGCCGTCGCGGTAATACCGCAGGCCTTCTCTGGTGCCGAGCCAGAGGCTACCCTCCTCATCCAGGTGCAGGGCCTGGACGCCGGTTGAATCCAGGCCCTCGGCCCGGCCCAGCCAGCGCACCTGCCCGGCCTCGAGGATGCCGAGCCCCAGGGTGAGGCTGGCGAGATACAGGGGCTGCTTGCCGCCGCCGGCGAGGACCACGACGCCCTGAACCGCAGGGTAGAGCAGGGGTGGTTCGCCCGGGGCGATCCGGAACAGACCCTGATGGGAGGTAACTACCCACAGGACCTGCAAGGGGTCCTCGTAGAGGGCTTGGATGGCGGCCGCCTGGCTACCCTGCGTCCAGTTCACCTTGCGGAGGCGCTCCTGCTCCAGGCTGTAGAGGTCACCCTTCCGGGTGCCGATCCAGAGTCCCCCGGCTTGGCGGGGCCACAGGGCGGAAAGGGGAGAGTCCGGCAGGTTGCCCCGGGGAACGCGTTCGATGCGGCCTGCCCGGACCCTTCCCAGCGCATGGTCTCCAGTCAGGCACCACACAGTTCCTGCAGTGTCCTGGCACACCCGCTCGGCGGGCTCCTCGCGAGTCGCGCCTGCCACGGGGACCAGGCGGAAGGGGACTGGGTAGAGGACGCTCAGGCCGAAGTTCTCGGTCCCCGACCACAGGGCGCCAGAGCTGTCCTCAAGCAAGGCCAGTGGGGTCCAGCGGGACTGAGAATGTCCTGGTGCAGCTTCCATCCGCCCATCGGGGGTTCGACGGAACAGCCCGGCCTGCTCGAGGCCGATCCACAGGCTGCCCTCGCGATCGAGCAGCAGCGAGCTGATGGCCTTGGTTGGCAGAGCCCGCGCCCAAGGTGGCGCCTCTAGGCGGCCCTCGGCCAGTGTCAGCAGGCCCTGGGACCGGGTGCCCACCCAGACATCACCATCAGCCCCGATGCCGAGCGTGGTGATCTCCGCCGCCGTGAGCGCGGCAATGACCAGGCGTCCTTCCCGGAGGCGCCAAAGGCCGGAACCGGCGGTCCCCACCCAGATGGCACCTTCGGGATCCTCAGCCAGAGTCCGGATCCGCAGCTTGGCGGCATCCGATGACACGGTCTGGAACCGGGCCCCATCGAACCGCAGGAGCGGACCTTCGGTGGGTGCGGCCCAGAGGGTCCCGGCGCGGTCCTTGAGCAGTCTCCGAATCGGCTGGTTCGGGAGGCCGTCGGCGGCACCGAAGGCCTTCATCTTCCCCTGCTCGAAGCGGTAGAGACCAGGCTCGGAGGTCGCGATCCAGACGGCGCCGTGGGCGCCCTCGGCCAGTGATTGGATCTGGTTGTGGTTGAACTCCGGCAACTCAACCCTGGAGTAGTGGTTGAAGGTGGCGCCGTCGAAGCGGATCAGGCCTGCCTCCGTGCCGATCCAAAGGAACCCATCCTTCGTCTCCAGGAGCGCCACCGCCGTGTCGCGGAGCAGACCCTCTTCGCTGCGCCATGAGCGATGCGCGTGGGTGGCCAGGGGCCGGTCCGGATCGAGCGCGAAGGCGAAGACTGTGGCCCAGAGCCAGGGCAGCAGGAAAACAAGGCACCGGAAGGCACCTGGGCGGGGAGATCGGTTTCCTGCAAACCGTGCGGCCATGGAAGCTGAAGATTATGCCATAACCCGAGTGGGATCAACGGTGAAGGCCTAGATCGTACGGTCTAGCAATGGGCGACCAATCGGAATATTGGCTCGATTGGAATCTGGCGCGATAGTGGACTAGTTTTCCAACAGCCAGTCTTGTCTTAAGGGGGTGTGGCCGAGTAATCCTACGACACCAAATCGATGAATCAGGATGGCAACCAAAGCCAGCTTGATCCGGGCGGGGCAGAGTCTGTGCTCCCGGCGGACCCCGGCAGGGCTGGCACAGGCAACTTCCTCCGCCCTGCGCCCCAGTTCACGCAGCAACTCTAGCGGGTCGTTCATGTCGCTCCTTTCGTGCCATCACCCCATCCAGCGTGTGCCTGCCATCTTCACTGCAGCCAGGTGCCGAGAAAGCTGAACCTGGGTCGCCTTCCTCCTGACCTTGATCTGTAGTTGGTCCGATGGGGGAATACCCTCGTTTTAGAGAGGGAAACCCCGCAACCTCCCGAGAACCAGCACATGGAAAAGCAACAAAAATCAAAACTTAGAAAATATTTTAATAATTCTATGCGTAAAATTGCGCATTGTGGCTTTGGCCGGGCAGTTCAACTTAGGGCAGGGGTTGTGTCTCCTTTTCCATACGCCTTGGATGCAGGGGTCAACGCGCCTCCCTCGACGGTCCAGTCGACCTGCCTGATCATGAGCGTTGGTCTTTTTGTCATTCCCACGACACCTCTTTCGGTACACCTACGGGGACGGTTCGACAATAAGCCCCCCCGTAACTCTCATGACCTTGCAGCGTCATGACGATGGATGCTTGAACCCTCCACATGCCAGGCCTTCTTCTCCCGCCGCCAGCGCCCTCAGTCAAGCGCCGCCAGCCATTCTTTGGTGTCCACATGAACAGGAATCGGAACTGGAACCAACAGGCAGGCCTTCGGGGGCTCCTGGGCACTCTGCTTGTCTGCCTGTTGGCCCTGGTCGGCTGCGGCGGCTCCAAGGACGGTACTGGGGTTGCCACTTACTACGGCAACTACCATGCGTCAGGCTGGATCGACACGCACCCCGGCAGCGCCATCGCCAGCATCGACACCTGCACTCGGTGCCATGAACTCTCCGTGCTCAAGGTGGGCAGCGGCATCCCGACCTGCATGACCACGGGCTGTCACCACCAGACGGTGCCCGGCTGGGCCGGCGCCAGCATCCATGGGTTACGGGCCAAGGCCGCGCCAAGCTCCCTGGGTGGGAGCTTGGTCTCCTGCCAGATCTGCCACGCGAAGGACTTCTCCGGTGGTGGCTCGGCCAGCGCCTGCGTGACCTGCCACGGCGCGAAAGCACCGCATCCCGTCAAGCCCTGGCGCGCCTCGGGGGGCTCGGTCCTCTCGCACGCCACGACCGATCCTTCCAACGCCGCGGCCTGCGCCCAGTGCCACTACACGGGGTCCCCGAACAATCCGGTTGGGCACCCCTCGTCCCCGGCCCCGGCCAATACCCAGCCTGGCTGCTACAACGCCACGCTCTGCCACGGCACCAGCACCGCGCCTCACCCCGTGCCGTTCCTGGCGGGCCAGACCGACACCTTGAACCACGGCCACGTGACGCTGAGCACGGCGGATTTCAATACCGACTGCGCCTCCTGCCACGCCTACGCTGGACCCTCACCGATGGCGGTAGCCCCGCTCTGCAGCACCTGCCATCGGCTGGCGGATCCTGTCGCCGCGGGCAAGGGCTCGGGCACCTGCCTCTCCTGCCATGTCGGCAGCAGCGTGGCGACGACCGGGCCCGCCGGCTCCAGCTTCCCCAGCATCGCAGGCGCCCATGCCAAGCACATGGCCTTGGCCACCGCCCTGACCTGCGACACCTGTCACGCAGGCAGCGGGGCAGGCACGGCCGTCCACTACTCCAATGCCAATGCCCGGATCACGATTCCGGTGGGACCGGTGCCCGTCTCGATCGATGCTGTCTTCGGCGCCAAGACCGGGGGCAATCCGACCTACGCTCCAGCCGCACTGACCTGCTCCAGCGTCAGCTGCCATGGGGGCCAGACCACCCCCGGCTGGCAGAACGGACTCATCAACTCCGCCACGCAGTGCCTGCTCTGCCATGGGGTCGCCACCAGTGCCGGGGTCACCACCCAGTTCAATGATGCCTTCGGTCGCCATAGCCTGGGCAGCCACAACGCCAAGACGGCGGCGAACAGCGTCGACTGCACCACCTGCCACAACATGGCGAACGGCTCGCCAGGCGCGTTGTCCCACTTCAAGTACCTGGCCACCCAGTCGGTGGATGGTGTGGCCACCGGCTCCCCTGCCGACCAGCTGCCCAGCGGCACCATCTCCTTCAACCCCAGTATCGTCACGGGGCCGGGAACCTACGCCGTCACCAGTGCCACGCAGGGCAACGGCAGCTGTGCCCTCACCTGCCATACCCACATCCACACGGCGGCGGTGGACTCCTGGACGGCCTCGGGAGCCTCCCATCCCATCCCCTTCCTGGCCGCCGACAAGGACACCCAGGGCAACGGCCACATGACGGTCACCCAGGCGCTCTTCACCTCGGACTGCGGGTCCTGCCACGCCCACTCCGGTACGTCTCCCAACCCCGAAGCGCCCCTCTGTTCCGCCTGCCACACCTTGGGCGATCCCGTCCTTGCCTCGACAGGCGTGGGCACCTGCCTCTCTTGTCACACGGGAGCCTCGGGTCTCCCGGCGGGTCCCACGGGCACGGCCTTCCCGAACATCGCAGGAGCCCACGCCAAGCACATGGGCCTGCCCACGACGCTCACCTGTGACTCGTGTCATGCGGGCAGCGGCACCGGGACCGCCCTGCATTACACCAATGCCAACACGCTGGTCACGGCTCCCACTGGACCCGCCAGTGTCGCCATGGCCGCCGTCTTCAATGCCCAGAGTGGCAGCGGTGCCTCCTTCAACCCGACCTCCCTCACCTGCTCCAGCACCAGCTGCCACGGGGGCCAGGCGACCGTGAGCTGGAGAACGGGAACCATCAACTCAGCCACTCAGTGCTCCTCCTGCCACGCCATCAATGGGGGGACCACGACTTCCCAGTACAACGATGCTGTCGGACGCCACGCCTGGGGCACCCATGCCACGGCAGGCACCCTCGACTGCACGCTTTGCCACGACATGTCCTCGGCAAACACGAGCACTGGCGCCGTCAAGCACTTCGCGGAGCTCGATACCCCCGCGGTGAGCAGCACCAACAAGCTGCCCAGCGGTACCGTCAAATTCAAGCTCACCAACGCCACCTTCCCGGTCACCGGGGCCGCCACCTACACCATCACGGCCACCAACAAGGAAGGGGATGGCGGCTGCGCACTCACCTGCCACAGTGCGACCGGAACGGCCCAGATCCACGAACCCGTGGTCTACCACTGGAATGCCGCCAAAGGCTCAGGAGTGGCCCATCCCGTGCCCTTCTTCAGCGGAGATACGTCGAGCGGCGGCAACCACCACCAGACCGTGACGCTGGCCCAGTTCAATGCCGACTGCGCCACCTGCCATGATCAGAGTGGAACCTCGACCAAGGCCGGACCCACCTGTGTGGTCTGTCACACCCTCGGCTCTCCCCTGAGCGCAGGCATGACTGCCGGCACCTGCCTCTCCTGCCACGTGGGGGCCAGCTTCACGACGCAGGGTCCGACCGGAACAGCCTGGCCCAACCTGCAGGGCGCCCATCCGAAGCACCTCGTGTTGGCGACCTTCACCCGGACCACGCCCGCCCTTCCGGCTCCCATGGCGACCGCGGTCTATCCGAAGTGTGCGGCCTGCCATGCCGGATCCGTACCCGGTGACGCGGCCAACACCCACTACAGCAATGCCAGCAAGCGGGTGACCGCGCCCATCACCTCTGGTCCGGCCTCAGTCGCCATTGCCGCCACCTTCAACGCCAAGAGCGGCACGGCCGGCTTCGTGAATAGCGCGTCCGCCTTCACCTGCTCCAACATCAGCTGCCACGGGGGCCAGGTGACCCCTGGCTGGCAGACTGGCGTCCTCACGGTCAACACCACCACTTACTGCACCGCCTGCCACAAAGCGGTGTCCACCACGACGGCAACCCAGTTCAACGACGCCATTGGTCGTCATACGAGCCCCACCGATCACAAGACCACCTGCGACACCTGCCACAGCATGACGGTCGCGAAGCCCGGCGCCCAGAACCACTTCAAGTATCTGGACACCAGCGCGGTCAGCGGCATCAGCGGCACGCCCACGGATCAGCTCCCCAGCGATACGATCGTGTTCGGATCCACGGTCACTGGCAGCAGGCTCTACACCCCGACCACTGCAGGCAAGGGCGGCTGTGCCCTGACCTGCCATAGCCAGAACCACACCACCACCGGCAATGTCTGGAACTAGTTTCCGACCCACCCCCCCACCTCATAGGAGGCCCTTCATGCGGCTCACCCTTCTCTCTGCCCTGCTCCTCGCTGGCGCTTCCCTGATGGCGGGCGATGCCGCCAAGGATCTGCCCAAGTTCCAGGGTGGCGATCTCCAGAAATACTGGACCGACGCCTGCGCCCGCTGCCATGGCGCCAACGGGTCCGGCCGGGACAACAGCGGCAAGCCGCTGCCGGATAACGGCTTCGACTTCACCGACAGCCGTAAGGCGAACAAGAAGAAGGACTCGGACTGGATCAAGGTCACCCTGGACGGCAAGGAGAAGATGCCTGCCTTCAAGGACAAGATGTCCGAAGCTGACGTGCGCGGGATGATCCCCATCATGCGCAAGTTCGCAGCCAAGTAGATGAGCCTGGAGATCCGATGACACGGAAGCCCGCTGCCCTGCTGCTCTGTTCCCTCCTGGTCGGAGGGGCCCTTCGTGCCGAATCATCCGACTACCCACTGGTGATCAACCTGCCCTCGGCGGAACGGATGCAGTACTGGGATCTGGGGGTGGTGTTCACACACCGGTTCATCCAGCCCATCAAGGACCATGGCAAGGACGTCTATGGCTTGGACGGCTATGCCTATGCTGGCTTGGGATTCACCTTTGGCATCAAGCCCATCAAAGGCCTGAACGCCTTCATCTACCGCACAGCGGACAACAAGACCTTCAACGTGGGCCTCCAGCAGCAAGTGCTGAACGGGGACCGGGTCCGCATGGCCCTCCGGGCGGAGCGGTTCGATGAGGTCGTGAAGGAAACCATCACGCCGCTAGGAAAGGTGGGCATCTCCGGTACGACGGTGCAACTGCCGACGGAGATCTTCATCACGGACGACATCATCTTCTCCCTGGTGCCGACCTACATCACCAAGACCACCACCACCGACACCATTCTGCCCGTGCCTCCGGGTAAGACGCCAAACACCACTCCCAACAAGGGCGGGGTCTTCAACCTGGGCGTGGGCCTGCGTATCGGCTTCACGGACAAGTTCTCTTTCGCGACGGAGTACTACCCCCGTCCGTCGAAGTTCGCCAAGGCGGCACCGGGCGGTATCACGGATGGCACCACCTACCAGAACGGGTTTGCTGCGGGATTCTCATACAAGACCTTCAAACATCGGTTCACCGTGTTCGGCACCAACGCGAGCGGCACCACCGCCAACCAGGTGCTCAGCGGGGACTACGGCGGCGGGCCTCGACCTTCCTCGCAGTGGGCCCTGGGCTTCAACGTTGCACGCGTGTTCTGAGCCAGGAGTCCCATGACAGCTTCCTCTCTCCTTGAGTTCATTGCACGGGAG
>Ga0194053_10001341_pt1 | contig 15838 bp, 13 predicted proteins | sample SepL228m_MetaG_FD_161684 | JGI IMG/M metagenome (GOLD analysis project Ga0194053, IMG submission 161684) | Anoxic zone freshwater microbial communities from boreal shield lake in IISD Experimental Lakes Area, Ontario, Canada - Sep2016-L227-8m | ecosystem: Environmental > Aquatic > Freshwater >... | reverse complement strand
GTTCGGCGGTGGCCAAGGCGCGGGCAGTGCGCCCGTTGCCGTCCCAGAAGGGGTGAACAGTCACAAACTGGTATGCCAGAATGGCGGCGCGGATCGGTGCGGGCAGAGCTGCAGCTTCAGGCGAATTGCGCCATGCCACGAGAGCAGTCATCAGGCCAGGAACGTCGCTGGGCGTCGGCGGGCCATACTCGATAGCACGAGTAGCCGCATCCACCACAGGGCATTCTTCAGTGCGGTAGTCGCTCATTTGCGGTCGCCGGCCGCGGTGCCGGGTGATGATGAGGCTATGCAGAGTGCGGATGAACTTCTCGGTGATCTGAGGGGGGTTGTCCGCCTGTCGCTCAAGCCACTCCAGCGCGATCCAGTAGTTGCGGATCTCCTGTTGCTGCTGCAGCCCCGTGCGATCAGCCAGCGCAATGCCCTCCGGGATTCTCTGGAGGTCTATCGTGTTACCTTCGATGGCCGTGGAGAAGCGAGTCGAGCGACGCTGGGCCTCATACTTGAGCATGAATGCCGCGTCCGGTGGCAATGGCAGCACGTCCACCAGTTGCCGGGCGCCCTCGACCTGCATGAGGTCGTTCACCAGGTCATGGATGTAAGTGAAGCGAGGTTCGTACAGGACAAGCGACATCGCCAACGCCTACCTCCCTACCAGTCGATCCCACAGCGACCGCCGCCTAACAGGAGCTTCTGGGGCTTGTGAGGTGTCTGTGTTAGCTTCCTGTGGGGCCGGTGGTAGTAGTCTCTGGACTTGCTCCCACAGGCGCTCTCGCTCGTGCTTAACGTCTGATAACTCGCCCTCTGCCCGCTTTAGAAGAGCCTCAGCAGTGTCTGCCCTGGCCCTCTCCTCAGCGATCCGCTCCCTCAGTCGTATTAGTTCCTCCGGTGTTACCTGTAAGGTTACACTGTTAGGTGCCTGTGGTAGTGATTCATCAGGGCTAACAGCAGGCCCCTCCTGTGAGGTCACTTTGTCATGTACCGCCGCCGCAATGGCTGCCACGGCTGACGGATGGTAAAGATACCTGAAGCGCTTAGGCCGCGGGGCGTCAGGGCTAACAAGCACACCTGACTCCATGTCCTCACACTGTGAGGTAACAAGCCCATCTCGTGTTAGCTTCCGCACCGTGTTTTGGTGCACTCCGGCCATTTCAGCCACTTGCGCCAGTGTTAGTAGGTCCTTGTTAGGCATAACCTGTCAGTTCCGTGTGGTGTTAGTGGCTGCAATCGGGCCGGTCAGTATCGCGCCATGAAGTCTTCCTCGGCAATGCCTGCGCCGGCGAGAATCCCCTGCAGCAGATGCTTCTTGATCTGCGAGTGCCGGGGGATAACCATGAGCCGGCTCGGGTCGGCAGGGTCCTTGTAGACGCTGTGGCTGCCGCCTTCACGATCCAGAGCGAACCCCAGGCGCTTGATGGCTGCCAGCACCTTCGCCCGTGGGAGGTCAGAGGGCAACCGCTTCGGTGGTGGTTTGGCCATCGTCAGCTATGTCTCCCCGCGCGATCAGGTATTCGTGGATCGCGTCTTTGACCATCTCCCGCAGTTCGTCCAAGGTGCCGCCCTGAGAGCCGCAGCCGGGGAGTTCCTTGACCAGGCCAACCCACCAGCCGTCTTCAGGGTCCTGCTCCATCGTCACCGTGAACTGGCGACCGGCCACCTCCAGCGTTTCAACGCGGGGCGCCGTCGCCGCGGCCAGTGCTTCACGGGTAGATCGCAGAATGGCCCCCAGGGGCAAGGACCAGACAAACTGTTCGCGCAAGGTGTCGAGCGCCTTGTTGGGATCATCGGTCACGACGAAGATGGTGTCTCCGTCGGTGAGCAGGGTCACTTCCGCCAGGGGCGCTTCGAGGTGGGGGAATGAGCGCTCCAGGAAGGCCAGGCACTTGCGGACGCGCTGGAGGGGCAGCCCCAAGTCGCGAGACAGCCGGGACACCACGAGTATCTGCACCAGGTCCTGAAACGAGTACAGCCGCCGGCTTCCCTTGCCGCCGGCGGGGCGGAGGGAAGGTTTGATCAGATTGGTCTTGTCCCAATAGTGCAGGGCGGAGTTGGGAATCCCGAAGGTCTCTGTGATGAACCGTGAGCCGTAACCATCCACGGTAGCGACCTCCTCATCTTTCGCAGAGTAAGCGTACTCATTTAGTAAACGCCAAAGGCATTGAATTTGTCAAGATGGATGGGGTTTGGTATTGCGGACGAGGTAGGGGAGATCATGCAGGGATGGGGGACGGAGTAGACCGTGGATAGGCCAGCGCATTACAACTCGCCCCGCGGCTCGTCCTGGACGATCCTGACGAGGTGGCCGCCGGGAATAGGGGAGAGGGTCGTTCCCGTGGCCGTCTACGTCAAGCCCCAGGTCTCCAGCAGCATGTTCACTGCAGAACCGTATCCTCCAAAGCTGTCTGCATCCCAGGGGTACGTGCGTATGTTGTCGTCTTCGTCATAGATGACTGTGCTTGAGACCTTGCCGCGCTTGTCCACTGAGTAGGTAGTCACGCTAAGGCGAAACGAACGCCCCCAGTCCTCTGGTTCGTCATCGGCCACCATCACTTCTGAAAGATTAGACCCTTTGAACTCCAGAACCCCATCCGGGTGTTTGTCTCTGGACCTCGACAGATGTGTACCTCGCTCGTTGGTGTAAACCCGCGCTTCGCGCTTCCGCAAAACGTCCTTGGCCGCGAGGCAGTATCTGTCTCCCTGCCAATCCTTCATCACCGTGATACCAGTCCCTGGCACATCCCTAATCGGCTCCGTAACCCCCTCGGCGATCTTGTCTTTCCAAAGAACGACCGCATACTCCACAAGCTGTTTCTGAACCTCATCGTCTTTGAAATCCCCGGCGAAAACACCGATGATACCTTGGCAGAGAACGGAATCAGCGTCATGGAAAACAATATGGACGCGCAACTCATAGTGATCTTTGCGCGGACTGCCCGAAAGTATCGTGCGTTTGTTGTCCGTCCAAATCACCCGGATGGGTTTGCCGTCTATCTGCCGCGTCTTTGCCAGCTTCTCCAGTGGCGTTTCACGCATCGCCGTTCCTCCCGTGCTTACGTTCGCCCCTTCACGACCACGATCTCCTCTTCGCTCAAGCCGTACAGCCGGAAGACAATTTCGTCTATCAGCTCGTTGGTCTGCTCCAAGTCCGCCAGAATAGGGGAGATGGCGGCCAGGGCTTGCCGGTGTTCGCGCGTCACCTCGGCAACGAAGGCCGCGGTGATCGGTTTGCCCAGGCGTTTCTTGCTCTTGGCCAGCACGTCCAGGAGCGCCTTCGGATCGGCGTGTTTGTAGAAGTCCTGCAGAATGGTCTTGCCGGGCAGCTCCTCCACGGGGCAGCCGATGTACCACTCCAGCCACTGCAGGAACTTGCCGGTCTCCTCGTGCTTGCGCCGGTTGAGGTCCATCATGCGTTCGGCCAGGGCCGCGAGAAGATCGTGCACGAGATCCTCCCGCCCAGGGAAGTCGCGGTCGGCTGTGGCAATAGCCGCCTGCCAGTAGGGATCAGCCTGCAGCTCCGGTTTGCCGGCGGGACCATACAGAGCCGCGTGGGTTGCCAGGGCTTGCTCACAAAGGCGAAGCGGCGTCGCCTGGTTGCCTGCGTCCAGAGCAGTGAGGCACTCCCCCTGAAGCCGCTCCTTCTCTTCAGGCAAAGTGGGGTGGGAGAGGTCAATCTGCCGAATGGGGAAACGCCCAAGGGTTGCGATGTCCACTTGGGGATAGTCGTCTCGCCGCGCGATCTCGGAGATCCAGACAAAGCGTGCTGAGTGCACTTTTGCATTTGCCAAGGACAATAGATACCACACCGCGAGACCGCCCGTGGCGTGCACGATCAGACTGGACTTGTTGACTAATAGCTCATCCTCCATGCCCGTGCACTGCAGCCGGAAACTCCTGCTAATAATCCGGCGGACGATGATCCTCGGGCCGCGAAAGACGCCTATGTCCCTATACTCCGACAGGTGTGCGCCGTACTCTGTGGGGTGTCTGTCTGACAGGGTTGCGCTGTAACGATTCACCGAGCCGTAATAGCCCAGCGGGGCACCGTCTATCTTAGCGGGCGAGAACGGGGTGATCCCGCGCGTGATACTGCTAACACTCGCCAGAGGGACAGATAGAGCTCCCAGGCGCCTGAGGACATCTGCCTTTAGCCCAGAAACCTGCGTCGTGATGCGTTGTCCCTCTGAAGTGGCCCATTCCGCGATGATAAATGGCTCCCCGCTCTGATCAACACGAGTTATGACGTCCCTTATCCCATAACGCCTGACAAGGCAAGGGGTTGCGCTGTCGGGCTTTACAGTCCCTGCGTAGATGATGGTGTCAACATAGGCATCGGGGAAGACATCGTAGGGCAATACCACTATGCGCTGAGGGGGACAGTCCCGGAGCATGACGCGACGTATCGGACCATGCTGCTCTGAAGTCAACCATCCGCCGGGGACAATCATGCCCACCAGCCCAGCAGGGCGGACGACGCTTGAAGCCATCTCCAAGAAGAGAGCGAATACGTCTAAGGCACCGCCTGCACTCTCAAACCGCCCTCGTGCGAACGTCGAGGAAGGACTATCAAGAACAGCTCCATAGGGCGGATTGCCCACCACTGCCTCAAAGCCGCCCTCCGGTTTGCTAAGCCCATATTCATCAAAGAAGACCTCAGGAAATTCCAACTCCCAGTGAAAGAAGCGATACTGGCCGGCCAGTTCGCGGCTCCGCGCCAGGGCCTTGGCCGCCGCTTCTGAAAGTTCGACCTCGATCCCCTGCAGGTGCTGGATCAGTTCGTCATAGGTGGCTCGGCCATATTCGTTGCCGAAGGAGGCGCTGCACCACAGGTCTGCCATTTCTCGGTAGGGGCGCCGGTGGTCAGCGTCCAGTCTCGCCAGGATTTCTCCCTTGTGCTGGACTGCCTCACGGCTGTTTGACGGACCTTCGGCGATCTCCCCAAAGCCAAAGACCAGCCGGTTCGCATGTTGTGTGAAAGCGCCATCGTCAAACAGGGCGAGTTGTCCTTTGGCTTCCTCCTTCGCTGCCCGCTTGCTCTTTGTCTCAGCCTGTGGAGAGGCCGAAAGAGCACCCACCCTCGCCCCGATCAGCGAGTTACCACAGCGCAGGTGGTGGTCCAGGAATGAAAGCGGCTGCCCCTTGGCCACGGTATCGAGCCACAGAGACAGCTTCGCCAATTCAACAGCCAGGGGGTTGAGGTCAACACCATAGATGCAGTGCTCCACGACCAGGCGCTTGAGGCGTGAGAGGTCTGACTCTTCGGAGGGGTCGGCTTCGTCGTGGTGCCCACGCTCCACCAGCTTGCCAGCAAGAAAGTCAGTGACTTTCACGAGGAAATGCCCGCTGCCCATAGCCGGGTCCAGGACCTTCAGGTTGAGAATGTCCTGCGGAGTTGCGCACCTGTCCACCAGCGGCCCGAGCGTGTTTTCAACGATGTAATCCACAATGAACTGCGGGGTGTAATAGCTCCCGCTGGCTTTGCGCTCCCCCTTATCCGTCACCAGGTACAGCTCCCCGGTTTCGCACCGTTCGCCCCCGGCCTTCGTCACCCCGGCCGCCGGCACCCACTTCTCCTTGCCCGCGTCACGAATGACCACCATCGGTTCCGTCGCCAGGGCCAGCTTGTATTCCAGCAGCCCCTCATAAATGCTACCCAAGTGCCGAACCCCGAGGTCCCGATAGTCAACCGGCCGCAGGTCGCCCTTGTCGTCCTGGGTTCGGGCCAGCAGGTCCACCACTTGGGCAACGTGGCGATCCGCCAGCTCGTACTTCTCCAGGAAGGGGTGCTTCTGCGGATCGAAGAGGCCGCCATTGTAGGCAGGCACCCCGAGGCCAGCGTGCCCCCGGTCAATGACACCGAAGAGGGCCTTGAGCTTAGGCCAGAGGGTGACGACACCCTCCAGGAAGGAGCCAGGGCTGCCAGCCACCTCCTGCGTGATTGCGTGGAGGGAGTAGCGGTTGCGGTACTGGACATTCTCGCGCAAGGGGAGCAGCTCCGCCGCCTCGGCGTAAAGCACAAACAGGAGCCGGTACAGGAAGACCAGGGCGTTGTCATAGATCGCTTCTAAGCCGCCCTCGGGCAAGTTGTTGGGGGAATGGTTAGCAAAGCCCCGGCAAGCCGCCAGAAGCGCCCTGTAGACGCCTTCCTGCACATTCTCACGGAGCTTGTTGGCTGCCAGGTCTGACTCTGCCCGCACGCGGTCCAGGAAGGGCTGCCCCGCGGGGTCCGGGAGGAAAGCCTGCCGGCGGAAGAAGAGGACGAAGTAAGCGAGGGCCTGCGGGTCGCTGCCCCCCAGCAGCGCCGGCAAGTCCACCTCGTAGAAGCGTTGCATATCCGGCTTCGGATCGCCGGCATAGAGCCGCCAGCAGCGCCCGTTCGTGAGGATCGCCCATCGGCACCCGGTCTCTGCCAGGTAGTATTGCCCCACTTGAAAGCTCGGGTTGAGGAAGTCCCAGCCGTTCCCGTCCCCGGTCGCCTTGTCCAGCTTGCGCTCCCAGGACTTGGCGTCACCGACGGCCAGGGCGTGGCTCCAATACTCGCGACGGCCGTCCGCCGGCAGGACACTCACGCGGGTTGCTTCATCGGGGAAGAAGGCATAGTCGGGCTTATGCTGTCCGGCGAGGGCTTGCGGTTCGTAGACGTGGCCCAGGACCTTCAGGACGGGCTTGACGAAGTGATCCTCGAGCTGGGCTTCGCTGTAGTGGGCCACCTGCCCAGCCTGATCCTGCCAGAGGGCCAGCAGCGCCTGCCGCACAGCCTCCAGGTCGGAGAGGTCCCACAGGCCGGGGGTCTTGGGAAGCACGTCCTGCAGGTAGTGATCCGTGAAGAGGCCTTCGTTGCGGAAGGGGCCGAACAGTTGAGGTTGCAGCATGAGAGGCTTTCCCTCCTGGTGTCGTCAGCAGGTTCCCCCAAGGCAGCCTGTTCACCTTGCCGAAGTGGTTTTGCGGGTTTTGCGGCCCCCTCTCGCGCGCGCACGCGCACACACGCGCGAGAGGGGGCCAAAAAACCCAAAAAACCCACAAAACCGTTGCGCGAGGATTGCACGAGAGACGCTGGCAGGAGGCACGTAAGGGTAGAGCATACCGTGCTGCGCGAGGCTCACGCCGGCTTCGGGCCTACGTGTTGGCGGGCCAATCCTGCTGATCTTATTGAGGTCTTGTAGCGGCACCGCAGGACGACCATCAAAAAAACATCGCAGGTTCTCCGTGCGTTGGCTCGTCTGGCGAGAATACTTCCATTTGTACCAAACACGGAAAGGAGGTGCAGGTGCTTTCCCGCCTCTCTCAGTAGAGAGCAATATCACACTCGTAAGGAGGTGCTCAATGGCGGAGTTCATCGCAGTATTGTCGTTAGTGGCGATCATCGTGGTCGCCGCCGGTTACGCAATCCTGGCCAGCAAGATTGGATGATGATGGCTCGTGAAGCGTAAACGCAAAAGGGAGAGGGCCGCTTCGGCACCTCTCCCTTTTCACATTTCTGAGACCGTGCAGCAGGACTATGCCAACAAACGAGGAATGCACCTCCAAACCACACAGGGGGTACACCGATGGCTAAGCGAATCGACCCGCGCATTCTTCGCGAGAGGGAACGTCAGGAACAAGCTGCCGCCGCACCGCCCGACCCCGCCCCAGGCACTCACCCCGTTATGCCGCAAGCACCAAACCAAGGCCCAATCTCTGCCGTTGCCCCCAACCACGTCTCTGAACCCTCGATGCCTGAAGCCAACAACCGAGCAGATAGTCTGCGCGGCTGGGGGAGAGGGACGATGGTGCTGGCGATCATCAATGGCCTGGTAATGGCCGCCGGCGGCTTCTTCGTGATCCAGAACCAAGGCTCGAAGGAAATGGCAATCGGGATGTTCGTGGCGGCGCTCTCGATGATCATGGTTGGCTTTTGGTTCCGCGATGTCCATTACGCTGCAGCCGATGGCCTCGATGCGCTCACAGAAGCGGTCAGACGGCTGAGGCGAGGGCGAGGGTAGGGACCGATCGCAGAGGGGGACTCGCGACACGTCGTGGGTGTCGCTGGCCAATTCCATCAAGGACACCCCATGATAGTCGGTGTTTTTGAGGACACCCCATGACAGTGCACTGGCCAAGAAGCGGGTAGCGCCGCTGCAATCTCCATGTTGGGGGAAGCAAAATGGAATGTCCCAAGTGCGGTTACGCGATGTCAGACTTCGACGTTGACTGTCCGCGGTGTGTCAGGATGAAGACCCAGACACCCGCTCCGGCAACCAAGCCAGCCCCCGTCTCGCCTGCCCCACCTCCGCCGCCGATGCCGATGCAAACGCCATACCCTCAGGTAAGCGCACCAGCAAGGCCGCGCCAAATCGTGGTAAGCCACGGCATGGCCTGGGTCGCCGGCTGTTGTCCTATCCTTGCAGTTGGCGTGGATCTCATTCTTAAGTCTATGGGGATCAACTCCGGCTGGATCATCTTCGCAGTGTGCCTCAGCATCAACGGCGCTCTTCTCGAAGGGGACAGGAAGTATCTCACTGGCTTAGGCCTTGATACGTCCTCGCTCAAGAATGCCTGGCTCATCCCGGCCTACCTCTTCGGCAGGCCGTCAGTGGCCGGAGGAGGCAACGGCTATGCCGTTCTCTGGTGCCTGCTCTTCATCCTCAGCTTCATCGTACCAAGCACCCCCGTAGTCCCCAATGTGACCGACGGGCAGCAGATCGATGCCGCGGCCCACTTTGAGAGCCTGGATCAACAAGGCACGACCTGGACTGGTGTGATCGTGATTGACGACGGGCCATTGAAGGGGCAGAAGCTGTCTGGCGGAGGCGTGACTGATTCCAGTTTCACCAGTGGCAGCACCGTCCGCGTGTCAGGCACTGTCCACTTGCAGGGCAACCAACTCACCGTCAACCCCATGCAGATAACGCCCGGCAACGGGCCTTAGTCTGGAGTAGAGACACGCTTTGAGAGCGTCGCCCGCGGCATCATTTTGAACGACCAGATCGGAGGGGAACGCGCGTGGCACGCTCAGGACGGGACAGTGCACCGGAAAGGGAGAGACGGAGGGCCGAGCAGGAGAGGCAACGGCAGCAACAGTTGCAGTTGGACGCCCAACGCCGAGAGGCTCAGCGCCTGCAGAATGAGCAGCGAAGGGCAGAGAGGTATGCGGTAAACACAGGCATTGGCACTTGTCCACGTTGCGGCAGCAGCAACCTGACAAGGACGCGAAGGACAGAAGCCAATGCCAGTGGTCAGAGTGCGGCCTGTTGTGTCGGGTGCTTCCTGTTCTGGCCAGCGCTCTTGCTCATGCCGTTCCTCAGAAGCGGCTTTACCGCCATGCACTGTAACGCCTGTGGCCATGAATGGCCGGCTTGACGATGAGGATAGCGCTGCCACGAGAGGACGCTTCATGGACTGTCCAGAATGCGGCTACGTCAAGTCAGACCTCGAAAACGAATGCCCACGCTGCAAGCGGTTAGGTGGAAGCAAGCAACCACGTTCTGAGCAGACCTCTGCCGTACCGGCATCAGCTCCTCCCGTCTTGCCCGCTCCGCCGGCAGCATCTGGCTCCTCGCCCGGGTCCGTGTGGCGGAGACCTCTCGCCCCTGACGAAGACTTGCTCACACTCTTTGGGGTGTCGCCTGCGGTCAAGCACTCGATCCAGGTCGGCTTCTGGTGCCTCTTCGCGATCATCGTGATCTGCTGGGGAATCGCCGCGTATAGTCGCGCTGCACAAGGGGGAGGGCCGCCGGCGGCAGCCAGCCCCTCACCACCACAGACGACAACCGCAACACCTCAACCTGCAGGCGGCAGCCAGAACATGCCAGCCGCTTCTGCCCCTTCTCCAACTCAGCCTGTGCAGTCCGAACCGCCGCCACAACAAGCGCCCAGCGCGGCATACCAGACAACCCCCGGCGACACGACGACCGACAGCACGACACAGACGCCACCGGGTACAAGCAAGGGCCTGTGCTACCAGAAGCGCATCTACAACAACTTGGGCACCTACTTTGCCGTCCCCGGCGACCGCTACTTCACCCGATACAACTACCCGGTGGAGATGATACCTCAGATGGCGAACAAGACCCCATACGCCACCATCTTCGGGATCTACGCGGATGGCAGCTACTACTGCCACAGTGGGCCGGTTACGGACGCAGAATGGGACAGCTACCTACACTCGGGGTACAGATGACGAGGGGCCTGACCGCACAGGGGCGGAGGCTACCTCATGGACGTGTGCGTTTTTGAGGCAACCCCATGCACGTGCCTTTCGAGGAACCCTCATGGGCGTGTGCTTTTTCGAGGAACCCCCATGAACGTTGGCCAGGACAAGGCGGGGTTTCTTTGAGCGTGGACGGGCAGACGCAAGCTGTTCTCGGCAAGTCTGAGGCGTGCGGTTGTACCAAACCATGAAACGGGCAGGTGCAGTATGGCGAAGAGTTATCAGGCTCGGAAGCAAGTCCCGTCAGAGCAGCCGCGGCGGAAGATGGCTTGGTGGCAATACGTGCTGATCATCGTCGTCTGTGGCGGTATCGGGTGGTTTGCCGCGGGGCGCTAACCTGCGTCTTGATCGGTCTGCCGCCTGGCCGCAGTTGTTGTCCTCATGCGGTGGCGGCGAGGGCTTTTCCCCGGTGCCCTCCCTCGGGGTTGGCCTGCGGGTCAACGCGGTTGATCATGCGGTAGACAGTCATCGTCTTGTACTCGGCGCCCTTGGCGGTCTGGTGGCCCTCGGCGTTGAACAGGTCAGCGATCTGCTGGGTTGTCCATCCCTGTCGCCGCAGTTCGGCGGCTCTTTCTTGCAGGTCCGTATTCAGCGCCGGCCGCCCCAGGACGATGCCCTTCTGTCGAGCCGCCGCCAGGCCATCCTTCGTCCGCCGGCTGATCCGCTCACGTTCCACCTGCGCCAGGGCAATCAGGAATGGCAACGCCTCGTTTTTGAGTTCCCCCCGATGAACCTGCCAGCCCTCGTCAGCACTGAACAGGCTGATGCCCTCGTCCCGCGCCTGCTCCACCAGCGATGCCAGGTGTAGTTGCGACCGGCCCAGGCGATCCAGCTTCGGGAAGAGTATGCCTTCCGCTTCGCCTGCCCGCACTCGCGCCCACACGTCGTCAAGGCCGTCGCGCTGCTTCGCGCCACTCTCCACGTCCTGCACGATCTCCAGCAGCTCTATCCCCTCACGTTGTGCTGCTTCGTGCAACCGCGTGATCTGGCCCTGCAACGAATGGCCCTTCAGCTCTTGGCCTGAGGTGCTCACCCGAATGTAGCCGATCATCTTTCCGCCGCCGGTGGCCAATCTCAGTTCTCGCTGTCGCTGCTGTTTGCTACCGCGTGGCCGTGCCATTTGGAGTGCCCTCCTGCCGCCTAATTGCAGGGGTGACTATAGCAGGTTTAACGTATACGGTCAATAGCGTTAAATAAGAAGAGGCTTTTGGGCTGCCAAAGCTCCTGGCTACAGGTCTCTTTGCGGCATCACCTGGAGGGCGCGCGCCCTTCGCTTTGTGTTAGGCTGCGGTGCCGAATTGCGCCTTCACTCTGGCCAGCCCGTGCCGCTGTACCAAAGTGAGGACATAGGCGAACGGCACAGCCACGGTTGCTGCAAGGGCCTGCGCCGCGGCTGTCAGATCAGCGTCAGACAGGGCCGCGTCAGCCGAAGCAGGTTCAGTCGCCAGGGGGGCGTTAGTGCTACTGGTTCGGCTCGTCAGACCAGTATGTGTACTGCGGCCCTTGGCGGTGTCATTCGGCGGGGCTGTACCAGCATCAGGCGCGGAGAGTGGGACCGGAGCAGGATCAGCCGCGACTACAGTTGCCATCGCTGTCTGTGGATCGGCGGCCTTAGTCGGAAACGGCCTTTCGGAATGCGCTTGTGGCGCATGGGGAGAAACAGCAGAGGCTCCCGGCGCGAGAGACGGCTTTGATTCACGGTGCGCCTGTGATACCTTCTCGCCTTTCGCAGTCGCGCTATGGTGCACCTGTGATACCTTTTGGGGGTTCAGCCCCGCGGCGGCCGAGGGGGCCGTTGCCACGAAGCGGTAAGTGTTGCACCGTTCGCGCCGCCCCAGCTCGGGGCTGAAGGGAGCGACCTGCGCCAGCAGGTGCCCCGCCTCTCGCAGTGATCGCAGGTGCCGCTTCACGGTGGATAGATCAAGCCCAGTAGACTTGGCGAGGGCCACAAGCCCGACGGCCGCCGCGCCGCCAGTGTCCGCACAGGCCAACAGGTGAAGGGCGGTCATCTTCGCCTGGTGCTTCACGGCGCCGTCAATGAGCAGGGCCACAGGGGCGGATACATACCTCCGCGCCGGGCGCTCGTATTTGTCCATGCCAACCGCTTTCAGTTCGGCTGTCCACCGCTTCACGCTTGCCAGCCCCTTGACGCCAAGAGCCTGCGCCAAGGCAACCTGCTTGGGGCGTGCGCCAGTGGCCTGCAGGAGCGCCTGCCGGGTCAGATACAAGGCGAGTGCGCCTTCCGTCAACCCCGCTCTAAGCAGCTTCTTTGCAACCCGCACCGTGGGGCCGCCTGGGGCCGCAGGATAGAGGCGGACGATAGACGCGGCTATGCGCCGCACCTCAGCTTCGCGCAGCGGCGGACGGCATCGGGCCGTGTTCGCATCAAGCAGTTCTGCCGTGATCGCCGCCTGGTCCAGACCATCGGCCCGAAGGCCCCCAGCCAGCCGCGTCAGTGTGTCGTTGCGTTTGCCTTCGGGGATCAGTGAGGGGGTGGCCGCCGGCGGCAGATTGCATTGAGGAGCCTGCAAATCATAAAGCCACTGTGGGGCCGGTGGGGGTTGCAGGTCGGCAGGCGACAAGCCGGGTGCCCAAGCGTAGACCTTGCCCGACGCATGGACACTTGGGGCCGCGATGACATAGCCGCCCGTCGCCCGAATGTCCACCTGATCGGGTTCAGTAACCCCCGCGAGGGCAAGCCCGGTCTTGTTTCTCGCCACGCCCGCGGTGTCTCTGAAGAAGCGGTGTTTGCCCTTCCCGGTATGGGCCGTCGGTGCCGGTGGCAGGTCGCGCCCTGCGATGATTGTCTCTGCGGTGGGGCCGTCAGTGTCCACCACAAGAAGCCCCGCGGTGGCGATGGCTACGTTTGCATCAGGCCACTTCTCCCACCACTTGCGGATTGTGGCCGCGTTGACCGTCGCCGCCTTGCAGCCGTTGCGCGTAAGGGGTTCCTTGCCACGCGGCTTGCAGGGGAACACCCGCCAGCCCTGGGCCGCGTATGCGAGGGCCGCTTCTAAGAGAGGGTTCGCCGCCGGCGATGGCGACGAGACTCCCGTCTGGTGATCGACGTTGGCACGGCAGGTGTCAACGGCCATAGTGCCGAACACCGCCCGTGCAGATTGTTAGCTGCCCGCTTCTTTCTGCCCTTGGCCTGCGCCCGGTTCCCGCCGGGCGTTTGGCATTTGTGCGGCCGATGGCCGGTATCATCAGGCAGCTCCCGCCTTCGCCATGATCACCTGCCGCCGCTCGGCCGCCCTCTCGTTGATCCAACGGGCCTGCAGATCGGTCAAGTTGTCGAAGTCAACGCTCAGCTCCTCAAGGGCCGCCCGCGCCTTCTTGGGGATCGCCCCCAGCCCCACTTCCGCATTGTAGTACGAGGCATAGTGCAACCCCAGCGCCGCCGCCATTTCGCTGATCGTCAGCCCCAGCCGTTCTCGCAGTTCCAGCAACGGACTTCGCATTGTGCAGCCCTCCTACGGTCAGATTGGGGGCTACAAAAAAGCCCCGTTGCCCTTGCCGGGGTGGCCTGGGTGACGGGGCCTCAGATCGAAGATTCAGAGTCGGCCTTGCAGTTGCAATACAACTGCTTGACAACGGGGGGCCGTCTCAGTATCCTGATTCGTAGTGCTCCTATGTTATCATAAGCGCACTACAGACAATCAGACGTATTCTTCGTTCCAAGGCCTGCGTCAATGGGCGGCAACCCGACGCGGGCCTTCGTGTTTTGTAAGGGCATTCTATATGCCTTCTTCTATCTCTGTAAAGTCCAATTTTGTACAGGTTACGATGCCCTGCTTGAACATTTGAGCAGTGGGATTGCGGTCATACTTCGTCCCCGTGGCGGGGCAGCCGTGTGCTCGGATGGGGTGTAACGAGGAATGTCCGTTGGGGGCGATCATAGGGGGCCGAAATCGTCCGCTTTCCGATGATCGGACGGCCTCTACCCCACCTCACCTACGCTTCAAAGGATACTGCCGACGGATCGTTCAGCACCAGTTTGAGATTCAGTCTCTACTCCCCTTGTAGTTCACCCAAGACCTCCGCTGCCAGTTCCCGCCCGTAGCTCTCCCGCAGGATGCTTTCCACCTGTCGCCAGTTGCCGCCGATGATCGGGTCGGCGTAGACCTGTCGCGCATACGCCAGAGCATCTTGCCGGCGATCTACCACTCGCCTCTCCCCCACTTCAGCCGTTTGCCGGCGGTCTGCGACCATGACGCGGATCGCCGTCGTCAGGTAAGCTCCTGGCTTGCGGATGTCCGCGCCGTTGGCCAGGGCCTCTCCCACTACTCTCCCGGCCGCTCGAATCACGTCCGCGGGCCAGCCTTCGGATTGGGCCAGTGTGAGAAGTTGCTGGGCGTCTTTGGGGCAGCCCAAAGCCTTTGCCGTCTCTCTGATGATTTTCACAAAATCGGAATCGGAGTTGGCGCCGGTCGGCTGTCGTTGCGGGGTTACGGCTTGCGCAGGGGCTTCCGATTCCGTTCTTATCAAGACGGAGTCTAAGGCAAGAGAGTCTTGATCATTAATAGCGTCGCAACCTGAGACTCCAAGAATCTCAAGTTGAGACTCTGGGCGTCCCAAGATGAGACTCGGGTCCGGTAGGTGGTAGGTATTGAAGTTGCCCTGAAAGCCCTGCTGCTTCTCGACCAGCCCGCAGGCCTCAAGCTCCACCAGGTAGCGGCACAGGCTGGCCCGCCCAATCCCGAATTCCTCGGCCGCCGCGTAGTGGCCAGGGTAGCCAAATCCCTTCCAGTGATACCACAGCAGCAAGCCGTAAGTGAGCTTGGCGCCGGCACCGAGGCTCTTATCCTGCAGGATGATGATCGGGATCTGGACGAAGCCCTTGCTTAGGAGCTGATTGGCGCAGGTGATTTCGCCGTGCTCTTCAGTCTGCTTGGCCATCATCACCTCTCCCCTCTCTGTCAGGCATCGTCTGCGTCGTTGCCGCGCCTGTCCTTGTCCTTGCCACAGTCATTCCTCGTATGCCACTTGAAGTGGGAAAAAGTACCCCCGTAGTGGGGGGTTAAGTGCGAATTACCTGGGTATTAGGCGTTATTCCACGACTTCAACTTCCGTTATTTCCGACTTAACAAGCCCCTAAGAGGGGTAAAAGGCCCCTTTTTTCCACTTTGGTTGTCATTCACCTTCCGCTATTCGGTTGTGGGAGTGCTCTTACACAGGCGCTCGACCAGCTCCGTGAGTTGCGGATTGAGCCGCCAGGAGCGAATGCGAGTCTGGCCGCTGGCCGGTTCGACTACTCCCTGCGCCCGCCATTCCTCCAGCCAATCTCGCGCTGTGCGGTCAGAGACCATGAACCAATCCGCCACCTCTGACGGCGTGAAGACCGGCACGGCCAACGCTTCCGCGTCCTTGATGACCAAGCGGCTGAGAAGTTGCTGCTGCCGGCGGTTCAGTTGCTCCCAAGGTTGCGCGGCCTGCGGTTCAGCATCGTGCAGTTCCAGTGCCCGTTGCTTCACGCGCACGGCAGCGACGGCCATCGTCTCCATGAAGTAGCTCAGCCAGGGCGTCAGGTCTGGATCGTGGCGGCCTTGGTAATAGCTCATGGGCAAGCCCATCTGCAGGCTGCTGTAGTACCGCTGGAGGTCCTTGTAGTACTCCTCCTCCATCGACAGAAAGCCCCGCATACGATAGCCGCTG
>Ga0194053_10001338_pt1 | contig 15882 bp, 13 predicted proteins | sample SepL228m_MetaG_FD_161684 | JGI IMG/M metagenome (GOLD analysis project Ga0194053, IMG submission 161684) | Anoxic zone freshwater microbial communities from boreal shield lake in IISD Experimental Lakes Area, Ontario, Canada - Sep2016-L227-8m | ecosystem: Environmental > Aquatic > Freshwater >... | reverse complement strand
AATATATAGGCACATTAAATTATAAAAACATTCCGGTTTGAAGCGATTATTGGTGATAAAATTCGATAAGAAATGATTATTGGGGAGAAAAATTTGTTCGAGTGCCTAAAAAGTTCGGGAGCTTAGGGTGAAAGAAACCACAGATTCGGATTATTTTTTCGTTCCGGAATATTTTGTCATGAACTGACGATTGGCCCGATCTTCTGCAGCAACCAAAGAATCTTTTCCGGTGCCGATGAGATCAGCTCTCCCTGCAGCCCTCAGCCCTTCGATCACTAATAATTTGTTACGTGGATCGCGGTACTGCATCAGTGCCCGCTGGATCTTCTTCTCCTGACCTTTGGGTACATGTACCGGCTCGAGCGTGAACGGGTTGAGCCCCGTGTAATACATGCAGGTGGAGACACTCATAGGAGTGGGTGTAAAATCCTGCACCTGTTCCGTGTAGAGCCGGTTATCGCGGATATAGAGGGCGAGCTCGACCATGTCTGACATTGTGCAGCCCGGATGCCCTGACATGAAGTAGGGTAAGAGATACTGCCTGCTCTTTTTTCCCTTCTGGAGCCCGTCGAACTGCTCACGGAAGCGATCAAAGACTGCCAGTTCCGGTTTGTTCATAATGCCGGTCACTTTCTTTGCTATGTGTTCCGGTGCAACCTTGAGATGGCCGGAGACATGATGATCGCAGATCGTGCGGATATAATCCGCATCATCGGCAAGAGCGAGATCATAGCGGATACCCGAACCGATGAAGACCCGCTTAACTCCCGGAATTTCCCGTAGTTTTTCCAGAAGAGCGCACTGATCCCTGTGACTCGTCCGGAGTGTTTTACAGGAGGGGTTGCAGTGCTTGTTCCGGCAGGCACCAAATGTTTCCCACTGCTCGCACGAGAGGCCGAACATATTCGCAGTAGGGCCACCTACATCCTGTACAATGCCTTTGAATTCCGGCATCTTCGTCATCCGGGTCACTTCGTGGATGATCGAAGCGCTGCTCCGGCTCTGGATGATCCTGCCCTGGTGATGGGTGAGGGCGCAGAACGAGCATGCGCCAAAACATCCACGGTGACTCGTTATCGAGAACTGCACGGGTTCCAGAGCGGGGATCTGGGAGTTGTACGAGGGGTGTGCCCTCCGGCTGAATGGGTGTTCGTAGATATGATCGAGCTCTTCAGTTTTAAGCGGGAGTGCGGGGGCATTCTGGATGACGACCGTTTTTGGGTGCGGCTGAACTACGGGTTTTCCCCGAACCGGATCCTGCTCATAATAGTGCTGGGCGAATGCACGGGCATACGCGGTTTTATCCTGTGATACTTCAGTAAACCCGGGCAGTTCAACAATTCCTTCGGGGCGCCTGTTGCGCCACTCTGCAATCTCAATTGCATATGCAGTACCACGGATATCCCGCAGGGATCCGATGGATTCGCCTGCTGCAAGCCTCATGGCGATCTCTGTTACCTGACGCTCGCCCATACCAAAGACAAGAAGATCGGCCGGGGCGTCTGCAAGGAGGGCCTGCCGCACTCGATCCTGCCAGTAATCATAATGGGCGAATCTCCGGAGACTAGCTTCGATACCTCCAATTACAATGGGTGTGTCCGGGAATAGACCGTGCACCTTGTTGGTGTAGACGATCGCTGCACGGTCTGGTCGTCTGGGGATCCCCCCCGGTGAATAGGCATCATCACTCCGCCGTTTCAGATTGGGGGTGAAGTTGTTCACCATCGAATCCACATTGCCTGAAGAGATGCCAAAGAAAAGGCGGGGTTTTCCCAGCACAGTAAAATCGGCATCGGTCTTCCAGTCCGGCTGGGTGATGACCCCTACAGAAAATCCTGCATCCCAGAGAACCCGGCCGATAAGAGCTGTACCGAATGAGGGATGATCAACGTAGGCATCACCACTGATAAGGATGATATCGAACTGCTTGATACCCTGCTTTTCCCCTTCTTTGAGGGACATGGGAAGAAAAACGGGCTGGATGGTCATGGCAAAAACTGTTGGGGGGTGTTCATGATGGAAGTTATTGTGAAGATCATGGTGAGGGACGCCTTGTGAGGTCCCGGATAATCTCATCAATTCCGCCCGGAAGATCTTCCTTATCTTCCTCCTTTTTTACAGGAGTTGTTGATTCTTTTTGTTCTGAGTCTTTCTCAAAATCAGTGAGCTTTACAGCATCTCCCCGATCTCCGAGAACGGGGAGATGGAGCTGGGTTTTCTGATCGAATTCGCGGCGGGCTTTAAGACCGGTGAACTCCATGATGACTGCTTCGATAACAAGATAGGTGGTGGCTTTTTCCCTGAGACAGCCAGTGAGGGCATGCCCTGATCGGCCGACCGAGGCGTGGTAATGGATGTGCGGGCCGCCTTCGCCCGGGTAGATGGTGCCGACACCAAATACCTCCCATCCACCTTCAAACATTACAAAGTGAGGGACGGGGGGTATGACCGGTTCTTCCGGACCGGTCACCATTCTCCCGTTCATCAGGGCACCAAGGAAGGTAATCGAGCCGGACTGTATACTTTTATCGAGGATGAACTGGCGCAGCGAGACGAGCATGTCTTCACCGTCATCGATCCTCACGACAAAAACCCTGCCGAGCTGACCTTCCGTATATTGCATAGGATCAAATTCCTTTTTGATATTCAAATGGTTTGTGCGGGTTTATATCTTGTATGAAAGTCCCCGTACCATTGTTTGGTTTATCTGGTAACGTACGATCTGTTTTAAAAAAGATCGATTATCGTCCCCCGGCTCCACCACCACCAAAACCCCCGCCTCCGCCAAACCCTCCACCGCCAAAACCGCTCCCACTGGAACCTCCATGACTCGGGGGGCTGAAGTGCATGAGGGGCATAAACGCTGCGTTCATACCCATCACCCCAAGAGGTACTCCGGTTTCGGGAATGTTGATCTTGAGCGTCTTCATAGCACGCTCTACTTTATCTCCGACACCGAGCGCTGTACCATATACCAGCCATTCTCCCCACATGGAGAGATCTGCGGGTGAATACTTCTGGATCATGGCCATGTCCGAGAGGAAGTGGGTAAATGCATCCCACTCCAGTTTTTCCTTGTACCGGTCACCCTTCCAGTGCCCGAACAATGTTGAGGGAGCGATAATTGCCGCCACAACCTGAACCAGCACAATCGCCCAAAGTGTGACTGCCGGAAACAGAATGTATGACTGCATCGGTGCAACTAACGCAAAGATCACGGTTATCGCAAACAGGAAAATTGTTACGAGTAGCAAAGGAACGAGATGATCTCTCCCGTCAACAATATACTGGTTTGATAGTGAAGTATCCACCCGACTGGTAACATCCGTAAGTGAGCGCTGGAACTGCAAGGCTTTTTCCTCTGCACTGCTGATCGTTCTGGCACTTTTTGCGAGCTCAGCAATCGAATCTGTATCCAGCACACCATTTTCAGAGACTAACCCGACAAATCCGAGCACCCTCAGCTCGTACGGATCAGTGGTTGCGGCTGAGAGCACCCGTATCTCAATACCTTTGCCTTCAACCTTCTCGGTGATGGATATGATCTTTCTCCGGTGAAGATCGAGCAGGGTTGCGTAATAACCGTCTTCATCGAAATCGAGCGCATCACCTTTGAAGAGCAGGTTCACCTGCCAGGGTTTGAGCGCAGTTGACGGGAGGGTGCTTAAGTAAGCAGGGACGGTGAATTCCTTCTCCCTTCCATACCGGTAGTAGATCAAAATTAAGAGGAGTGGCACAAGAATAACGGCTACCTTTGCTATCCAACTCAACAGATCCGATAGCAGATAAGGAATATTATACCAGAAACTTGCGGAGGAGGCCCGGCTCTGTATATCCTTCACTTCGGTTCGGAACCCGTTAATCTGGGAAAAACCCTGTGCATTTCCCACCATCTCAACTGCAATGATCTCATTTGCCGCTGCACTACCGGTGATGATATAGTGGTCTCCGGATTTCTGCGTTGTCAGCGAGGGCGGGTATGCATATACCTGCACGATATTTTTTGCAGGCACTGTGATCCTTATTGCATGGTATGGGATGTGATTGTCCCCAGTGAGTTTCAGGTTCAGGTGCGTTGCAACCCCATCATACTCTATGGGCGGGTGAAGGGTATACGTGTAATCAACGGAGTATTTCCCCGCAGTATAGTAGTTGGGATTGAATATCCCCACTTCATCTGATTGTGCAAGGTTTTCAATGCTGGACTTCGAATTGCCGGCTCCGGCACCTCCGGTGAACCGGACCTTCCCTGCGTCGTCCTTTGCGTACCCAATCGTCCCTTCCAGGGGGATCATCGAAACGAACCGGACGGATGGTTGGGTAGGGCTGCCGTCAAATATGATCGGGGCTTGCCATATGCGATAGAGCATGCGGTACTGGCCTGAAGACCCGACATCATAGGTAAAGTGTTCGTTAAGACTCCCGTCTTCGGCAAGGGTTGCCTCATACGAATTGACCACGAGATTCCCGTCAAAAAGAGGGGGGATAAAAGTGACTGCGAGCAGCCCAATAATCCCAAGAACAAGTCCGCCGATGACAAGTGCGGTCAGCTGACTCTTTTCGCTCACGACAATTGCCTCATCAGAATTCTATCTTTGGGGGAGTTTTGATCGCGTCTTCGAATTGCAGGTACTCGAGTTTGATAAGACCCATGAACTTAGCTACGAAATTCGAGGGGATGGTTTCCATCATTGTATTGAATTCCTGCGAGATGTTGTTAAAGGTGTAACGCTGCCGTCCGATCTCATCTTCGAGATTCTTGACCGCGTCCATCATGCTCATGACCGTACCAGCGGTCTTGAGATCGGGGTAGTTTTCTGCAACTGCGAGCAGGCGCCCGAAGATCGAGCGGGATTCGGCTTCAACTTTGTTCAGGTCACCGGGTCCTGCGGTCGCAACGCTTGCCCGCATTGCGGTGACCTTCTCTAAGGTTTCTTTTTCAAATTTGGCATAGCTCTTCACTGAACCGAGGAGTTGCTCGATCATGTCGAGACGCTTCTTCATCGCGACCCGGATCTGGCCGAGGGTAGCTTCAGAGGAGTTCCTCAGGCTGACAAAGCGGTTGTAAATGCCGATGACCCAGAAGATCAGTCCTATGAAAACAAGGACGATAATTCCCGGAATAATCCATCCAATAAGACTCTCAAACATTGTTACTCAGAATAGTGATGATCGTACCTGAAGATAAGATCATTGGGGAATGTGATGAGAATCATAAAAAAGCGGGGAGATGGGATGATTCATTCCTGGAGTGTAAGCGACCCAACCACACGGAGTTTGCCACCTTCAAGGTAATGCAGCACCACCCGTGCACCGGGTGGATATACCAGCGCTTTTTCCAGGGTTAAAGTGATGGTCGGCATCCTCCAGTCCCCCTCAACAATAATTTTTTCGAGACGCGTTGGGAGGAACTGCATCCAGTGACCCGCGTACAGCACCATGCCTTCCTTGAGCGGTGCAGGCCAGTATTTCACGATTTGGGCTTTTCCGGAGATGGTGGTGGCGTGTTTTATTGCAGGATCGTTGGTCAGGACAAAACCACGGTCGAGATCTTCGGATTCGATATTTTTCAGGGCAAGACCAACACGATCGCCGGCGATTGCATTGTCGGCATCATCATCGTGCTTCTGGATGGAACGGATCTGGGTGGTTTTTTCCGTGGGAAGGACTTTTAGTGTGTCGTGCTTTTTTATCGTTCCCTGAGCTACAAATCCAAGCACAACGACACCGACTCCTTTCACATTGAAGTGGGCATCTACCGGTACGGATCCTTTTCCTGCTGTTTCGTGTGGTTTCTGGTGAGCGGTCTGTTTTACAGAAATCTCAAGCATCTTCTCGCGGAGCCCGACGATGTCTTCTTCAATCACTTCATAGTGCTCAAGCACCGTGCCTTTGATGAGCGGGGCGATCTGATCCGGTGTGATATAATTTTTTAAGATGAGATAACCTGTGGACTTGCCGGCACACTGGAGCATCAGCACACATTCACCGAAGTTAGCATTAATCTCGTCAACGACAAGGACCACTCGATCGGATATGGAAACCGTGTAAAACAGCGAGGATAGTTTCTCCGGGTACCGGGTCGGTTCTATGAACGTGACGGTGGCTTCACCTTTTTTCAGGTTATAAAAGGTGATGTCGCTTACTGTGCCTTTCTTTCCCAGATCTTTTGAGTAGTCTGGGGGGGCGAGGATTGCGACGGTGAGGTTGGACATAATGACAACAACTTGGTTGTAGGAGGATATGAGGATTTATGCCATGTGTGTAATGGGATTGAATCACCGATTGAGATATAATAAATCGGATGCCAATGATAGTGAGTCGTTTAAATTTTTGCCCGCGGTGAACTATGGAATCAATAAAAAATAATAGAAAATTTCTGCAGCGTGTCCTTTTTCTTATCGGATTATTGATTCTTGCGTATGTAATCATCAGATCTGGAATAATTGAAAATTACCAGATCTTGTTTAGCATTAGTATTCCCCTAATTATTCTTGCATTTTTTTTATCGCTGGGGACAATCGCGCTTAGGGTATATCGCTGGAAATTCTTAAGTGAAAAGTACAATACAACCATCAGTTGGCATGATGCCTCCCTTGTAAGTATAGCAAGTCTTTTTTATGCAAATATCACCCCCGGGAAAATAGGGGATCTCTACAAGGCTTATTATATGCAGAAACGTTATGCCATGAGTTTTTTTGATGGTATTTCCATGATCTTTTATGAGCGGTTCTTTGAATTAATGATCCTCTTCCTTGCAGCTTCTGCCATTGTGTTCATCGAGTTGAAAGGGATAACCGTTATTATCCTCGAAGTGACCGCAGTAATTCTCCTTATTCTCTTATTCTTTTACTACAAGGCAGATTATTTCCTCTCTCTCTTGGAGAGGTACTCCACCCGGATTCCCTTCCTCAAAAAGATCCCAGCAGATTTCAAGATCAGGAAACTACCGTTCCGTGATATTTTGGGTGTGTTCATCATTACAGTTTTCTCGCTCGGCTCTGAATTCATGCGCCTCTGGGTGGTTGCCCTTGCTTTCGGATACACCCTTAATCCCATCCTGCTTACAATCTTCTTCTGCCTATCGATAATTGCCGGGCTAGCATCCCAAATTCCGCTTGGTGTCGGGGTGATGGAGGCTTCCTTGGGTTATTTCATCATTATCCTAGGTGTTGCCTCAACTGATGCCATGGCGATCGTACTTACCGACCGGCTGATTTCTATGTATTTTGTCCTGATTCTCGGGTTCGTCTTCTCGAAATTTGCTGCAGATCAGTACAGTGGAGTGCCCGAATGATATCCATCATCATACCACTCTTCAACGAGGCTGATAATGCCCGCCTCTACCCGGAACGGCTCTTTCCCGTTGCCGGGCCGATCATGGAACGGTACGGGGAGACATACGAATATATCCTTGTAGATGACGGGAGCAGAGATACTACTCTCTATGAACTCAACAAGCTAAAAGAGATACAGAAGAATGTGATCGTCGTTCCCCATTACGTGAACAAAGGTATGGGGGTGGCTGTGAGAACCGGACTCGCACATAGTAAGGGAGATCTGATCATCATGATGGACTCAGATCTTACATACCGTCCGGAAGATATTGAAAAATTGCTGGCTGCTTACCGGAAGACCGGTGCAGACTGCATCTCTGCATCCCCCTACCGGGGAGAGGATCTCGCAAAGGAGATCTCCTCGCCGTTTCGGCTCTTCATCAGTAAATCTGTTAATTTTCTTTACCGGGTACTCCTGCAGGACGACCTTACGTGCGTCAGTGCGATCTTCCGGCTCTATAAAAAAAGGGCCCTTGATGACCTGACCCTTGATAGCAAGAATTTTGAGATCTGTGCCGAGATCATCTCAAAACTTATCCTGAACGGGAAGTCCGTACACGAGATCGGAGTGAAAGTCTACACGCGGGAGTTTGGCGAGTCTAAGCTGAATGTGAAAAAGGAGGTCGTCAACAACCTGCGGATCCTCTCCAAAATTTTCAAGGCGAAGTATCTTAGGCGAAAATGGCAGTGAACGCCGGCACCCCGATAATTCCGGGGTTTGGACCTGTTGAGAGAGCCCTTGGCGATTTTAACGACATTATTATCTAAAAGCAGGGAATTTGCGAAATTTTTTTGTTTTAACAATATTTATATTTCTGTCTTCCCCTAATTATGAATGAATTGTTAATTTTCTTCAATGAATAAACAGGAAAACGGTCACATCATGCACAAAGAAACGGTATTAATTACAGGCGGAGCAGGTTTTATTGGCAGTAATTTAACTGAATTCCTCCTAAAAAACGGACACAGAGTTATTGTCCTTGATGATCTATCCCGAAGCACTACAGATAACATCCGGGCCTGCTACAACTATTCACCAAATTTCTATTTTGTAAATGGCTCTGTAATGGACTTTGAACTAGTGGACAGATTGGTAAATAATGTTGACATGGTTTTCCATCTGGCTGCTCAGGTACACTGGGAAGAATCAATAGACAATCCCGTACCCAGTTTTGAAGTGCACACGCGCGGGACCCAGAATGTACTTGAAGCGGTCAGGAGAGCTATGACCCGCCGGGACCCCCTGAAACTGATGTTATACGCTTCCTCATCTGAGGTTTACGGAACCGGACAGTATATGCCAATGGATGAAAACCATCCCTTCAACCCGCAATCACCCTATGCTGCAGGAAAGGCAGCTGCAGACCGCCTCTGTTCTTCATACCATCATGTGTACAATTTACCGATCATAATTCTCAGGCAGTTCAATACTTATGGGCCAAACCAAAGAATGAAGGGTTACTCAGCGGTAATACCAAAGTTTGTATCTCAGGTAATGAACAATTGTCCACCAACAATCTACGGAAGCGGTGAACAGACAAAAGATTTCCACTATATTGACGATCTTATCGCAGCGTATTCACTCATTATCAACAAATGGGAAGATTTGGATATGTTCGGTACGGCGATCAACTTCGGGACAGGTAAAGAAACGAGCGTCAATGATCTTGCTAGGATTGTTATTGAAACTGTTGCTAGGGAAACAGGGAGGGATCTGAAAGATATGAACTCTATTCACCTTCCAAAACGTCCGGGTGAAGTGATGCGGTTTGCAGCGGACATTTCACTTGCAAAAAAGAGTCTCGGATTCACTCCAAAAATTGATATTAAGAAAGGAATTGAAAAATATGTACGCTGGTACATTAAAGAAGGATCATCGTCCGGATAATTTTTTTGTTTTCTCAAAAGGTATGGGATCTCTGTCAGTCCCTTAACAACCTTAAAAATTTGAAATAACCGTATCAATTATTTTTCGTGAACTTGTCCCATTCCCAAAAAGCGACAGATCAGGAGAGCCTTTCGGATTAAAGCTTGAAACCGCCTCAACTATTTTTTCCTTGTTGTCATCAACAAGGATATTCCATCCACTCTCTGTTGTTTCCCCCCATTCGGTATTCAGTCGTAATGTGATGCAAGGTCTTGATAGGAAAAATGCCTGTTTTTGTGCTCCACCGGAATCAGTTAAGAGTTTTTCCGAATGATATATCAGACGCAGAAATTCAAAATACCCTGCTGGAGAGATCGCATGAATGTTATCCGGCATACTGATATTAAAACTCTGGATTCTTTGTTTTGTCCGTGGGTGAATCGGAAAAATTACCGGGTAGGGAACAGAAGACATTGCATCGAGAATATTTTTTAACCGATCCTTATTGTCGGTATTTGCTTCCCTGTGAAGAGTGAGCAAGAGATAGGGATTTTGTGTAAGGGATAAATCTTCGAGAGTCTTTGCTTTATTTTCAATCAGATTCCGATAGTAAGATATCGAATCGAGCATCACATCCCCAACAAGAAAAACATTATCATGAATCCCATTGTCATGCAGGTTTCTGATTCCTCTCTCTGTTGGGGAAAAAAGAATGTCGGAAAAATTATCGATAATTACCCGGTTAATTTCCTCTGGCATGGATCGATCAAAACTTCGCATACCCGCTTCAAAGTGACCTACTTTGATCTTTGATTTGTTTGCTGCAAGAGCAACGCCAAGCGCAGTATTTGTATCTCCAGTAACTAGGAGAATATCGGGGTTTTCTTTACGGAAGATAGATTCGGATTTTGTGATCATTTCACCGATTTGCTCGCCGGGAAGCTTAGAACCGATTCCTAGGTAATGGGTGGGGTCAGGCACATCCATCTCTTCAAAAAAAATTTTATCCATATCATAATCGTAGTGCTGACCCGAATGGATGAATATATATTCAATATTCCTTCTAACCAGTTCACGAATGATTGGTTCAACCTGAATAAATTCCGGTCTTGTTCCTGCTGCTATCGCAACTTTCATAATTTCTCCTGATGCGTTGATTATTGATCGGTGATTGCCGTTTTTTTGTTGTTCAATGTTGTTTATTTTGAATCGTTATGGCATTTGTGATAATTATTCTTTTTTTATAGTTAACGTATGGAAAAAAAATTTCATCCAATTTATCATTCCTTCCTTTGGTCTGATGATGAAATAAAGCAGGATTAAAAACGCAATATATTCCAAGGTAAAAAAACCGAGCGTCAGATACCAACCTGAAGTGCCAACGGGATTGGTATAGTTAAGATTTACATAATATTTTCCAAACATCAACGGGAACTCGACATATGCAAAGATCTGGGTGACATAGAATAATACGATCTTTACTATATCATCAACAACGAGCAGAGCGAGGAGTGGTGTAAACCAGACAAGGTACTGGGGACTATGGAATTTTGTGAAAAAGACCAGGCAGAAAATTGCACATAGTACTAACTTTATCAGGTTTTTGGGATTTTTTTCACGTTCTGCATACGCAAAGTACAAGAGGAGGAGGACGGTGATGCCCATCAGTGCATACATCACTGTTGATACAGTGGTTGGAGAGATCCCCAGATGGAGAATATCATGGAGGTAAGAATAAATTGTGAAGGTAGATGTGTTTACATACACCCCGATGCTTCCACCTGTTGCAAAAAGATATGTGCGTATGACATCAGGGTTAATGAGAGCAAAAGGTAATATCAATAAAATGCAGAACAGGAGGAATATTTTTCCTGCAGATATCAGCTCTGTTTTAAGTGAAGTGGATTTCGCATTGTATAAAACCATGAACGGGAGTGCAACAACGGGAAAAATTTTTGTAAAAAAGCCCAATGTTGCAGAGATATATCCCTTCGTATTCATCCCATATATGGTAAAAAGAAGGGCTACCATAAGAATAAATGTCGGGAACGCATCTGATTTCGTTATTACAAAATATGCTGTCGAAAAGGCAGTAGCGTATATAAGGCCCCCATAGAACGCTGTTTTTTCACTATAGATCTTCAAACCGATGAAATAGACCGATAGCACGATCAGGATATCGCACACTATCATGAGAGACTGGAATGAGAGTGCAAAAACCATGGCGTTTTGAGTCAACACTGCAGGGATAAAGGCAAGTAGTATCGGGATGAACAGCAGGATTGGGTACTCAAACTGGTAATTTATATAAGGTACCTGTCCCTGTAAGAGGGGTGTCGCACTGTTCAGGTAAACGCCGATATCGAAGTAATCGATGAACGAGCCAAAAACTTCCGAAGTAAAAAAAACCACGACGAACTTCATTATTATGGTGGCAATAATCAGCATTGTCACGTGGTGTTTCACTGTTTTTTTATCAACCGCTTCAAACTGGGTACCCAGGAATGCAAAGGGATGATTTCCCCGCTTTCCCTTCCTTGATAACTGCTCTGCATCAATATTGTTTTTTTTCCCCATATCCCATCTCCTATTCAGCTGATTATTACCTTTGATGACGTATAATTATTCCAGAGACCCCCGGAATTAGGTATCCTGCACGGGATGATCATTTCCTTGTCCACGTAACTCTTCTGTTCACCATGAAGTTCCACCCGAACCCCACCAGTATTCCGATGATATTGGAGATGAGGTAATAAACTCCACCAACGCTTGTCAGCAAGTACAGGATTCCCATGTTGATAACAAGCCCTCCGGCTGATACCACGTGAAAGGAGATGAGACGGTGCCACCGGCTGGAAAATTTATGAGATGCCCCTGCCTTAAACGTCCAGAGATCATTCCACACGAAATTGTTAAGGATGGCTAATTCAATCGCAAACAGGCTGGAGATAAGATAATAAAAACCAACGAACTCCGTCAGGTACCATAGCACCCCCATGTTCACGACAATCCCGGACAACCCCACCAGACCAAACTTAAACACCCGTTTCCACTCCCTCCACGCCGCACTCTCGTGATGTAAAAATGAAAAGAGCGTGATATCGATAACCTGCTGGGCATACTCAATAATGGTTTTGAGTTTAAGTTTGCTCGAACCAATTTCCCGGTCTACAAATTCGAAAGGAATCTCCTTATCCTTTTCCCAGGTTCCCTTGCCAAGCACCTCAAGCAGGATTTTGTAACCGCGGGGTTTTAATTGGGCATTTGCAACAACACTTTTTCTGACAGCAAAAAAACCGCTAACCGGATCCGAGACATCAGGAAATAGCAGGCGCCCTAAAAAAGTAGCTCCCAGTGAGATTGCACGGCGTTTGAGTGGCCATTTCTTTATCCCGCCTCCATCCATATACCTGCTTCCGATGACAATGTCGTACCCTCCAACAATCTCATGATACATGGTTGGGATTAGAGCCGGGGGATGTGAGAGGTCGGCATCAATTACGACAATAATGTGTGAGGATGCCTGGACAAATCCTTCCGCCACGGATTGTGAAAGCCCGTGATCCGCCAGACGAACAATAATATTTACATTGGGTTTTGTATTTTTAATTTCATTAACAATCGAAATAGTCCCATCAGGAGAGTTGTCATCGACAACAAGAATCTCACCATTGAGATTATTCCGCTTGAAAACCGCATCCACTTCAGTGACAATGTTCCGGATATTTGCCTCTTCTTTAAAGGTGGGGATAATCACCGTAAGGTCGTACATGGTGGTTCACACGGAGCTGTAGCTAAGCTGAAACAAAGAGATAGATCCCGGTGTTCTGCCCGAGAGGTTTTGTGTACGAATTTATCCATGCGATCGCGTCGCCATTCGGATTTGCCGAACTGATATCTCCAGTGACGATAAAAAATGCGGTATTATTTCCTTTACCTGCATTAATCGCTTCAAGTTGTTTTCCGGTATTTGCACCAAACTCGAATGTCTGATCTGATGCATTCGCATAGTAATAATTGAGCGGTTGGGAGATGTAGCCCGGTACCACAACGACAAGATCTCCGGGTTTTGTCATCTGCTGAATCTGGCCTGAAAAACCTCTCCAGTCCTCTTTTGAATACCCTTTATAATAATCCACCAGCATAGGAGCGCTGACGAGAACGAGGAGCGCAATAAACCCATAGACTACCCCACGGTTGTTGATGAGACTGTAAAACATCTTATAGGATACTGCAACACCGAGGAAAAAAACCGTAGTGAAAAAGATCAGGTAGCGGGGTTGCATTGGCATTTTGTAGGAGAGAATGAAGCTGATGACAAACGTAAGAATGGTGATTGTCACTAAAAAGATTCCTTTATTTTTATCAATGAGAAACGCTTGGATGATGCCGATAATAAAGAGGATGAGAAACAGGAACATCGGGATGTCAGAAAAGCCGGAGAACTGCCTGAAGGTTTCGCTGATGATTCCCAATCCCTGGATACCGAAGGTTGGAGCCGAGGATGTCCGGGTTGTGAAGAGCTGGATAGCCAACAAAATGAGGGGAAAACAGAGGACAACAAACAAAACAATTGATATTGCAATCATTTTGAGATTCTGGATATTTGTCTTGAGGTTTCCGATCTGAAGGAAAAGTGCATAAAGGATAAGAGAGGCGATAATGACAAACGAATAGAAGTGCGACCAGAACGCAAGTGCAGAGAGTATGCCAAACAGGGCCCAGTTTTTCAGATCATTTGTTTTCAAGGCTTTGAAGTAGAAGACCATGGCAAATGCCACAAAAAAGAGCATCATCGAGTATGCCCGGGCTTCCTGCGAATAAAAGATCAGGAATGGTGAAAATGCAAACGCTGCTGCGGCAATAATCCCGACATTGCGATCTATGAATTCCTTTCCTGCTAAATAGATCAGCGGAATGGTCAGTACCCCAAGGAGTGCGGGAACAAACCTGAGTACTACTTCGTTATTCCCCAACGTGAGCATGAGATGCTCGATCCAGTAGAAGAGAGGGGGGTTGAACTCCCCCCCTGCAGTAGCTTTCCAGATGTCGGAAATTGACAGTACAGCAAATGTGTGCGTAGAGGCTTCATCGAGCCAGAGCGAATTGAACCCGAGATTGTAAAACCTGAGGAGAAAACCAAGAAGGGTCAGAATTATGAGGGATTGTGCATAACGGCTGTGAACTAACACAGATTTAATATTTTCAACATTGACTTCCCGAAACGACTGGATCGGGGTGATGTAATCCCCGTCAAGATTACATTCGGTATCTACTCCCGTTTTTTTTCCTTTTTGCCGATCCTCACGTTTTTTCGCCATTTCTCTCATCTACTATTTCATAAATATTCGGATATAGAATGTTGCATTCCCATTCTCTTCAGAGAACTTTTCGCTTATGACAGGATTGTGGGAACAATGTGGCCCGGTGTCAGAAAAATTCAGACATCCCTTTTACCGATAAGCGGGGAATTGACTGATTCCAGTAACCCTATGGTACTGGAAACCACCTTTGACGATTCTTCAAGCATCAGATTTACCTGCTCGTGCGTACCAACCCTGCGAAAATCAGTGCGAACCGCAACCACCGGTTTGTTGTGTGCGTACGCATACCCCATCTCCCATGCGGTGCCGGAATCCGCATCAGCGCCATCGATAACTGCAACAACGATATCAGCTCGGTCAAGATCATCTTTGTTTTTAGAGAAGATCCGTGCCTGCTCTCGTTTCATTCTCGTATCTGTATCATCACCCGCTTCCTGGGGAAGGAAGACTTCAAACAGGTGTTGCTCAAGCAAATCTGACAACGTTGCATTATAGGTGCGCTCGGCGGTTGAAAAAAGCGGTGCGGCAAGATATATGCGGTACCTTGCAAATGTTGCAACGTCCATAGCACAGATATCGGGAAACCGTGCAAGAAACACCCCCCGCCCCGTCCGTTTTGGCGGTTGTTGATCCTCACTCCCATAATAAGTGCTGGTAACTCCGCAGGTAGGAGAGGAGTTGACACCAAGGATGCAGAGGGGCGAACCACGTTTAACGATGATATCCTGCACTTGTAGTTCAAGCGTGTCCATCAGGCTGGCAAATGCCGGGGTGTTTAACCGTTCGAGAAAGTTCCCGGGTTTCCTGTCAGGTCCAAGGTACAACGTCTCCGGGCAAGGTAGAGGCACCATCTCAATATCAAAATGTCTGCAGCGTGCGATCGCTCGTTCGAACAAGGCAAGGTCTGAGGGTTTTGTAATACCCGTAGCCCGGAGTTCCGGGTGTAGAATGCAGGGGCTGCAAAGTAAATACATTATTACAATATCTGCACGCATGGTTGATCAATGATACCCCTGTATGCCTACCGGGACAACAGCTGTGACCCCCGAAAGTGTACGGTCAAAAAACTTGAAAAGGCGGGTTTTTTAAAAATATTTACCAGAATCCCCCAGATCCCGCGAAACACCCTCCTTCTCGATCCCACTGCTGAACAGGCACTCTCACCTGCAGACAGGTTCGTGAGATCGGTAACCGCACTCGACTGCTCCTGGGTGGTACTGGATATGGGTGCTGTTCGTTCATGGCGCATCCGCAGGGCACTCCCATTCCTGATGGCGGCAAATCCCGTCAACTTCGGCAAACCCTGCAAGCTCTCCTCAATTGAGGCCATCGCTGCTGCGTTGTACATTCTGGG
>Ga0194053_10001333_pt1 | contig 15910 bp, 14 predicted proteins | sample SepL228m_MetaG_FD_161684 | JGI IMG/M metagenome (GOLD analysis project Ga0194053, IMG submission 161684) | Anoxic zone freshwater microbial communities from boreal shield lake in IISD Experimental Lakes Area, Ontario, Canada - Sep2016-L227-8m | ecosystem: Environmental > Aquatic > Freshwater >... | reverse complement strand
GGTCTCTGGCGACTCGTCCTTGCGGTCAAAGCTGTTCAAGCCGCTTTACGATCTGAATCCCGACGTGGTGCTGACGGTGATCAACGGGGTGTTTGGAAACATGAACCACATCGACGCGGCGATGATGGTCGCCGAGGCCAAGCCACGATGGGCGATCCCCTGTCATTTTTGGACACTTTCCGAACAGGGAGCAGGCGACCCGGCCGGCTTTCTCCACGCCTGCGCGAAGCTCTGCCCGCAGGTCGGGGCAATGTTGCTTAGACCCGGCGAGGGCTTGTCCGTATCGCCAGCCGGGTGAGAACACGGCCGCGCGTGAATCCATCGCAAACCGAAAGCAGACAGAGCATGAAACCGACATTCAAAGTGTCCGACATTCTACAGCCGCTCCCGCTCAGGCAGGCGGAGCTGTCCGGAGAGATCGGCCGGCGCGTCGCCGACCTCATCCGCGGGAATTTCATGGCCCTGAACCTCGAGAATGACTTCGTCGAGCCATTCCGGTCGCGGCCATTCACGGGAGGCTACCACTACATCGGCGTCGGGAAGGTGATTGACGCGGGCAGCCTGTTCGCCGCCTATGCGGGCGACTCGGCCGTGCGGGATCGCGTCGCGCGGCTGATCGCAGAGGTGTGGGGGACGCGCGACGCCGACGGCTACCTCGGCACGTTCAAGCCCGAGCCCGGCGCTGCGCAGAACCATCACAACTGGGTGTTGCACGACCAGGAGTATCTGGTGTTGGGGCTCGCGCACCACTGGCTTGCCACCGGGGATGCGGCCTCGCTCCAGCATGCGCAGGATCTCGGCGACTACGTGATCGCCACCTTCTCGCACGACCCGAAGCCGGAGGAGATATGCACGGCTGGGCTGCCCGAGGCGTTCCTTGTGCTCTTCGGCTGCACCGGCGAGGAGCGGTATCTGAAGTTCGCCGCCGAAATCCGCCATGGCTGCGGAAGCGCCGAGATCCGCTGCGCTTCCCTGCGCGACTGGCGGCAGACATTCGACACAAAGCCGGCGCACGTTTACGTGATGCTCGCCCGCTGCTACGCGCAGACGGAGCTTTACCGCCATGACGGCGAGGACGCGCTGCTGGAGATGTCCCGGTATATGCGGCGCGAGCTGCTGCGGGCGGGCGGCGGCCTCAACGTGGTCGGTTCCGCCTCCGACGGCGAGCATTTCTCCTACACGCAGAACGGCGCGGGCTCGATCGGCGAATCCTGCGTGACGGCATACCTGCTCCGCTGGCTGGACAGCCTGATGCGCCTTTCCGGCGACCTGCGCTACGGCGACATCATGGAACGCACGATCTACAATGCGCTTTTCGCGGCACAGGATCCCGCCGGGCGTCGCATCCGGTATTTCACGCCGTTTACGGGACCGCGCGAGTATTTCGATCAGGACGGCTTTTGCTGTCCCGGCAACTTCCGGCGCATCATGGCCGAACTCCCGCGCATGGTTTACTACCGTTATGGTGCCGACGGCATCGCGGTGAACCTATACACACCTTCCCAAATGACGGTCCGCCTGAACTCGGACACCGCCGTGACGCTGATTCAGGAGACGGACTACCCGAACAGCGGCCAGGTGCGCTTCCGCGTCTCCCTGCCCCGGCCGACATCCTTCGCCCTGCGGCTGCGCATTCCGCGCTGGAGCCGTGGTGCCACGGTGCGGATCAACGACGAAGCCCCGGTCATGGTGCCCGACGAAGGTAAGGGATCTGAACTGCGCCGCTCGTGGCAGGCGGACGACACCGTGATCCTGGACATGCCTCTGTGCTGGCGTTTTGTGAAAGGACGCCAGATGCAGGAGGGAAAGGTGGCGCTATTGCGCGGACCGGTGGCGTATTGCCTGGGCACGGCCCAGAACGAGGAGCTGTTGAAGAAATACCCGAACTTCCATGGCGTGGTGGTGGATTCAACCACGATCGGCGAGCCGGAGCCGGATGCCTCGATCCGTCCGGATGGATGGCAGGTCAAGGCGGCCGCCAAAGTCGAGGGCAAGGGCGAGTGGAGCAAAGGGGCACCGCAGGAGACGCTGGTCTTTACCGAGTTCGTCGATCCCACCGGGATCATGACCTATTTTCATGTGCTGGATTTAGCATCGGCCGGCGAAGACGAACTGATTGGAAATTGTTTGGATTAACAAGGAGAGAAGACATAGAAAAATGACAGGAAAACGGGTCTTGGTTACGGGAGCAGGCACAGGGATCGGCCGGGGGATTGCGCTGGCGTTCGCGAAGGCGGGCGCGGCGGTCGCCGTGCATTATTCGAGCAGCCCTGCGGGTGCCGAGGCGGCGGTCCGGGAAATTTTGGACGGGGGAGGAAAGGCGGCGATATTCCAGGCTGACTTTGGCCGGACCGAGCCTCTTCAGAGCATGGCCGGTGCGGCGGTCGCGTTCCTTGGCGGGCTGGACGTTGTGGTGAACAACGCCGGGATCACCATGAACCGTCCGTTCGCACAGACGACCACCGAGCAGTTTGACCATCTCTATGCGGTGAATGTCCGTGCGCCCTACTTTCTGACGCAGGCCCTGCTGCCCGAGCTGGAGAAGAGCGGCGGCGTGGTCATCAACATTTCTTCGATCCATGCCTACGAGGGTTATACCGAGCACTCGGTTTATGCGGGCACACGCGGCGCGATTGTGTCCTTCACCCGGCAGCTGGCGATCGAACTCGGTCCCCGTGGCGTCCGGGTGGCGGGAATCGCGCCGGGCGCCGTGCCGGTCGAAAACCATTTCAAGTCCACGCCGGGAGTGGACGTCGAGCAGTCGATCCGGGATACCGGGAAAAACATTCCCTGCGGTTTTGCGGGCACCCCTGCCGACATTGCCGGTGTCGCGTTGTTCCTTGCATCGGATGCCGGTCGATACATCGTCGGCCAGACTTTGATCGTCGATGGCGGCACCACCTCGTGGATGCCGTTCGGCGAGCAGTTCAAGGAGCCGATGACCACCCAGTTCGGCAAGGGATACGTGCCGGGATTATAGGCAAACACTCAGCCCAAAGACTCAGACAAACCCATGAAAGTACAACTCGACAACAAAATTGCCCTGGTGACCGGTGCCGCGCGGGGCATTGGAAGAACCATCGCGAACACCCTTGCCGCCAACGGAGCGCGTGTAGTGTTCACGGACATTCCCGGCCCGGAGCTGGATGCGGCGGCGGCCGCCTGCCCCCGCGGGAACGCGAAAGCGCTCGCCATGAATGTCACTGACCCCGCGCAGGTGGAAGCGGTTGTCGCGGGAGTCGTGCGGGAATTCGGCCGCCTCGATCTCCTCGTGAACAACGCCGGGATCAACACCTCCGCCCACCGGGTCAATATCGATCAGTTTCCGCTGGCAGAATGGGAGAAGATCCTCTCGGTGGATTTGACCGGTGTGTTCAACGTCACCCGTGCGGGCGCGGCCCCGATGATCCAGCAGAACGCGGGGAGGATCATCAACATCGCCTCCGTGATGGGGTTGGTGGGCGCGCGCTTGCAGTGCGCGTTCACGGCGGCCAAAGCCGGAGTGATCAACCTGACCCGTTCGATGGCGATCGAACTCGCCCCGCACGGGATTCTGGTCAACTGCGTGGCTCCCGGCTCGACTCTGACCGACGCGACCAAAAGCCTCTTCTACAGCGAGGATGCGCTCATGAAAGAGCGTGCCGAGCGGATGCTGTCCCACGTCCCGTTGGGCCGGCCCGGCACGCCGGAGGAGATCGCCCACGCCGTCCTGTTTCTCGCAGCACCCGAGAGCAGCTACATCACCGGCCAGATTCTTAGCGTCGATGGCGGGTGGACGGCCGGGGGATTTTTTCGGGATTTTTAAGGAAAACAAAATGAAAAACACAAACCTCTTTGATGTGAAAGATAAGGCGGTCTTGGTGACCGGTGGTTCCCGGGGGCTTGGTCAGGTCATCGCTCAGGGATTTTCCGAACGGGGCGCACGCGTGGCAGTTGTCTCGCGCAACAAACCTGAAAATGCCGGGCTCCACTTTTTTCAGGCGGATCTTCTTCGTGCGCGCGAATGCGCGGGATTGGTGGCGAAGGTCGCGGGAAAAATGGGTGGGATCGATGTGCTGGTTCATTGTGCCGGGCAGGTGCACCGGCAGGCTTCCATCGAGTTTCCGTTGGAGAAATGGGACGAAATCTTTCAACTGCATGTCCGGGCTGGATTCGACCTGGCACAGCAGGCGGCAGGGATTATGGTGCCGCAAGGCGGGGGAAAGATCATCATGGTCTCCAGCATTCTCGGATTTCAAGGCGGGTTGATGGTGCCGGCATACAGCGCAGCCAAGCACGCCATCAATGGGCTGGTGAAAGCCTTGTGCAACGAGTGGGCACCGCATCACATTAACGTGAATGCCATTGCTCCCGGTTATTTCGAGACCGAACTCGCATTGCCTCTATTAAACGATCCTCAGCGCGGTCCCGCGATCCGCGCGCGGATTCCCGCAGGGCGCGCAGGGCATCCGGAGGAGCTGGTGGGCGCGGCGGTCTTCCTCGCCAGTGGAGCTTCCAACTACGTGCATGGGCACACGCTGGTAGTAGATGGGGGATGGCTGGCGCGATAAAAGCGGATCTCGAAAAACAACTAAAACTAAAAAACTAAGATATCATTATGGCAAAAATCACTCATTTCAAAGGATACAGCGGACCGGTGACCCCCTCCAGCATCCCCAAGCCTTCCACTCCGGTTGATCCGATCATTCTGACCGTGCAAGACGGCGTGCCGGTCGTCTATCCGGGATGCCATGCATTAGGAGTGCGGGTGGTGCATCCGGCCAATCCCAAGGCACCAGCCAAAAACATGGGGTTGGTCATGTTTTATCTGCCGCCCCACACAATAAATCCTCCGGGCTCGCACGAGACGGAAGAAACCTATGTGATTTTGGAAGGCAGCGGCACCATGACGTTTGCTAACGGACGAACGACACAGGTGCAGAAGGGAATGTTTGTCTATCTTCCGCCATGGTGTGAACATGGGATCGAAAACACGGGCACGGATAACTTGGTGGTTCTCATTGCCACATCTCCCCCCAACCCGTGACCGCGTAGCCCATCGGCCGCGAACCAGTCGCCGTAAACGAAGCGGTTGTTTCCTGGGACCGCATGGGCTGGCCTTCAGAAAATCAGGATCCGTAGGCTCCGTGCCGCTTCACGCAATCGATGATAAACTGGTATGTTTCCCAAGACACCTGCGGGGGCACGGAGTGGTCGGAGTGGTAGGCATATCCTTTGGTCGCCTTGCCGGCGGAGAACTTGGAAACGATCTCCTGCTCGATGCGGTCGCGTTCGTTTGTGATCATCAGCATGACGTCGATGTTGCCGAAAAGTGAGAGCCGGTCCCCGCAGCGCGGAGCCAGCGTGCGGATGTCCATGCCGGCCTTGGATTCCAAAGGCTGGAGGCAGTCGAACCCGGCCTCGATATAGAGATCGATCACGCCGTTGACGTTCCCGTCGGTGTGGAAGATGAATTTCATCCCGTGGGCGTGCGCCCAGTCGGCGAGCCTCTTGTGCTGGGGCCAAAAGAGTTCCCGATACATCGCCGGCGAGCACATGGTGGCGGTCTTAAACGCCATGTCCCCGTAAATCCAGAGCCCGTCGGGCCGGATGTTGGCCGAGAGCGCGGCCTCAAAGTTCTGCAGAGTGACATCAGTGAAAGTCTCGGCCACATCGACCAGCCATTCCGGCTCGTCCGCCATCGCCATGAGGGTGATCTCATCGCCGATCAGGCTGCGAGTTTCCTCGAAGGATTCGACCCCGGTGAGGTGGGTCCACTTGCCTGAAGCCCTGCCCTTGTGAAAGGACCGGGCCGTTTCCTCCACATTGAGCTGCAGGGCATTTGCGAGCAGGGCGGGCTTGAAGGTCTTTTCCCAAGCCTCGCGGGAATCGCACGCGAAGCCGAGGTGCTCCGGGGTGCCGCTCTTGTTCTTCCAATAGCGGACCAGTTTGCCCTGCCCATCGCGAACCACCTTGGTTTCGGCGTCCTCGGAGACAGTTGTCGCGCTGCCGGGAAACGCCTCGGGCCAGCACCAGCAGATTCCATGGAAGTCGCTTTCGAGAAGTTCGAGAACAGTAGACGCATCGCCACTCAGGCCTTCGCCCTGCCATCGCGTGATGGTTTCCGGCCAGAAAGATTCGTGACGTGGAATCCGGTCGTGATCCCGGCGTTCCATCATGCGGTTGACGCGCTCGCAGCTGGTAAGAGGTGTCACTGTATTGGCTTATTGTTGGATGTTGACTCGATTCTGTTTCGGCGGGCAGCGCGAAAAAGTCATGACGTTAATGAGTAGGAAAAAATGGCAGATGAAATCGCATTTGACAATGCCTAAACTCTCATAAACAGAATTCCGAGTTTCCCGCCGGAGCGGATTCCCCTGTTCGGAATACTATTAATTCGGAGGCCCATGAATAATGGGGTTGTAATAAAATGTCCAGAAGCTACTGGTGAAGTCTCGGCTTTCCCTTCCTCTTGAACCTATAAATTCAAAGTGAAAATGCCAAGTGCCGTTTTGAGGTATGCTGCCGATACGTTTCCCGCGCGGGTTGACGAGCGTTACGTGGTCTCGAATATAGGGGAATTTCTGGTCCAAATCGTAAAAATGAGGCTCTGTATAGATTCCATATTTTATTCCTTTTGGTGACAGTGCATAAGAAGAGTCTGGAAGAAGCGTAACGGTCTTCTTCTTATCAGCAGATCCAATATTCAATAGTCCATAGTCTCCGTAATACATGAAGGAATCATTTTTAGTGCCGCCGCTCACATCGCTCTGTTGCAAGGGTATGCATCCTATCAATAACAAGCATGCCATGCAGGTGATGATGTATTTCATTTTCCTAACGTAATATTAAAGGGCGCCTTGACATACTGAAATATGTCGGACACCATCTTTTAAAATTTCTTTTGAAAGAGATGCAAGGAAAATCCATTAGTCCGAAGAGTGCAGCGATGTGGGAGAGCCGCTGGGTTCGATTTCGGATGGCCTTGAAGGTGACTGGGGTGGAGCCGAGGATACATGGATATTGTCAGGGGTGGGTTTTGGGAGTCCTTCGACTCAAGCCGGTGAAATTTTCCCAGGCCGAACTCGGCCAAGTGGAGGGATATTTGCAGATGCGGGCGGGTCGGCTACTGACATGAAAAGCTCCGGAGCCAGTTGGCTGCTTGAGCGTGCGGCGGCCGATGCGGGGATCCGACGGTTGCTCGGGCGGCATTCCGGCGGCGTGATGGGCGGAGTGATCGGAGGGATTGCCGAGGCGGCCCAACCGTTTGTGGCGGCGCTTCTTTTGCGGAGGTTGCCCGGGCGGGTGTGGATGGTTTGTCCGGACGTCCGGCGGCAGGAGGATTTTGCCTCGGAGCTTGCGGCATGGTGTCCGCGCGTGCGCCTGTTTCCCGAGCTGGAGCGGCCGTCGGGCGATGCCTTGCCAGATCCCGAGACCGCTTCCGAGCGGCTCGAGCTGCTGCGCGCGCTTGCGGCTGGCGTCGGGGACGAGGTCGTGGTGATCCACGCCGCTCAGTGGGCATCGCGTGTCCCCGCGCCCGGGGTGTTTTCCCAAGGCGTCTTTTCGCTTCGCAAGGGGCAGAAAATTCCGATCGAGGAAGTGGCCGGGCGCCTCGTCCGGGCCGGCTATGAGCCTGCGCCCCAGGTCAGCGCGCGCGGGCAGTTCGCGAGGCGCGGCGGGATCCTCGATGTCTTTTCCTGGCAGTCCCAGCGCCCGCACCGCGCCGAGTGGTTCGATCTGGAAATTGATTCCCTGCGCGAGTTCGACCTCGACAGCCAGGGCTCGGTGGCCCTCGTCGAGCGGGTCGAGATCCTTGCCGCGCCAAGCGACGGAGCCGCCCTGCGGGAGTTCCTCCAACCGTCCGATGCCGTGATCGAGGTGGATCCGGAAATTCCGCCGGGCGCGACATTTTCCGGAACCGAATCCCCGCCCATTTCCGCCCCGGAGGACAACATCGCTCCCCTCACCCCGGAAATCGCCTGTCCCCCCAACTCAACAAATAATGTCCCAGGTGGGACAATTTACGGAAGCGAATCCCCGGTCATTTTCGCCTCGGCCGACGATGGTAGTTGCGATATCCCGCAAATCACGGGGCCAGACGGATCAACAAATAATGTCCCAGGTGGGACATTATTTGTCACGAGCTTGCCTGATGAGGCATTTGGAGGCGGGGGTGGGGTGGCGTTTTATCCGCCGCCTTTTGCGGAGCTTGGAGCTGGCGACCTCGTGCTGGATGTGGTGAAGCGCGAGCGGTTTTTTGATCAGTTGCGGGAGTGGGATGCGGCGGGTTGGACGGTGGCATTTGCGTGCAACAACGAGGGCGAAGGCGAGCGGTTCCGCGAGCTGGCGGACGGTTTCGATTTCGACGCTTCGCGGATGGAGTTTCTTCCGGTGCCGGCGACGCGCGGGTTTGTCTGTCCGGATGCGAAGCTGGCCTTGCTGGCGGACGCCGAGGTGCTCGGGCGTTCGGCCAGCCAGCGCGCGCACCGGGCGGCGCTCCGGCGCGAGCGGCTCCGCTCCGGACGGGCGACGATGGATTTTTCGGAGTTTGAGGAAGGCGATCTGGTCGTCCACCTCGACCACGGGATCGGGCGTTTCCTCGGGTTGCAGAAGGCGCCCGACGGGGGCGGGGACGTGCTGGCGCTGGAGTTTGCGCACGAATCGCGGATTTATGTCCCGCTCGACCAGGCGTGGCAGGTCTCGCGGTATGTCGGCCTTGGCCGGCGTCATCCGGCCCTCTCTGAGCTGGGAGATGGACGCTGGCAGAAGGCGAAAGCAAAAGCCTCCAAGGGGATTTTCGAGTATGCGGCGAGGATGTTGAGCGTGCAGGCTGAGCGCGAAAACGGGACTGGGCATGCGTTCCCGCCGGACTCGCACTGGCAGCAGGAATTCGAGCGTTCGTTTCTCTTCACCGAGACTCCGGATCAACTGCGTGCGATCGCGGACACGAAGGCCGACATGGAATCCGTGCGCCCGATGGACCGGCTGATTTGCGGGGATGTCGGGTTTGGAAAAACCGAGGTCGCGATCCGCGCGGCGTTCAAAACCGTGACCGGCGGGAGGCAGGCGGCGCTCATCGCGCCGACCACCGTGCTCGCGCAGCAGCATTTCCAGACGTTCCGCGAGCGGATGAGCGAATACCCTGTGACGATCGAGCTCCTGAGCCGGTATCGTTCGGCGGCCGAGCAGAAGCGCGTCGTCCGCTCGCTGGCCGACGGCAGCGTGGATATCGTCATCGGGACCCACCGCGTGATTTCCTCCGATGTCTCGTTCAAAAACCTGGGCCTTGTCGTGGTCGACGAGGAACAGAGGTTCGGGGTCAAACACAAGGATGCGCTCAAGGAAAAGTTTCGCCTGGTGGATGTGCTCACGCTCTCGGCCACGCCGATTCCGCGCACACTTTACCTTTCGCTCATGGGGGCGCGGGACATGTCGCTCATCGAGACGCCTCCGCCGAACCGCCAGCCGGTCGAGACGATCGTCTGCGGGCACGATGAGCGGATCATCCGCGACGCGATCGCGAGAGAGATCGCCCGCGGCGGCCAGGTCTTTTTTTTGCACAACCGGGTCCAGAGCATTGAGCGCACGGCGGCTTGCGTCCGCGAGCTGTGCGGTGGCGCGCGCGTCCTCGTCGGGCACGGGCAGATGGAGGAAAAGGAACTCGAGGGAGTGATGCGGGCGTTTGTATCCGGACGTGCGGACGTGCTGGTCTCGACCACGATCATCGAGAGCGGGCTCGATATTCCGAACGCGAACACGATCATCATTGACCGGGCCGACCGGTTCGGGCTTGCCGACCTCTACCAGCTTCGCGGGCGGGTCGGGCGGTCGAGCCACAAGGCTTATGCGTTTCTCATGCTCCCCCGCGAGCTGATGAGCGTCGGTGCGGCGCGGAAGCGGGTTTCGGCGATCAAGCAATATTCGGATCTCGGCTCGGGTTTCAAAATCGCGATGCGCGACCTCGAGATCCGCGGGGCCGGCAACCTCCTTGGCACGGCGCAGAGCGGGCACATCATCGCCGTCGGGTTCGACCTGTATTGCAAGCTCCTCAAGCGCGCGGTCGAATCCCTCAAGGGCAACCGCACCGGCGGCGGCACCGCCACCCTCCGGCTCGACTTCCTGAAAACCGACGAGTCGGAATATTTTGGTGCCGGCGACGTTGCCGGCGCATTCATCCCGGCGGCCTACATATCCGACAGCCGGCTCCGGATCGAGGCTTACCGGCGGGTCGCCGAGGCGTCCTCCCGGGAGGAAATGGATGCGCTTCTGGCTACGTGGAGGGATCGGTTTGGGAAAGTTCCCCCGGCGGCGGAAAACGCGCTTCTCCTCGCAGCGATCCGCCTGGAAGCCTCGCGGAGGAAGATTCCCGTCGTCGAAACGCGCGGCGAAAAGCTGATGCTCACGCGCGGAGGAAGCTATATCCTGATCGGCGGACGGTTTCCCCGCTTGACGGCAACCGACCCGGATTCTAAGTTGCGCGAGATCTTGACCCTCTTGGAAAAGATGCCCGGCCGATGAGATTTTTATTTTTCACATTCAGCTTTTGCATTGTCCTCCTCCCTCTGGCCGCCCAGAAGGCGGAGGTGATTGACGGCGTGGCGGCGATCGTCAACAACGACGTGGTCACGATCTCGCAGGTTCGCGAGCTCATTGGCGCGCGCGAGCGGGAGATCCGCAAAGCCTACTCCGGGTCGGATCTCACCGAAAAAGTCAACGAGATGCGGCTGGCCGCCCTGAAGGATCTTGTGGACCGGCAGCTCATCATCCAGGAATTCCGGAAGATGCAGGAAAAAGGCGCGAACATCCCGGACTACGTTGTGGACGACCGCGTGCAATCCATCATCCGCGAGGAGTTTGGCGGCGACCGCTCGGCCTTCGTGAGAACCCTCCAGGCGCAGGGCTACACCCTCACCCGCTTCAAGGATGTCGAGAAGGAAAAGATCGTCGTCCAGGCGATGCGCCAATCAAAAATCAACGAGAACTTCGTGATCTCGCCGAATCAGATTCAGGCGTTTTACAACAAGAACAAAGGAGCCTACGCGATCCCGGAGCAGATCAAGCTGCGGATGATCGTGCTGCGCGAGGGGGTCGCTGGGGATGTTCCTGGCGCCGGGAACAAGGAGCAGACGGCCGACGAAATCCGCCAGAAGCTTGTCGCGGGCGCGGAGTTCAACCGGATGGCCGAGATGTATTCCGAGGATGAGGGGAGCCGCGACACTGGGGGTGACTGGGGATGGGTCGAGCGCGGCACGCTCAACGAGGAACTCTCCCGGGTCGCCTTCGCGCTCAGCCCCGGACAGGTCAGCAAGGTCGTCAAGCTCGGCGAATCCTACTACATCCTTTTTGTTGAGGCGAAAAAGAACGCCTCGATCAAGCCGATCCCCGAGGTTCGCGACGAAATCGAGCGCAACCTCATCCAGCAGGAGCGCATGAAAGTCCAGCAGCACTGGATCGAGGGCCTCCGCGCCAAATCGTATATCAAAATTCTCTCGTAGCTTCGCGGTAGAGGCTCTCGATCTCGGCGATCCGGCGTTCGGCCGAGAATTGATTCCGGACCGATTCCGAACCTGTCTGCGCGAGGCTCCGGCAGAGCGCCGGCTCGCGGACCAGCCGGAGAAGCGCTTCGGCCACCGCGGCGGGATCGCGCTCCGGACAGAGGAGGCCGGTCGCGCCGTCGTCGACCACCTCGGGGATCCCTCCGTGGCGCGTCGCCACCGCCGGAAGCCCGGAGGCCATCGCCTCGAGAAGAGAATTCGGAATCCCCTCGACATCCCCGGCGATGGACTCGCTCGGATGCAGGAAAATGTGCGCCGAGGAAAAAAGTTTTTGGAGCTGCGGCTGCGGGAGAAAGCCCGTGAAAGAAACCGAGTCGCCGAGCCCGAGCGAGGCGGCGAGCGAGCGCAGTTCGGCCTCGAGCGGTCCCTCGCCGGCGATCGTGAAGCGGGCCTCCGGGAAGGAATTTTTGAACGTGGCAAATGCTCTGAGCGAGGTGGCGAGGCCTTTTTTCGGAACGAGCCGGGCGGCCTGAACGATATGCCATGCGCCATCCGGCGGGGTCGCGCGCGGCACGAACGCGATCTCCGGGAGCACCGTCCGCATGATCCGCAGCTTGGCGGGATCGCAGCCGAGCTCGGCGACCTTCCCGGCAAGCTGCGCCGACCGGCAGAGGATCAGGCGCGCGAGCCCGAACATCTCGCGCCGCGCGTCCTCGAACCCCGGCGTCGCGATCGCCCCGGTGACATCCGCACCGTGAAACGAGATCACCACCGGGATGCCCGCGCGCCGGATCAGCGGCAGAAGGTGGACCGCCGCGTCACCGAAAAAAATGTGGAGGAGGGCCGATGCCGAAGCGAGCGCCTCCATGAATTCGGCTTCGCGCCCGCTGATCTGCCACGGCCGACCGGTCAGGCGCTCGAGCCCGCGCGCCAGAAACCGGAACATCGCCCGGGGGACGACGCAGACCTGCGCGCCCGGCCAATCGCCCTCGCGCTTCTGCGTGATGACGAGCGGCGAATAGTTTCTCAGCCCGGCGATCTGCCGGTGGACGTGCAGCATCTCCGGTCGGAGATAGGTCGCGCAGAAGAGAGCGACCGAAGGGAGTTTACCATTCAACGCCGGCAATGGTGAGAGTCCGTGCGTGGTTGGCGGTGGAAGGCCCGAAATCCTGAGAGACGAATTTTTCGCCGGTGCCGTAGGACTTCGGGGCGAGCGGGTTGATCGCCTGCCAGGGCTTCCTGGTGAAAATTTCCTTCACGATCCCCTCGATCGTCGGCTTCGGTTCCTCTGCCGTCGGGACGATCTCCCGATGCCGCGCGGGCGGGGCGACGAACTCCTGAGCCGCAGCCGATGCCATGCCAAGCACAAGAGCCAGAAGAAATGCTTTCATATGTAAAGCCTACCACCGCCACCGGCCCGGAGCAATCAGACTTTCAGACTGATATTTCACTTCCAGGTTGAGAAATTAGCCCGCTGGCAGGCTGGCGGGCGAGGCGGGAGTGGAGGGCAGGTGTTCCGGCGGGATTTCCTGAAGATCCTTCTGGCTCCAAGGGTCGGTGCGGGCGGCGGATTCGGCACGGATTTTTTTCACGTAATCGGTCGGGACCGGCGGGGCGGCGTTGCCCCATTCCGAGCGGATGTAGGTGAGGACCGAGGAGATTTGCTCATCGCTGAGCAGCGCCCATGTGGGCATGGAGTTGTTGAAGGTGGAGCCTTTGACCTGGACCGGACCCTGGAGGCCTTTGAGAAGGATTTTCACGAGATGGTTGCTTCCATGCCAGTCTTTCTCGAGCACCCATTCACTGCCGGCGAGCGGCGGGAATTGTCCGGCGACGCCGAGTCCGGTCGTCTGGTGGCAGACCACGCAGTTCCGAGTAAAGACGCGCCTGCCGAGCGTTTTTGGATCCACTGGGCCGACTGGCGGCGCGGCTCCGCCCCCGGCCCATGCGGTCTGTGAAGGGTTGAAAACATCCGCTCGGAAACCTCCGCTGAAATACGCGAGGTAGAGACCGGCCCAGAACATGATCCCGAAGAAGAGGGTGATCAGCCAAAGGGGAACCGGCTCGAATCCGTCGCACGGCTCGGGATGCTCGGGAGCGCTGTCGCCGCCGGATTTTTTCTGATCTTCGTCAGGTGGCGTCACGGGATTATTTCGCGGGGGGCTCCGGGGATTCCGGCAGCGGGTAATTTCGTTTCAGCGAGAGGATGTAGGCGACAAGGGCGTTGGCATCCGCGGTTGGAACGGCTTCCCAGCCGGGAGGCGGCGCGTGCGGCCCGCAGAGCCCCATCACCGCATCGTCCGAGGGCTGGCCCTGGATCTTCCGTATTTTGTAGAGGAACCGAAACGAGGGCATGATCGACCAGTCGGTGACCGTGCGCGGTTCGTAGAGGTGCCGGTGGTGCCAGTTGGTATCCGGCTGGCGGGCGCCGATGTTTGAGAGATCGGGGCCGGTGCGCATCGTGCCGAGGAAGACCGGCTGGGCGCGGAGATAATCGCGGGCGACCGTCTGGCGCGGGCCGAGGCCCTTCGCGATGTCGGTCGTGAGCGGTGCGAGGCGTACCTGCTGGCTGTGGCAATAGACGCAGCCGTTCGCGGCATAGACCCTCTGCCCGGCGACCGCGAGGCCGGAATTTCCCGGAGGAAATGTCCCTCCGGTCTCCTCGTCCGGTAGCGGCTGCAGATGGCCGAGGGCAAAGTAGGGATAGACGACCAGGCCGAGCCACGAGGAGGCAAACGTGACGAAGACACCGAGGAAAATGAGAGGCAGCCGATTCATATGGCGGGCTCCGGATTTGCTTCGACCGTCGCAGCGAGGAGCGCGGAGCCGTCTTTGCGACGCGCGGATTTCAGCAGCATGAATGCGAAGAGGCCCGCGAAAACGAGATGTCCGGCCAGCAGCAAAAATCCCGAGATCCCGCGCAGCCAGCGGAACGGCGTCGCGTATTCGAGCGAGCTTTTGAACGAGCCCGCGAGCGCGTGCTGCGCAAGCCCCTGGAGGACGCCGCCGATCGTCAGCGAGCCGATCATGAGAAGGATTCCGGATGCCACAAGCCAGAAGTGCCAGCGGATCGCCGAAGCCGACGGCCATTCCCGTCCGGTCAGGCGGGGGACGATATAATACATGGCGCCGAACATCGCCATGCTGAAGAACGCGTAGAGCCCGAGGTGGGCATGCCCGATCGTGTAGTCGGTGAAGTGGGTGAACGTGTTCAGCGACGGGATCGCCATCGTTGTGCCCTGGAGGCTCGCCAGCGTGTAGGACATCGCGCCGAAGACGGTGAACCGCAGGGCCGGGCTCCATTTCAGCGCACCAAAATGCCCGAGCATCGTCAGGTGGTGGTTGATTGCGACGGTGACGACCGGGATGAACATCATCACCGAGGCGACCACGCTCGCGCTGACCATCCAGATCGGAAACGGCCCGCCGATCAGGTGGTGCATGCCGTTCCAGCTGTAGAAGAGCGCGAGCGACCAGAATCCCAGGATGCTCAGGTAGTAGCTGTGGATCGGGCGCCCGATGATTTTCGGGATCAGGTAATACGCGCTCGCGAGTCCGATCGGGGTGAACCAGAGGCCGAGGACGTTGTGGGCGAACCACCAGTTCACCGCGCCCTGGGCGGAGCCTTGGATCGGCTGCCAGATGAGCAGGATGTTCGCCGTGGCATACAGCCACGGGAACCACAGGAACGCGGCGAAGAGATACCACTGCGAGACATAGACGTGGCCGGGTTTCCGGTAGCGGAACATGATGACCGCCCAGACCCCGATGAACGCATATGCGACGAAGAGGATCGGGGTCGCGTAGCCGGGAATCTCCAGCCACTCGATCGATCTGCTATCGCCCGCCAGGATGCCCAGCACCCCGACGAGCACCCCGATGTTCCAAAAAATGGCGGCGCTGATGAGCAGCCTCGAATGGATCAGGGGGATCCGGCAGAGCCGGGCCATGAGCCAGAGCCCGACGCCGATCCCGGAGGCCGACGCCCACCCGTAAATAACGGTGTTCAGGTGCGCGGGTCGCAGGCGGCCGAACGTCGTCCATGCCATCTGGTCGAGCATCGCCGGATGGGTCATCTTCCAGGCCGCGACCAGCCCGAGCAGCGAGCCGGCCAGCAGCCAAAAAATCGCCGAGCCAAAAAACAGGAGCACCGGGAAGCGGGTCGAGGCGTCGATCTCGGCGCGCTCGTGCGAGGCCAGGGTGTCCGGCTCGTTGGCCGGATGAAATGAGGCGATCAGGCTGTGCGGGTTCATTTGCGGGATGGAAATTTGTCGGTGGCGGTACCGACCGGTTCGTCTTCGTCAAAAATCGTGCGGGCCGCCTCGCCGAGATGGTCGAGCTGCCCGTCCTGGATCGACCAGTAAAATGCGGCGAGCGCGCTGCCGCCGAGGAAAACCATGCCGCCGAGGAGTAAGAGAAATCCGGCTGTCATAAAG
>Ga0194053_10001330_pt1 | contig 15921 bp, 12 predicted proteins | sample SepL228m_MetaG_FD_161684 | JGI IMG/M metagenome (GOLD analysis project Ga0194053, IMG submission 161684) | Anoxic zone freshwater microbial communities from boreal shield lake in IISD Experimental Lakes Area, Ontario, Canada - Sep2016-L227-8m | ecosystem: Environmental > Aquatic > Freshwater >... | reverse complement strand
GTGGAATATGGCAAAGTGCCCCTCGTATTCAAGCGGATGGGTGAGCGCCCCGAAGTGCTCATCTCCCACCTGCTCTACAAGGGGACAGTGGCCCAGACCAGCCCGCTCGATCCCAAGTACGTGGAACTGATCAGTATGGCGGTAGGAGCTGCCCTCAAGTGCCCGCACTGTACAGGGTACCACATGCAGGCAGCCATCAAGATGGGAGCCACCCGAGAGGAAGTGCTTGAGGTGATTCTCCTGTCGGGTATGATCTCGAACTCTTCGGTGCTTGCCAATGCGTACAGGATCATTGATGACAAGCTGGAGAAGTGCATCCCGTGTGAGACGAAAGGGGTGGTGCGGGGTGCTGCGAAGAAGGCGGCGGCCGGGAAGGTTTCTGCAAAGAAGAAGCCGGTGGGAAAAGCGGTGCCAGCGAAGAAGAAGTAGCGCAATCAGATACCTGAATTTTTCTCATGATTCTTTTTTTTCTGGTTCGTTTTTCTCAGGATTATGATTTACCGGGCTCCGGATAGCATCACTTCGCACCATGATCCGGTGCACCAGCCATTTCCTGCTGAACATGTTTTTTTCAGAAATTTTCCGACCGCAGGGTCATTTTTTCATGCAAGGTGCGGTTGAAAAATAAAAATCAAAGTGTGCTAGAAAATTTGTAATCAAGGTGCGATTGATAACTGAACGGTTTTCAAACGCGATCTTGATCGTGATTAAAATTTTTTGAGCAGGGTCACAGAGTCGGTTGAATTTTTAAAATCAAAGTGTGGTTGATCAATGAACAATTTTCAACCAGGATCTGATTGTAAAACACGGAGCGGTTTCACGTCAGAAGCGGGGGGGTTTCCGTGACTTTTTTTGTGATTGATCGGTCGCAAAAGTGATCGTGATTGAAAAATGAAAATCAAGGTACGGTTGATCAGTGAAAGATTTTCAAATGCGATCGTGATCGCGATTGAAATTTTTTGAGCGGGGGTAGCGGGGTTGGTTGAAAATTCAAAATCGAAGATTGATTGAAATTTTTCAAGCAAGGTGCGGTTGAAAAGTGAACCGAAGGAGCGGTTGGTACTGTAGATGATGCGGTATTAGGGAAATCTGATTAACTTAGATTAAGTATGAAAAACAGGATTTTGTTTATTCTATCTTTTGAACCTGAAACCAGAACATACAAAGATTTCTTTCGAAACCTTCTGATTCTTTGAATTTATTACTGATGCATTTCCAGAATTGATGATCATGATTCCGATTGATCAGGTGCACCATCTCATGGAACACGATATATTCAACGAGAGTATCGGGAAGGTACTGACCCAGAGAATTTATCGTCAGGGTCCCATTCTCACTGCAACATGCCCATTTGGAACACATTTTTTTGATGACCAACCGATCCGGGGCACAACCAAGTTCTTGTGAGTAGCTCCCGATTAATACCTGAACCTGTGTTCTGAATTCTTCTTTGGTTCGGGATTCAAGAGTAAGAGTGGCTGATGTCTCAATAGCATCGTGAATAAACTGGTATTTACGTTCAATCCATTGCCGGTGTTTTTCCAATACCCGTTTCTCATTCTGCCCTTTTGGAAGAACGACAAGCAATGTTCCGGTTCTGAATTCCAGTCTCGGGTGTTTCACATCGCGGTGGGAGACGGTATAAGGGAAATGAACGGGTTCAGTTTGAGCCAGCATAATTTTTCACGCTCTCGATAAGCTTGAGATATAACTGGTCGATCTCCTCGATGCTCTTTCCCCGTTGTTTCCCGTATCTGCGGACAAATCTGCGGATATCCTGTTCGATGCCCTTTTTCGCACTCACCTGAGAGATCCAGCCCGGGAACATGGATTTCTTGAGGTCTTCTGACAACTGATGGATATCCTTGAGAAGATCCGGGTCTTCTCCCCATTGCATTTCGATCTTCAGGAACATCGAATATTCTAGTTCTGATAATCCGAGCTGATCCCTCCGGGCATTCAGCTGCTGCATCTCCCTGATGATTGCTGCACCATCACGGTAGATCGCTTCATAATCCTTGGATTTTTCTTTCCAGGCACGGAAGATCTTCTCGATCCTTTCCAGGAGCGATTCAAACACCGGTGTCTGGTGCTGGTCAACCAGAACGAAGCGGTTGAGGGTAAAAACGATGTTTGCCGCTTTTTCCCGTTTGTCGGTCACTTTTTCTTCAAGTACCCTGAGATATTCATGTCCGAATTCAATCACCGGCAAATTGTTGTCAACATTCTGGATATCTGTTGTTTTGTGGACATACCTGATGGTCTTTTCAAGATATTTCTGGACATAGGTTGCATAATCAGGCTGGTTCCTGAGTGCCATTCGAATGTAATACGAGTACACTTCTGAGAACCACTTATACTGTTCAAAATAATCGAGTTTTATTTTATCAGGTCCAAGGAATTCAAAGACCCTGCGCATCTCCCGGTATGTATCTACGAACTCATCTGCGATCGTTTCATCACTCGTCAGTAGTTCGATGGCTGACAGGAATGTGTCCTTATCATAAGATCCGATCTTGATCTCTTTGAACATTCCAGCGAGCGTTTCCATCAGCGCTACGAATTCCTGTACGATATCTTCCGTTGAGAACAGAGCACCATTGATATCGATCTCATTGTATCTTTCGAGAGCTTTCCTGATGTCTTTAAGGATTCCGACATAGTCTATGATGAGACCTGCCGTTTTGACCCCCTTATACGGCCGGTTCGTCCGTGCAATGGCCTGGAGGAGCCGGTGTTCCCTGAGTGGTTTGTCAAGATACATTGTCTGGAGGATCGGGGCATCGAAACCGGTGAGAAGCTTGTCAGTGACGATGAGGATTCGAGGATCCTCTTCCCACTTGAACCGGTCCCGGATATCATCGTTGATCTCGCCAGCATCGTAACCGGGGTTTGATTCCATAACTCCATCTTTGTAGGAAGCGAGCACGGAATCCCGTTCATCGGCTTGGTAGGTCATGACGACTTCAGAATATTCCGGCGGGAGGAGTTTGTCAAGTTCCTGTTTGTAGAGGACACAGGCTTTCCGGCTAACGGCGACGACCATTGCCTTGTATCTGCCATCGACATTTTCCCGGAAATGTTCAGCAATATCCTGAGAGATCCTGGCTATCCGTTTTGGATTCTCAAGATAGACCTTGATTATATTGAGGCGTTTCTTGACGCCATCTTCAACCGGCTGTCGGTAGTTATCCGGTATCTCTTCGAGTTCGGTCTCAAGGAATATCTGGAGCAACTCCCGGTTGAGGTTGATACCGGCCTCATTTTCAAGGCGTGGCTGGTAGGCGATCCTCAGGGTGAATCCATCTTCAATAGATTCGCGAATGAAATACCGGTCGAGGTAGAGTTCTCCTTCATCAGGATAACTGAATTCGGTGTACGTATCCTTTCCGATCCGGTTTACCGGTGTCCCGGTCAGGGCAAAGAAAAATCCGTTCTTGAAGATGCCTTTTCGCATCTGGGCCGCCATGAGGCCATACTGCGAGCGGTGGCCTTCATCGATGAACGCTACGATATTCTTCCGGGTCATGACTGTTTCACCGGGCAGGCTCTCCAGTTCCTTCTGGAGCCCGCTGAGCTCTTCGGGCCGGAACTTGTGGATCAGGGTGATCATTATACCCCGCTTGCCTTTTCCCTGATCGGCAAGCAGGACACGTTTGAGTTCCCCAATGTTCCCGATAATCTCCGGTTTTGTGATGCTGAGCGCGTTATACTCCTCGTAGAGTTGGTCTTCGAGATCAATCCTGTCAACAATGAAGAAGATCGAAGGATTCTCCATCACAGGCTGGTGATAGAGCTTGTTGGCGGCAAAGATCATCGTGAGCGTCTTGCCCGAACCCTGCCAGTGCCAGATGAGGCCCTTGTTCTTGTCGGTCCTCCCGGCAAAATTGTCGAGGACGCGGTTCACCATCTTGTTTGCTGCACGGTACTGGATATACCGGGGGAGAACCTTGGTGTCCTCTCCCATCTCCCGGCGCATGAAAAGGAAATACCTGATAATGTCAAGGAGGCACTCAGGTTTGAGCAACGCGACTGCAGCATCGTGCGGCTCCATCCCCTCAATCTTCCACTCATCGGTCTTCACTTCCGGCTGCCACGGAACGATGGGGAAGAACTTCACGATCTGCTCAGCTGCCATCCCAATCTGGACGTACTTGTAGAGTTCGGGAACGATCTTCTTGTAATCCCGGATCTGGGCGTATGCTGAATGCCAGTCTTCCGTCAGGCTCGCCGGATCCTTGCACTCGATGTTGACGAGCGGAATACCGTTGATATAGAGTATGATATCATTCCGGATCCGCTCGGTTCCTTCATGGATAATCTGACGGGAGACGATGAACTCGTTGTTCTCCAGTTTGTCGTAATCAAAGAGCCGGATGTATTCCACGGTACGGGTCTTCTCAAAGCGGATCGGAATGCCGGCTTTCAGGAACTGAAGGATCTGTTTTATGTGTTCTATACCGGTCCCCCGGCTCTGCAATTCCCGAACTGCAAGCCAGATCTCCTTCTCTTCGATATCAATGTCCTTGTTGATCTTCTTGATAGCGCGGATCAGGGGGGTCACGAGGAGGGGTTCCTTGTAGCTCTCCCGCTCCAGCTTGTCGGAGTCCATAAGAGTCCAGCCGTTTGCCTGGAGCTTTTCGAGGAGTGGGGCTTCGACAAGGATGGCTTCAAGGGATTTCATGATTCCTCCTCCTCCGCCTCTTCAACAGTTTCGTCCACCGGGAGTTCAGTATATAATCGTTCGAGATTTATGAGCGTAGTTTCCGACAATGCATGGATCTGCGGGAACAACTGGATCATCGGATGAGTGGTAGTATAGATTGATTCGGGCGAGATCCCATCCATCCTATATCGCGTTGTCTGTTCATGGACCTGAGTCATTACTGCCAACTGAAATAAGGGGGCTGTAACCGCTATTGCGCAGAGTGAGGATTGCATCATTTCCCGGATCATCTCATCGGTGAGTTCTTCCCAAACACTCTTTTTTAACAATCCTTCCGCAAAGGGATTCCCTGCAACCAATCGTCTCCAGAAACGATAGGTCCCTATTCGAATCTTCTCACACAATTCATGGGTGAAGAGATCACTATCGAGTTTTTTTCCTGCGTCATCCAGAGCAAGATTGAGTTTTGTCAAAGAGTCGACAATTTTGTTCATCTCATCATACGGCATAGAGCGAATCTTGTCTTCATTTGCAGCGAAGTTGTTGAGCTCCCGGAGAATGTCATCAACCCCATCATCGAGTGTTTTCAAGTTGTCACTATCGATCATGAGGGCTGCCGGATCGCCGGGTTGAGGAGTCTGGATGTTCTTCAATGTCTTGATCTGCGTTCTCATGCGACTGACTACTTTTTTGAACGCCGAGATCGTCCGAGTACAGACTTTTGATCCTTTGTGCCCGATGATATCCCGACTGCGAGCCTGTCCTTCGGTAATGACACCGTAATAAAACCCAAAGGATTTCCAGCCTTTCTCAAGGCTTTGCTGGAGGTGATAGATTGCGTTCGGATAACACTCACTGTCATACAGAGCTTTGGCACTCTTCAGATCCGAGCGTGCTGTATTGAGCGAATCCTGTGCAAGAGGGAGGTTGGATTTCGGAACCTCCTTTAATGAACGGTTACGATGAGACACGCGGCACCTCCTCATATTTTCGATAGGATTCATCAACCTGATTCAGAACCCGTTCGGTAATATCTGCCAGCTTTGTGAATGATTTGATGAGAGGGAGATCGGGACTGTAGAACTCAATCGGGTTAAAATCAGCTTTCGGATATCGCGCAAAAGCATGGGGCTGGAGTATAATCGAGAGCTGGAAGAACGATTGGAATAGTACCATAGGTGGGATAGATTGAGAAATTGCACCTTTCATTTTTTCTTCATAAGATTCTGATGTAAAATTGCGATTGAGTTCTTCTTTTTCCTGACGCAAGCGTTCTGGCTGGTTGGCAAGGACTGCCTCAAGCATATCAATGATAAATTTTTTTGAGTTTCGGAATTCTGACGGGGTTATCGACTTTGACTGATTCTTGACTTTTACACTTTTTGCTTCTCTATTGAGATCATCGATAGTTTTGATGGTTTTTTTCAGTTCTTCTTTTGTGATATACAACGAATTTTCATCCTGCTTTGAGAACGATTTTATCTGCTCGATGGTTTCGTCGAGTTGTTTGACAATCTCGGTAAAATTCACATACTGCTTGAAGAATGCTTCCAGATTGGGGATCATTTTCAGGTTCTCCTGGACATTCACTACCCGCTCTCTGAAATTTTTCGTAGTTTTTTCGTAAATTTTCAGGGTCTTGTGGCTGATCTCGCGCCAAGCTTCTTTCTCGTCGATTATCCCGAGCGCAATCGAATACGACTTCAATCCTTTCTCGACACTCTGTTCAAGGTAAAAAACAGCATGTGGATAATAACCTCCATCATGGAGGTACCGGGCTACTTTGAGATCCAAGAAGGCCATCGCAAGAAGGTTGCGTGAAAACTCCAGATTTTTGTGCGACTCGGCCATCTTACGCCACCTGCACCCTTCGCTTGCCGGTCAACAGCTCGTCCATCAGTCCCTGCTTCAGGTGTTCGTAGTGGGCGGTGCGTTGGTGCTGGAGGGTGAGTTTTTCATCAATAGTGGAAAGGATAGCAACGATTTGTTGTTGTTCTGCAAGTGGTGGAATAGAAAGTGGAACCGATTTGATCAGGGGAATATTCAGGTTATTCTGATTTGATCCCCCACTCAAAGACCTCATAGATTCGTATTGACCTGAGAGGAAGTAAAAAATAAATTTCGTATCTATGTTCTCTTTGAACATTATTGCTGCACAAGCTTGATTGATTGTTGCTTCAATCCCAGTAATGGCGACTCTTCCACGAGTCACACCTTGACCATATAACGCAATCAACAAGGTGCCTTTTGGAATAATCCGTGCAGCAGAATTTTCTAAACCGGCTTTGGTAATCTTTTCTTCGGTACGGTTGATTATATTGTATCTGATTTCTCCTGTCTTTATCCAAGGGATATTTCCATTCCAAAATTTCTTTTCAGTTCGACTAGGAGTTCCCCCGGATACTATATCGGAAACGTCACCTAATTTCTTTACAACCCAATCCTTTGGTACACATCCGTTTATCGGATCCTCCCTGAATTCCGTATGCCCGATGCCCTTGGTCATTAATTCCTGTATCACGCCCGCCTTGAAGCGTTCCGTTTCCGCAGCCGCTTGCCGCGAGCGATGTATGGCGTCGTCAACGGTGGTGAGGATGGAAATTATCTTTTGTTTTTCTTTCGATGGGGGTAATGTCACAATGAATTTTTCAAGATCATCTTTTGTTATTGCTTTGAAAGTCGAACCTGCTGATATTCTTTCCAAATAATGACGATAATGATTGATGTAATAATACAAATATTTCGAATCTTGTTTTTCCTTGGATCTGATAGCTCCCAAGCCACGGCCAATGCAGCATCGCTCTGATGCAATATTCACTTCGCCAACCGGAGCTCTTACGGAAACCAGAACATCATCTTTTTCCGCGACCTTCATTGGTTCGGTGCAATATGTTTTGGGATTTGGATTGATTACCCCAAAATCTGCATTTCCCTGAAGGAATGGCAGGCCGGTTTTTTTGGGTGTGTATGTTTCAGATGAGGGGGATTGCCCCATTATTAGCTCAAAGAATTCGGTATTCCCTAAGTTTACTTTAATCCAGCCTTTCGGCACATCATCCAAATCCAGTTTTGCGGAAGCGGTCATGAATCAGCACCCAGAATTTTTTTATTCCTCATCATAGTACATACCCCGGGGGAAGAAAGATCCCCGTAAAGAGCGGAGGGATTTTGAAAAATAACGCATATCTATGAATATATCGCTGAAATTCCTGTAGATCTCCCTTAAAATAAATTGATTTCTCGATTTTCGGTGAAATTTCAAAGAAATACGAATGGATTGGATCTGAAAATTTCAGTTTTCCAGATCCATTGAATCCAACAGATGTGAGCCACAGACGTGACATTAACGGGAGTGTAGGAGAATCGGGTATAGATTCCGTCAAGTTCAAGTACGAAAGCCCATACAGTAACTCAAAAATATCGAAAGACGTATCGAAATAGATGTCATTGGGAATGAGGGTATTGATGATAGCCTGAATAACCTTTTTCGGATAATAGTAGTGATTTTCCCGTTTCCCAAATCTCTCAAGACTGAAATCAAGCGTCCACTGCTCAACGGTCCCGAGAACCGACCAAATATTCACTTCATCAAAATACGGAAGATATCTCCATAACCTTTCTGTGCCATCAAATTGTTTTTTTAACGGCTTTTCAAGAATAGCTGAGAGGTTATTGAAATTACTCTTTTGAACAGCAGTAATTCCCGCTGAATAAATTACAAGCAATGCGGGATACAAACGAAGATTGTGTAAATACTCCCTTAGTTCACTTGGTCGGTCGATGCCACTGACTTGTTGACCATCATGTAGGTAATCTTCTTCTAGTTTTTGAAGGTTTATCAACCGGTCAATTGTCTCGGTAATTAAAACTGCAAATTTGCCATCATCGTAATATGCGATAGTTGCCACCATCGCAGCGAGGGGAGCTGACACTCTCTCAAGTTCTTCCATACGGTTCTTGAAAATGAGTTTTCCGTCAATAGGACCTTCCTGAACAAAATCAGATCGGTTGACTTCAGTAAGAACCCGGTCCGTCTCTTCACGGAGAAGATCTGAAAGAATTAATTCCGGCCTTGGATCTCTCAGAGCATCCTTGACTTTTTTATTTGCACCTTCAACCGTTAGTGAAGAAATTCTATCATGGCGACGGAGGATCTCAATCTGTGATTCAAGATCTCCGAAGAATTCATTTGCCGACCGAATTCCAATAATCGCAGGATATAATTTTATTCGGATCGGTTCCGGGATTTTATCCGGAACTTCCCTGCTACACCAAAATATGGCGAATTTCCTCGTCTTATTTATCGTGAGGAGATCTGTAAGACCTGTATCGTGTTCTCCGGACCATCCGCAGAGGACCAATCCGTATTCAGAGAATAAATGATATAAATATCCTGCAAGGTCTTTTTCATAACATGCCAAATCATCAGGTGTCAGTTTCAAAGTTGTATCGGGATAACTTCCATTTATCTTTACGATACGGCAGTAATCCCCTGCAACGTCCATCCTTTCTAGTTTGCTTTCAGGAGTAATTACCACCGGAGATTTCCCGGTTTCTTTCTCGATGGCAGTTTCCAGCAGGTTATCAAAATTTGGCGTAATTATTACCGATATAATTCCATCTCTCACAAGCCGGGCAATACTTAGATGAGCGGGTGTTGGTTCAATATTCAGAGGTTTCCCATCACTATCCATCGGTTCAAAGTACGGCCGGAGAATTGCTATTTGATCATCCTTCGATTTCGCAAGATGACTGAATAGCCCCTTAAATGTTGGACTTGAACCAAATTGCTCTCGGTACCAATCTACCGGATTCTGATCTGATATTTTTTTATAATGTAACGATGCAATCTGACGAATCAGATCATCGGTAATCTCTCCCGCTGTAAGGATTCCGGTATCCCGTGATATTCCGGAACCTACAAGGAGAGCATAACGTCTGGGGGAGTGCTGCAGGGCGAAAGCAACCGGGATCACTTCATCCGGTGATGACATATCAAATCCCTCCTACGTACTTCAATAATCCAACTATCTGGAATTTCCAGATAGTTGCCGGGGATATGAGGTTCTCACTCATTCTTCTCCACCTTGATCTTCTTTGTACTCGTGATCTTTCCGGATTTCTCGGCAAGGTGGTCTGCCTGCGATTTCACTCGCCGTTCAAGCTTCTGGAGGTCTTCCTCAGGCGGTAAAGATTCTGGCCTGATCCCACGCTTAATTAACAGGCCACGGACGTCTGTATTATTCTGGACGTGTTCATCGGTAATGGGATCCTCCCCTTGGAGGTCCCGTTTTTCCACATTGTAGTTCGTGATCTCGGTGGCCAGATTCTTTGCAGTAATTGTCACGGTCGGAAGGAAATCCGCAAGGGGTCGTTTCTCCGGTATATCAAGCCGCCTTTTCATATCCTTGGTAGTAAATCCACCGAACAGTGCTTTATCTCCCTTGCTTCGGATATTAGCAAAGCCATCTCCATCTACACCCCTCTCGTAGATTTTCCGGGAGAGCTCAGTTTCCGAATCCTTGAGCTGCTTTCGTGCCCGCAGCCGTTCGCCAAGCCGGATATGCTCTTCGATGATCTCCTGCTTCCGGGTCTGGACCGCGAAGTAGCTCTGGGCAAACGCGATCTCTTCCTTGCGAGGATCCCCATTCTGGGCAACCAGATAACATGCATACCTAGTCAGCATGATATCTTCGATCTCCCGCTCCCCCCCCTTTGGTACGGGTATCGATTTGCTGACGTCAGCAAAATGATCTAAAATAACGTTGTTTGAGTTTTTACACGATTCCTGAGCTTTTTCTACAACATTCAGGAAATTCCGCCACTGAGTATATCCAAGAAGTCCCTGTAAATCCCGGGCAAACCAGTACTCAACACCATCCTTCACTTGGACATAGTCCTCGAAGTTCTTATGGAGGCGCTGGACGATCTCGGATCTCATACAGAACCCCCTCCATACCCAATCTCCTTCAGATGCACGGCAATCTGTTCATCGACCATGCGGAGTTCCGTCTCCACATTCTGGATCGCAGCCCACGTAGCAGGAATATCAACCTCTTCGACATCCTTCTGGGGTGATACGTACTGGGTCACGTTCAGGTTGAAGTCGTTCTTGGCAAGATCAGCGAGAGAGAATATCTTGGAGAACCCTTCAATCTCCTCCCACGAGTTCGCCACACCGGCAATCCTTGCGATGTTCTTGTCAGTGATGATGTTCAGCTTACGAACGTCGGGATGTTTACCGAACTCCAGTGCAGCATTGATGATGAGGATCTTTCCTCTGCGATCGTCACGCTTGTTCTTTGCAAAGAAGAGCAGTGCACCAGAAGCACCGGTATTGTAGAAGAGTTTCTCCGGCGTCAGAATGACACACTCCAGCAGATCTGCTTCAAGTATCTGCTGCCGGATCCCCTTCTCCTTCCCGCCACGGAATAGACACCCGTTGTCAATCACGACACCGACCCGGCCATTGCCACTCTTCGCTGATGCAAGCATATGCTGAATCCACGCCCAGTCCGCGGACTGCCGGTTGGGGAACCCGTACGAGAACCGCTGCTTCCAGAACTCCCCCTTCTTCAGCTGGTTCTCATCGTACATGTCCTGGTTCCAAGGCGGATTTGCAACAACAACATCGAACTGCCGGATTGCCTCGCCATCTTTGAATTTGGGATAGAGAAGGGTATCGCCATACGCAAGCTGCACGTTCCGGATATCATGGATGTACATATTCATCCGGCCATACGCGAGAGTCTTGGCGTTTGCCTCCTGCCCAAAGAGAAAGATCTGCTTGGTTGCATCCGGACCGAACTGCTCCTTTACATGGGCATAGGAGGCGATGAGCATCCCGTTCGAGGCCGATGCAGGATCATACACACTCTCGCCGGGTTTGGGATCGAGTATCTCGATTAAGAGCCGGATGACTTCGCGAGGAGTGTAGACTTCCCCCTCCTTAGCCTTTTGGGGTGCGAAGTACCGCAGTATCCATTCGTAAGCATCTCCGAGAACATCCGGAGAGACGTGGTGGAGTTTCTTTTCGCTGAAGAGCTCAACGAGCTGCCGGAGAATCTCACCATTTTCCTGACTCTTTGCAAAATCAATAAAATCAACGGTATCAAGAACATCGTGAAGTTCAGGGTTCCGCTCTGCGATTTCCTTTAGCGCTTTCGAAAATACTTCCGGGAGTTTGATTACTTCAACCCTGAGATTTTCCCAAAGGTATTCCTCCGGCAGATCGAAATCATGGTACATCGCCTTCTTCGCTTCAACCTGAGCTTCCAATTCAGTATAGCCATCATGGAGGGCTTCTTCTTTTGCCGCTTCGTACTCCAGTTCCCATTTGTCACTTATGCGTTTGAGGAAAAGGGGTAACAGGATGAATTTATAGTCGACCCGGGTTCTGATGATGTCTGCTGCCCGTTTCAATAATGCTTCAAGATCGTTTCTGGTCAGAGTGGTATTACTTAAGTCAAAAATTTCTGTGACCAGGGAATCTTTGCTTATCAGATTATAGATCTTCTTTCGGGCATCTATCGTATCGGAAGTGACAGTCAGTCTCCCGGCTTTTCGAAGACGTGATAGAAGAACCGGAACCTTCTCAGGAGTATCGTGCTCAATTTCTCCGAGAATTTTTACTGCTTCATCGAGGCGGAAACCCTCATTTTTATATTGACTCCAGAGGGTTGAGTACCCTTTTTCAACCCAAATGGGAAGTGATTGATTGAAACTCATACCAGTTATTTAACTGTTGAAAATAAATAGTTTGTGCTTATTATAAAAACTAAATGCAATTGCATTTATGTATTTTTGTTGCTCCATATGCACATGACATAATTTGAAAGTCATTTAAAAGCATTCCTTTTTTATTGAGCCCTACTGCAATTCGGTTCATCTACAATAGTAGTGAATATTTTATGGCATATATTATTTCTCATGCAGATTTGAACTAGTAATAATTCATAGAACTCTGCCGCACCTCTATCCACCTCTCGCAAATCAGACTCCATAAAACCGTTTCCCGGCAAAACCGTGCCGCGTTCGATCGTTGAATCTCTTGGCTATACGAATCCAGCTATGCAACGGCCCCCGATTTCCGCATACATGCCAGAATAACTACGAAAATTCCCGCACTCACCAATTACTATTTAACCTGAATTTGGCAACATCTGGATCAATACAATGATCAGCAAACTCATCGGACAACTGAGAACACGGGCAAAGGAGGCTTTTGCAGCGCTCAAAGAAAAGTGCGCAGCAGTGATCCGCTGGATCACCTCCGCCCCCTCAGGTGCATCCGATGCAAAGTCGATCCCTGTAGCAGCCAATGGAAACGTTCTGGACATGGGGAAGCGGTACCGGAAAACGAGCGGCCACGCCCCACTCTTCTCACTCTACACATTCTTTACCAATCGGTGAATAACGCCGGGTCCGGTGTTTTAAGTTTTATTCGAGGCTTTAGTCCGGTAGGTGACCCCCCGATTCATGGAAAGTCACCGTTTGCAGGACCGTAGCCTTGGCTCAAACCGGCCCGGCGTTTCTGAAGTTGAATACAAAAGAGCACCAGCGCCCGAATGCATCGCGTGCCGGATTCCTGTGATCCAGGGTAATCATCAGAAAAAAACAGGATTGAAACAACATGACCGAGATCGAATCGGAAAAAGGAGACGTGGCCGAACCGGGTCTAATTGCATCCGGTGCCTTGTACAGCAACCGGATTATTCCCCGTGCAGCCGAACCGGAAATCGGTCTGGCTATTGCGGGTGAGACAACAATCATTTTCCATGAAAACGCAGGAGGTGATTTGGCTTTCGGGCCACCGGAATATACAAGGAGCAACGCGCTCATCTGCGAAGCATCGAGGATCCTGGAGACATGGAATTACATGCCGGTGCAGATCCGCAAATCACCGATCCCGATCGATCTAATTGGGGTGGGAACAATGGACTCGCTGGTCATCGAAGTGATCCGTTCAAGAAAGCCCGTACCGGATGCCCCGACACTCTGCGATGCATTCAGAAAAGAAGTCGATCACCTCCGCTCCTTAAAATCCTCATCCCAGTTCCGGAAGATGATCTGGGTCTACTCTCCCCAGTGCCGGTGGAAATTCTACGATGTCTTTCCCGGCGGGGTCTGGCTCGCAAAGGACCTGATGGAATCGGACAGGAAATAATCAATCTTTTTTCGTAAACCGGATCGGGAGGTTGCGCACCGGTATCATGCTATTACCGCACCTCCCCGCCCAGCCCCCAATGATCCCCGTTAAGTGGTGCGCGATTCCAGCCAGTCAGACAAGATCCGACCGTAAAAAACCGTTCGGGATACATCCCCTCACCACATTCCACGGGAGTATCCGGCCTGATATGGACGGAAATATCCCCCGAACACTGTTTTTGCACGCCGGTTTGCCCGGATACCGTAACCGGCCACATCACGGCCCCGGAACGATACCCCCCAAATTACCCGTTATACCCCAAAAGTCCATGTTGTTATGTCAAAGGGCGCCCAGCGACAAAAAAGAACAGAAGTCCGAACAAACACCGGGTAAACGATGAGACCAAATCGTTCTACCCGCCGAAATCAGGCTGAATTAAAACGGCAGGGACCGGACGAGCCCTCGTCTGCCTCGCTCCACAGGATCCAGAGGATCTTCTGCGATGGCGGAGGTCGGCTCATCAATCCGGCCCAGCCCCAAAGGATGCCGGACAAGGAAAAAAGAATAAGGAGTGATAGATTATGGCAGACTTTACCACAAGCAACACAACAAAGAGCGCGGTCCGCAAGCTCGCGACCCCGCTTACAGATGTGACTGCCTTCGACAACATCGTCCAGGGCGTCATCACGAACAACTCCTTCCTGTGCGTGTCATACAATTCACAGGGAGTGAACCACCCCCCGGTAGAAAAGAGCAAGCAGGGGTACACCGCCCGGGTCGTCTACCAGGACACAGAAGCAAAGACGGTTGCCCTCATTACGGTCCGGGCACCAACCATCGCGTCCTTCACGAGCGTAGCAAACCAGATCGTAGCAGATACCCCCATCGCAACCGCTCTCGGTGGATCACCGGTCCGGGATCTCGACAACGAGAAGTACACAGCAACCCTCAAGTGCCACGATGCCAACGGCGAGATCTACTTCGTCAACTTCAGCCGCGACCAGGTGACCCTCACCTCGTTCTCGGACGAGGCGATACGAAGCAGGGTCGAGACATGGGCAGACACGGTCACAGCACTCGAGTGATTACCATGGACAACGAACTCATCATCACCGGGGCATTCCTCGGCGCAGGAGTGCTCTCCTACGTGATCATCCCGGGACTCCTTGTAGTCTGGGACCGGGTGCTCGACCACATGGAAGACAGCAAAGGAGTACAGAAATAAGAACAAACGGGGTGGGGGAATTTCCCCAACCCTACTATTTTTTCTCCCGAAGGTTCACCCCCTCACATCTTTTTAATCCCACACCACCCACATTTACCATAATGTGCGGTATCGCAGGGCAGTATTGTCTTAATGGCAAAGGGCCGGATCTAAACCTCCTCTTACTCATGTCCGAACGGCTCGCCCACCGTGGACCTGACGGGGAAGGAACACATGCCAGTGGTCCGATAGCTCTTGCCCACCGCAGGCTCGCGATCATCGATCTCTCTGATGAGGGGCTCCAGCCGATGACCAGTGAGAATGGCAAACTCAGGCTGGTCTTCAATGGTGAGATCTACAACTTTGTTGAGCTCCGCGAGGAGCTAATCGAAAAAGGCCACCACTTCCATTCAAAATCCGATACGGAAGTGATCCTCCATGCCTACGAGGAATGGGGACACGAATGCCTCAACCGGTTCAACGGCATGTGGGCCTTTGCACTCTGGGATGTAGAACGGCAGGAGCTGTTCTGTGCACGGGACCGCTTCGGGATCAAACCGTTCTATTACGCTCATACCGGGGATTCGTTCCTGTTCGCCTCAGAGATCAAGGCGCTGCTCGCTCACCCGGCAGTGGGCAAAAAGCCGGACGATGTCACGCTGGGCACGTATCTCGCATGGGGGGTGCTCGACCATTCTGAACGGACGATGTTTGACGGTATCCTCCAGCTGAGGCCTGCTCATGCGATGGTTGTAACAAAGGATGGTGCACAGATACCATTCCGATACTGGGATGTGTTGGTCAACGCGGAGATCCGCTCCACAGTGCCAGACGCAGAAGTGGCATCGAAGCTCCGTTCCCTGTTGCACGATGCAACCAGCATACATCTCAGGAGCGATGTCG
>Ga0194053_10001328_pt1 | contig 15959 bp, 10 predicted proteins | sample SepL228m_MetaG_FD_161684 | JGI IMG/M metagenome (GOLD analysis project Ga0194053, IMG submission 161684) | Anoxic zone freshwater microbial communities from boreal shield lake in IISD Experimental Lakes Area, Ontario, Canada - Sep2016-L227-8m | ecosystem: Environmental > Aquatic > Freshwater >... | reverse complement strand
TGCCCATCCCCGTGCAGACCACCAACGCGCCGACGTTGGCGATCATTCCCGCCGCGCCGGGCTGGGCCACGATTTCGTGGACGCCGCCCACGCCCGGCTTTGTCTTGCAGGAGACAACCAGCCTCGCGCCGACGAACTGGACCAACTCGCCCAGCGGCGCAACCAATCCCATAACCGTCCCCGCAGTGCTCCCGTCAAAGTTCTATCGTCTGAACAAGCCGTGAACCACAATCCAATGTCCAATGTCCGGTAACTAAACGCCAAACACCTATGAAAATTAACAGCACACAGCACACGTCACGCATCCTGCGTCACCTATCGTCCGGCGCGCTCGCGCTGGGTCTCACCGCCACCGCCCTGGCCCAAGGCATCACCGCCTTCACCTACCAGGGCCGGCTCACGGACGGCGTGAATCCCGCGACCGGGATTTACGATTTGAGCTTCACGCTCTACGACGCCGCCAGCGGTCCGGGCGCGGTGGGCAGCCCGGTTCCTAAGTTGGGCACCGGCATCACCAACGGCCTCTTTACCGTCACGCTCGACTTCGGTGCGGGCGTATTCGCCGGGCCGCCGCGCTGGCTGGAGATTGCCGCCAAGACCAACGGCGCGTCCACCTATGTCACGCTCACGCCGCGCCAAGCACTCACGCCGACGCCCTACGCCCTCTTCGCGCCTAGCGCGGGCAGCGTGCCGGCGGCGGGCCTCACTGGCACCCTGGCCAACGACCACTTGGTCAACAGCGCCCTCGCCGTCCGGGCTGGCACCGGCTTGAGCGGCGGTGGCACCGTGGCCCTCGGCGGTTCGACCACGCTGAGCAACGCCGGCGTCCTCTCCGTCACCGGCAACGCCGACATCACCGCCTCGCCCACGAATGGCAACGTCGTTTTGGGCACCACCGCCACCAGCGCCAGCACGCCCACCACCCTGGTGAAGCGCGATGCCGGCGGGAGCTTTGCGGCGACCAACCTCACGCTCCAAGGCGGCTTGTATTTGCCGGCCACGACGAACACCGCCGGCGTCATCTATGCGGGCGGCAACCGGTTCTTGCACGCTTATGGCATGCAAAACACCTTCGTCGGCACCACGGCGGGCAATCTAGCCTTGGACGGTTGGAGAAACACGGGCGTGGGCTATGCGGCGCTTATCGCGAACACGGACGGCTCCGCCAACACGGCCACTGGCGGGCGCGCTCTGTATCGCAATACGAGCGGCAGCAACAACATCGCCTTGGGTTACGCAGCCGGTTACAACCTGACCACCGGTAGCGACAACATTGCCATCGGGCACCAGGGCGTGGCGGGGGAGAGCCGCACCATCCGCATTGGCACCCAGGGCGACCAGACCAACACGTTCCTGGCCGGCATTTACGGGAACACGGCCGTGAGCGGCGTGCCGGTGGGCGTGAATGCCGCCGGCCAACTGGGCACGCTTGCCAGCTCCGGCAACGAACCACCCCCGGGCGTCACCCCGATCCTGAACATGATCTGGATCCAACCCGGTACCTTCATCATGGGCAGCCCGGACACTGAAGCGGGCCATCTTACCGATGAGAACCAGCGGACGGTGACGCTGACGAAGGGGTTTTGGATGGGGCACCACGAGGTGACCCAGGGAGAGTATCAGTCGCTCACGAGCGGCAATCCCAGTGCGTTCACCGGGGACTTGAGCCGGCCGGTGGAGACGGTGAGTTGGATTGATGCCACCAACTTTTGCAGGATGCTCACGCAGCGGGAACTGGCGGCGGGCCGGCTGCCGGCGGGCTGGGCCTATCGCCTGCCGACCGAGGCCGAATGGGAGTACTGTTGCCGCTCGCTGACGACCACGCGTTTCTACTATGGCGATGACCTGAGCTACAACAGCCTCACCAACTACGCTTGGTATAATGCCAACAGCGGTTCCACGACCCATCCGGTGGGGCAGAAACTGGCCAACGTCTGGGGCTTGGTAGATATGATTGGGAACGTGTCCGAATGGTGCTGGGATTGGTACGGTGCGACCTATTCCGGCATGAGCGTGACCGATCCGCTGGGGCCTTCGTCGGGCTCGTACCGAGTGCTCCGCGGCGGCTTTTGGAGCGTTTATGCGGACGACTGCCGTTCGGCGCAGCGCGGCGGCAACGACCCATCGTACCGGGGCATCCGCATCGGTTTCCGGGTTGTCCTGGCCCCAGGTCAGCCATGAGCAGGAACGGCCCAGAGGAACGGCCCGGAGCAGGCTGGCGAAGCGAGGGACGAGCGCAGTCGAGCCTGCGGAGAGCCTGCGGAGCGTTGAATTGAAATCGAACGGACGAAAATGAAAACCCGAGGGGCGAAGATGGAAGCCGGCGACTGGCCGGCGCACGGCGTTTTGGACTGCGGTGGCAAACGCAGCGCGACACCGCTTTCGGATGTGAGGTGCCCCGACGAAAAGCGCCGTCGCCGCTGCGCTCTGCCGGTGCCGTCCAAAACCTGGCGGAGGTGCGTGGCCTCGCTGGTGTTCCTGGCTGCCGCCTTCACCGCCCCCGCCCAGACCTATTCCATTGACTGGTATAAGGTCGCCGGTGGTGGCGGCACGAGCACCGGCGGCGTGTATGCCGTCAGCGGCACCATCGGCCAGCAGGATGCCGGCGGGCCGCTGACTAACGACGTCTATTCCCTCACTGGCGGTTACTGGGCGATGCCCATCGCCGTGCAGACCACCAACGCGCCGACGTTGGCGATCATTCCCGCCGCGCCGGGCTGGGCCACGATTTCGTGGACGCCGCCCACGCCCGGCTTTGTCTTGCAGGAGACAGTCAGCCTCGCGCCGACGAACTGGACCAACTCGCCCAGCGGCGCAACCAATCCCATAACCGTCCCCGCAGTGCTCCCGTCAAAGTTCTATCGTCTGAACAAGCCATAAACCAAGTCCAATGTCCAATGTGGCTTCCCCGGCCTCCGCCTGCCCGTCGCACCGCTGTTGGCCGGCAACACCGCCAAAGTCCTGGCGTAGTGCCGCAGCGTTCCTTTGCTTGGGCTGGAGTTTGGGACCGGAGTTTGGGTGCGCAGGGTGGTTTCAAGAAATCGTAGCCGCCGACGGCAGTCGGCGCTGATTTCAGTAATTGAGGAAAAGTGCGCCGACTGCCGTCGGCGGCTACGATTTTGCAGGTTCTTGAATCCGCCCTGGGGCGCGTGGGGCCGAAAAGCTGGCCTTGTCAACCGGTCAGAACTCGACTAAATTTCATCTCCTATGTTAGCCGTTGCAAGCAAACCCAGTGCGGCTGGGAGTTCTCCCAACCGACCGCTGCCGTTGGAAAGCGGGGAGTTGCTGCACTCGCGCGAATTCCTGCGCCGCTACGAGCGCATGCCGCAGGTGAAGAAGGCCGAGTTGATCGAAGGAGTCGTTTATATGGGTTCACCCGTCAGCGTCCGCCACGCGAAGCCGGATGGTATCATTCAAGTCTGGCTCGGCACCTATGCCAGCCGGCACCCGGATACCGAGGCTCTCCCCAACGCCACCGTCATCCTCGATGCCGAGAACACGGTGCAACCCGATGCCCTCTTGCGCCGTCTGCCCGAACACGGTGGACTTACCCGCGTCAACGACGGTGGCTATCTCACCGGCCCGCCGGAGTTAGTAGTAGAAGTGGCGGCCAGTTCCGCCTCCATTGACCTGCGGGATAAACGGCGGGCCTACTGCCGCAATGGCGTGCGCGAATACCTGGTCTGGCTGGTGGCTGAAGCGCGCCTCGAATGGTTCTGTCTCGAAGAAGACGAATACCGCCCGCAGTCGCCGGACGCCCAAGGTGTGCTGCACAGCCGCGTCTTCCCCGGCCTCCGCATGTCCGTCGCACCGCTCTTGGCCGGCGACACCGGCAACGTTCTGGCGGCATTGATAGACGTTTGAAGCCCGCCATCAAGACGGTCGAAATGATCAGGATTGGAATCCTGCCCTCCTCGGTTTTACGACCCATCGTAGCGATCTCGGATGAAGTTACGAATGACTGATATCTCCAGTTCACCCGCGATGGTGTGGGCTTTCTCAAACTCCTGCCACTCGATGTGCAGGCCCGCCGACTTCAATGTGTTGATTTGCTGCCGCACGCTGGAAATTGGAATCATCGGGTCAAGCGTGCCGTGCGTGATGAGGAAGCGCTGCTGAAGGGCCACCGGCGAAAGTTCGCGGACTAGTTGCTCGGGCTCGCATACGTAGCCGCTGATGCCCAGGATCCCGGCGAACCGATGAGGGGAGCGCAACCCGATTTCGATCGACATCAAGCAGCCTTGCGAAAAGCCCCCGAAAATAGTTTGCTCGGCAGGGAAACCTTTCTCGCGCTGCAATTCAAGCAGTTCGAAAAGCAAATCCCGGCTGCGTTTCACTCCCGGAATGATGTCGCCCGCGAAATCGAACCACGAATAGCCACCGTAATAGTCATCGGGAGCGTTGACCAGCAGGTAATTCAGCCAAGGCAGATTCAGCGCGCTCGGCATCCAGCGATAGCCTTCCAGACTGTCGCCCAGGCCGTGCAGCATGACCAGCAAACGGCGGGAATTCTTTTGTTCCGCCGGAATCATCTCGTTCTCCAACATGGCCACAGAATTAATGAATATGCCCTTAAAGGCAAAGGGATTCGACAAGGGATTCGAGGGAAGTATGAAGCGCGAGGGTCGTAGCGCAGGTTTTCCAACCTGCCGTATCGCCGACTTTCAGTCGGCAGACCGTCCGAAGGCTCCCCGCCGTGCGCCTTCCATGCTTGGCCACTTTCGGTGCATCAGCAGGTTTTCAAGCTGCGATACGGAAGATTCAAAATGCTGAGATGCGCACTTCCTGCACGTGCGCATTTTCTGCGTGCTTTGCCTGCCAAAACCGCTTTAACTTGATGCCATGACAATCTGGCTCTTGGCTTTGGTGTTGATGGCATCCCTGGCGGGACTTGGATACCGGCAGGGCGGTGTTCGGGTGGCATTCTCTTTGGTGGGCATTCTGCTGGGTGCGTTGCTGGCCGGGCCGCTCGGGAAACTGCCCAAGCCCATACTCGTGGTACTGGGACTGAAGAACCCGACGCTGCCATGGTTACTGGGGCCGCTCATTATCTTTGTGCTGATATCGATCATCTTCAAGGTGGCCGCTCTCATGGTGCATCAGAAAGTGGACGTCCATTATAAATACCACACAGGCGACTTGCGGTTGGTGCTCTGGGAACGCTTAAATCATCGGATCGGTTTGTGCCTTGGCCTGGTCAACGGCGCCCTCTATTGCATCCTGATTTCACTGGTGATTTACCCGTTCAGCTACTGGACGGTGCAGATGGCGACATCCGACAATGACCCAAGATCCGTCAGGATTCTCAACGCGATGGGTCGCGACCTTCAAAGCACTGGTTTTGCGAAGGTGGCGCAAGCGCTCAATCCGATGCCGCAAGTGTGGTATGACGCGGCCGACTTCACGGGCCTGATTTACAACAACCCCCTGAGCGAAGCGCGGCTAGCCCGCTACCCGGGCTTCTTCGGATTGGCGGAGCGCCCTGAAATCCAAGACATGGCCAGCGACAACCAGTTCACCGAAATGCGCCAGAGGCGAGAGCCGATCATGAATGTGATCGATCATCCAAAAACGCAGGCCATTCTTAACAACCCCGACCTGTTGCGTTTGATCTGGGCCACCGTTGTGCCCGACATGAAAGACTTCATGGCATACCTCCAAACAGGCAAATCGCCCAAATACGATTCCGAGAAGATTCTCGGCCGCTGGAACTTCGACGTGAATGTGGCCCTGGCCATGGTTCTGCGCACCAAACCGAATATCTCATCGCGCGAGATGATGCGGCAGAAGGAATGGATGCTGGCAGCCTACTCGAAGACTAGTTTCCTGGCCAAGACCGATCATCAGGCCACTTTGAAGAATGTACCCCAGGTTCGGGCGGCTGCTCCAGGAGCAGCACCTGGCTTCGCGCTGCAGACCATGCAGGGAACGTGGAAAAACCTGGATGGCAAATATCAAATCACGGTTTCCACGGGAAGCAAAGACGCGGACATGGCCACGGTCGTCGAGGGCGACCGTCTCACGATTACGGGTGAAGGGATGAACCTGGTGTTCAACCGCGAGGATTGACCAAGGGATTTGCCCGACGGTGAGGCTTGAAGCGTAGGGCACGTTTTGACAACGGCCTGCCGCATTGACTCCGGCACGTGCGGATGTGCCTTGCCCGGCTGAAGTCAGCCGCATTTCTCGCGGTCAATATCCGCCCGATAGGTTCAATCGGAGAGTCGTAGGAACAGCATCCGACTTGGTGGGTTTTGGCACGAGATCAAATATCCTCGCAGAAGGTTCCGCGGCAGCAAACGAACTGCCCATCAGGCCCTGGTCGGTGTAGGCAACTGAAACTCGGTTGGCTGACAGCGGCTCGTCCGAAGCCGCTTCTCCCGCGATCAGAACGGAGCTGGTTGCGGGAGTTTCAGGTTTCGCCAGGGTTGCGACCGGCTGGACGCCCGCCTTTTCGGAATCCGCCTTCTCCGAATAAATGACACCCCAAATCAGCAAGACACACACCGCTGTCCCAAAGGCACCGGCCAGGATCGGCTTGGTCTCGAGGGATACCCAGAGGCGCTGAAACCACGGCGCTTCCCAGAATAACCGCGTCAGGACGCCGTCATCCACTCTGTCGCCCGCTTTGATGCGGTTGATAACATGGCTCGAGAAATCATTGAAATAGCCGGGGGGAGGTTGCTCGTGGCGCTTGAGCGCCAGCAATCGGCGCAATGATCCGAAGTCTTGGCTGTCTTCACTCATACTCATTTCAAATAATCCGACAAGTATGCCTGCAACTGTTGTCTAGCATAAAACAGACGTGACCGCACCGTGCCGATATTGCAGTCCATAACCTTCGCAACTTCATCATGCGACATCCCCTGCACATCGTGCAACGTGACGACCAGTCTATGGGGTTCTGACAGCCTCTGCATGGCTGCGTTCAATTTTTCCTGCAACTCCTTCAAGACCACCTCCCGGCGCGGAGTTTTCTCCGAAACTAAGGCCACCAGATCGGGATCATGCTCGGCGTTGAAGTCCAAATCGTCCAGGCTCATCTGGGCTTTGTTCTTCCGCTGTTTGAGGAAATTGATGGTCTTATTGACCGCAATACGATAAACCCAGGTGTAGAAACTGGAGCCGCCTTTGAAGGACTTAATGGCTTGAAAAGCCTTGATGAACGCCTCCTGTGCCAGGTCGTTGGCGTCCTCGTGGTTGGACGTCATGTGATAGACGGTGGCATAAATTCGCTCTTGGTATCGCCGCACCAATTCGTCATAAGCGGTCAGATCACCGTCTCGCACCCGCTTGACCAGGTCCATTTCCTCTACCGGCACAGGGACTGGCTCGGCAGCGGGGGCATCGGGTGCATTGGACGCCTTGCGACTTGCCGGCTCAGTCATAATCATAGACTGTTCTCAGGCACAGACCCCAGAACGATGGTCTGGCGAGCCAGGTATTCCGTGAGCCCAACCAACCCCGCGCAGCTATTGGAAGTGGGCAACAGGCGCAGAAACTGGCGCGACTTTTCCAGGTATTGATGAATAATTTCCAGAGAAGCGCCCAAAGTCTCGTATTTCGCCAGCAACTCCGCCATGCCCTTCATGGAATCATTCTGCCACCCATCCACCAGTTCGCGAACCCGCACTCGATCGGGGGCATTCGCCCGTTCCCAGAGCAGCAGAACCGGCAACGTCAGCTTGCCTTTGGCTAAATCCGAGCCCAGGGACTTGCCAGCGGCGGTTTCCGAGCCGAACAAATCCACACAGTCATCATAAACCTGATAGGCCGTGCCAAAGGCCAAACCAAACTGGCGCACGGCGCTGCGATGGTCGGCAGATGTCCCGCTCAAGCCGGCGCTTAATTCGCACGATAGCGCGAACAATTCGGCCGTCTTCATCTCCAGCACTTTGAAATATCGTTCCCGGGTAAAGTGGAAGTCGCGCCGGTGCTGCGTTTGCAGAATTTCGCCCGAGCAAACGGTGTTGGTAGCCATCGCCACGGCTCGGCAAACATCGGGGGTCGGAAAGCTCGCCGCCAATTTCAGCGCGTGCGCGAACAGGCAATCCCCAAATAATACCGCGATTTCATTGCTCCAATTGGCCGCCAACGTCAGCCGCCCCCGGCGGATTTCGGCTTCATCGATAACGTCGTCATGGACCAAAGTCGCCAAATGCACCATCTCGATGATCACGGCGGCTGTCACATGGGAATCGTTCACCTTGCCAAGAGCATTGGCCGTTAACGCGACCAGCGCCGCCCGCAAATGTTTGCCTTGCCCGTTGAGTGCGTAATCCGCATACCGTCCGATGTCCGGATCGAAGGCTTCGACCTGTTTCGCAAGCCGCTGAGCGACGGCCTCAAGAAACGGCTCGACAGGATCGATGATCTGCTTCCAGGAATACGCCGGCTCAGCATTCAATCTGTCGTTAATCGGAGCAGAAACCACTTTGGGATCAGCCGCAAACATGTGCGCCAAGTCTAGGGTTGCCAATCACTCAAGTCAAACCCCCTTTCAGCAGGTGATTTCAAAAAACCGTAGCCGCCGTCGGCAGTCGGCGCTAATCTCCCTAAATCCGAGAAAGTGCGCCGACTGCCGTCAGCGGCTACGAATCTGTGGGTTCTTGAATCCGCCGTGCTTATCTCCCGGCGTCTTTTCGTCATTTCTCCGTTTCCGATTCCAGAAAAGTTGTTATCTTGATCTTGTGACGATGCACACTTCATAACTGCCAACCCGTATCCCATCCAACTGATTTGACCAATTTAACGCTGTGACCCACTTAACTAACCTCAAAGCCTTGTGCAACTTTTCGTTTCCCAACTCGCTGAACTGCCCGCGCTCAACCAGGTCACGGTGCCCGATCTCTGGCAGCAGCAGGCCGTCACCGCCTTGCGCGAAGGTCAGGATGTCGTTGTCCAGGCCCCGACGGGCGCAGGCAAGACACTGATCTTTGAACTCTGGTCCAACCAGGGCAAGAACCGTGGGCAGGCGATCTATACCGTGCCCACCCGGGCGCTGGCCAATGACAAGCTGGCGGAATGGCGCAGCCGCGGCTGGGATGTCGGCATCGCCACGGGCGACCTGGCGGAGAACCTGGGCGCACCTGTGCTGGTTGCCACGCTCGAAACGCAAAAGACCCGCCTCATCGGGGGTAACGGCCCTGCCCTGCTCGTCGTGGATGAATACCAAATGCTCAATGACCGCGACCGCGGCTTGAACTACGAGTTGGCCATCGCTTTGGCGCCGCCACAAACGCAATTGCTCCTCCTCAGCGGCAGCGTCGCCAACCCGCAGGATGTCGTCAAATGGCTGCAGCGCCTCGGTCGCAAGGCCGTTCTGATTCGCAGCGACCATCGCCCCGTGCCGCTCGAAGATGTCCACGCTAATAGCCTGAGTTACCACGTCCCGGCCGAAATCCGCGGGTATTGGCCCCGGCTCGTCATCAAGGCCCTCGCTGAGGATTTGGGGCCGATCTTGATTTTCGCCCCACGCCGTCAGGCCGCCGAATCCATGGCTGCCGAACTCGCGCGACAACTGCCGACGCCCAATCCGCTCCAGCTCAGCACGGAACAGAAGCTGGTGGTGGGCGAACATCTGGCCAAGCTGCTCAAGAGCCGGATCACCTGTCATCACAGCGGCTTGAGCTACGGTGCCCGGGCAGGGGTCATCGAGCCGCTCGCCAAAGCCGGACAGCTTCGCGTCGTAGTCGCTACCATGGGCCTGGCTGCTGGCATTAACTTTTCGCTGCGCAGTGTTGCGCTCGCCGGCGAATCCTATCGCCGCGACGAGGCGGAACAACTGCTCAAACCCGACGAGCTTCTGCAAATGTTCGGCCGCGCCGGTCGGCGGGGCCTGGATCAAACCGGCTTCGTGCTCATCACCCCCAATGAGTTGCGCCTGCTTGATTCCCATCCCGGCCATCTCTCGCGCAGCGGCGCGGTGGACTGGTCCGCCCTGCTGGGCATTATGTCCGCCGCTGCCCAGCATGGTCGCGACCCCTTCGGCGAGGCCGTGCGCACCCAGGAACGGCTGTTCACCACCAAACCCATCTTCCTCGGCGTCGAGGAATCCTTGCGCCACCCGGATGTCCGGTGCGGCCTTCGAACGGACGCCGAAAGGGCGCGCTACGTGCGCAAGCGCGTCCGCGAGATGCAGAATAGCCGCGGCGAGTGGGAGACGTTTCCCGCGCCGGCCCAGGTGCCTCTCAAGGACATCCGGGTGATGCCAATTGGCCAAACGCCGCCCTCCGCACCGTCACATTGGCAGTCCGTCCTCTACTTCCCCGCCGCCCTCGAAAAGGTCGGCACCGGCACGCTTTGCGTCCTGTCCGAAGACGCGCAGGGCAAAACCTGCGGCCGGGCCTTAACCGTCGCCGACCGACTGGGCCATGACCGCGTCCTGCTCGCCAAATGGATCCGACGTCTGACCAATTGGAATGGGCGGCAGGTGGCAATGGCCGTTTGGGAAGAGAAGATCGTCCCACTGGTGAAAGAAAGGTTGGCGCAGCAGAAAACACCGGTCCTGCGTTTCCAGGTCGAAGCGCAACGCATTGTCGCGCTGGTTAGCATTGCTGACTTAACCATGCGCGTGCCAGTGGACCGGCACGGTATCGCCATCTGGAAGCCGGTCGAGCGCGAGGTTTTTCAAGCCGATTGTGCCCAATGCGCCCTTGTCCCCGTTTGCCGCCAACTCACCTCCGCCACGGGCGTCGCTCTGCTCTGGCGTCGTCTTGGTTTGGTGGATGCCGGCGGGGTGCCCACCCTGCGGGGCCGAATCGTCAGCTTCTTCACCCAGGGCGACGGGTTGGCCATTGCGGCCGCGCTCGAAGACGCCACCTATTCGCTCGATGAACTGATCTACGACCTCGCCAACCTGGACGCGGGCTTCCGGTTCGCGGGCGAGGACATCAACCGCTGGGGCGGCCGGTTGGGGATTGTTTGTCACGAGAAGTATGGCCTGCAATCCATACCCGGCTACCTCGAAAACGGTGTGCCCCCCAAATACGGAGCGGGCGCCGAGCAAATCGTCGCATCCATCCACAAAAACCCGCTGGATAAGCAGGGTTGGATTACCGATCTGCTCGGCCCGGGGGATATTGACCGGGTGATCATTGAATGGCGCAGCCTGCTCCGTCAGATCGCCCACGCGCCAGACCTGGACTGGCCTCGCTGGCGCGCATTGCAAACGATGGCCAGGACCATCCTCAACGAGACCCAGTCCCCTACCCTCACCGAACTTCCTCCCTTGGAATACCACCAGACCCGTCGCGTGGACCACCGTCTGGTCCTCCGCCGGCATTGAGGCGCACGGTCAGCAATCCCGTTTCCGGCGGATCAGAAAGCACATGATTGAATGCATGATCCATTTCCTGCGTCAGGTTTGACACTAATGCAAACAGCACCCTCTCACAAACCCGGCCGGCTAACACTTCCATTGTGCTGCCTGGTCGCTTCCGTGTGGCTCTTCATGGCCGGCCCGAGGCACGCCCTGGCCGGGCCGGGGACCGAGCCATCAAGAGCGGCCATCTTCTCGGACGATCTGCCCGGTTTCAACCAGACCCTGGCTCGCGAGATTGGCGGCCAGGTGCGAGCCGCCGGATACGCCGTTGAAACCATCGACACGACCGTCCTGACCAACCAGGCGCTGCTGGTGGCAAGGAGTTATGCTCTGCTCGTTCTGCCGGGCGCCCGTTCTCTGCCCCTGACATCGGCGCCTGCAATCGAAAAATACCTGCGCGACGGCGGCCATCTGCTGGCGCTGGGCCTGCCCGCGTGGCAATCTCCGGTCTTCCAGGCCAGAGGCAAATGGCTCTCGCGAGAAACTTACGATGAGACCATCGCCGCCCAGCGAGCGCAGCATATCATCGAGGACTTTGATCACGCAGACCTACCGCGCTGGACACGATCGGTCGGTGAGCCAAGCGGCAAAGCGCAGTATGAACTGGCAGACGTGGAACACGGCAAAGCTCTTCACGTAACGATTCCGCACTTGGGCGGGTGGGAAACCCTGACCTCCCCTGCCTTCGCACAGCCGTTCCCCACGAATCACGCGCTGACCTGCTTCCGGGCCAAAGGGAATCTGCGCACGCGCCAGCTTGCCCTCGAATGGCGCGAGCAAGACAGCTCGCGCTGGATTGCGACGGTGGACCTGACCGCCGAATGGAAGAACTATGCGCTGCCGCCCGACAGCTTCAAACCCTGGCCACAGTTGCCGCCGGGCCAGGAGCGTCGCCGGTTCGATCCCGCCAAGGCCGCGATCTGTGCTGTGGGCCTGGCCATGTCCCACACAGCACTCGAAGGCGACCAGCACGAGTATTGGTTTGATGACCTGGGATCTGCGCCCAATCCGTTCGGCGACTCCGAACCGCCGCCGACCGAGCCGCGCGTCCCGTCGCTCGAATCGATCTCGCCGGGCTACCAGTGCTTTCCGATCACCACGCCGGTGGTGGTGCGGGCCGATCATCAGAAAGTGGCGCTGGAGGATTGGGAGAGGGTGTCTGAAAAAGGGGAGAGGCAGGACGCCCTGTCCTGCTTTGGCATCCACCCGCGGGCGCGAGGCGTCGGGTTCAACCAGGAGCGGGCCTTTCGATGGGAGCCACTGCTGGGCGCTTACGACGAAGCCAACCAGGATTATCGGGGCGCTCTGGGGGCACTGGTGGTGAACGTCGAGCCGCCATTCCGCGGCAGTGTCTGGGCGGTTTTCACACCGGCAGACGAACGCTTCTATCAGCAACCCGTCGTCACCAACTGTCTGCGCCAGGTGCTGACGCGCATGAAACGTGGCATCTTCCTCAGCGAAGGCGGCAGTGAGTTCTTCACCGTGTTTGCGGGCCAACCATTCCAGGCGGGAGCGCGCGTGGTCAATGTCGGACCAGCCGCCGTCAGCAACCTGACGGTGGCCGTGAAGTTCCTCGATGCAAAGGCCGGACCTCAGAGAACCGTGCTGGAGAGCATGATCTCGCTCGCGCCGGGCGAGATCAGAACGATCAAGCAGGATGGGCTCGTCAGAAAGGCGGGCGAAGAGAGCGTCTCAGCCGTGCTGACGTTGGACGGCGCACCCATCGACGCGCTGCGCCATGTTCTCGGCGTCTGGAACCCTAAAGCCAGGCCGGCATTCATCGAAGCGCGCGACGGCGGATTCTGGCTGCGCGGCAAACCCTGGAAAGCACACGGGGTCAATTACATGCCTTCAAGCGGCATTGGGCTGGCCAATAGCCACTACTTTGAAGCGTGGCTGGGGCGCGGCGCTTATGATCCCGAAGTGATCGAGCGCGATTTGCGCCGCATCAAAGCGATGAACATGAACGCTGTGAGTGTCTTTGTTCATCATGAATCGCTGACGGCCCAACACCTGCTCGACTTGCTGCGCCGCTGCGAGGCCCTGGGCTTGCATGTCAACCAATCGCTGCGGCCAGGCACCCCGATGGATTTTCGCTGGCAGGAAATGAAGGAATTGATCGATTACTTCAAGCTCGCGCAGAATGATACCGTCTTCGCCTACGACCTCGCCTGGGAACCCAGCCACGGCGACCAAACGCAACAACGGCTGGCCCATTCCCATCTCTGGACCAACTGGGTTCTAAAACGTTATGGCAATCTTGCCGCGGCCGAAAAAGCCTGGGGCACACCCGCCGCACCACCGCCAAATACTTCGGATCTCGGATTCCAGGCTTCGGATTTCTCCGTCCCTCCCATGTCGCAACTAACCCTCGACGGGGCATGGCGCAAGCTCGCCGCCGACTACCGCCTCTTTCTCGACGATCTGCTCCGCGAAAAGTATTCCGCGGCGCGCAAACTCGTCCGGTCCATCGACCCCCATCACCTCGTCAGCTTCCGCATGTCCAATGCCGGCGATCCGCTCTACAACTGGGACGCCGCGTTGGCCTACGATTTCTACGGGCTCGCCGACGCCGTGGACATCTGGGAACCCGAGGCCTACGGCCGCATCGGCGAGTGGGACCGCGTCCGGGCCGGCGACTTCACCGCCGCTTATGCCCGGTTGTGCGATGCCAGCAAACCACTGATGTGGGCAGAAATGGGGTATAACGTCTGGGACATGAATCGCATGGCCCCCGACCCGCAGAAACTGGCCTTTGAGGGCCGTTACTACGCCGATTTCTATCGCATGATGATTGAATCCGGCGCGGACGGGGTTTTCTTCTGGTGGTATCCGGGAGGCTTCCGCCTCGGCGAAAACAGCGACTTTGGCATCATTAACCCCGACGGCACCGACCGACCTGCGACAAGAGTCATCCGCACACAAGGGCCAGAGTTCCTCAAGGCTCCTAAACCCGGCCAGCCCGACGATTGGATTACCGTGGACCGCGATCGCGATGCCCGTGGCCTGTTCGGGATTTACGAAGGGTCCCAGGCCGACTTCTGGAAGGCCATTAACGAGCGTCGCCGGCCAGGGTTGAAATGGAAATCTGAGCCAGGCACAGCAAAGCTGCCGTGAGAACAGGTTGCAGAAACGGAATGGAGTATTCGGTGCCACATCTGGACTATACCTGGCTGCCGCCCGGGGCGTCGTATGTGAATGTTCACGATTTAGCCGGCTTAGGTCGCAGTCCCTTATAGACCGTCCAAAGCCGGCTAAAGCCGGCGCTCCGTCTCCAGGATGCTACAGCCTCCACGGCTCGCGCATCTTGCGGCCGCGGAGGTGGAGGTTGGCTTCTTCGTCGGCCGGGAAACGCTCCTTCTTCGGGTCCCACACCACCTTGCGACCGAGGCGAATGGCGATGTCGCTGATGTGGCAGAGCGAGTCCGAATAGACGGATTCGTCTATCGGACAGACGGTGTCGGCGCGGCTCTTGATACAGTCCAGGAAATTGCGGACGTGGTCGGGGCTCCTGGTGAGTTGGACTTTGAAGGCATCTTCGTTCTGGTCGATGAGGTTTTCGGGCTGGAGGTTGATACCGCTGCGATCGACGTGGACCCAGCCGTCGGTGCCTTCGAAGGCGGTGCCATGACTGGTGATGCGGCGGTAACGGCGCTTCCATTCTTCTTCTTGCGGCCAGGTATCACAGGTGGCCTGGCCTTGGTTGCCGCCATTGGGAACACCTTCGAATTTCATCGTGACGCCGCTGCCGAATTTGAAGTTGATATTCCAGACGGTGGCCGTGTCGCACACGCCTTCAGAATGGAAGCTCCCCCGTCCTTCGACTTCGACGGGGCCGTCCAGCAAATCACCACCGCCCCAAACCGCGATGTCCATGGGATGGATGCCCCAGCCCGCGATGAAACCCAGGGCGTAGTCGGAGGTAAACCACCAAGTCTTCTTTCCACCGTCGGCTGAGCAGCGGTCGAGCGTGTGGGGTCTGAACGCGGCGGGCCCGAGCCACATCTCATAATCCAGCCCCGCCGGCACCGGAACGACTTCCGTCGAACCACCCGGCGAGCTGCCCGGCGCCCAGACGTTGATGTGTTTGAGCTTGCCGATTTTGCCATTGCGGACCATCTCACAGGCGAGCCGGAAGATGCGCGAGGAGCGCTGCTGGGTGCCGAATTGAAAGACGCGTTTGTAGCGATGGACTTCTTTGCGCAGTGCCCAGTCTTCGGTCAGATTCAACCCCATTGGTTTCTCCACGTAAATGTCCTTGCCGGCGCGGACGGCCGCCAGCGCGGTCAGGACGTGCCAGTGATCGGGTGTCGCGATGAGGAAAGCGTCGATGTCTTTCCGGGCGACAACCTCGCGGAAGTCGCCATAAGTGGCGCAATCGTTGTTCTGATAGCGCTTGTTGACCGCCGCGCGAGCCTCTTCGAGCTGGTCCTTTTTCACATCGCACACAGCCACAACCTGGGCGTCCGACTTGTTCAAAAAGTTGCCCATGTCCCCCCGCCCTTGCGGCCCGACGCCAATGCAGCCGACGACGATGCGGTTGCCGGGCGCCACCTTGCCCTCTTTGCCCAGCGCGGAAGCGGGGATGATCGAAGGAAGCGCAGCGGCCGAAATTGCCAGGCCGGCGGTCTGCATC
>Ga0194053_10001327_pt1 | contig 15981 bp, 25 predicted proteins | sample SepL228m_MetaG_FD_161684 | JGI IMG/M metagenome (GOLD analysis project Ga0194053, IMG submission 161684) | Anoxic zone freshwater microbial communities from boreal shield lake in IISD Experimental Lakes Area, Ontario, Canada - Sep2016-L227-8m | ecosystem: Environmental > Aquatic > Freshwater >... | reverse complement strand
CAGTAACCCAAAAACATAATATAACGCTATAGAAAAACCAAATAGTAAATAAACCAAAGAATTTATTCTGTTGAAAAGAACCTAATTGGCTTTTATAGGTAGATAGTGCATTTTTAATAAAAAGAGCTGAGGTTCTTTCTCTCTCATTAGCGCATTCTGCTGAAAAATAAATTCCTTTTATAAAATTACCATCACTATCGGTAATTTCTTGAAAACAATGACTACCGTAATAACCATAAATAAAATCTTTATTAATGAGATTACTTATTGTGATTGGTGTCCATAATAAAACCAAAGCGACAGCGAATGCCGCCCAAAGTCCTTTACGAGTTTCTTTTAATTGTTGTCTTTGATGAAGCCACCATCGAAATACAATACCGCAAAGTGCTGAAAAAACTAGAATAAAGTAAAGTGCATTATTAAGCAGTGCAACATTGTCATCGGTAATAGGATTAACCTTATTGGTTGATGACTGTAATGGGGTACTTTGTGCTGCCGTACTTCCTGTATTTGCTTGTACTGGCTGAACCTTTTGTGGCTCTACGACTGAAGACTCGAATGATGAAGGTTTAGCATATAAATTTTGATGCCAACCCAATAATAAAAATACCATAACGATTAAAAAACTACGAAACATCATAAATTTTCCTTATTAATTTTTTTATAAATTACCCGTAAAAGGCATCAAATAGTCTTGACAGGATATGCTTATATGACTATTAGGATTAAGCTCTTCTCTTAATTCAAGCCAGCCAATTTCTTTTGTCGCATGAGGTTCTAGTGTTGGAATAATAATATTGGGTCTGGAAGCAGAATTAATTGTCATGGCACATTCATGAAGATAATCACCCGATGTATTTGTAATAATAGCAACTTTACCTTTACCAAAAATAGAATCCCTAGAAATCACAGCAATGGGTAATGATACCCCCCAACAAAATCCAACAGTAGGCATTACGCTTAGTATCATACACGAAATTAACATCATTACATTACGATTAATCATGTTTATTAATCCTTTGATATAAAATAATATTGCTTGTTATAATCCCCATCCTTTTCTACTCCACATATAACTGTTCTTTTTACCATGATTATCATGCTTGTGTTGTAATTTATGCAAACCAGATTCGTTTAAGGAAGAATGACTGTAATCAAAGCCTTTTTTAGCTTCAAAACCTCTATGGTGCGCTAATTCTTTGCCTCTTGGTACGCGTATGGTCTTTCTCTGACCTCGTTCAATTGAATTCATTTCTTGTTTAAGCCAACCTCGATCTGCACTTGAAATTTTACTATCACTGGCTATTGACTTTAATTGTGCTTGTCTGCTGGTTGTTGGATTTGAACTCTGGCTTGATTCGGCTTCACAAATGTTAATATGAAAAATACTAATTAATACAATACTGCACAATACCGTTTTAATAATTGATTCAAGATAAGCAATCATTTTTTACCTCGCCTTTTTTTACACTAACTTTATAACTAAGCCTCTTTAAATTTATGTCTTCATCAAAAGTAGCTTTAAATATGCCTGATAATCGATTAAATTCCCCGCCAACTATTAATAATGATTGCTTATAATAGCCTTGTATAATCACAGCATTATTTTCAACAACCATATCTGTTGTTGTTATATCAGATACCGAACCCCATTTTGAATTACAGCTTAGTGCATATTCTATCTTTGGAATAACTTCTTCCATAATACGTTGTTTGGAATCACTGTCTGAAGCAGATGTTATAGATGAATTAATAAAGCCTATTATTATGAAACTGGTTAATAACAATTTTTTTATTATCATAATGGTCTCTTTTTATTAAAAATGTTATTACTAATAAACTAATTTACATAAATAAACCTCCTAGGTCTTCAAGACCTAGAAGGTTTAAATAACTTATACACGGTGACTTTTTACTAAAAACTTAACCCTATCCGAACAGTATCTCTTTTTTCATCTAATCAGAACAACCTCAACATCAACCAACTGAGACCATACCGTATCGGCGGTTAATACCGCCAACTGTTTGTCTTTTGCTAAGCCTAAACAGGCTCTATCACCCAATGATAAACCGTATCGTTGGGTTTGTAGAATAAAGTTAGCGGCATACAGCGCGTGGGTTTGGGTGAAGGGAATGACTTGAATGGCGGTTCGTTCTAACTGTTGCAACAACGGTTGTGGATCAATGCCATCACGGCACATCCGCCCTGCTACTTCGCTTAGGTTCACGGTAGAAATACACGCGTCCTCGATGTAGTGGGCAACGACTTCATGACCTGCTTCTTTAAACAAATAAGCGAGTAACGCAGAAGCGTCTAATACAATCATTCGTTTTTCGCCTCAAGTCTACGTTCCTGTAGTAATTGTTCAACCTGTGGTTGCCTTGTTTTGCCTTGATAAAGCTGCTCTATAACGTGCTGCAAACTGGCGGCGGGTTGTTTATTATGCAAACACACCGTGGTTAAAATTCGGCACACTTCAGCTTCAACGCTAAGCCCATCCTGTGCGGCTAGGGCGCGTAAGGCGTTATGTACGGGGTCGGGGAGATTTTGAATGGTTAATGTTGGCATGGTGTTAGTGTCCGTTTTGCTAGGGTGTGGGCAGGTTTTATGGTCATGACTTAAGCCCGTGCTGTTGTTTCAAGAACTCAATGTAAGTCTGTACGGCGGTTTTAAATTCGGCAGGAATCCATACCATTTCACCTTTATCTTTAGCGGGTTTGGTTGTGCCTTTGGGTCTACCGCGTCCGCGTTTGGTGTCATTGGTCATAGCTCAATCCCCATAATTGCGGTGTCGATGTCGTCATGGTTGAAGGATAGGTAGGCAATGGTACTGGTGATGCTTTTGTGTCCTAACGCCACTTGTACTTTTTCCAACTTGCCCCCTAGTAGTTCGTAAGCGAACTTGGCGAAGGTTTTGCGTAAGCTATGCGTGGACACGTTGCCATATTGACCAATGGCGGCAAACAAGGCTTTTAACAGATCGTGGGCGTGTTGCCGTGAAATGGCTTTGGGTTTGCCGTCGGTGGTCTTGCGACTCAAAAACAAGGGGCCATCGGTTAGCCCTTTTGCCGTTAGCCAGTCCACTAAACTCTTCAGGGCTTTTTTAGCATCACTGTTCAATAACACGGTGCGCCCTGTTTTGGTCTTGGTGTGACTGGCTTTCACGGTGATATGGCTATGAATCACGCCGTTGGTACTAATATCGGACATTCGGAGGCTTAATAACTCACTGATACGGTAGCCTGTACAAAATCCCAGTGTCAATAATGCTTTTTCACGAATTGAGCTTGCCGCGTTTAATACGGCTTTGACTTGTTCGCGGGTCAGTGGTCGTGCGCCTTTCATTTTGTTTAATTATTCGCTTAGTGAAAAAATAGTTGGTAAAACCAATTTACGCCTATTTATTCACTAAGTAAATAAATGTAATCTGACAAAGGGTGAGTTTGTCAGATTCAAATTTTTATAAAAGCCTACCCCGCAAAACTCTGTTTCAATTGTGCGACAACCTGAGCAGAGATTCGATAACCCACTTGGTTTAATTCAGCGATTAAAAGCTCGGCGTTGGTAATCAGTGCATGACGTTGTGCGCTAAATAACACCGCCGCCGTACCAACGACGGCTAACTGTAAACGCAATGCCTGTTTACGCGCTAAGGCATCATCCATAATCAACAAGGTTTTGTTATCGGTTTGTAACGCATACTCGATACTCGCTTGTTCGCCTAAACCTAAACTTCTTGATAAATGATGTTTAAAAATCGGGTTGTCTACCGTCTGTAACCAACCTGCTTGTAAAGCGGCGGCAATGACATTGGCATCGGTTGATGGGCTGAATAAACACTCATCCGCCACCGCTTGGGTGATTAATACCGTCGAAAAAAGGGCGGGCAGGAGTTCAAGTTGATTAATTTTAGCCAGCGCGATTAAAGGGCCAGCATCGGCAATTACGACCGCCATAAATCGAGGGTCGCCAATTCCTGAGCGGTTTGTGCATCGGGAATCACTAAATCAATGTCTAATTGGCTTAAGTGTTCAATAAATTCAGACAGGCTTAAACCGCTAATTTTTGCCGCTGCACCTAATGACAATACTCTGTCTTTGAACAAACTCGCTGCCAACGCGGGTTTTAATTGTTCGCTGGTATAAGCGACTGACCGTTTCAAGTTTAAAATTAAGGCATTGGGTTCATTGCCTTTCATGATTAAGACGGGTTCTTGTTCGGCGTGTCTGAGAGCTTCTGAAGGATTACGTTTTAAATTTCTGACATTGGTTGCATACATGACTAGCCCCTGTGGTTGAAATAGCATAATGTAGTCCACGCTAAGAGGGAACGCAATGATTATTCAGAAAGCCATGAGCAAGGCGGTTTTGGGTTGGCAAATTTTTTGCGTAATTTTGCGATTTTTTGGAAAAAATCAAAATCAAGGGCAAAAAATCAAAATCAAAAGCCAAAGAAAGAAATTTAAAACGGGCTACTATCTGATACCCACCATAGGGGACACTTTTAATCGAACAAAAAACCGTAATTTTCGACTATTTTTGACCGCGCTAAACCTGTCGATTTTGCCACCCCCGACTTAGTCACTTTTTCACCATTGGCTTTTAATTGCTCAATGGCTTGTTTAATTTTCAGTTCTGTATTTTCTTTACGGTGTTTATGCGTCAATTCAGCGGATAGGCTCTGGCGGCGTTTGCGTTCTTCCTCTGACAACAGAGGGGCGTTAAAATTGTAATTATGACGAGTTTCACCAAAGCCCATTTTGCCCCGCTGCACCTTTTCACCCGCGTCATAATGCTCCCAAACCCAGCGGCTAACGCTCTTGGTCGTGGATTTAACCTCGCTAATGGACAAAACGCTAGGAAAGTCGGTATTTATGCGATTTGCTTCTTTTTCGATGGCGTTTTGCCACATGGCGAAGGCTTTGCTACTGCCGATAGAACTCTCAAGCCCTTTGTAGCTTACTATCCGTTCATAAGCAAAAAACCGTAAAACGGTGAACAGGTGGTCATTGCGTCCGTTAATAACCGCATTGACTAAGCCTTTTTCGGCTTTGGCACGGTCTCGCTCGATGGATGGCAAGGATAAATCTAAATGTTTTCCTAAATCGTCCAAGGAATAGGGGCGGGTATGTAGCTCAGAAGTTCGCCATTGCGCGTTAAGCGGGTTTTTACAGATTAATCCGCTATAACGGGTGTCTGCGGATAATTGTCGCGTCATAGACACCTTTACGGCGTTTAAATACGCTTGCGGGGCTTGCTTGCCTGTGTTTTTTACCCAAACAGGCGTTTTTAGCAAATAGAGGTAATGGCAATTTAGATTTTCAGCATTTTGGACGATCAGGTTAGGGGTTGCGGTCATTTTATCTTCAAACTGAAAAAACGACTCCGCGCCTAAATCCATGTCAAAGACGACCCAACGGGTGTTATACGGGTCGTTAGGTTGGATATAGGCGTATTTGAGGGCAGTTTTAGCGGGGCGGATGTTTAACCGCCTTAAATCGTCACTACAGTACGGTTTCGACGGTAAATTCGCCGAAAAATGCAGTAATGACGATGAATTTGCAAGATTTTGAGCGGTGTTTTGATGAGTTTGTAGGCTCATAGCTAAAATTCCTGTTAGCTATTGAGTGGATTTTTGGTAAAATCATCCTACCTCTTTAGCCAATCTAGTGCATTGGTTAAGGAAGCCTGTTAGTGGTGTCAGAAACCACTAACAGGCAAAACTATAAAATCAGGGCTTGAGTTTAACTCAAGCCCTTTTTTTTTGTCAGAATTATTTGTATTAGTTTCGGACAGGATAGGCTGAGGTAAAAAGCCCCTCAATCAATCCTGTCGCCTTTCATTTGTTCTTGTGATGTGTGGTTATGTAGGTTAAATTGCGGCTCTTTCGTAACCCAACGAATATCAGAAAATGTTGGGTTGCCAAAACCAACCTACGCGACTACGCGACTGTTAAATGAGGATAAAAACTATGGATAACGCATATATACGAGATGGAGCGACCCATACCTATATTTGGAATACACCTGTTACTTTTCAGCGTTTGCCTTGTGTAAATGAATTTATATGGTTTAACAATCAGGGTTATTTGGTTCTGGCAGTAATTCATACATGGGATGACAGTAGTCAGCCTATGGCTGTTCTTGATATTGCTCTATCTACCTTGCAACAAAGTTCTCCGCTGTAACTCGTAAGATGGGTAGAGGCGATAGCGAAACCCATTACATCTACACATTCTTTATGTTGGGTTTCGGCTATCGCCTCTACCCACCCTTGTATGATTAAAACTACTCAAAATCAATCGAATAAGTCGAAAGAATAACGAGTAAGCTGTAAGCGTTCATTGGGAGGTCGCCCCACCCTGAGGATTGATTAAAAGTCAGAGCCTGTCAGGTAGATTGACCCCCGCCCTATTCACCCATACCGAGGAGTATCTGAGGCTTAGAGCCTGTATTCACAAGGACGGCAGGTGCATAGTCAGGGTCGGGAATCAGTGAATAGTGTACGTTCTTTAATCCAGTCAGACAAACCTAAATAGTATGAACATTCCACCGAAAGAAACAGCCAGCAACACCAAACCACCCCTCTTTGCAGGGATTGATGTGGGTGCCGAAGAACTGGTGTTGGTGATTCGTAAGAATAATAAATCACTGAACCCACAAAAGTTCACTAACACGCCCAGTGATCGCACTCGCTTAGTCAGCAAGTTGGCTAAACTGTCAGGCATTATCGTTTGTCTGGAAGCCACAGGTGTGTATCACTTTGATTTAAGTATCGGGCTGCATGATGCAGGTATATCGCTGATGGTGTTGAATCCAAAAGCGTCACATAACTTTGCCAAGGTGTTAATGAAAAACAGTAAAACCGATGCCGTTGATGCAAATACGCTGGCTGAATACGCTGAACGTATGGCGTTTGTTGCCTGGACACGTCCCAGCACTGAGAAGATTGCCCTGCGGAGCTTGGCTCGGCGCATTCATTCATTGAGCAAACAAAAAGCCGCCGCCAAGAACCATCTGCACGCGCTGACCGCCACCACTGAAACCCCCAAAGCCGTGCTAAAAGATGCCAATCTAGCCATCAGTCAGTTAGAAAAACGCATCGACAACCTAACAACGGCGGCGTTGCTCTTGATAGCCAAACACCCTGAACTAGCCCGTATCCTGCACTTATTAATTAGCATCAAAGGCATTGCCGAAACCAGTGCCATCGCACTGATGGGCGAACTGTTATTATTGCCGCCCGACTTATCGCATCGACAATGGGTTAAGTTTGCAGGGCTTGATCCGCAAGCCTTCGAGTCGGGCAAAAGCGTCCACAAAAAAACCCGAATTGCCAAATCGGGCAACGCACATATCCGCGCCGCTCTTTATATGCCCGCGCTCAGTGCCAAAGAACATGACCCGCACGTCAAAGCGTATTTCCAGCATCTTGTCGATAACGGCAAGTTGCCCTTACAGGCAGTCTGTGCTGTCATGCGCAAACTGCTACACGCTATCCACGGTATGTTAAAACACAACCAACCTTTCGATAATTCCCGTTTTTATGCCATCCCTATTTTGGAGAATTCATGATTATCGTTATCGAAAAAGGCTTGATTTTGAACAGAGTATCTACGGGCTACGGGCTAACGCAAAGCTAAGCGGGCTGCGCGCTTTTTGCGCAGCTCCGCTTGAGCGTTGAGTTAGGCAATTTGTAATTTAAATCAATTGGTTTTCCTCAATTAGCACCCATGCCAATCGCTGTTTGCTTCTTGATTCATGCTAAGAGAAACGTGCAATTCGTTTGCTCTTCCTTCTAACTTGTTTGCAATACATGGACTAAAAATAGCTAAGAACGTTGGTAAGGCTGATGCTGGGGTAGCCACTAAAGCGGCAATACCAGCACCTACGCCTGCTCCAATAGCACAGCTGACAATATCATTCCACGCACTGTCCAATAGGTCATTGGGAGCGCAGAACTCCGCGTAAACAACCAATGAAGATGTCCTACAATGTGTCGTAGGAACAATTCCATTCCATGTAACTTTTATTTCTGGTATTGAGCCGTGTCGTCCAAGCTCTACTTTTCTACATGAATCAGTCATTTTGTCTTCTCCATCAAATGTGATGCGGAAATTAAAGGCATTTCCGCTTTGCCTAACGCTAATTAGACATCCTAATTAACGCAAAACATTACGTCTTTTAGCATTCTAACCACGATTAATATAAAAAAATGATTTTAAAATCATTTCGTTGGTTGGTTTTATCACGTCCTAAAATTAACACATCACACGTCATATAATTCATGCGTTCAATTGTTTGGTGACTCAATAAAAACCGACTTGAGCGTACCATATAATTATAAAGGTTGCCAAATACCGCTTACCCTACCTGACTAACCGACTTGATGATGCCGCTCGCAAGTGTACACAATAAAGCCGTCTTTTTTATGCTCACGAACCGCTTTTTTAGGGCATTGCTCAGCTTTTTCTGTCAGGCATTGACATCTATAGCTTTTAGCATTGCTTAATGTTGCCCGCAACGTTTTATTTTCAGCTTTTAATGCTTGAAAGCGCGTTAGCTCGGCTTTTAGTTCTATTATCTCCTGACGCAAGCGTTCGATTTCGGCTTGATTTTCAATGGTTGTCATTTTTCACCTTGTTTATTTATGTTTGCCCAGCCTACGAAACTGTCTGACTCATAACGCGACCAAATAAGGTTTAAGCTCATCACGGGTGAAAACACCAAACCCTTTTAAACTAACCCAGCCTTGCAATGCCAGTTTTTCTAAAATAGACGTTTGGTTGCGTTGTACGATGTCCCTTATTTTAGCCGCCCTATCGATTTTCTTCTGTTCCTCACTCACCACCGTTGCGGGTATGTCTAACGTGCCATTAAGCGCACGTTCCACTAAACGGATTAAATAACCTACTTTGCTGGTTCTGATGATGTTATCGGTCAATGCTTTGGTGTAAATGCTTAGAATCGCTACCTGTAGGGCGTAATCGCTGATTTTAGAGAGTGCCTTGAGTGCGGATTGCTTTTCGCTGTCGTTTAGTTGCGCGGGTAATGGCAGGCTGGTTTTTACAGGTTCTGGCGTTGGAATCGGCGTTTTTTCTTTTACAGGCTCTGGAAAAACCACCACAGCTTTTTTTTGTGGTTTGATTTTTTCAACGGCGGGCGTGTTTGTTGTGTTTTTATTACTTGTTAAAACATCTTTTGTTATTAATGCGGATTGCGCCTCTGGAGGTGGTGCTTGCATTGCTGGTGTGTCTAATTGTGGCGATTTTACTAGGGTTGCGAGTATGTTTTCAGGTAATTTTATAACCCAATCGGTATAGCCCTTAGCCGTGCGGGTATAGGTTGCTATGCCTAAATCCTGTAAAACCTTAAAGGCTTGATTAACGGCATAGACGCTAATATGTAGTGCGTTGGCGATAGCCTTGCGTCTTATAGTCCAGTTGGCTGGGCGTGAGAATAGATAAGCAATGATAGACGAAGCATTAGGGGTCATAGTAGGAAACAACGCCCCCCCGTCAAAAAGAACGCGGGGCAAGATTACAAAATTAGCTTCATAAGTAGGCTGGACAGTGTGTAAAGCAGGCATATCAAAGCCCTCCTTCAAAACGACTAAGGTTGATTGTCCATTCTGTGTGTCCAGTGGTTGCTCGCTTATAAGAAATGAATCCATTTTTTTGCAGGGCTTGGAATGCTTTATTGACTGTGTAAGCACTCATGCCTACTCCTTCTGCTATCGCTTTTTTATCGACAATAGAGTCGTTAGGGCTAGTAAGTAACCGCAAAAAAACGCATATATCACGCGGTTTAAGCTCTGGATAATGTAAGGCGGGAGATAGTAGTGACGTTGGAATTTGTGAGCTTTTTTCGCCAATTCTTGAATACAGATTTTTTAAAATTACCATGACTAAACGCCCCCGCGTGGGTTGGGTTGCGTGGTATTCTGTAAAGAACACGTCATTATTTGAATTGCGTCATTTATAGACGCGCACGGATATGATAAACTCATAAGTAAGTCCTTAAGTTGGTTGGTTCAATATTTGGACAGGGTAAACATTGATTGGTAGTCTTTGTTTATCCCGCTGCGTAACTTCTTGCTACGCGGTGGCTATTTCTAATTATTCCTAGAAACTGTATTTATTGTAACGTGTACGATAGGTAGAGCGATAGTGAAAACCAATACTTAAGCCGTGAAGTGAACAACTTCACGGTTTTTTTATGTTATTAACATTCTGTAACGCGATAAGGTGCGCTCATCATAGGTGGTTTTGTTTGGCGGTCGCGGCTCACTCAAGCAAATTCTTCAAGTAAAAATTCAGGGTGTTTTGCCGCTATCCGTAACAGTGTTTTTGCCGCGCCTGAAGGTGAACGCCGACCTTGCTCCCATTGTTGTAAGGTACGCACTGATACGCCCATTAAACTCGCAAATTGCACTTGGGAAAGTCCTACCGCATGACGTGCCGCCGCTACGGGTGATGGGGTTGTTTCTGTTATCCGCACGGCTTGCCCTGCTTTCATTTGTTGAACAGATGCGAGTAAGTCGGCTTGAAATTGCACCATTTCTTTATCCATGTTCTACCTCCTGTTTTAGTTTTGCTAGAAATTCAGATTTTAAGCAATCAGCACGGGCAAGTTCGTGGTGGTCGTTGCTTTTGATTTTAAAGCCCCCGTCTCCAGAATACGACATTAAATAAATTTTGTACGGTTATCTCGCCATTCTTTACCATCAATCAAGCCGTCTTCGTAGAGTTTTTTCCAGTCGTAAAAGAATGGGATAAAGCCGCTTTCTTTTTGATCTATCATGCCGATTTTAACGGGTGAATACATTACCCAACCGACACACAGCGCACCGATAATTCCCGCAACAATGTATTCTCCCGCTTCGCCTGTGCGTAATTTGCCACCGAATAAGTGAAAGCGAGAATCACTCCAAGGGCTGAATGGAACGCCTGAGATAGTGAATGAATCGGCTATGGTGTGACTGAATCCACCGACGGCAAAGCCTAATCCTAGATGGTGGTAATCCCACACGAGGATAAAGAATGCGATGCCAATAATCCAGTACAGGACAACGTGGGTTACGGTTCGATGTCGTACTTGTATGCCGCAGAATTTAAGGATGTATTCAAGCCAGTCTGGCGCAGTTGCACCCAGTATTGCCGATGGAATAATAAGTGGGTTGATGACTGCACCGAATGCAGTGCCGATGATAACGTGGTTGTGCCATTTCATGGGTAATTCTCCAGTCAGTCGTTAGTAAAACAGACACCGTTTGCTTTTGCTTTTTTAATCAAGCGGGAACAGGGCTAGTGAGGGCTTTAGCCCGAACGGGTATAACGCCACGTTTGAGATAAACAGCTCCCGCATGACTAACTGGCTTTTAATCGTTAATTTCACTGAGAATGTAATTGTTTACTGCGTCCAACACTTCAGGGCGGCATTGCCCAATAAGTGCAAGGCGTGAACTTTCTATTTCTGCCTCGGCAACGTCTAATTCACCTTGGGTACTGGCGACTTTTTCGAGAAAGCCTATTTGTTCATCCACGCTGGCGATACCCGCCTCTATTCGCGCTTGTGCGCGTTTTTCGAGTGAGGCGTATAAGCCCATCATGCGCTCACTTCTGCGCTTAGCCGCTACTGCACTGAGTAAGGTTTTGATGGTGTCGGTGGTCTGCATTCTGCGTTGATATTCAACTTTTCTGTCCTTGTCGATTTCAATGTCAGAGTACAAGGGCATATTGGCTACAATGCCAGCGTAGTAGCTCTGTGAGTCGTAAGTTTGTACCGTGGTAGAGCCACTGCTAGGGGCGGGTTTGTAGTTGACACCCCCTCTCAGGTTTACTTCTAAGCCAAAGCCAGATTTAAGCGGGTAACATCGGTTGATGATCTGAAAAATAGCATCACCATTGATTTTCTTTTGCGGATTAATCGCAGGTTTGGTTTTGCGCCAATCGACAGCTTCACCAGTGAATGTGGGGATTATGTAGGGTTCTATGGTGGGCGGTAACTGCTTAGAATCCACATCACGGGAATTTTTTACCCGTGTAGTGCTGGGATTTTGGGTGAGGTCTTGAGTATCAGCCAATGCTGGTAGTGTTATCGATAGCAGTATAAAACAGTACAACATTGATTTCATTGCTTGATACCTTCTTGACGGTCGCTTTTTTTCGGGCGAATTTTTTCTCAGGCGAATTTTTGCTAATCGATGGATTAATCTTGTTTGGATGCGCGTCTGCCACCTTTCATGGTCTCAAAAAATCCTAGAATTGCTGCCATTTCTGTCATGCCTGCCATCATCAAAATGAACACAAACATCCAGACAACAAGGTGAGTTGCATCATAAGCAACCTCTGAATTTAGCCGCACAATTTGGGGCTTGGTTTCAAGGAAACCACGCCTAATACTGGGGCTTAGTCTGTTCTCGTCCGTAGCAGTCACCACAGCACGAAAAGCACTATCCATACATTGCTTGGCGATCTGTAATTTTCTGCCTGTGAGCTTATGCGCATCATCGACAAATAACACCGCACGGGTTTCCTTCAGGTACAAAGGCAATAAATCGGCTTTCTTCCAAGCGGGTAGTTTTTTATAGGGATTGTCTGGATTATTAGCGTCCCACCATGCCAATAATCCATCGTTATCTGTCCACTTACTGAGCGGGTCAATACTGCACAAAAAAATAGGCTCAGGGAATACCCAGCTACTGCCATCATCCCCCCTTTGTAACATTGGCTTACCTTTGAGTGAGGCATCACGAGACCATTGATAAGGCTTTATTTGCGAACGCCAGACATTTTCCGCATTATCATATAACTTATGCAGGTATCGAGTTTTACCTGAATTATGTGCGCCAGTGATAAGAATATTACACTTCTTCGATAGATTTTCATTCGCCGTGACAGACCCCATAAAATGGTTTTTAGTCCTGATTTTAGGCTGATGATTATTGTATGCGTCGAACCATAAGAATTTCATTACTTGATCCTCTTGGTAATCACTGGCTGGGTGAATTTTCGCCATTCTGCCCCTAATTTCGGCGATAGGCAACCATTCAAATTTTATATAGCTATATAATTATATAGATAGATAACTATATAGATATATTGATAACTATCTATTAAAAAATACTCGTAAAGCTTGCTCCACTAATTCCGTTTCTGTGACACGAGTACCTGTTTTCACAGACTGCTCATAGGCTTCTCGTTTAAGTTCATTAATCAAATCCACAGGCAGTCTAAAAATCTTTTGCTCACGATGCACCTTTGCCGATGGCGGCGTAACGTTAGATTCACTCAAGGCTTGCTTTGATTTTTTAGGCTTATTTCCCAAATCAGAAGCCCCGCCCTCAAGGAAAGCATCGGGGTCTTTAAACTGCTCAATATTCGGTTTAGCCTTCATGCGTGTATCTCCCTAAAGAAAGCCTCGATTTCTGCGATAGCGGCTGCATCACGTCCTAATTCCTGCACAATCGCCCCCTCACCAATCGCACGACGAAAAGCAACCCGTTCACAAACATGAGTCGGTAATACCACCAAATTTTGTTCGGCTAAAAAGCTCATCATATCGGCGGCATCTTTAGTACGGGGATCAACTCGCGTTAGCAATACGCGCACATCCAATTCAGCATTATAATCACGGGCCAACTCAACGACCGTCATTAAATCAGTCAAAGCGGCGGCATCCAAATTACTTGCCCCAATCGGAATAATCGCTTTTTGAGCCAACAACAAAGCAGAACGCAAACCGATAGAATCACGCCCCCCTGCATCAATCACCACATTCTCAAACCCTGCTGCAAGTTGCTTACCTTCAGTAAGAATAGCTTTACCCGCAAGACAAGTCGTGGTCGGACTTGGATCATAACCTACATTATCCCGCCGCCACGCCGCCCAACTCGCCGCACTCGCCTGTGGGTCACCATCAATCAACAAGGTTTTACCTAATCGGGTGAGCATCGTTGCAAGATGTACAGCGGTAGTAGTTTTGCCCACCCCGCCCTTAGTGTTTACAACTGCATAAATCATGAGTTTTCCTGTATTGATATATAACTATCATTATAACATTATATTAATATAACTAGCTATCATATCAGGGAAGCACAAATGTTCATGTCACTCTTGATACTCAATCAAAATCAGTGTTAATTTTTATGGCGTTATTTTCTGAATTGCGTTAGCAAGGGCTTCACGAACCTTCGGTGAATCTTCATGCTTTTGGGGATCTCGAAAATTCGCTAATGTTTTTTCTCTGTTTCCAGAAAAACGGTAAGTATTCATATAACCTGCTGTTGCCAAGTCTACATGATCTTGTAATGCCAGAACATCCGCGAGATTTGCCCATGCCGAAGCTCTATCTGGTTTCATTGTCAGTGTCTTAGTTAAAACTAACAAAGCTCTGTCTAAGTCTCTTGATTTCATTAGTACGAAACCGTAATTGTTTAAAATTTCTACATCAGAGGGGTCTATTTGGGTGGCTTTTGCAAACAGTGGTAATGCTTGGTCATATTGTTGAGTTGAGATGAATTCTAGGGCTTCTGCATTGATTTTACGCGCTGCTTTCTTATTACCCTTTGCTGGTTTTGGTTGGTTTTCTAGGTATTGCTTACTAGCCTGAATACTGATTTCATCATTATTTATTGCGCCCTGCAACATTTTTTGAACGTGTTGTCCTGTACTTGCTGGAGCTACTTCTGTTTGAGTTTGAGTTTGAGTTTGGCTATCTAATCTTTGCAGGCTTGCTATTTGTTGCTTTAATACTTCAGTTCTTTCATCTGTCATAGCCGCCATGCAACTCAATTTGATAGATTCCTGTAAAACACCATTATTGGGTTCTTCGGATAAGGCTTTAAGTCCGCAATCGTTTTCACGTTTCTTTAGCCATTCTTTTTGTGCAGGCAAAATAGCTTCTCTAATCTTTTTTGTGGTTGCATTCCAAACAATGTTTATTTGTTTGTTTGCTTCATCAAGTGCATTTTTAGCTTTGTATTTTGCAAGCTCTTCAGCTTCTGTAGCTGTAGCTTTTTTTTCATCTTCAGCTTTTTTTTCATCTTCAGCTTTTTTCAGAGCTTCTTGTAAAGCTTTTTTTTCATCCTCAGATTTTTTTAGAGCATCTTGTATAGCTTTTTTTTCATCCTCAGATTCTTTTAGAGCATCTTGTGTGGTGGCAATTGAATACTCACTCGGTGGATTGTTTTTTACAGTTGCTGGTGTGGATTCTTTTTCTACTTGTGCTGGAATTTTCTGCTCATGGGGATAGAAAAAAAATGCAATTGAGAAAACCACTATCGGCAATACCACTGCAACGGGTTTCCAAGAAAAAGATAAACGTTCAATCTTGGATGTGGATTCGGTAGGTTCAAGTACAGAGCCGCATAGCGAGCAACTTTTGTTTTCTGTCGGGTTGTTAAGTCCACATACATTACATTTCATAACTACCCTTTGAATTTATAGTTTTTCAGCCAGCTCAGAATGGTTTTTTTCAAGTAAAAGTTTGATACTCTGTGCGCCAATTGGATCGTTCTTTTTCTTTAAAATTAGCGCATGAACATAAAGAGCCATGTCGTCATTGTTGCTAAGATACAAGGCTTCTTTAATGGCTTTTTCGGCATTATCCAAATTATCTATCAATAATAAAGATTGGGAATATCTTAACCATGCTTGCCATGATTTTGGCTGATTTTCAATGCCTTTTTTTGCCAATTCCATTAACTTTCCATAATCCTGTGCTTGATAAGCAGCGAACCAAGCAGCATCACCATTTTCATTTTGTACGGTAGCTTGTGGTTCTGGAACAGCTTCACTATTAGCCACTCCCATAACGGCTGCTTTTGCTCGCGGGGGAAAAACACTTATAGACCATGCAAAATTTGTATTTTGTGTTATGCCCCCCTCACTGTCTTTAGCCATAAACGACGAGAGTCCTATAAGTTGCCCTTCATTATCATATACACCGCCTCCACTACTACCATTCCCTATAGGAGCGG
>Ga0194053_10001325_pt1 | contig 15997 bp, 15 predicted proteins | sample SepL228m_MetaG_FD_161684 | JGI IMG/M metagenome (GOLD analysis project Ga0194053, IMG submission 161684) | Anoxic zone freshwater microbial communities from boreal shield lake in IISD Experimental Lakes Area, Ontario, Canada - Sep2016-L227-8m | ecosystem: Environmental > Aquatic > Freshwater >... | reverse complement strand
TTTGAGCGTTCATCCGTTTGAAAAGACACCTCTCCATCAACTACTTACAGATCCAGACTTCAGAGATTTGGATCCCTTATCTTCTAACCAGTTGATGTTGTGGTAGTTAAAACCGGACACTTGTGATCCTGACTATGTTGAGCTGGTTTATCATTTTAACACCACTGATAGGAAAGTGAACGTTTTTACACATGTATTTCCAACATCAAGGTTACATTTTCTGCGTTGGGTCGACAAAAAGCAATAAACTATGATGCCAAACTGGGAATACAAAACAATCCATACCCCATTTACAACTGGGTGGAGTAAACCAAGCCTTGATTCGACCGCATTTGATGACTTTCTGAATCGCCTTGGAAGTGAGGGCTGGGAGTTGGTCTCAATTTTCACAACGAACCTTGAAAACGGCAGATCGGGTGAGGTGATTGCAGCTTTCAAGCGCGTCCGCAAAGAGTAGAGCAGCTTGAATATGAACGACTCTGGCATCACTCTCTTTTACACAGTAGGCGCTCTTGGATTCATCATTTGGATCCCCGCGCTTGTTTCTCACCTTCGAAGAACTGATTACTCCGACACAGACAAGATCATCTGGACCATTGTGCTCTGCACGCTGAATATCCTTGGGGTTATCCTCTACTGGTTTTTTGCTCCCCGTGGTGATGATGGGGTTTTGAGCGAACAGGAATTGAAGGACAAGTTCAACAGACAATAAAAATATGAAAACAGTACGTGAATTCTCAAATCAAATTGAAGCTGGACTTGTTCAATCGTTTCTCAGCGACAACGAGATTGATTCGATATTGGCAGATGAGAATGCCCGAGCATGGGTTGGAGCACCCAACCTTGTCCCGATAAGATTGCAGGTTCCAGAAGCGCAGGCAGCACAAGCGAAGGCATTATTGGCACAGTTCGACAATGCACCTTTAGTATCAGAAAACTGGCTAGGGTTAAACGACGAACCAAAAAACGAGTAATACCGGCATGGACTTTCTTTCGACATTTGGCGTTGACCTGCATAAGTTCGCTTTTCAAGCGATCATATTTCTGGTGCCAGCAATATGGGCTACAATTCGAGTCACACGAAATCGAACGGGGGCGGCGGTCCCCTTGTGGCTGCTGTTGATTTGGTTTCTGCCAGTGCTCGGGGCAGTCTTGGCCTTGATAATTGTTCGGAAACCAGAAAGGCAGAATGTGTGACGAGCCGGGTCCAAATACAAAGTATGAGTTCGCTGACTCCCCATCAGTCTGAGAAAAATAAGTCGCTTTTCATTCTCGTCATACTGGCTTTCCTCATTGCCGTTTCTGCTTTCTTTGGAGTCCCATTCATCTGCCGGCCGCAATTGCATGAAATGCTCTCAAACCCGATAATGCAGGCGGCAATCATTGATGCGGCAAGAAACTCTTCTTCCGCAGTTGAGCACAATACTACTGAGCCAGTTGTCCTCAAAGAGATCCCGGCCAATCTCGCCACACTCAAAGCCAAACAGATATTGGTGAAGCCCTGGGCAATCTGCATCAAGCCGACTTACGGCGAGGATATTCTCTGCGAGAACCGCGCCTATCCCAAAGGCGACAACTGGATCATTTACCAACCTTTGGCTGATGGAAGGAATCTTTTCTACAATGAGCAGTAAATACCGAACACGACGCCCTCAGATGCACCACTTGCGTTATCAGGCCTGCAGTTGCCCATTCACGGTGGTGTGACACCCATACCATGAGAGCATTCACTTTACTCGTTCTGGTTTTCGCCTCCACCTGCTGGGCCGCAGACGATACAAAGAGCTGGCAGCATCCTGAGCAGATCACTTATGAAACTCTGAAGGCGTGGCATAAAGCAGGAGGTTTGCAAGGCTACTTTTGGCCCAAGGAGCACGTCGCTGACTTAAACGACGACCATATCAATGAAGTCTTTCTTGGTGTCAGCGGCTATGGCAGAGGAATGACGTATGCCTTGTTCACGAAGACTCAGAAAGGCTGGATTTTGCTTTGCGACGAGGTTGAAGGCAGCCATCACGACTTTGAAGTTTTGCCCAAAAAGCACGGACAATGGCACGACTTCAAGGGTTTGGCGCCGAATGGACGTGGAGGGCTATTCGAGTTTATTTACTCGTGGGACGGCAAGCAATATGTCCAAAAGTCATCAAGAGAAATCACAGAGAAGGAGCTGATCGGTGAGTGAAAAGCCCACCAAGGCATGAACTCTCCCGCAACTCAGGAATGAAAACGCTCCTCCTCTTTTTTGTCGTTGTTGCCTTTGGCCCGTCAATACCTGTCAGGGCGTTCGATTCTCCAACCCTTGCTGACACGCCCAAGGGAATATACCAACGCTTTTCCAAAGATACAATCACGGCGCTCAAAGACGCGAAGGATTGCATCCTCATTCCATTGAAGGGACGACCGCCGCAGGCAAAATATGACAAGGCAACAAAGAAGGAGTTTATTACGCCTGTCCTGCGGTGGTTTGATGCTCGCGCACGAGGGGGCAAGCCATTATCAGAGGCTGAATACCAAGCATTGGCTGAGTTGCTCCTGAATCCGGCGAATCACTACGGCGGGCTCTACTGTGTTGAGGACGACGATCCAGTTGCGGCGATACAAATCAAAGTGAATGATCAGGTCGGCTACGTCATTTTGCATATGGGAGGATTGATCAAAGTGTTCTGGGGCAATGGAAGCCAATCTGCATTACTCAATAATACCGGGAAAATTGTTTTGCAACAATGGGTGTCCGATCACATTGACGAAGAGCCTCCTTCTTCAGTGGTCAACGGGAAAAGATTTCCACCAGGCACAGAAATCAGGAATCCATACACAAAGCACGTTTGGATTGTTCAGCCGGATGGAACGGTCAAGAAATGGCTCAGCGAACCATATCCCCCCGAATCTTCAACGAAAGAGCCGGTCGTTCATGCTATCCCGTTGCTGGTCGAAGTTCTTTCTAAGAATCCATTCTGGCAAAATGGATTCGGTTCTTCCTTACAACTTCCGGCAGGCACATCAGTTTCACAATTAGTCGCATCCTACTTGAAAAATGCGCAATTCAAGTTCGGTCGGATCAAGGATTACGATATAGAGGAGGTTGTTACCATGCCGATTCCAAACGGCTCCAGCAGTTCACCACCCTTCACTATTGTTCGTATATCCTCTGACCAGGGCGGTAAATTCCTGATCTTTCAATTCATAAAGGACGACTGGTGGACGAAGAGTTTCGATGTCAGAGATGAATATTCCAGAGCAGAAGCCCAGCAATCTGCCAAAGCAATCTCTCTGACGCTTGTGGGGCCACAGACCATGACTTTTCTGCCGCGAGGAGACTATCTGAAACCAAGTGATATCGAAACAAAGCGGGATGGACTTCAACCATTACTGCCCTTCGTTCATAGGGACATCATTATCAAAAAAGAGAATTTTGCGCCAGCCGATGTTTCCAGACCAGATCCACTGGAGCTTTCCCCTTCGAGTCATGGCCTGCGAATGATCGACTTCATCTTATACACCCCACCTGAGAGAACAACTATCTTTCAAAGCCATCCGGATACCCAATAGCCGCTCATGGCCCCGACCCATTCTACAGATATCCAAGACAATGGCCGGAGCGCGATGTTTACCCCGAAACATCCGCTGGCTTGGTTTGTCCTCACCGAGATTGTCTATATTTCTTCGGTTCGGCTCCTCGTTTTCAATTTCAAGGGTAGTTCAATATCCATGGAGCTTTATTGGACAGCTCTCCGGGTAGTGTCGATCATCGCCCTTGTCCTGCTCTTCAAACCCCTTATATGGAGAAAATCGGATTCTGCCAGGTTTCCAGTGATCGTGTTTCTGGCTGTGCTCGCGTTGCTCCTGACATCATTTCTTGAACCGCATCCAATTCTTCCACCGATGTTCAAGTATCTGCTGGCCGCCACCAGTGTTTTTGTCGGTTTTCGGGAGGAGATTGCCTATCGTGGCGTTTTACAGCGACTGTTGACCGACAAGTTCGGTTTTCTGATCGCCCTGCTCGTTTCCAATGTTGGTTTTCTTTTCTACCATCTCGGGGTTCAGCCGTTCAATCCTTGGAACATACTGCTGATATTTGGGTATGGGGTTTCACTTGGATTGATCTATCGAATCACCGGAAGTATTGTCCTGGTTGCACTCGTCCACACTGCCTGGGATGCGGTGAATGCCATCAATCCATTTGCTGTGACTCCTGCTACTGCCTGGATTGGAATGATTCTTCTGGCTGGGAGCATCACATTGCTGGCAACAAAATGTTCGAAGGGAATGGAGGATAAGTGAGACGATCTCACGTGAATTTCAAAGGGTTGCTTCAAGTTTTCTTGCTGGTCGCAGGTATTGCAGGTGCCCAGGCTGCGGAAATACGGGCCGAAAAGATTGGCGTATGTCTCTTGGCACCCCCTCCCTGGCAGGAGAAATCCGTTGAGAAAGAAGTGTCCCTGATCCCGCCTGATGACCGGCAGAACGCACAAAAACGCAGGCGTCTTCATCTTGCGATACCGACCAGTCCCGCCAACTCGCTCGAAGAGGAGATGTATGGGGAGATGGATCGGCTCGATGCGCGGTTGGGGCCGGGCACAAGTAACACCCGGAAGGATTTTCTTGGCGCGGTCGCGGTCAAAACCAAAAGCGGGATCGAGGGGATTCGCGCATCTTTCGGCGACATCACGACATCAAAGGCATATTTCGGAATCAACAAATACTACTTCCGGCACCGCGATGGCTCGATATTCAAGGTTTGCGCGCATGTTTATGGGAGCAAATCCCTCGCGGACGAATATGATGCGATCATCATGAATGGGCTCAGGTATGAGAATCCCAAGTAAACGCGCTTTCAGATTTGAAATGGCAGCCATGACACGCCCTCGTTTTTCGGGCTGGGTTTGGAAAGTCTGCTATTTCGCCATTTTCGCGACTGCTGCCATGTCCGCCTCATTTGGGGCGGAGCCCCGCAGCTTGAAGACCATTCACGATATCTTGATAAGCCATCCGAATGACGTGCCGGTGTCCGAGTTGATTGGTGCGCTGAAGGAGGCTGAAAAAGACCTGGGGAGGAAGGAGGCTTATGCCTTTTGGAAGACCTTCGAAATCGCATGTCGCAGGGCTCAACCGGATGAAATGCATGCACTGACGGGCATTTTTGAGGTGTTTCCAGAGGATTCCTATTACAAGACCAAACTTTTTTCAGCCTTGGCGAATGCCTGGTTATCCCGCGAAATACCACCGCAGCTTCCTGCCAGGCCGAAATTTCCCCAGCCGACGGCCTCGATCCCGTCAGCGCCGGCTGGTTACCCGCAGGATTTGCGCGAAGCGGCCGAGCGCTACCTGCAAGTGTCAACGCCGTTTCAATCGCTCACAGAAGAGAGGAAGTCTGACCAAACATCGACCGACTACCAGACTCACAAGCCGGAATACTGGAAACTGGCCTCGCAGTTGCTCGCGAAAAAGGACGGGCCGTTCACGGAGAAGTTCCTCGCTTATCGCTGGGGCGGATGGTGCGGCACTGGGAGCGACCAGTTCCAAGATCCTCAATCCTTTGCTCTCCTCATGGCGTTGGCTGCGGACAAGCGGTGGGCCGAAGCCGCTGGCGCGGCGTTGAACGTGACACCGAGTGGCGAGGTCGGAGGGGCGCTTCGCGTTCTTTCCGCCTGTGTTCCCGATCCAGAAAAGGTCGTGATTGGCGGGCTCGCCGCTATCGACCTTGGCCCGAAAGATTACCGGATCGAGTCGCGACGAGCGACATTGCTGGCCTTGCTTTTATGCCTTCCCGGCGGCGATGCCCGCGTGGAGACCTTGACCAAGCTGGTCGCCCTCGCGCCGCCGGAGGCGCTGCCGATGTATTTTCGCGCACTCGGGAAATTCGTGCACCCTGGTCCCCCGCATCCGGAAGAGGAGAACGGGTTTTTCCAAGTATGGGGAGGAGGAACGAGCGGGGACAATCTCGACGCCATTGTCGTGGAACCGGCGGGAGAAGGCGCACAAAAAGTCGCGCTGGATTTCCTTTGCTCACAGGCATCCCCAAAACTCCCCATCAAAGCCGCCGAAACTCTGGCCACGATTTTCCATGAAAAACGTCGTCTCGAGTCGATTCCGGCGCTGCGCCGCCTCCTGGATCACCCTTCAATGTCGATGGCGAAGATGGCGGCCGAAGCATTGGAATACTTGGGGCAGAAGGTCGAGATCCCGGCGAAACTCGGCCCGGTGCGATATTCAATTCGCGTCAATGGAACCCCCTACGTGAAAAGCAAGGTAAACTGGACGGTGGAGCGCGGCATCACCAGCACTGGTTCGGAAGCGACGACGGATGCCGCAGGTGTCGTCGAGTTACCCCGCGACGATTTTCTGGACCAATCCGGCGACCCAGTCCAATCCGTCGCCCTGCGCACCGTCAGCATGGCAAGTCCCGCAGACCCGTGGTTCGGCGTCCTGCTGCCTGCTCCGCCTGCCTCGGACGACATTATTCCCGTCGAGGTGAAGACCGCATCTCTTCGCGTCGAATTGCCGCTCCCGCGACCGAAGGAAGAACTGAAAACCATGGAGGTCGTCCTCTGGGGGCTGCAAGATGCGGAAATCCAAAAGAGTCCGTTTTGGAGGCCCGCAAAGTTCCAGCTCCCGGTGTCGGAATCGCTGGATTTCAAAATGCTGATGCCGGGCATCTATCGCGCGGACATTCGCATTCCGGGTGCCACGAGTTGGAGCGGAGAACTTCGCGCGGGGGAGGCACCGGCATTCACCGTGCCGCTGAAACGCGCCAGCGATGTGAAATTCACGCTTGTTCCGCCAAAGGGCTGGCATCTCAGCGCGTTCATGCCCGAGTTGTGGATAAACGGCAAGCCGGTCTCGTCCCAGTGGGATTACGAGAATCGGTTTTTTCACGGTGTTCCCGAGGGAAAGTTTGTATTGCATGTCCCTTCCAGCGAAGAGGTCAGAAAGCGCGTGCGCGGACTCCTGCCGGACGGGCCGGAATTTCCGGGCACCGACGTGCCGTTCGAGGTCCGCCCGGATTCGCCCACCGAAATCAACCTCGGGGAGATTCGGGTCAAAACCGCAGACGCTGGCAAACAGTTGCTTCCGGGCGATTACATGACGATCACGTTCAGCAACAAAAACGATCAACTCGATGGATGCTATTCTGTCTCAAGCGACGGGTTTGTGAATATGCCCTTTATTGGCAAGGTCAAAGCCGAAGGATTGTCGGCATCCGACCTGACGGCGACACTGGAACGGGAGTATGACCAGCAGGAAATATACAAAGGATTACGGATAAGGGTCGAGCGAATGGACAAGCCTCCTGATTTGACGCCATACCTTCAAGACTTGGAAAAGTTGAAAGATCCGCGCTATCTGGACAAGCAGAGGGAGCGCATCAAAGAGATAGAAGCGAGTCCGTTCTGGAACAAGAAAGGCGACTTCTTTACTCCCAAAGACCGCAAGCCCTCTCATGTCCTTCCATAGACCGATTTTTGCAGTGTTTTTTCTGGTCGCAGCAGCGCTTTCAGATGTCGGAGCTGCGACGAAGAAGGCAGTCCAAGACCCGGATTGCCAGCACCCGCCGGGAGCGGTCAGCAAGCTGAGAGACAAGTTTGAAGACGCATGCTGTGACAAGAACGAGGAAGCCGCACTCGCCCTGATTTCCAAGGGTCTTCTCATCAACGAAGAGGATGAAAACAAAAACACGCCACTCTCGCTTGCTGTCCGGGCACCGATGCCGAAAGTGGCCGCGCGGTTGATCGAACTGGGTGCCAATGTCAATGCCGAAACGGATTACCGCACGAGCGTTCTCTCCTCCGCTATTGCCGGGGGATGCACGGATATTGTTGCCCTTCTCCTCGCGCATGGCGCGGAAATCAACCACTTGACGAAAAATGGCTACACTCCGTTGATGGAGGCGGCAGGGCGCGGGAATGCCGGGATGGTTCAGTTTCTCATCAAGCACGGCGCGAACCCCACTCAATTATGCGAGGATGGTAAGGATGCCCTCTTTCTTGCCGCTTCAAATGGAAACGGAGAAATGGTTCAATTGTTGGCGAAAGAGGGCTGCAAGGTGGACGGGGTGGATTCCGACGGCAACACCCCGCTTTTGATGGCCTCCATGCGCGGTAGCCTCGCGGCGGTTCAAGCGCTGGTGGAATGCGGGGCCGATCTGAATGCGGCCGGGAAGAACCGCTATGGCATTACGCCTTTGACCACGGCCGCATGGCGCAAACCACACAAACAGGAGGATTATGTCGGGATCATTCGTTATCTCATATCGAGAGGGGCCAAGCTGGATGTTCCGGACGGCTCTGGTAATACCGCAATCATGGCGGCGGCAAAGGCCGGTGCAGCAGAGAATATCCGGGCGTTGGTTGCCGGAGGAGTCGATGTCAAGGCCCCCGGAAAAGATGTCGCGAAAGCGTTCCTGAGTGCAGTCCATGATAGCCGCCACGAGACCGTGGCCGCATTTCTTGAACTCGGACTAAACCCGGACTCCTGCTCGCCGGAATCAAAAGAGGAACTCTCTCCGCTGTTTTATGCGGTGCAGGTTAATCGCGATGAGAAAATGGTAAAACTGCTCTTGGATGCGGGAGCGAATCCGAATGCCACGCGTCGATTCCGGTTCATCTACTCGGGATTCATTGTCGGCACTCCACCCGAGCCGCGCGAGATCGAGCAAAGCATCCTGATCGCGGCCGCGCAGTCGAGCAGCCCGGCGATTGTGAAATTGCTGGTCGCAGCCGGGGCAAACGCCGACTACCGCGACACAGACGGCAAAACTGCACTCGATTGGGCGAAGGAGATGAAACGAAAGCAGATTGTCGAGATACTCAGCACAACGGCAAAATCCTTGGAGAACGACGCTTCTATCAAACGGTTGAAAGCAGCCCGGCAGTTGCCGGTGAAGGATCCCGCTTCCACCCCTTATGACAACGATCCCAAGGCCCGTGAAGTCTATTTGGAGGAATACCGCGCCGGATATCGGAGCATCCTGGCCGCAGTGGATATCGGCTGCCACATGGGGGTAAAGGGGCCGACTTTCGAGGCTTATCAAGTGGGTTGGAGCGACGGGAAGAAGGCTGCCACAAAGGATCATCCCGAGAAAGCGGCCGAGATAATGGGAGTTCCTCTAGAAGATTATCTTCGTGCTTTACGGGAAACTGAAAAATAGCGTCCAAGGATGACAGTGTATCCCCCGATGACAACCGGAACGCGAATCTCACTGCGATGAAAACACCAGCAGCATTGTTCATCCTGGCCGCCACCGTTCAACATGGCTTTGCAGCGGCAGCCTCGCCTTATGAGGACGACCTTATTTACCGGGCCGACGTAATCGCAGTCATTGATGTTCAGGAGGTCGAGTATGTAAACATGAATTGGTTTCAGCAGCGCTTGTGGAATGGCAAGGAGATTGAATCGGAGTTGACCCTCTATCGAGCAACGGTTGTTCAGACTTTGAAAGGTTCGATTCCAACGATGCCGTTCCTTGCTCAATGGCAGGATGACGGCGACCTGAACAACTACCAAAAGGGGAGATACTTGGCCTTCCTCCGCGAATCCAACGGGATGTATTTCCCCATCGTAACCGGTTATGAGATCGAGAAGGAGAGCCTCGATTGGTATGAAAAACCGTTTCGCCATGGCGATTACGGGCCGTATATGGCACGAGAACCGCTCTCAAAAGCCATCTCTGATATTCAGGGGATTCTGAACGAGCGCAAAGAGCAATATTTGCAGGAAGCCTGGTTCCGGTGGAAGCGCCATTTCTTTTCAAGAAATGACGCCTTCGGCCAAATGTTTGAAGAGGTGCCGTATTTCGGGGAGAATCCAATCAAGCCGGTGAGAGTGGATCGCAGGGATTCTTCCGGGACTCTCCTCGAAACAGCAATCTATTTGCCAGATTGTTTGGTCGTGATGAGCCCCTACGGTGACCTTCGGGAGAGAAGGGCCTACGAGAAAAATGACTTCTTTACGGGTTGGGGCTGGGAACATCAGCAAAACCTCGAACACCACGAATTTGCTCGACCGAACAAGGCACCCCGATGAAACCCACGCTCACGAAATGCCAGTTTGTCGCGTTTGGCTCAGGCTTTTTGCTGTGTGGCGTCCTTCTGCTGGTAGCCACGCTTGTTATTCGGCCGCTGAGTGAATGGTTTTATCACTTTGGAGGCCTATCGAGTTTTGCAATTATCCAGATATTGCTCTTCATCCCGCCAGTGGCCTTTGCTTTCGCCGTGGCGAGATATGCCGGACGCCACGACAAGGTGGCATTCATCACCTGTGCCGTTCCTGCACTCGCTTTCTTTCTGATCGGATATCTCCTCGACATCAACACGTATATTGAATCAGCGGCTCGACATGCCATGACGGGCGGATGTCTCGGGTTTGTCCCGCCGTTGGATGTGCCCGGACAACTTTACAAGATGCTCCTTCCCGCGCTTTGGGCAGCATTGGCTAGTGCGATTGGCATCGGCCTGCATCGCCGCACAAGGAAACAGGTTGTGGTGGCCGAAAGCGAGCCGGTGGTCGAAGTCGGCCATGCCTTCCGGTGGTTCGTTCTGGCGCTTGCTGTTGGAGTGGTTGCAAGCCTGATTGGATACGCATGCTATGTTGCTGCTAAAAACACGCCGGAAGCCAGGGTTTCCCATGCTCAAAAGGTCATGACGGATGCAAAATCCTCAATGGAGCAGAAACGGAGAGCGCTTTGGGATATTTCCCGGATTCGAGACGAGGACAGCACGAGATTGCTTCAAATTGCAGTGAAAAATCAGCCGCCCCCTCTTAACGTCTTCGCCGCTGCGGAGCTTGCGAATCGAAATGATTTGACTGGGTTGCCGCTGCTGGAAGTCGAACTTATGAAGTCGTCTGAATGGAAATCAGGCGGTAGCTGGATGAACATGGGAACAATGCTCAGAGGTATCGAGAATCCCGACGCCATCCCTGTCCTTGTCAAACTGATGAAGTCTCCTGACAAAGGCACCCGGAGCGGGGCAGTGCAGGCTCTTCGGAACACGAAAAGCAAGGATGCCATCGAGGCGCTCATCGGCGGGCTCTATGATGAGGAATGGCAGGTGCGCTGGATCAGCACTCTTGGGTTGGCCGAGATTGTCGGGCATGGAAAAGGAGAAAAAAGCTGGGGGCCAGCGCACGACACTTTCAAGAAAGACGAGCAACTCTATCTCGACCATTGGCGGGAGTGGGCAAAGAATCGTCCCTCCCAGTGAGTTCCTGACAATTCATTCAAAATGACATGAAACGCCTCTTTGCACTTCTTACGACCGCACTTTTGCTCGCGCCCCCTCTGCTCTGCATACATGGGGAAGAAACTCCCACCGCCAAGGTTGCCGAGAAGGCAAAATTTGTCATTGGAACTGTCGTCACTCCTGACGGGTCTCCGGTCGAAGGAGCCGAGGTTCGAGATTGTTCGACCTCCGAAGCGGCCTCCACAAATCCAGAGGGGGTCTTTGTTCTTCCCTGGCCGGAGACAAAGAGCGGCTGCCACGGAATGCTGTTTGCGACCAAAGGGAAAAATCAGATCGGCTGGAATCCTGGATTCGGAATAACCCCGGCTGAGAGCAAAGACGCCAAACCGTCGCTCAAAATCGTTTTGGAGAAAATGGAGTCCGTGTGTGGTGGCGACGTGGTCGATGAGAGCAGGAACCCCATTGAGGGGGCGACTGTCCAGGTTGACCGGATTGTCACGGCCTACTCGAAACATATTGCCCAGCCCATCGGCGGGGCAAAGGAAGAGAGCCGGCGTTTGTTCTGGGATCGTTTCACAACAAAAACCGACAAAACCGGACACTTTGAGATGTCTCTGCCACCAGCATCCAAGCCAACGCTGATCATTTCCGCGCCCGGCAAAGCAAGTTTGCGGCATCACGAGGTGAGCCCAGGTGAAAAGAGCCGGGCCCCCCTGGTCATGCCTCCCGGAGGAGAAATCCGGGGCAAGGTCCTGAATAAATCCACCGGCAATCCCCTTCCAAGAAAGGTGGTGCGTGCCAGATGGAAGACCCCCGGTGGGCATGTCTGGGAAAACAATGACGCTTTTCTTGGCCAGGAATTCTTGGCGGTCACTGACGAGGAGGGGAATTTCGATTTTCCCGGACTGCGTCTTGGGGATTTCGAGGTCGGCGTTGATTGCGCGAGTTCAGCGACTCCCTCCGGCGACCTCGTTCCCGATGCTCCCGAGAAAACCGAAGTTTCCTCGGGCAAGGTATCCTCAGTCAATTTGACATTGTCACCGGGCAAGCGCGTGACCGGGAAAGTCCTCGAAGGCGAAACGGAAAATCCTTTTGCCGCACCTATGGCCATTCGGGTCACTCCCGGAATTTCAGGAGGGAACGCATTTTGGACAAAGGAGGATGGCACTTTTGAAACTTACCTGCACCCCGGCCAATACAAGTTCGAATTGGAGGACGGCAGCAAGCAGTTTCCTCCGGTTGCGGTGAATGTGAAAGCCGAGGGGGAGACCCTGCCTGTCACCCTGAGATCAGGCAGCGATGTGGCCAAGATTTCAGTCAAAATTCGGACCAGCGACGGCAAACTCATCAATAACTACGATGCCGTGAGACTTTGGCAGCCGGAAACACGACTTCCCAAGTTTGCGTCATCCATGGGCGAAGAATTTCAGTTTTCGGGGGTTCAGAAGGGACAGCCCCTGAGAGTAATTGTCGATGTTCCGGGCTACGGCCTCTCGATTTCCCAGCCATTCGCTGTGGGGGACAAATCGCCGGAGATAATCCTCACTCCCGTTCGCCAGGTCACTCTGACCGGCACAATCCTTGATGCGGCAACGGGGAAGGCGCTGGAAGGAGCTTGGATTGGGATGAGCAAGTATGCCGACGATGGCATTCGCTGGGAAGTGTATGGTGAATTTGGGAATCGGGTTGAAACAGATAAAGACGGTCGGTTTGCGATGAAGGGTCTACGCAAAGGAGACCGCATAAAGTTCAGAGTTCAACGAAAGAATCCCGGTGGAGCATGGGAATCAGTCAGTTGCGGGAGTGACGCGACGGGGGCCTTTTCCGACCCAAACCGTTCGGAGGGAGCCTACGAGGTTGTTGACTCGACGGAATTGCTTCCCGCGACAGCCGGCGAACTGAAATCTCGACGCCCGCGAATGTCGTTTCCCGAGGTTGAAAAGTTCCCCCCATTGCGCCCCCCATCGGAAGCACCGGTTGTGTTGGATTTTCCCGCTGGCGGTATGAGCGTCATCGTCAATACAGTCGGAGAAGATATCGTCATGACATCCGTCGTTCCAGGAGGCCCCGGTGACAAAGCCGGGCTGCACGCGGGTGACCGTATTCTCGAAGTGGACGGCAAACGTCCGAAGAACCTCATGGAAGCGGTGCAGCTCGTGAGGGGGGATATCGGCACCAAGGTCAAGATTCTCGTGCAGCGCAGGGGGCAGGATAAGCCGCAAACTTTTGTGGTCGAGCGAGCCGCCATCGTGCCCCTATCAAGGCCGGGACCAATTATTCCCGGAGATCCAAGCTCAGAGCATGGCGCAGATCCGAAGGCCTTGGCGAAAATCACGCTTCCCGAGAATGCCACCAAGGAGCAGGTGAAAGCCTACATCGAGGAAATCTGCCTTGCCTCCGGGCAACAGAACATTCTCCGCTCAGACGACCCGCAGATAAGGATGTTGGAGAAGGTCGGGCACGCGAATCTGAATCTTCTCATCGAGAACCTATCCACCTGGCCACCGGCTTCATTTTATGTTCTAGCGGCGATAAAGCGCCTGGCCCAGGACGGTGATCGCGAACTGATTATCGCGAATCTTTCAAAGGCCACAAAGCTCATTGAGATTGTTCAGGAGAAATCGTGGGCCGCTGCTGCGAAGGATGAAATCTGGAAAATAATTCAAAACAAACCGGATTGGATACCGAACGGATTTGTCCTGGCGCTTGCATCGCTGAGCGACCCGGCAACCTACGAGGATCTTTCCCGCGCATTCAGCACCTCCTACGGCAAGTATCACCTTTTCGAAGCGATTCGCACGCTTCCGAACTTTGATTTGAAGAAGGCCGTGGACGCGGCTTGGGAGTATCAGAAGACAGGACGGCGATACGCTCCGGCATCGGGGGACATCGAAGATTACACCACCGCCGTTCTTGCCTCGCGATACGGGCATCGGGACGCGCTCGATTATCTTTTCAAGGTTTTCGAGGCGAAGGTCGAGGTTCCGTCGGGCTTTCCACAGCCCGCCGAGGCGATTCGTTCGGTCTCGGAGATCCCGGCCGGGGAGGATCTCGCCACCTGGTATAAAAGCGCCGGAGACAAAATCCGCTTCGATGCGGGGAAACAGAAGTTTATTGCCGAGTAGTTGCGACTGCATCTTTGAAAACTCCATGAAAGCTTTCATCCTCCTGATGTTCTGCCTGGCAAAGATAGCGCAGGCCAGCGTCTCATCGTGCGCTCAATACACCATTGACTTCTCGATCGAAAAAGTCGCGCTGTTGAAATGCGAATAGTCGGACAAGGCGCGGTTCAAATTGTCGCCATCCGGTCTCGGTTGGGAGGGAGAAAGCAATGCCTTCCGCGATTTCCATTTTATCACAAATTCCATTGCTGTCGGATTGGCATGGAGGCCGACGTGCTCGGTCTCCATCGCGGCCAAGATTGCTCCCGTCCCTCAGTCCTTCAAATTGCCAAATGGAGAAACCGGGGTGCAGATGCCGGGCATGCTTTTTGCCCGGTATAGTCCTGACCAGAAGAATTGGTCCACTTGGCAGGCTGTTCCACTCGACCCCACATTCTTGAAAGAAAAAAAGGAGCTTCTGTTCAGGGTTCAGTTGCTTGTCCCCGATCTGGAACGCTCGGAGTATGGAAAACTCCTCGAACAATATAGCACAATGAATGTCCCCTGGGGCAGTGACGAAAACGCTGCTGTGAAGTGGATTCTGGTGAATGATCCGGACTTCTTCAAACGCCACATTCCGTTCATCGGATACATCCAGTTTCTCTATGAGAATTCATTGTCCGGGACCCAACGGTTGCAAAGTTTCGATGCGATCATCGGTTTTTGTGTCGGGGGCACGTCAATGGCACCAAAAGATGGCAAAACTCGGCAGCCGCTGGACGAACCATGGAACTTCAAAGGCAAATAAAGCAACGTCTCCCGTCACCGCATGCCTGCACGTGGGGCGGATGGATCGCAAAGGCTGGGAGGGAAGGCACTCGGCCTGCTCTTCTGCCAGCAGGCCCCTTTCCCGTTAGGATTCATACATTCCCATTCGTGACCAGTCGAATTCATCATTTACTACATCCAAATCAAATGATTCTTCTTCCAAGGCATCGAGGAGTTGCTCATTGCAGCTACGGATAGGCGGATCTTCATTTCAGCGATTCGAGGCGGAAGGTGCTTGGTCCGACTCCGGTGAACTGCTTGAAGCGGGTGGACAAGTAGCGCTCCGTTTTGAAGCCGGACATTGCGGCGATCTCCTTGATCGGAAGCCTCGAATGGACCAGGAGTTCCTTGACCCGCTCGATCCTTGTCTGGTTCAGCAGTCGGTTGATCCCGGGGCCGCCATGCTCGATAAACAGGTGTCGCAGATAGTCCTCGCTCACGCCGACATGCCTGGCGACTTCCCCCGCGCTGGTGATTCTCGCGTAGTTTTCGCAGATAAACTGCCGGGCGCGGTCCACATGAGTTTCCGGGGTGGCCGGCGGATTTTCATGCGCGGCCAGCGGGCCAAGCTGGAGCAGCCGGGTGAAAAGGGCGGTGATGCGGAGGTCGAGTTCCACCCGGCGGCCCGGATCGGGGCGGACCTGCGCAAGGTGCAAAAACTCGGTTCGCACAAAGCGGTCGGCCCGCTTCGTCCCGGAGCTGTCAGGCGGGATGTAGAGCGCTTCGGGCAACCAGTCCTTGGGGGCTCCGACGTGGAGGCAGATCTCGCCGGTCACTTCAAAGTGCACCACCATCGGGTCACCTATTTAAAGTTCAAAGTGCACCACTTCGGACGCGGTTTTTTTAGTTCATTTTCTGGCTGGTGGCAAGCGGTTGATTGGTGGTGGC
>Ga0194053_10001321_pt1 | contig 16050 bp, 13 predicted proteins | sample SepL228m_MetaG_FD_161684 | JGI IMG/M metagenome (GOLD analysis project Ga0194053, IMG submission 161684) | Anoxic zone freshwater microbial communities from boreal shield lake in IISD Experimental Lakes Area, Ontario, Canada - Sep2016-L227-8m | ecosystem: Environmental > Aquatic > Freshwater >... | reverse complement strand
GTGTTAATACAGAGAAGTATAAAAATATTTCAGGACAGTATGATTTTACTGTTAAAAACGAAGACTTCAAATTCCTATATGTGGGCCGATTGATAAAACAGAAAGGTGTAGATATACTAATTTCAGCTCTAGCCAAAACTAGTGGAGCGTATTTGTATATTGCCGGCCAAGGACCAGAGAGTGACTATTTACATGGGAAAGTAAAAGAATTTAATTTGGAAAATCGAGTAGTTTTTTTAGGGGTGGTAAAGGATGTTCCATTACTCATGAAATCATGTGATTGTTTTGTTTACCCATCTCGTCATGATGGTTTCAGTCTCGTTTTGTTAGAGGCCCTAGCTTCCGGTCTACCATCTATAACTTCTGATTTTGAGTCAAACTTGGAATTAGTGGACGATGGCATTAGTGGCTTGATCTTTAAGGTAGATAACATAGATGAATTAGCAGATAAGATGAACATGATAAAAACAGATGTGGACTTAAGGAAAAGACTCCGTCAGAATGCTGTCAGTAGAGCAGGGGACTTCTCAATCCAAAAGCACGTTAGTAGTATTGAGAGGTTGATAATCGAGAGAAAGTAATAATAGTTATGTAGTGGTAAGATTTATCTTAAATACAATGAAAGAATCAACAATACAAAAATATATTGATAAAAACTTTTCGGACTCGGATTCCTATGAGAAGGAACACTTGAGGACAGATTGGCAAAAGAAAGAAAAAGATGCCGTCTCGATCGTTTTAGATTTTGAGAAAAGAGTTGAGCTAGTGAGTAAGAAAAGAATTTTAGATATAGGTTTTGGAAATGGGATAATACTTGGTGCATTTTCTAAAAAAGGAGCTATTATGACGGGGATTGAAGTGGATGAAACACTCCGCACTATTGCTAAAGAATATTTAGATGAAAATAATATCCTCGGAGATTTATATATTCATGACGGATTAATATTACCATTTGAAGACAATTCCTTTGATTATGTATTCAGTACAAGTGTTTTGGAGCATGTTGATAATCCAGATATTTTTTTGAAGGAAGCCAATCGAGTCCTAAAAAGTGGAGGTAAGATGTATCTAGCTTTTCCTAATAGATTTGCGTTTCGAGATAGTCATAGTGGAGTATATTTTTTAGGTTACCTTCCACATTTTTTTGCAGATAAATTATTGTCTTTTCTGGGTAAAGGATCACTGAAAAACTGGAATCTCCATTTTTTAAGCTACTTTACATTATTAAGAATAATCAAAAGGAACAAAATTAATTTTAGAGTGGTGATGGAAACAGAGGCTAAAACACCTTTTCGTAAAATAATCAAAAAAACCTTGGCTTTTTTTGGCATCCATTTTGGAGCAATATTATCACACATTATTATAATCCTAGAAAAAAAGTAATATGAAAAATGATTGGAAAACATATCTTCATACTATTAGAGAAAAGGAAATTAAATTAACTTTTAATTATCTTGGTAATAGAAACTTTTCTACAGGTTTAGAAATTGGGGCCGGGGATGGTTTCCAGACAACACTACTAGCGCCATACTTTAAGAATTTTATTTCATCAGACCTGAATTTTGAAAGAATTGGAGATGAAAATAAATTGTCTTCAGTTCGGTATCTAAAGTGCGACGCTGACAATGATATGTCAAAGACCTTTCATAATGAGGAATTGGATTTTGTCTTTTCCTCAAATGTCTTAGAACATTTAGCCGATCCGGATAAATTTTTATCAGAGAATTTTCGCGTTTTAAAAGGGGGTGGCTATGCAGTTCATGTTGTGCCAAATCGCTGGATAAAAGCAACGTATCTATTGGGTTTTTATCCTAACGTTCTAAAAATGATGGGTAATAGACTGGTCGGTCTATTTGCAGGAAAGCCAGTTTTTAGAGGTAAGGATATTATGTGTGAAAATAATATTAATAAAAAAACTCCAGGTACGATTTCAAGATTTAAAAAAATATTTTTACCACAAATGCATGGCAATTATTCCTCGCACTTTGAAGAGTGGAAATCTTGGGGTAAAAAAGACTGGGAGGATAAATTTTCCAAGGCCGGTTTTGTTATAGAAAAAGTGATCAAGGGTCCAGCTTTTTCTGGTTATGGTTTTGATATTAAATTTGCTAGAAAAATCTTTGAAAGATTTGGTGTCTCGTCAGAATATATTTATATCATGAGCAAGCCTGTAGATATAAAAGAAATTTTGGCAAACAAAAAAACATTTAAGGTGGCTTATATAACAGCTGTTAGTGGTAGTGGTTATTTGGCGAATACTGTTTTGGATGGACTTCAGGTTCTCAAGAATAAGGGGTTTGATGTGATAATTGCATTACCAAACTATTACCCAGTACCTTTTGTCGGAGACTTTTTAAGATTAGATAACGAAACTTTAATTGATTTTGCTAAGGAGGCTGACATAATTTTTTCCGCTCACGTGGATGGGGGAGAAACCAATGTTGATTTAATTAAAAAAATCGATAGTTATGAAAAAATGATTGTTGTTGATGGCTCTGAACCCAAGGGTAATAATCGTCTGGATTACAATATTCAACGAGATATATTAAAATTAACCTATACCAAATATGGTTCTATAAACAAAGAATTGTTAGAAAAATGCCCGATCTATTTGAGAAGAGAAAAACCTTACATAAAAGGTATCACTCATTTTCCATATGGCATCGAGACTCGTTATGTTTCATATTCTAAAGACCGCCAGGTAAAAGACATTGATTTCGTTTGTGTGTTTGGTCAAGAAATATCTTCTCCAATGCGAAAACATTGTCGAGAAATGTTAGAAGAGTTCTGTGTGGAGAATAATTTCAAATGTTTTACCAGTAAGACCAAAGATTTTTCTTTTGACGCTAACAAAACCGCTGGTCGTGGAGAATTTTATGAAAAGTTGGCTCGAGCCAAGGTGGGAGTATCAGTAAGCGGCGGTGGTTATGACACAGCCCGATTCTGGGAGACATTGGGTAATAATTGTCTTCTTTTGACAGAAACCATTGATATTGGATATCCTGATGATAAGAAGTTAAAATATGACCATATCTATGAATTTCATGATTTATTCGATTTTAGATATCAATTAGAAAAACTAGGAAATATCCTCAAAAAGGAATATAATGTGGAAAGTCTAAGTTGTGAGTATGACCAAATAATGAAAGAAAATTCGACTCTGTCTAGGGTTCTGGATGTTTTTAAATTGGCACAAGCCAAAGGCTTAATCAATAAAGACTTGTTAGATAAATTATTAACTATAAGCAAATAAAATGTTTTTTAAGGATAAAAAAGTTTTGGTAACTGGCGGAGAAGGATTTGTTGGCTACCACTTGTGCACAGCTCTGAAAAATAATGAAGCCAACGTTACCTGCTTGGATATTAATTTATCAGGACGTACCGACCGGGTGGTGGCTGGAGTTAAATATGTACGGGGGAATACTATGGATATAGAGAAGATATTTAAAGTGGGGGAATTCGACATGATTTTTCACTTGGGGGAATATGCTAGATTGGAAAACAGTTTTGCAAATATTGAACAGGTTGTTGAGTCTAATGTGAAAGGGAATATATCTGTACTGGAATATTGGAGAAAGAGTGGTTGTAAATTAGTGTATGCTGGGTCATCGACCAAGTTTTCTAAAGGTGCCAGTGCATTGGAATTGAGTCCCTATACCTTCACCAAGAGTATGAATAGCGAGTTGGTAAAAATGTATAGCAAATGGTTTGGTATGGACTATGCCATAACTTATTTTTACAATGTTTATGGTGATAAAGAAAATGATAGTGGCATGTTGGCTAGTCTCATTGGTATCTTTGCTAGAAAAGTAAAAAATGGGGAAAAATTACAAGTGGTCTTGCCAGGTACTCAAAAGAGAAACTTCACCCATGTGGCAGATATTATTGACGGAGTTCTTTTAGCTGCCGAAAAAGGCAGTGGGGACGATTATGGTGTTGGCTCCGAGGATTTGTATTCAGTGCTAGAAGTGGCCGAGATGTTTGGTGGTGAAATTGAATACATACCAGAGAGGGCTGGCAACAGACAATCTTCCGAGCTCCTGACCCAGAGAATCAAAGAACTTGGTTGGTCACAAAAGAGAACACTGAAGGAGTACATAAAGTCTATTTTATAAGTTATGAAAATAGTTGCTGTGCTGCTTATTAAAAATGAAGACCTTTATATAAAGAAGATAATAGAAAACATTATCGATTTTTCCGACGAAATTTTAGTGTTAGAAAATTATTCCACCGATAAAACCTATGAGATTGTTACTGATTTAGCTAAGGTTGAATCAAAAATTAAAGTCATTAGAATTACTGATGCTTTTGACACTCATAGATATATAGAGCCTTATGTTGGTACTAATACCTGGATATTTAGAGTTGATGGAGATGAAATATATGATAAAGAAGGTCTGGTCAAATTTAAAAAAACTCTAATGACCGGTTGCTATGATGGTTGGTGGAATGTTGGTTCAAACTCTATTAATATTGAAAATATTAATATCAGTGAAGGAACAGGTACTGGTTACCTTGGTATGATGACAGCACTGGCGAATATGTCAGTATTAAAAGAATGGCATGAGGGAAGGAGTGAAAGACTTATTGGTACAAATCGTGTCTACATAGACTCTTTTGATAAAAATAAGTTTAAACTCAATACGTATCCAGTTGAGAGTTTTGACCAATCTTGTTTTCGTTGTCTGCATTTGTGCTTTGTTAAACGTAGCACTGTTGATAAAGAAACATTACAAGGTAGATTAAATCCAGTTGAACTCTCCAAGTGGTATAGATCTTTTTTGCCGATAGTTCACATAGTAAAAAATGCATTTAAGGGTGATTTTTCTTTTGCCTCAAACTACAAAATAGCTACATACAAAAAAGGAAAAAAGACTACCATCGATATATCCGATTTTTTAAAATAAGTTGTGAGAAGCGCTGATTACCTCTAATTAATTTTGTTTATTTCTTTGTGCTTGTAAAAGAATAGTCCATTGACTGCCAACATAATTGTCCAAGAAATAGTATTTTCCATAACAGCACCAAATAAGCCATAATTTTTAATTAACAGATAGCTTAAGACTATGGTGGTGGAATTGGTAATAAGAGAAATCCAGTATAAAATTTTTGTTTCTTTTCGAACTGAAAAATATGTTGAGAAAAGTGAGATGCCTGGAACGGTAATCAAAGCAATGACGTATACTTGAGAATATACTATAGAGTCTAGATATTTTGGAAACAGGAATTTGTAAATGAACGGGGCAAATAAAACGTATAGGGCAATAATTAAAACTGTTAGCACGGTTAATTTTTTTGTTTTGTCCCAAAGACTTTTTTTTAATTCAGACTCTTTGGCACTAAACTTTGGCAAGGCAATATTAAACAGTCCCTTATAGCTTCCTCTCATTTGCTCAGGGATAGCTATAGCAAAAGAATATATCGCTAACTCTGCCGCCCCGAGGTAGTGGAAAACAAATATTTTATCGATTTGGTTGGCTAGAGCACTGAAAGCATTCATGAAGCTAACATGCATACCGTATTTAATCATTTCCGGATCATCAACGTTGTTTAATGGGTATTTATCTAGGGTGATAAGATAGAAGAAGATGTAGGTAAGAACGTTAACTGAAAAACCTACCAAGACAAGAGCGAGTGCGTTGGGGATTAGAATCGCAGTGGTAATCATCAGTAAAGTGTTTAAAGTTTGGGAGGCAGAAAAATATAAAGTAATAGAACGAAAGTCTTTCTTTCCCGTCAGAATAGACATGTATAGTCCATAGGTGCTGATTAATGGGTTAGCAATTCCAGCTACAATAATAGCTAAGGCAATTGATAAGTTGTCATTGTATAGATAATATCCAGCTAAAACTAAAGACGATATAAAAGTAATTAAACCCCAACGCAAACTTGTGTATATGGCTGTTTTAACTACGCCATCCTTACCTTTGGCAACGGCTTGGATTATAGCCGCACTCATACCCGATAGGGTAAAAGAGCCCAAAATACTTGTGGCCGAAATAATGAATTTATAGTTACCATAAATTTCTTTGGGTATAACTCTAGAAAAAATGATAGAAGAAATTAAAACCAGGACCAAAGAAAAGATCTGCCCAACTGTTGACCAAAAACTATTTTCAACAACATAAACCATGTCAGTTTTGGTGTATTTTTCACTCCAGCGGAGGATTTTGTGCAGTTTTTCCCGCCCTTTGTCTATATATTTTTGCATGGCTTGATTTCAGATATGATAGCATTTTTTCTCTTATCTATCCATTAGATTTGGAAGTTCTAGCATGGTTTGTGCTATAATACCCACATTAATTTAACACATAAATACACATGGATTTCAAACAACTTTTGAAGTGGACTATTTTGACTGGTATTTGGACAGTTCCTTTCGTACCTTTTATTATCAGTACTGGTATGTTTTTTCCTTTTATTACTGGTAAAAACTTTACCTTTCGTATTATTATTGAACTGATTCTTGCCGCCTGGCTCATTTTGGCTCTTTGGGACAAGACCTATATCAGTCGCCGTAGCTGGATTTCTGTCTCCGTTCTAGTTTTCACTTTGGTGATTGGAGTTGCCACGATTTTGAGCGAGAATCCTTACAAGAGTTTCTGGAGTAATTTTGAAAGAATGGATGGTTATATAACCATCCTTCACATGTTTGCTTACTTTACTATTATTGGTTCCATGTTGCGTACAGAGAGAATTTGGAATTGGTTTTTTGGAACTTCGGTTTTTGCCAGTGTTCTTATGTGTTTGTATGGATTGAAACAGTTAGCGGATGCTACTGGAGCTATTAGAGTGGACGCTACTCTGGGAAACGCCATTTATATGGCTGGCTACACACTATTTCATGTTTTTCTAACGCTTTTTCTAATGTACCGTTTTGCTGCGGCAGAAAAATTTAAAAATCTTTGGCTCACTTTTACTTTTTGGCTCCTTTCGGCTGTTGTTGTTCTTCAAACTATTATTTTATACAAAACTGCCACTCGCGGAACAACTTTGGGCCTTATTGGAGGTTTGATTTTAACAGCACTTATAATTGCCGTTTATGAAAGGAAAAATATTGTCCTTAAACGCATCAGTCTTGGTGTGGTCGTGTTTATTATTGTTTTAGTTGTTGGTTTTATCTCCATAAAAAACACAAACTATGTCAAGAATAATTGGATCTTGTCTCGTTTTGCAGTTATTTCCTTTAGTGATATAAAAACCCAGGCCCGTTCTATGATTTGGCCGATGGCGGTTAAGGGGTCATTTGAGAGACCATTCTTTGGTTGGGGACAAGAGAGTTTTAATTATGTCTTCAATAAAAATTATGACCCACGTATGTATGCTCAGGAACAGTGGTTTGATCGTACTCACAATGTAGTTTTAGACTGGTTGGTGGCCGGAGGTTGGCTTGGTCTCTTGTCCTACCTTTCTATTTATTTTGCTTGTCTCTATTTGATTTGGAAAGGAAAATGGAGTGCCTGGAAGAGTCGGTTGTATTTTTGGCGACATAATGAGGATGATTCTTTGGCAACTGATTCTCAATTGATTAAGGGGAAAAACAAAGAAACCATAGTTCAAGGTTTTACTTTGGTGGAGAAAGCTATTCTAACTGGACTCTTGGCTGGGTACTTCTTTCATAACCTATTTGTATTTGATAATATCGCAAGTTATATTTTGTTCTTTACTCTTTTGGCTTATCTTCATATACAAACCACTGAAGATGTTTGGCCAAATATTAGAGGTATAAAAGATTTTGATTTACCAGAGTGGACCATGCAGGGTGTGGTAGTGCCAGTGGTAACTATTGTTTTGATATTTGTTGTTTATTATGCGAATATTATTCCAATTAATGCTAATCACGCTTTAATTCAAGCTATGCAGATAGCCCAAGTTAGTCCAGAAAAATCTATTACACTTTTTGATCAAGCAATAAAGATGAATAGTTTTGGCAATCCAGAAATTAGAGAACAATTAACTAGTGCTGTGATAGGTTGGATACAAAACTCTAAACTTGATCAGCCGTTCAAAATCAATGCTGTAAATTTTGCATATAGTGAATGGAAAAAGCAGGTGGCAATGACACCAAACGATACCAGAGCTTACATTTTTACTACATATCTACTAAGTGGAGTGGGGGCTTATGATGAGGTTGTGCCCTATATTACTATGGCTGAAAAACTTTCTCCGAGAAAGCAGACTGTATTGATCGAGGCAGTAAACAATCTTTTGGCCCTAGGTAAAAACAAGGAAGCCTTAGATGAAGCTAAACGAATGTATGATTTGGAACATAGTTATCTTGACGGAAAGATGATTTACATAGCTGTGCTGATTATGAACAAGGACCTTGCCACAGCGGAGAAATTAATATCTGAAAATGATAGTGCACAAATCGTGGGTGATCGTCGTATTGTTCAAACGGCCACAAATATTGGTGCAACTGATTGGTTGAAGAAAATGACCGAAAAATATTCTGTAAAAAAGTAAGTAAAATTAAGGTATAAAATAAATATAATAAAAAATATTTGACTTTTACCTAAAAGTTTGCTAATATACAATATGTGAGTGCTAGCGAATTTTGTTTGTTAGCCCGAACGAATGTCTGCGTAAGACCCTGCCACAAGCGGGGTTTTGCGTTTGTCCCGTTGCGGTTTTTTGGCTTCGTGTTTGCCCAGCGGTAAAACAATTAGCCCACTCATTTTGTGATGAGAAAATTAAATAACCACCAAATATTCAAAAAACAGTAATCTGGGCCAAGACAAAAACCTGCTACGGGATTTCTAGGGTAGTCCTTTTCATTTACTTTTATATATACTATAATAATATTCGCTTGATTGTTTCCAGTTATGGCTAGCGGTAGCACTCACTTAAGACATTATGTTGGAGCTCGCACCGCTAGCTATAACTTAAAATAATCAAACGCAGTTATGACTTTGCAAGAAAATTACTCATTGGATGGGCTGAATACACTTGGTTTAAAATCAACCGCACGGTATTTTACTGTAATAAAAAATGAGACCGATTTGGTGGAGGTAGCTTTCTTCTTGAAGAACAAGAAACTACCTTTTTTTATTTTGGGTGGGGGATCGAATCTTGTTTTACCAGAAATTGTTGACGGTCTAGTTATTAAAAGTGAAATATTGGGCAAGGACTTGAAACTAATTGGTAATGGAGTTTTTCATCTTGGTCTCGGATCAGGGGAGAGGTGGGATGATGGTGTATCTTATGCTGTGAAGAATAATTTGGTTGGTTTGGAAAATCTATCTGCCATTCCTGGCACAGTTGGTGCGGCACCAGTTCAAAACATTGGAGCTTATGGTGTAGAAGCAAGCCAATGTATTGTGACTGTGGAAACTTTTGATTTGGAAAAAATGACTAAGAAAGTTTGGACAAATAAAGATTGTGCTTTTGGCTATCGCGATAGTATTTTTAAAAAAGCAGAGAATAAAAAGTATTTTATTACTAAGGTAGTTTTTCAAGTTAAACAAAATGCTTGGCCGACTTTGGAGTATAAAGATTTAAAAAATTATTTTGCCGAGAGAAATAACCTAAAACCCACTTTAACGGAGGTAAGAAATGCTATTTTGGAAATACGTCAAAGTAAATTGCCTGATTGGAGAGTATTGGGTTCCGTAGGATCGTTCTTCAAGAATCCTATTGTTTCCATTGAACACTATGATGAGATAAAAAAAATCTATCCTGAGTTAATTGGCTATCCAGTAGATGGGAAAAAGATGAAGATTCCTTTAGGTTTTGTCTTCGATAAGATTTGCAATCTGAAAGGATTAAAATTTGGCCATGTAGGTTTGTATGAGAAACAAGCTTTGGTTTTGGTGAATTATGGAGGTGCCACAATTTCTGATATAGAATTATTTACCGATAATTTATTTGCGACAGTGAAAGAAAAGATTGGAGTCGGGATAGAATGGGAGGCAGAAAAAGTTTTACCAAAAAAGTTCCAATAAATTTAGCACAAATGAAAAAAAATAAAAAAGTCTTTGTTTCCGGTTGTTATGACATATTACATGGTGGTCATATTGAATTTTTTAGACAAGCGAAAAGTCTGGGTGACTATTTAATAGTTTGTTTCGCCAGCGATGCTGTCTACGAAAAATACAAGGGCAGAAAATCAGCCTTACCAGAAAAACATAAAAAATATCTTTTAGAAAATGTTTCAGTTATTGACGAGGTGGTAATGGGTGAAAATCTTGACGATCCTATTTTTGATTTTAAAGATATTTTTATAAAGTTAAAGCCAGATATTTTGGTTTCCACCGAAGATGATAGAAACGCTGACAAAAAAAGAGAGTTTTGTAAAGAACATGGGGCAGTTTACATGCAATTAAAAAAGGAATTGCATTTTGAAAGAATTTCTACTACTGAAATAAGAATGAGAATTAGTGCTCCAGAGGAAATACCTCTGAGAGTTGATTTTGCTGGAGGGTGGCTCGATGTGCCAAAATTCTCAAGACCTGGAGCTTTTGTGGTGAACTGTACTATTGAACCAAAAGTCAGCTTGAAAAACTGGAAATATAAAATTGGCTCTGGACTTGGTGGGTCAGCTGGTTATCAGTTTTTGAGCGGTAAAGATTGTGTTGTTTCAGAGCTAATGTCTGGTGTCGGTTGGCAGGACCCCGCGGTGATAATTGAAACTGGTCTGTGCGTTTGGCGAAGTGGACAAAAACCAATACTTGAAGCAAAGATCAATCCAGACTTTTTGATTGGAAAAATGGCTTTGCTTTGGAATAAGGAAAAAAATAAAACAGAAGATAATACGAATGTTAAAAGAAATTATAATAAAATTGAAGAGGCTAGCAAAATTGCTTGCTCAGGAGTTTATAAAAAAAGTTTAAAAATGATTTGCGAAGCTGTTGATTTGTCATATAAAGTGCAAATAAAAGAGGGGATGATGAAACTTCCTAAATATAATGAGTTAGCAAAAAAATATTGTGGCGGTGGACACGGAGGTTACGCTTTATATATTTTCAAAAATCAAAAAGAAAGAGAGAAGTTTCTGAAAGTTCCAAATACTGTACCAATAGAGCCTTATATTAAAGACATATCAAGTAATAAATAAAAAATATTTTAATTTTAAAACAAATAATTTATTTTTAAAAATTAAAAATAAATTAATAAAAATTTGCAAAATGAAATTAAAATGAAAAAAGTGGAAAAAACACTTGCATTGTTATAGCAATTTATTTTATAATGTATGTAGCCAAGTGTGTTATTTTTTTCCGCCAACGCGGAGGTCGAAAATTTCACCGGCTCTTAAAAAAATAGTTCTTATTTGTCTAGACAACAAAAACAAAAATGGCTGCTAAAAAGAAAGCAAAGAAGGTTGTAAAGAAAGCTGTAAAGAAGGCTAAGAAGCCTGCTAAGAAAGCTAAGAAAACTGCAAAGAGAAAGAAATAATTTTTCTTTCATCTAACCTTCTGAAATATTTTACCTCTAGTAAAATATTTAGATACAAAAATCCGCTTCGGCGGATTTTTGTTGTCATTTTTAAGCCATATTTAAGACCAAAAACCAACTTGCCCAGAGGGTCTTCCTGGGGTAGTATTATAGAATCATGTCTTTATGGAAAAAAATCTTCGGGGATAGTAATGAACGTGCATTAAAGCCGTTTTATGGACTAGTCAAAAAAATCAATGATTTGGAACCGGCTATATCTGCTTTGTCTGATGCAGATTTATCCGCTAAAACTTTAGAATTTAAAAATCGCCTAGCCAAGGGTGAGACACTGGACGATATTTTGCCAGAGGCTTTTGCTGTGGTACGTGAGGCTTCAAAGCGAACTTTGGGTGAACGACATTTTGATGTCCAGCTTATTGGTGGTGCCGTCTTACATAATCGTGGTGTAGCAGAAATGCGTACCGGTGAAGGTAAAACTCTGGTAGCTACTTTGCCAACCTATTTGAATGCTTTGACCGGCAAAGGTGTACATGTGGTTACTGTGAACGATTATCTCTCACGCCGTGATGCGGTGTGGATGGGACAAATTTATAATTTTCTAGGATTGTCTGTGGCTGTGATCAATCATGAATTATCTTTCTTGTATGATAAGAGTCAAAAATCAGAAGAAGTAGACGAACGTCGTGATGAAGAAGGTTCATACAAAATCTCTTATGATTTTCTTCGAGCTTGTTCTCGTAAAGAAGCTTATGACGCTGATATTACTTATGGTACGAACAATGAATTTGGTTTTGATTTCTTGCGTGATAACTTGGAATACTCCGCAACTGAACTTCGCCAACGCGAACACAACTTTGCGATTGTGGACGAAGTGGACTCAATTTTAATTGATGAAGCGCGAACTCCTTTGATTATTTCTGCTCCGACCACTGAGTCAGAAGATTGGTATGCCAAATTTGCGGTGATTGCCGAGTCCATGAAAAAGGATGAGGATTTTACCGTGGATGAAAAATTGAAGGCTATTACTATGACCGATGCCGGTATTACCAAAGCCGAGAAAATTTTGAATGTAGAAAATATTTATACCGAGCTTGGTATCAAATACGTACATCACTTGCAGACAGCTGTTCGCGCCAAGGCTTTGTTTGAAAAAGATACTGATTATGTGGTCAAAGATGATGAGATTGTTATTGTAGATGAATTTACCGGCCGTCTCCAGCCTGGTCGCCGCTGGTCAGAAGGACTACATCAAGCGATTGAAGCCAAGGAGGGTGTGAAGATTCAAAAAGAATCTCGTACTTTTGCATCTGTGACTTTCCAAAACTATTTCCGTTTGTATAAAAAATTGTCAGGTATGACTGGTACCGCCATGACCAGTTCCGAGGAATTTTTGAAAGTTTATCATTTGGATACATATATTATTCCGACCAACCGCGAGATTAAACGTTTGGATCATAATGATTTAATTTTCCAGACCGAGCACGGAAAGTTTACTGCTCTAGCAAATAAGGTGAAAGAATTGCAGACCAAGGGCCAACCGGTTTTGATTGGTACTGTGTCTATTGATAAGAACGAAATCTTTTCTGAATATTTGAAACGTGCTGGAGTGCCACATAAAGTATTGAACGCCAAGAATCACGAACAAGAAGGTGAGGTGATCGCTCAAGCTGGACACAAGGGGGCAGTGACTATTGCTACCAACATGGCTGGCCGCGGTGTGGATATTAAACTCGGTGGTGTACCGTTTAATGCTGAACTCGCAGCGGAGGTAAAGAATCTGGGTGGATTATGTGTGATTGGAACCGAACGTCATGAGGCTCGTCGTATTGATAATCAGCTTCGTGGACGTGCTGGTCGTCAGGGTGATCCAGGTCAGACCCAATTTTATGTTTCTCTCGAAGACTCACTCATGCGTATTTTTGCTAGTGATACTATCAAAAAGATGATGGGTAAGTTTGGTATTCCCGAAGATCAACCAATTGAAAACTATTTGATTACTCGCTCACTGGAAAATGCTCAGACTAAAATTGAAGGTTTCAATTTTGATGCTCGTAAACATGTTTTGGAGTATGACGATGTGTTGAATTATCAGCGTCAAACTATTTACGAACGCCGACGAGCATTGCTTACTGGTAGAGAAGAATTAGTTAAAGCTAAATTGGACGAAATGCCATTGTCTGAAGAGTGCAAAGCTGTAATTAAAGAGAAAGAAATTAAATTAGGTGAAAAAGATTTCTATCTAGCAATTCGCCGTATGATGCTCCAGATTAATGATATGTTCTGGGTAGATCACTTGGAAGCGATGGATTATTTGCGTGGTTCAGTCAATCTTCGTGCTTATGGTCAGCGTGACCCACTTGTCGAATACAAGAAAGAAGGTTTGAAAATGTTCAAGGAAATGCAATTGGGTATTGCTGCTGAAATTGAAAGAATTATTCCCTTGCTTGGACTGGAGATGAAAACAGGTGAGACCACTCAGCTACAAGAAACTCAACAGCAAGCCGAAGTCATCGGCGGACACATCAGTGAAGAGGGTGCCAAGATCGTTAAAGCTGAATCTGAAAAAGTTGGCCGCAATGATCTCTGTCCTTGTGGATCGGGGAAGAAATACAAGAAGTGCTGCGGAAAATAAAAAAAATAGACAGCAAAAAATCGGCTTGCGCCGATTTTTTTCTGGGTGTCGTTTTCGAGACTATTGCGTCAGGAAAAGGAGTGGCCCAAGGGAAGCAGAAGTGTTTACACCGCGGTCGAACTTTCGGGTAATTTCGTCTCCCGAAGGAAACGAGCCAATCGTTCTTTTTCCGCCAGTCTCCACCCAAAAGGATGGACATTTCTGACCCAAAAGAACTGCGCCGAATTCAGTGAACCGGCATCTTGATTATAGTCGCTGATCAAATAAAAGTCAAAAAGCTAGACTCTGCTTGACGGTGTGATTATTAGGTATATTATCAAGTTTAGAGTTTGAACCCTAATTTTAGAGAGGAGGCCGCCTTTGATTCACAACAAGAAGGGAAAACGGTCTAGGTGCTTCGAAGTCAGAAAAATAAAATTCAACAAACACCACAAGCGAAAGGAGGTGGTGATAGTGTACACAAACGGTCGAGAGTTTGAGAAAGAAGTTCTCGGATGTTGCTCTGACAGCTTGGAGTATTGGTTGCTAATGTTGGAGCTATGTTTCTTACGCCTTGATCCCAAGTGGAAGTTGCCCAACCCAAAACTAATATACCGAGAAGTTTTGAGTAATCAACCAGACCACTGGGATCCGAAATGCCCACAGAATGGTGTGAAAAAACTTTTTGACATGGTCAAAGAGCGTTTGCCCAAACAGGAATCCAACAACTTACGGGTCTTTGTTTCGGTCAATACCAAGCTAGATTATCTCTGGGGTATTGATATGTGGTTTGAAACAGCTGGAATCATCATCACTGTTGATTTCACTATCAGCCACAACAAGAGCTGTAAGGCGGACGTTCTTGTCCCCGCAGACATTTTTCACTCCGAGGACCTGTACAAGAAGGCTGACGAAGTTGTCTCCCTTATAAAGAAAAAAATTAAGGAAAGGAAAAAATTCAAGAAACCAAAGCGATGGCATGAAAGATCCGAAGAACTCGAAGGCGAAGAAGAAATATCTGCTTGAGAGTTGGCTCACTGGATGAATACCCAGTGGGCCTTTTACTTTGTGTAAAATGACGTTGACTTTTCTTTCCAGCAGGCATAACCTTAATTACAGATAACAACTGTTTTTGTTATCTTTGTTCTTTTTAACCAAGCAACAGAAAGAGGCGAAATGTGAACTGTCAGAATGGGCATGCTCTCGAAAGAGAAGTGCTCGGAGAGTGTCCTTCGGCGAGTGTAATGAAGCCAAAGGACCGTCGGGTTTTACCCTACTCTAATTTTTCAAAATCGATTGGTGAATCGATTGAGGGTAAACCCGGGGATTGGAATGAGTTCATACCAAATCAGGAATTTGGAATGAAACTCTACTCCAAGGTATTCTATTACCTCACGTGGTATAAGTTTGACATCATTAGTAAGATGTCCCGTGAGGAGAGGGAAAGCCTAGCTCGGCGCCATGAGGGTCTGCTGAGGGTTTCCGAAGTTTACGAGGTTCTGGGTTTTTATCCAGCATCGGCCAGCACCGATTATTATCACGGTGTTGATTGCTTCTTTTTCTTCAAATGTTGCCGGGCCTATGCCACTATAGACCTGACAATCAAAGAAGAAAAGAAGGGTTTCAAAGCTGATTTCTTGGTTCGTGAACACGACCTTAGAGATAATTGGCTTTTGACCAAGATTGCTTGGAAAATCGCAGAAACACTTCGTCATCACTACTGGAATAAGAGTAGAAGACGAAGAAAAAGCAGGTAAGTGAGGACTGCTTTGGGCGCCGTGAGTCTATATGACCGGCGCCCTTTTTAATTTGAAAAGTTTTATGCTATGATGTGCTCGTTTGCGCCATTTAAACGGTGCTAAATATTTTAATAATAAATAATAAGTTTTAGACAATGTTGAAAATTTCAAAAGTTTTGGCTCGCGAGATTTTGGATTCTCGTGGCAATCCAACTGTGGAAGTAGACGTAACTTTAGCTGATGGTTCATTCGGTCGTGCGGCTGTGCCATCCGGTGCGTCCACTGGTTCACATGAAGCAGTAGAGT
>Ga0194053_10001320_pt1 | contig 16053 bp, 34 predicted proteins | sample SepL228m_MetaG_FD_161684 | JGI IMG/M metagenome (GOLD analysis project Ga0194053, IMG submission 161684) | Anoxic zone freshwater microbial communities from boreal shield lake in IISD Experimental Lakes Area, Ontario, Canada - Sep2016-L227-8m | ecosystem: Environmental > Aquatic > Freshwater >... | reverse complement strand
GCACTCGGCCTGCTCCTCTGCCAGCAGGCCCTGTGCCTGAGCGGTGGAACCTCGGATTGATGTTCATCGAAACTCCCAACGGGCCAGCGATTAACTGCACGAGCCCGTTAGACATTTTTTATGTGCTGTCGAATCCAGGACGGTTTACGTCGACAATCAACCACAGCTCGAACTAAAACGGCTTCTGGATCGTGTGTGTAGTAGATGGCAAAAGGAAAGCGGTTCGAAAGTGCCCTGTGAAAGCCTCGATATGCTTTCGGATGAATTCCACAAAATATTTTCAGGGCCTCAATGTCCGAGTAAAGGCTGGAAAGAAAGTAATCTCCCAGTCCGGATTCTTGCTGTTCGTAAAAATGAAATCCCTGAATCAGGTCGTCACGCGCCGAGTCAAGAATTCGCACTCTCATCGAATGGCCTGATCAATCTGCTTCTTGGCTTCGTCCCATTCAAGGACAGTGGCACGCCCCTCTTGGAGGGCAACATCCCTCTGGTCCAATATATCCTTGTGCCATTGTGGCACTTCAACTTGTTTCGGATCGGCTGAAATCTCCGCCCATACCGTCTCAAGAAGCGCATACTTCTCGGGGAGAGTCATTTGTCTGATTTCTGCTTGTGCGATCATGCTGGGAAGATACTCCGAGAGGAACGAAACGGCAATATTGTTTTTGTCTAACGTCCGCCGTCACCGGCACCGGACCGCTGGCACGACGGATGCCAGGGAGCGAAGCGACCAAGCATTCGGCGTGACGACGGGTAGGTGTTCGGTGGACGGCATGGTTCGCAATATTTTGCTAAAACAGGTCGGAGTGTGTGCCAGTCCTTTCCAAAAGAAGTTCATCGCCCGTAGGTTTGTAGATCAGGATCCAGTCCGGCTCAATGTGGCAGTCGCGTCGCCCGACCCAATTCCCCCCAAGTTGGTGATCCCGATTCTTTGGAGGCAACGGCTCCTCTGCAAGAAGAAGATCGATGACAGCTTTTATTTTTGCAAGGTCTTTGCCTCGCTTCTGCATGCGTTTGACATCCTTCTTAAATTGCTTTGTTTGAGCGAGAATCATTCGTCCCATGAGGCATAAAGCTCAGCTGTTGAATTAAACCTCTCTATGTCCTGATTCTTGTCGCTCTTGGTGAGCACCGAGGCGGTGAGTTTGTTGGGGACGTGCAACTCCAGTGGGAAGGACTTCCTGATGGCGATCTGACGATAAAAAAGCCGGATCGCCTCGGTTGGAGTTATCCCCAAGGCGTCAAGTACCTTCTCAGTTGCGGCCTTTGTCGCTTGGTCGATTCTTGCATGGACTACTGCGGATTGTGACATGACTGGAGTGTATCACAGGCGCAACACATGTCAAGTGGCGATATTTTTCTGCGAACGTCCGCGATGACGGATCACCACTTGCTTTTGGCGTGACTCCTGCCCGCGAAGCGGAATCAGCAGGAGGCATGTCAAAAGTGCCGAAGGCATGGTGATTCGGTCCATCGCCCCGTTAGGTCTTTTTCTTTTTTATTGGCTTGTAGGCATCGATTCGCTCTTTGGTTTGCTGAGTGAAGCCTTGAAGATCGCTCTCGGTAAAGAGTTCTTGTCGATATATCTCTATGATTCTGATGGAAATGGTTGATCGTCGCCAATCGTCGAATGCGCTGGCAACATCCATATCATCCTTCTGCGTTTTCTCAAAGATGTCCAAGTATCGCTCGTAAGCAGTCTTTGCGGGATCATTCAGGATGCTGACTGTCTTTTGGTTGATGCGCTCGCATAAACGCTCAAGCAAAGCGGGCTTCAGTGCCCGCATGTATTTCCAATCGGCTTCGGGAAAATCGCTCATATCACGGTGGAATAATTTTTTGACCTAACGTCCGCGATGACGGATCACCACTTGCTTTTGGCATGACTCCTGCCCGCGAAGCGGGATCAGCAGGAGGCATGACAAAAGTGCCGAAGGCATGGTGATTCGGTCCATCGCCCCGTTAGCTTTTTTCATTTCTGGTTCCTGGAAAGCATGACTTGGTTAAAAGCCACATGAGAAAGCGGAAGACAAGAACTGCGGGAATGAATGGCGCCGCGAGCTGAAATATTGAAAGAAGTAGTCCTGCGAGTCCACCCAAAAAACCGAGTTGAGAGATCTGTCTATAAATATCGATGAAATGAACGTGTGAAAGCGCCGATCCGGTATAAATGAAGATCAGGAATGAAATAACGAAACATACCGTCGTAAATAATCTGCTGAAATCTCCCTTTATACCGAAATACACAATCATTCCCAGAGGAGTAGTGAATATAAGCATCAAAATGACCAGCAGCGGTGCGGTCCAGCCGATCGAGGTATTGGACATTGATATTATTGTGGCATAGAGCATCCAAACACTCAAAGCGACGGCGATGCCTACAAGAGTCCAGCGAATGGCCTGAAAAAGATGTGCGCGTGAGAAAGGCATATTTTTTAGCTAACGTCCCCGATCACCTGCCCCGGACAGCGGGCACGCCGCCTGCTCCGCAGGCAAAGTGACGGCTGGTAGGGGTTAGGTGCATCGGCTCGTTAGCCATATTTTAGGTTTCGGTGAAGTAGTCAGAATCGATCTTCTTGACGCTGTATGCCGCAACCGTGGTTACGCCGACACCAAAATCAATCATCAATCGCGAAAGGGTTGCGCCATCAATGAGAATGATCTTGGAATCGATGCGGGAAACAAATTCAAGGGCATCCTTGGTGAAATCGGAGGTCGTGATGAAAATACCTTTCCGCGCACGCTGCCCTTGGAGCGCGCCAGCAAACTTCTGAATCTCGGGTCGGCCAACGGTCGCCTCCCAGCGCTTCGCTTGGATGTATATGTTATCGAGGCCAAGATGATCTTCCTTGATGATTCCGTCTATGCCCTCATCTCCGCTGCGGCCGATGGCTCGCCCGGCATCCTTGCGGCTCCCGCCGTAACCCATCTTCACGAGAAGCTCAACGACGATGTTTTCGAACATCGTCGGGTCCGTGGTCTTGGTGCTTGTAAGAATCTCTGCGGCAAGTTCGTTTCGCAGCCGCTCGTATGCGGATTCGAGTGCCTCATGGGGCGTTTGCCCGAGCGCAAGCTCGGGCTCTTCTGATCCGTTTTCTTCTGGCTTCTCGCGTCGAATGGTCTTGAACTCGACGAACTCCGGGAAGCGTTCCAGATATTTTTGGTTTATTGCGGGAGGGTTCTCCTTCAAAACGGTTTGGCCGCGATCCGTAATCTGGAAAAACCCTCTTCTGGGCGACATCAGGAGCCCAGCCTTCTTCAAATATGTGCGTGCCCATCCAATACGATTGGTGAACACGGCCTGCTGTCCACTGGGCAAGAACTCATTGCGATCCTCCTCGGAAAGCGAAAACTCATCCGCGAGGGCCTGAATCGCGTCTTTCAACTGGTGCTCTTTGCCGTCACTGGAAAAACGGAGCAGAGGCAACATGCAGGACTGGTAGTCGGGTATGGGCATATATTTCTTGGCTAACGTCCCCGATCACCCATGACCACTTGCTTTTGGCGCACAGCCTGCGTCAGCAGGATGTGTGACAAAAGTGCCGAAGGCATGGGAATTGGGTGCATCGGCCTGTTCGGTCATTTTGTTTCGTAAAGCAGAACAAATGAGGCTTTCTTTGTGTTCCCGTTGGATAATCGAATGAAGACCTTGAATGGATTGCTCTTTTGGGTGAGCGGAATCTTAATATCAAGGTGTCCCTTTGGCGCAATTACTTTCCCAGATAGTCCCGTTCCACACCAGGGCCAATCTGTTCCCTGCCACTTTCCTGAAATCTGCTCTTCCCAATAAAGTGACGGGACTGAGGACTCTTCATATTGTGCATATCCAAGATTGTCAGGCGTATCGTTGATCACCCGCACGGTCGCAAAGTCGGCGTCCTTCGTAACGACGCTCACCTTGGGAATGGAATCTAGGGGATCCTCTGGGTATTGCTCATACATCTTCCTCCAGTCTTGGGAGAGCGCCAGGGGCGAGAATATGAGGAAAAAGAGAAGGGCAAGGCGCATGGCGATATTATTTACCGAACGTCCCCGATGACCAGCTACCACTTGCTTCTGGCGCACAGCCTGCGCAAGCAGGATGTGTGACAAAAGTCCCGAAGGGATGGTAGTTTGGTCCATCGGTTTGTTCGGCCTATTTTTTTGCATCTTGTTCAATGGCGGCTCTAACCTGTCCGACTGGGACAGTCGCGACTATTGCGCCGTCTCCTACGATGGATACAGGCCAAGTTGAAACCTTGAGGCGTATAAATGCAACTTCTCCGTCCGGTGGTTTAACCTGGAATGCAATCACGATGTTCTGCGCTTCCTCAGGGGCGCATTCAAACTCAAATACCATTCTTTCTTCGTTCTTTTTGTAGGGAATCTTGTCTCCAGTGAGCGAAAAACGTGAAACAACCTTTTCGTCTCGAAATACCGCGGCAGTAACACCGAGGAATTCATTGTATGGAACTCCGAGCGCAACGTGGTAGTTAATCAAACCATTCTTGCTCTTGTTGTGAATCATCGCGTTCACACTGAAGCCGAGGTCTTCTGAATAGTTGGAGTGCTCCACTGAGCGTGTGGGGATCAGGTCTGCTGAGCACCATTTGATCGAAAGAAGAAATGCAAGGCCGACAACGACGAGGGATTTCATATGGTTGCCGAACGTCCCTCGTAAGGTATCGCTGGCTGGCGGGGCGGGTGGATCGCAGACAACGGGAGCGAAGGCACTCGGCCTGCTCTTCTGCTAGCAGGCCCTGTGCCTGAGCGGTGGAACGTCAAATTGGTGTTCATCGAAACTCCTGACGGCCAGCGATTAGCTGGACGAGCCCGTTAGGTATTTTTTGTTCTTTTAGTATCGTCAATTCGAGTCAGATAGATGGATACTGACCGGCTCCAAAGAACTTTCGAAACAAGGATCAGAATGGCAATCACAAGAAACCCGCGTCCGTAAAATAACCATATTTCTGAGGTCCCTTGTCTTGGAGCCAGCGGAGAAGCGATCAAATCGAGAATTACTGAAATGAATGCAAAGGCAATCACCAAAGAGGCAAATATACGCCCCGAATTCTGCCCACGCAGTAAACCGAGACCGCCAAGGATTGCAGAAGGTGCGACCCAGAGTGGTATAGGCATTGCAAAACCAAGTGCATACTTCCACAGTATGCAGGCACTCCCGAAAGCGATAAACAAGAGAGCAGAAAGTAAAAGTGATCGTGGCATAAAGTTGATATTTCTGACCTAACGTCCCCGGTCAGGTATCCCCACCTGCTTTTGGCACCAAAGGCTGCTCCGCAGCCGACGTGCCAAAAGTGCCGCAGGCATGGGGATTAACTGCACCGGCCCGTTAGCCTTTTTTGTTTTAGTCGGGTGCATACTCACACAACGGGATCAACAAAAATGCTCTTGAGGTGCTTGATAATTCCATCCGGTTTCTCCTCGATTGTATGTCTGATTGATGTCACCCTGTAAATCTTCGCATATTTCTTGTGTCCGTTGATCAGCGGCCAGCATCCGCCTTCCACGGTATCGCCTTTATTGATCCCTTGAAAATGACCCTTCCCGCGAAATTCGGCCAGCGGAAAGCCGAGTTTGTCCCCATCGTAAAACTGAATCGCGTTCACAATGGTGTTCAGCTTGGAGCGATGCTTCTTCTTTGGTGTGCTTGTCTCTCTCTTTGTCATGTGGTCGGGATAAACAGATGGCATTCGATTGCGATCATATTTTTGGCTAACGTCCCTCGTCAGGTATCGCTGGCTGGCGCGGCGGGTGAATCGCAGGCATCGGGAGCGAAGGCACTCGGCCTGCTCTTCTGCCAGCAGGCCCTGTGCCTGAGCGGTGGAATGTCAAATCGGTGTTCATCGAAACTCCCTACGGGCCAGCGATTAACTGGACGAGTCTGTTCGGATTTAATATTTTAATGTCGACACCAGTAGTTTGGCGGCCTCGTTCGGTGTAAGCATCTGACGAGCCTTATCGCAGAATGCATCAGAATCGTGCGGTTTATAAATGGCCATAAATGGCTGCAAAAGAACGGTGTTATGTGAAATGTCTTTTTTGGTTTGTTCTTCGATTTTTGGTGAGAATTCTCGCATTACGGATTGTATGCGATCCAGGCGAGCACAAGCGGAATAGAGTTCTTTGTAGATTCTATTCACCCGGATTGGATTCGACTGCTCGCTTTCTGGGAGCGCGAGATACGCTTTGCCCAGTGCACTGCATACTCCGAGCTGTGTCCAGACTAAATCCTGAACCGCGTAAACTGGCTTTTGGGAAGACGGAATATCTGCCCATGCTGGCCTTCCCAACGACTGACGATACTGGACTAGAGCAGCAAGGCGGTCGTCCTGCTCCTTTGATAATGCGTGTGCAAATCCCGCAGAAGCAAACACGATGGCGACGCAGATGATACAGCGCATATTTTTTTCCGAACGTCCCTCGTCAGGTATCGCTGGCTGGCGGGGCGGGTGAACCGAAGACACTGGGAGCGAAGGCGCTCGGCCTGCTCTTCTGCCAGCAGGCCCTGTGCCTGAGCGGTGGAACGGCAAATTGGTGTTCATCGAAACTCCCGACGGGCCAGCGATTAGCTGGACGAGCCCGTTAGGCTTTTTCATTTTTTGTTGTATGGTTTTGAGGCATTTAGCAAAGTCGCGTTCTCATTCACTTCGACGAGCAATGTCCCATCGGCTGAATGGATATCGCATGTGCCACGGTTGTTCTTGAATAGGACAAATGATGCTTTGATCTCCGGGATATTGATTGTGTATTCTCCGTATTCCAGCAGCTTCGCTTCACCCTTTCGTAATTCAAATAATGGCTTCTCTTGATATCTGCTTACTTGGACGAGCGGATAATCTAAATTCGTCACAGCGCCGAGTGGATGCGTGGTAATCTGGAAAATGTAGAAACCGACGCCACAGAGAACGGCCAAAATAAAACCAAGCACAATCAGTAAAATGGAGCGCATATTTTTTTGCCTAACGTCCCTCGTCAGGTATCGCTGGCTGGCGTGGCGGGTGGATCGCAGACATCGGGAGCGAAGGCACTCGGCCTGCTCTTCTGCCAGCAGGCCCTGTGCCTGAGCGGTGAAATGTCAATTTGGTGTTCATCGAAACTTCCCACGGGCCAGCGATTAACTGGACGAGCCCGTTAGCCATTATCTTTTATCCAGTTTTGCAATGCAATCGCTCCTTGCTTATTGAGCAATGCCGATGGTGTATGCTCGTCCCACACAATCTCAACAATTCTGGAATGCAGCACAATGTAACCAACCTTTTCACGTGCGGTGAACCTGATTGCCGTTACAGGACTCTCGTCCTCAAAACAATAAAGCCCAGCCCAGTGATTGGCTGGATCCAATAGCAAATCTGCCAAGGCACCGTATGAAGATTGCGACAATGGCCTCGCTTTTGAGGAATGTGCATCAAACCAGCGTAGAACAGGTTCAATTATGTCTTTCTTCTGCTTTTTGTCATATTTTGCCATCGGTGGCTGTTCCTTCAATGGAATAACAAAACAATTCGTCGCGGTCCGGATCGCTGAGACCGTTGCTTCGGAAAATCGAATCTGCAATCCCCGAGGGGTATCGGCAAGACTGTAATTGTCCTCAGCAAAGCAGGTGCTGATAATCAACAGTAGTGAAATCCTCGCGATAAAGCGCATATTGTTTTTGGCTAACGACCCCCGTCAGGTATCGCTGGTTGGCGGAAATGGTGAATCGCAAGAAATGGGAGTGAAGGCACTCGGGATGCTCTGCTGTCAGCATCCCCTGTGCCTGAACGCCGAACCACGGTAGGCTCGACTCGAAAGTTGGAACGGCCAGCGATTAGCTGAACGGCCCCGTTAGCCATATTTTTTTTCAAGTGCGACATCGACTCTGTATCAAGAAAGATTCTCAATATCCCATTTTGCATTCGCAATCGTCATTTTTGGATTCTGATCTCGATGCAATTTGATGGCGGCATACTTCTTTGTGGGATCCTTTGCCATGAGTTTGACCTCTGGTGACAGAATATCTTCTCCTTTCTGTTGTCTGCGTATTATATATAGCTGGTGCTGAATAAGACTCGTCCTTCTAGAATCGATAAATGCCATCGACAAAAGAAGAATGACTACAAGAAAATAAGGATTCCAATCGATTTTTAGAGCTGTAGCAGCAATGACGACGACAAAGACAATAGGAAGTATAACTTTCATGCGGATAGTGATTATTTCTTGGCTAACGTCCGCCGTCAGGTATCGCTGGCTGGCGGTGAGGGTGGATCGCAGAAGATGGGAGTGAAGGCACTCGGGATGCTCTTCTGCCAGCATCCCCTGTGCCTGAACGCCGAGCCACGGTAGCCTCCGCTCGAAAGTTGGAACGGCCAGCGATTAGCTGAACGGCCCCGTTAGCATTATTTTTTTCGTTTATCATCAATCGAAATCGTAAAACCATTTTCTTTGGCTGTCTGAACCGCTGAAAATAATCGTGGCATACTGTCCGATGCTGGACCTGTCGCAACGGAGCAAACGTAATAGTAATACTGGGGGAATGGATTCTCGAAAATGACGGAGTGATCATCGATCGTGATCTTGGCGACCTTGCCACTTGCGGCTTTGTTCAAGGCGGCATCAAATGTCAAAGGAGTTTCCGAATTCATACTGACATTCAGCTTGCAGCCTGAAAAGACGAGAATTGCCGAGGCAAAAAGAATGGTGTAAAAGTGGCGCATATTTTTTTGCTAACGTCCCTCGTTAGTTATCGCTGGCTGGCGGATCGCACGAAATGGAAGCGAAGGCACTCGGCCCGCTCTTCTGACAGCAGGCCCTGTGCCTGGGCGGTGGAACGTCAAACAAGTGTTCATCGAAACATCCCACGGGCCAGCGATTAACTGGACGAGCCTGTTCGGATTCCTTATTTTGCTTTATCAAAGTCCGACTGCCGTCCGATATGGGGTTATTAGGTCGCATGGTTCGGCTTATGTGTTCTGCGAAGTGAAAAGTAAGCTCTTACAAACGTTGCTAGAAGAAGGATGGACGTAATCAAGCCCCCTGTAAAAAATGACATAGTATATCTGCGCGTGACTTGCTCGGGTTCGCATCCCGCAGGAATGGGGCCGACATGGCCAGCAGATCCAAAGGCACCAGTCAGCGCAATAAAATAAATAACAAGGCATAATATTGGCATGAATGCGATGCTTGTGAGTATGAACGTGATGAGCGGTTCGGCGCCCCAGCGATGCAACAAAACGGCAAGGACAAGCCACAAAGCAATGATTGACAAATAACTTCCCCAAGAAGGCGGGAAATATTCGGAGTAAATGCGATTGACGATAAAATCTGAGACGCTAATAGGAATCGCGCTATTTTCTTTTCCGAACGTCCCTCGTCAGGTATCGCTGGCTGGCGGGGCGGGTGGATCGCATAGGTTGGGAGCGAAGGCACTCGGCCTGCTCTTCTTCCAGCAGGCCCTGTGCCTGAGCGGTGGAACGTCAAATTGGTGTTCATCGAAACTCCCGACGGGCCAGCGATTAACTGGACGAGCCTGTTAGCCGATATGTTTATAAAGATCATAAGACAGCGGGAATCGACATGCCAAGTATGATAAAAACAAAAACAATTCCGACGAGTATAGATTTGTATTCATTCTTGCGATTGACGCCACCCGTCAAAAAGTGGCGAGCAATAATTAGTGCCACAATGCACGCAACTAGGCAATATATCGGCGATAGATACCCGCCGAGAGGTCTGTGCGTGGATCCAGGCGTCATCAGGATGCTTAAAAGAGACCATCCAAGGTAAAAAGAGAGAAAACCAATAAAACAATAGAATGGCATCACCTTGGCGCATGACATCGCATAAAGAATAATGATCATCACAGTCGCGACTATTCCTGGTGCAAAATACTCTGATACGCTGAGAGGACGCCCAACTAGCTCGGCGAGGATAAACATATTCTTTTGCTAACGTCCTTCGTCAGGTATCGCTGGCTGGCGGTGGATCGCAAAGGCTGAAAGCGAAGGCGTTCGGCCTGCTCTTCTGCCAGCAGGCCCTGTGCCTGAGCGGTGGAATGTCGGATCAGTGTTCATTGAAACTCCCTACGGGCCAGCGATTAACTGGACGAGCTTGTTCTGCTTGTTAATTTATTGAAGGATCCTCATTTTTTTGGTTCAAATCAGAAGCGAGAAAAGACTCCAACTCCCTCAACATATTTTCAAAAAAAGCATTTTTGCTTAATATCGCATTATTTACAGCCGCTTGTTTCTGTAATTTCCTGAGTTCTTTTCTGGCGTCATCGCTCTGCTTATCGCTTCCTCCTATTGAAACACTGTAGTTTCCATGAGGTTCGAGTTTGTATTCTGGAATGATCTCATTGTTAATCCGTTCAATGAACGCTGCAGTTAGAGACGCATAATGGGTCTTATCCGCGTCTGGAACGTGCATGCGACGCGAAGTAACTAACAATGCTTCAATAACGTCTGCTTGAGCACGCCATAGATAAATGAAGGAGTATGGCAAACGCGAAATGCTCTCTGGATTCGATTTCTCGAGCAGAGGCAGTGCAATATCTTCAAGCAACACGACATCTTCTGGACTTTTGACCATTCTTTTAACATCGGTGATTAGGAGTCTGTAACAATTACAATAGTCCTCTATGCGGTTAGGCCAGAGCATCGTAATTCTCTGAACTCTTTTGTTAAGGAGAATTCGTTGATGTGTGCGTAATTCATCAGACTCTGGCGTTGCATATATGTGATTTACCAAGAATGCACTCACAGCCAGAGCAATGATGGTCTTCATTTCGTCTTTGCAGAACGTCCCCAGTGACCTATCCCTGCTTGCTTTCGGCATTCCTCCTGCCCGCGAAGCGGAATCAGCAGGAGGTATGCCGAAAGTCCCGAAGGGACAGGGATTAGGTCGACTGGCATGTTCGGATTATATTTATTCCGGGATGCTTTCATAAAACTTTGCTTTGATATCTCGTCGCGTAAGAATACGGAACTGCCAAAGCGAAATTAAAAAGAATGGCACGGACACGACTGTGAGCCACAATGTATAAACCTTACCGACTTTGAGTCCGAATAATGAAAAATCAGCAGGTTGCGAGACTGTAAATCCGAGAACGAATAAGATCGGAGATGCGACGAGCACGAACCAAATGCACACCAAAGCATAGATCCTCCAACCTCTGGAGAAGCGGCGTAAGCCGAAGTAGGTTGGAATGCCCAGAATTCCGAAGTTAAGATTCACCTGTCCATGGAACAGTCGAGCAAGCATCTCAATAGCACTCAAAACTCCTCCGAGAAGAAAAAGGATTGCGACAGCATTCAGTGCGGTTGGTATGCTCTTACGATTTTGCATGGCAAATGATTTGATGGTGGCTTGGTGATTTATGGTGGGCTTGCAGTATTGTTAAAATGTGATGTTAGCATCGATGGAAAAGAAGCCATATTTGTTTCCTAACGTCCCTCGTCAGGTATCGCTGGCTGGCGGGGCGGGTGAACCGAAGACACTGGGAGCGAAGGCGCTCGGCCTGCTCTTCTGCCAGCAGGCCCTGTGCCTGAGCGCCGAACCATGGTAGCCTCCGCTCGAAAGTGGTGACGGCCAGCGATTAGCTGCACGAGCCCGTTAGGCATATTGTTTTATGATGTTGGTGCGCCATAGAAACGAAACAAGAATCCCTATAATTGAAGCTACTCTAAAGGCCATCAGGTGAAAAGCTGAATAGTCAGTCGAGCATGGCCGAACAAATGACAAAACCGACATGCTGCATACAAATAAGCCGCACGACCATGCCCATTGTCGTTGAATCATAGTTGGTATTTTGTAAACGGGCACACTCTGCGCAATGAGGTATTCCGTAGTCCCAAAAAACAACAGTGCACCCAACGCAAACCACAACAATCGCTGACGATTAACAGTAAATTCAAATGTCATAATTCAATCGTGTGCATGCAAAATACAGAATCGCGATCATCACTGAGGATATGTGGCTGAACTTTGTATCTTGGCAAGAGCGACATTATTCTGCGCCTAACGTCCCCCGTCAGCAATCGCTGGCCGAAAGGGCAAGTGGATCGCACGAGTTGATAGCGAAGGCACTCGGCCTGCTCTTCTGCCAGCAGGCCCTGTGCCTGAGCGGTGGAACGTTAAATCCGTGTTCATCGAAACAACCGACGGGCCAGCGATTCGCTGGACGGGCTTGTTCGGCCAGTTTGTTGTATTCCTGTCCGGATTATTGTGTTGCATTGGTAGCTCTCCAGTTGATTGCTGAGTGGTAAGCCTGCTCTGAGCGGTAGGAATCTTGCTGAAATTCCCAATCGTGCAAAGTCGCTCGGCTACCAAAACCGAAAGTCCACGCATGACCATGCTTAAGACAAAAGCGAAGGGGACTCCCATACATTCCACCCATACCAGACATTACTCTACCAGGACTATTTCCACATCGTTTGCAGTAAATTAGGTTGATTGTGATTTGTAGGACTACAAATACAATTAACAATGCAGAAAGTAACTTGATCAGCTTAGGAAGCATCGCGATATTTTGTTGCCGAACGTCCCTCGTCAGGTATCGCTGGCTGGCACTGCGGGTGGATCGCAGGCATCGGAAGCGAAGGCACTCGGCCTGCTCTTCTGCCAGCAGGCCTTGTGCCTGAGCGGTGAGTCACGGCTGGCGTCGCTCGAAAGTGATGACGGCCAGCGATTAGCTGCACGAGCCTGTTCGGAATTATATATGTCTCCAAGAGTGACATGTTCCTCCTGACACTTCCGATACTGCAATAAACACTTTCTTGCCTGATTCTGGATTATCTAACGCGCGATGATGAGGTTCGCTCTTATACCAATCAATAGTCTCTCTTACGATGCGAGGGCCGATCTCAACGTTGGACTCAATGACATATACATTGTTCTGATCGTCAGGCTGAGAGGTGTAGCTGTAAGTCATGATATACAGGAAAACTAATCGATGTGTGCCAAAAGCTTTCCGCACTCGCCAACCAATTCATTAAGCTTAGTATTGTGAGTTTCCATTTCGCAAAATAGCTTTTTTGTCTTATCTGACAAAAGCGATGGTTCTGAGGAAAGTGATTTCATGATTACGGACTGACCGCCAATCAATTGTTGGATGGCCGACAACTGAGTAAGAAGAATCTGTTGTAAATTTGACATTTTGGTGTGAGTTGGATGGATAGTTAGCCTTTTAAGGTTTTATATTGCTGGTCGTTGATACTTTTCCCAAAGCGCCCCACGACATGATCTGATCTCCAAGAACCTTATTAGTTACCGTGGAAAACAAGAAATAATTGTTGTAAACGGCAAACATCGTCCAATCGGCGGCTGGACGATCAATTAACGCGGCAGTATCTTTTATGGCTCTCAGGTGCATGGCCTGATCTGGATTCGTCAAAAATAATATTATTGCAAAGACAGCGATAGCCGTAATGCCTATTTTCTTTGTGTTGGTATTCATAATGGGTATCTGCTAATTGGCGGGGAGAGCATCGTAGATTTCGTTGTCAATGAGAATCTTTATTTGATAGGGAGAAGAATCCTGTGGAATGTTTTTGTCGGCATCTGTGGCTCCTTCAGTCGGAGGTTTCGCGAAGATGATCACGTCAGCTAAGGGCAGCGGATCGAGTATCATCAACGGAACCTTGAAGGTTATTCCGCTCTTCAACTGAATGTATTTTTCTCCGATTTTGCCTTGGATCACTTTCTCGACGGTGTCCGCCGCAACAATCTTATAGCCGACCAGACGTCTTAAGTCGCGAGCGGCGTCCCTTGAAAATCCTGTCTGAATAAACGATGCAAGAACGAGTAGCGTGATAAGTAGTGTTTTCATATTTTTTCCGAACGTCCGCCGTCAGGTATCGCTGGCTGGCGGTAATGGTGAATCGCAGAGAATGGGAGTGAAGGCACTCGGGATGCTCTTCTGTCAGCATCCCCTGTGCCTGAACGCCGAGTCACGGTAGCCTGCGCTCGAAAGTTGGAACGGCCAGCGATTAGCTGAACGGCCCCGTTAGGCTTCTTCATTGCGGTTGTTTCGATAAAGGCCACGAATTGCTGAAACGATAAAAGCACCAACTACGATAAGAACAAGACAGAAGCAAGATAACCCGCAATCCACATCTCGCATCATTCCGACGATTGCTTCCCAATTGCGGATGGAACCGTCATGCGAAGAGACAGCATACGATCTGAGTTTCGTCAAGTCACCCTCGTTTAGAATACGCGCCCTCGCTGCCTCCTGGTTTGTCTGCATTGCTGGTTGTCCTGCTATCAAGGCAGAAGCGCGAGAATGAAAGTAGAATGTAAATGCTATCAAGCTTACTGTCAGCATACTGTAACATCCAGTGGCGAGCCATACAAGAATGTTTGCTCGATACTCAGATAGCTTCATAGAAAGTGGATCTGAATTGTGCTAACATTGTTTTGAATCTGGAAAGGCCACATATTATACCTGACGTTGAATCTCTCAGAAAGCGATATATTTCTAAGCCTAACGTCCCCAGTCACCGCATCCCGCTTGCTTTCGGCACGACTTCTTGCGCAAGCAAGAATCGTGACGAAAGTGCCGAAGGCACGGGATTCGGTGGACTGGCCTGTTCGGACTATTTTTCAGCTTCAAGGAAATGGGGTTCATTTGGCGGTTCTTGGCCTGAAGAAACAAGTGGCACTGTGGATGCATAAAACTGTCCCTTGCCGTCCTTCCTGACTGAAATATAGCCCTTCTTGTAATTGGGATAGCCACCAATGTTGTGAATCATCGTGTGAATATCCCGCATCGTGCCGATACTGGTCACGAATATTGTATCCACTGAATCGGATCTGGATAAATTAGCTATTCTCATGCTCGTGCTTGTCTTAGGAACGGCAGATATAATACCGTGCTGCTGCAAATAGGAGAGATACGCTTTCCCTGAAGTGATGCCCAAGTCTCGGGGATAAATTGGGGGGAGCCCCTTGGATTCACGATCAGAATCGGCTTCAAGAACTGCAAACGCCAAAGTCCGCGCTTCCTCGAATAGCCTCATTGTATGATCGCGCTCGCCCAAGATTCTCGCGGTCATTATCTCGTTCCATATGAATGGCACTGAGAGCAATGCGACTAAAGCGATGAGAGCAATAAAAAAGGGGCGGCGCATTTTTCTATTCCGAACGTCCGCGATGACGGATCACCACTTGCTTTTGGCGCAGATCCTGCGTCCGCAGGATCTGTGACAAAAGTGCCGAAGGCATGGTGATTCGGTCCATCGCCCCGTTAGCTTTGTTTTGTTTCTGTAAGTGTATAATCAACAAAGGGGTTGGCCTGTAAATACTCCTCCTCAAAATCTTGGTTAATTTGACCAAAACTGATTCCGTCCAGACCAGGAGCGACGGGGCATCGAGGGTCTGGATTCTGCTTCGAGAAGTATTCCATCCAGTGTATTGCTGGCCGAACCAGTTTCCCTGCGACACGAATATATTCATCTGATGTGCCGTCATCGTCTGTGATACAAATAATCTCCGCATTGTTCGGCACTTTGATATCGGCCGTGACTGTAAGATGGATTGTCTTCATAATATATTTTGTTTGCGGGAAAATATCATTTTGCCTTTTTCTGCCAAAGGTGCGACAGACGGCACGAGCCAAGAAGAAGTATAATAAGGATAAGAAGTGCAGACAGGATCTGGGCATGCAAGAAACGTTGCGATGTCGCGTCGAACGCAATCCGCGATGCGGTGAAAAAACCAGAGATATACATCGCGATCAGCAAGTGTCTTTGTGAAAACCAAGCGATCAGATCAAATACGATGAAGTCGAAGACGAGCACATAGATATAAATTTCCATGCTCGCCGACACAGGATATGGCACAACGCCTGCGACCACGAGCATTGCAAGCAATGCCGAAAAGAACGCATAGAGAAGGCAAACGAGCTGAAATATACCGCGAATCGTGGATAGGGTCATATATTGTTAGCTAACGTCCCTCGTCAGGTATCGCTGGCTGGCGTGGCCGGTGGATCGAACGCATCGGGAGCGAAGGCACTCGGCCTGCTCCTCTGCCAGCAGGCCCTGTGCCTGAGCGGTGGAACCTCGGATTGATGTT
>Ga0194053_10001317_pt1 | contig 16066 bp, 10 predicted proteins | sample SepL228m_MetaG_FD_161684 | JGI IMG/M metagenome (GOLD analysis project Ga0194053, IMG submission 161684) | Anoxic zone freshwater microbial communities from boreal shield lake in IISD Experimental Lakes Area, Ontario, Canada - Sep2016-L227-8m | ecosystem: Environmental > Aquatic > Freshwater >... | reverse complement strand
ATCCAACTGAGCTATGGACGCATAAATCAAATTATAAATGGGGCGGCCAACGGGAATTGAACCCGTGATTGCAGTGCCACAAACTACCGTGATAACCACTTCACTATGGCCGCCATATTTTTCTTGGAGCGGGTAGTGGGAGTCGAACCCGCATCTCAACCTTGGAAGGGTCGCATAATAGCCGCTATACGATACCCGCGTGTATCGCAAACATTTGATAATACTGTCAGATATTAACATATTTAATCGTTTTAGACAAGAATCCCCCCGAGTTTAGGCGGAGGGAAAGGTTTTTTTACTTTCTTGGCAGTAATTGATGCGCATTTTTGGCAATTCCACGCGTTCTCGAACGCCAAGTTGGCTCTGTCGGGTAACCAGCAGGACCGAGTAATCGGAAAACTGACCGAGAAGTATAATAATACTTTGTAGCTAAGTCTTGATAGCGGACGTTAACAACCTGTGTCGCACCCTTGTCAGCAGGATCGAGCTGATCATAAGGAATATTGTTATAATCCGTGGACGTGCTCAGAGAAATACTTATTTTTTCTTGGGGATACATATCTGCGCCCCATGACAAGTATGTTTCAGGATAGAAATCTGGATACTGTATTATTGGGCTATACCAATAAGTATTAGTTTCGACACCATTCATATTGTATGACTCAATCGACATGTCGGTAATTTTAATTGAATTAAAATTATTATTATGCAGATTTATTTCCCAGTACCAGTGATTCTCAGGGATACTGAAATAGACATCACTTGGAGCAACTGATACGATCAACGGACTATAATTTGTATTAAATATCGTTGAACATAATTGGTCGAGCCCAGCTGCCGTTTTTAGCAACGACCCATGGCTGTTATCTGGTAGATAGTACCGATTTACGGAGCCAGCGGTAATCCGGTCGAGCGAAACATTTTTGGCCTGACCTGTATCGCCACCTGCCAAATAATCTCCGCCCGTCAAACTAAACTTTCTTGCTCCAACGATATGATAATCTACATGGCCTGCAAAGATGATGCGGCCAGGATTATTCAATTTTGTCAGAAATGAACAATCAGGAAAAAGTTCGTTTGCAGCCTCTGTATCAAACGCCAAAACCCCAAAAGGTTCATCGTTGTCGTTTGTACTGTTTAGATAATCTTTTCGAAGAGCGCTCATCAACAAGCCAATATTTGCCACCGCTACTCCCTCATGAGGAGTACAGATCGAGTAAAAATTCAAAACTTTGCGAGTTTTAGAATAATTCTCAAGTGTCGCTCGGCAAATAAGCCCACCACGAGAGTGACCGAGAAGATCGATCTCATAGCCTTGATTAGCCAATGAATCAAGCGCAAGGCCGAGGGCTTTTGCCGGAACAGCGGTTACTTTGCGCCAATCGTATGAAAATCCGTAGATTTTGCGGTACTGGTGCAAATCAACAATTCTGGTAGCAGCCATCGTTAAATTGCCCACGTTATTATTGAATCCAGGGACCATTACCAAGACACGAGTCTTATAGTAACCACTCGGGTCGTCTGCCATTTCAACCAAACCTCGCGACTCAATCGGCGAGACTATAGTGATTTTCGCAATTGTGGCTTTAACCTTAGAAACGCCATTTTCAACTGCAAATGCCGTCTTATCAACAGCCAAAACCACCGTGTCTCCGGTTGCTTCGACAAAAGTTGTAACCGAATCCCAGCCGTCAGATGTTTTCTTAACCAAACCATAAAAAGTCTGAGAGGCATCAAAACGACCTCGATTCAAATTTCCTACAGTAACGTTGATTTGACTCTGAGGTGCTGCGCTGGAAGTGATCGTCAACATCGCACGATCACCGACCAAGCCAATAGTCGACTTCGGCGGCCTTTCGACTGTTTGTGCAGCCGTGACGACGATAGTCGAACTCTGAGCAAGCGCCGTTGCAGGAATATTTACAGTCACATTGTCTGTAACAATTGTGCCAGCCGTATTAGCTGCTAATGACTTGGTAGTCAGAAGCGGCTGAAGCGGCGGAACAGGAGGAGGAACAGTGGACTTGCCGGAGCTTCCGCACCCAGCAATGAAAATTGCGATCAAAATCGCAATCAAGGGAGTGAACTTTTTGAACATCTAAGTTCTCCTTTTTCTCCAGAAATTTTCGCACTATAAGTTTTCAACGTGCTAATTAGCTTTTACTATACAACTTTTTAACATTTTATCAAGTTCATCAATTAATTTTATTCTGGTCTTCCAACAAAAAAATGCTCTCGTTTCACGAGGGCATTTTTTGGTCGAGAGTAAGAAACTCTCCCCGAACTTTCCATTGATGCTTACTATACTAGCAGAAAAGTTTGATTTAGTAAATAATTTCAATAGTGAAGTACGAGATTTCGTTGAGCACAGCGTAGAACGACCAGAATACGCTTTGACAAGCATAAAATTATGAAATAGAATTAAGCCATCAAATAACTGGAGATTTTCAAATGGATAAGCGCAAAGATTGCTTCACTGATCTAATTGGCTCTGTCGATAACAATTCATCCAAGCCAGAAAACAGCAACTTGGCAGATAACCAAGTTATTGGCTCTGACGGCACAATAATTGATCTTGGAAATAACTCCAATCAGTCGGTCAACAAAGTAATAAAGAAGTAAATTCTATAGGATCAAAGTTCTCGAACTAAACTAAGTCATACCATATGATGGCATTTTGATATTGAGCATATTTATTTATCATTCTGTTTATGCTTTAATATTATCATCGGTGCTGCGATCTATGCACTGATATACAATTTGATACCTAACCCTTCGCTCAAGCGGAGATATGGTAAAAAACTACGTAAATAACAAGGACGGTCTTCTGTCTGGACTATTTACGTAGTCTACATTCGAAAGGATGTAGGGTATTTCGCAAGAAATACCACCAGCGGGAGACCCTTTTTGTATTCACTTTTTAATAAATATTTGGCAATAAACTAAACAAAAAAGGAGCTTAAGATGAAGGATAAAAAGGATGTTGACGAGGGATCAACGAAAAAATCGATGCTGTTATGGATTGGACTGGCGGTCGTAATTCTTGCTGTGGTGGCGATATCCAAGGGAGTGTTCTTTAATAAGCCGAAAGAGACGCCAAGACAGATAACTCAAAAAATGATTGATTCTGCTCAAAAAGATAATGCTACTGACGAAGACCGAGCAGAAATACGCAAATATATTAAACAAAATTTACTTAATAAGTGGTCTTCTGAGAGCTCAAGCACATCAAGCGATAGCACTTCGAGTGCTAAGTCTGTGATGAGCATTTTAAGTGTTGAAGAAAACGGATCGTCAGCAACTGCAACAATAGAGATAAGCTCTTGGACAATGAAATTGCCAGTTCAGTACAAGTTTACGAAAGAAGGAAACTACTGGAAAGGATACAAGTGGATGGTTAGCGATTTGATTGGATTCTCTTCTAGCAGTACCACTGATACTGAGAAAAAGGAAGCAACCGTAAAAGCTGGTGAAAAAGCATCGATCAATAGCGGTGACTGGTCTCTAGTTGTTTCGCAACCGATCGAGTATACTTCGAGCAATCAATATGACAAGCCAGATGATGGAATGAGATTTGTTGCTGTAGAACTACAGTATTTCAATGACTCTGCTAGTTCGGACACCGCCAACCCAACGAGTTTGACACTCAGAGATTCGGAGGGACATAGCTTCAGCTACACATACAGCGCAACAAAAGAACCAGAGATAAAAGATGGTACTACTGTCACGGCAAAGGGAACAGCAAAGGGTTTTGTTACTTATCAAGTCCCTGTAACAGCAAAGATAACTAGTGCTGTATATTCGAATTCATATGTTAATTTAACAATAACATTTTAATCAATAACCGCTAAATATGGAGTAAACAGTGGACAATACAAAAGAAGTTGACAAAAAAGAGTGGTATATGAGCGGTTGGGGTCTAGCTATCGCCATTATATTTTTGCCATTTTTTTCTATATGGTACGTTTGGAATAAAACTAATTGGGATAATAAATATAAATGGATTACAACTGCTACTATCGCCATCCTTGTAATCTCTATCTCAGCTGCAAATGGCGGATTTAAAGAGAAAGAAACAAATAACACTCCAAAAACGACGCCAGTAGTAACAACTCAAGATAAAGCAAAAGTCGATGCAGACGCAGCAGCCAAGCTAGCAGCCGAAAACGAAGCAAAGAGAATCGCTGAAGAGGAAGCTAAAAGACCGATTTTTGATATTCCGTCGTTGATTGGTAAAAATATTGACGAAATCAGAACCGCGTTGGGATCACCAGCCGACAAAGAGATGACTGAGCCGAATCAAGCACAGCTTCAGCTTGGAACCAAGGAATGGGACAATACATTTGAGAAAGATAACAAGGAGCTATTAGTAACATTTAATGTCAAAGAAAGAACGGTGATTGATTTTTTCATCTCAACAGACGATCCATCTGGACAGACGAAAGACAAAACTCATCTATTGGAGCTCGGCAATCTGAGTACCAGCAGCAACACCTATAAAATTGAGTATGTAAAAACGATTAAAGACCCATCTCAATTCACTGGCGTGAAAATTATTCCGAACTAAGATACCCCCCTATTACTTAAGTTATGCTATAATCGCAGTATGAGCACAGAAAGCCGATTGGCAAACTTAGAAAGCGCGCTCGGAGTAATGGACGAACCGCATCAAATGGTTGAAGAAATGAGGGAGCTATTAGCGACCCTGCTTTTTGACGAATGCGACGATGAAAGCTGTACCAAAGAATATGACTTGATTGCTGATAGATTCGAAAAATTGCGCAAAGAATACGAGGAAAAATATGAAGTGCATCGAAGAAAAAGACGGTAAGCGATGTGGTGCTTATGCAATGACAGATAGCGACTTCTGTTTTATGCATAACCCAGCAACAGAAGAACAACGACTCAAAGCGTCTCAGGATGGCGGTAGAGTGACTTATGAGCGTGGTTTAGTGCCACTTGAGCCGATTGACTTGACCAACCCCAAAATGATCTTATACGTCCTTGCAGACACGCTCAACCGAACTAGAAAAATTGATGCTGATGGGACGATGGATATCAAGAGAGCAAATTGTATTGCAAATCTGGCGAGCAAAATGATTGAAGCACAAAAACTAATCTCAATCGACGACAGATTGAAAAAACTTGAAGAGATAGCTTCTCTTGGCTAATTGAGACAACCAATATGATATCAAACGAATATCTGGAAAAAAATTTACAAAGAATTCACGAATGGATTCGATCAGCCGACCAAAAAGTCAGCATATTTTTAGCTTTTGAGGGTGTGGTTTTAAGCTTCTTATACACAATCACCAAACGATTTGTCGAAAATAAGTCGAATAGTCTGGATGGAATATTCTATTCCTTGCTGGTTACTTCGATCGTTTGCTTTGGGTATAGCTTGTTGAAACTTTGCTTTTCTCTTATTTCCAGAACAAAAAACACATCAAAGAAGAAGAAATCGATCAGTTTCTTTGGTGATATTGCTTCGCTTAGCGAGCCAGAATTCAAAAAAATTATCAAAAAGTCAAATAATGACACAGTCGGAGACGATCTCGTCAGTCAAATTTATGTCTCCTCCGTGATTGCAGCTAAAAAGCATAAAATATTTCAGGAATCACTTTATTTGCTGTTTTTGAGTGTGTCATTTTTGATCTTGGCTTTTTCTTATTACTTTCTATGGAGTCTATATGCCAAATAGAGCAGAAATTGATAGCAAGATTGATTCATTTTTTTCGGGGAGCTATGTAACCAATGTTGGTAGGACTGTGCCAAATGTTGCCGATGTTTCACTTGGCAACCACGGTAAAGAAGTCGATTCGGCAATGCTTTTTATTGACATCAAAGAGTCTACTAAAATTGTAGATGGCTCAAGAAGAGAGACTGCTGCAAAAATGTATAAAGCTTTTCTTTGGGGAGTGACGCAAATTGCTCGAACAAATGGCGGAGAAGTAAAGAGTTTCAATGGCGACGGAGTATTGATCGCTTTTTATGGGGAACAAAAGGAAAATAATGCTGTAACAGCTGCACTCAAAATGTCGTGGTTTGTGTCATATATTCTAAAGCCAAAAGTTCAACCGCGGTTTAGTAGCAGCGTGCGCTTGCAAAGACTAGATTTTGATTTTGGAATTGGTATTGATAGTGGAACCATCCTTGTTGTCAGGGGAGGAATTGCTGGGGAAAATAATAACGATTTGGTTTGGGTTGGAAATGCCACAAATTACGCAGTCAAGCTATCTTCTCTGTCAAAATCTGGATCATCAATAAGTATTACAAACAATGTTTTTACTAAATTAAAAGACTCTTTAAAATATGACAAAAAGGAATTGATGTCACAGTATATTACTGGTAGCTATAAAAATATATGGGAGAGGACTCCAATACCATCAAAACTGACGACGAAGATAGTTGCTCAGAGGGTTCAATCGCCAGCTCAAAGTACTTTATCATCGCTACTAAGCGGTAGTAGTCCTGATACAACAGAATATTATTACAGAAGCAATTACCATATTGAAATAACATAACGAGCATAAATGTTTACACAAAATGATTTAGTTAATCTGCTGACTCAACTTCAAGGAAAAGATGCTTCACGAGCACCGAAAGATTTTCGGTATGTCTTGTATGTTCGGAAATCAACTGATGATAAAGAGAGACAGATATGCTCACTCCCTGATCAAATCAAAGAATGTCAAAAGTTAGCAAAAGCCAAAGGGATAATCTTGAAAGCAGAAGATATTATCTCTGAAAAACAAAGTGCAAAAGAGCCAGATATACGACCAAAATTTCGACAAATGATCAATGATCTCAAAACTGGCAAATATGATGGCGTCATTGCTTGGCATCCTGATCGCTTAGCGAGAAATATGAAAGAAGCTGGTGAAATAATCGACTTGATCGACAAAGATATTATCAAAGATATGCAATTTGCCAGTTTTAGCTTTATGAACACGGCTTCTGGCAAGATGTTGCTTGGTTTTCAGTTTGTTATGTCAAAAGAGTATTCCGACAAGCTGAGCGATGATGTGAAGCGTGGTAATAGGAATAAAACCGAAGATGGACGATATGTTGGTGACTTCAAGCACGGTTATTATAAAGATAAAAATCAGAATCTGAGACCAGATGGCGTGAATTATGATCTTATTCTCAAAGCGTGGCAAAAAAGAAAGCAAAGCGAAACGCTTGATAGTATTGCAGAGTATCTCAATGAAAACGGATACCAGATTGCCAAGAAGATCGGAGGAACTGAGCACAAAATTTACAAGATGGATAAGGGTGAATTATCGAAGCTATTCAAAGACCCTGTTTCTGCTGGAGTTTTGGTATATGGCAAAGAACCACCAGTAAATCTTGTGGATAAAGATCCTGACTTTTTGCCAATGATCACAGTTGACGAGTTTTTTCAAATCAATAAAACTGATGCCAAGCTGCAAAAATTACGGTCAAGAATAAAAGGAGTTGGCGTTGGGACGATACGAGCAGATTTCTTGAGAGGAATGGTATTCTGTGCTGAGTGTGGGAAATCGATGAGCACAGGAATAACTTCAAAGAAAAACAAAAAGACTGACAAAACAACACACTATTTTTATTACAGATGCGAAACTGCTGGCTGTAAGTCACAAGATAAGTCCCTGAGAGCCAAAGTCATCCAAGAATTTGTTATTGATTTCCTCGAGAAACATCGATTTGAGTCTGAGAAAGTGTATGAGCATTACAAAAAAGAAATGGCGCTGACAATCAGAGAGAATGCCAAAGAGCTTGAAAGTGAATTTATGTCTTTGATCAAGCGTGAAAGTGCTGCCAATAATGATCTTGAATATACGAGGGATTATTTGAAAACAGCTACAGATCCAGAGCTAAAAGAAGATTTTGAAGAGGATTACAAGAAGATAAAGGACAAATTGAAAACTATTGCTGGGGAAAAAGAAAAAATCAATCAAGCCAAAGAGTTGAATAAGAAAGCAATTTTGACTTATTCTGAATTCCTCGAACTGATCGACAGCTTGCCAGACATCATTCGTAAAACAAAAGATTTGAAACAATTAGATTTTTACATAAAAAAAATCTTCTCGAACTTTACCGTCCACGAGAAGATCATTTCTAAATTTGAGCTCAACTCACCGTTCAAAGAGTTTTCTGAAAACGGTTTGTTAAGTATGGTCGGGGATGCGAGACTCGAACTCACGACCTTCCGGTCCCAAACCGGACGCTCTACCAACTGAGCCAATCCCCGAACGTAGTTATTGTACACAAATTGATGGCGAAAGTCAATTTACTAGCAACCAAATGAAGTCTGGCTAAATAGGCTTCATTTCAATCGTTTTTGAAAGCGTTGCTTTCTCTTTGCCGACCGTGTAATGAATCGGCTTATCGAGGACATAGCCAGCCTTCAAAGCCTTTATTTCATAATCACCTTTATCGATAAATGTTGAAAATCTACCACTTTCATTCGAGACTGTGGTTCTAACGAGTTGGCCAGTCTTCTTGTCTATGATGCGGACCAGGACTAACGGAAGACTTGATTTTCCAGTCTTGTTCAAGACCATCCCCCATGGAGATTTTTTCAATAAATTTTTACCATTTACAAACCAGAGCAAAGCGTAAAGAACAACAATGCCGATATTCGTCAACGACGCATTTTTGGTAACGATTGGAATTATCCCGATTGTTCCAAAAAGAAGAAAGCCAAGAGACGCATAGGCAAGCACTTTTCCTAGAACTTGAGTCAGATGAGTCAATTTAAACATTTTTGCAAGATCCTTTGTGCCAGTCGCAATAGCGACATCCTTGATAACCAAACCCTGCTTGTAATCTTTTACTTCAAACAATGTATTCGTATGATAGAAATCAAGGAACGAGTTAGTGTCAACAACATCATAATTATCTTTAATAATTTCCAATTTGTATTTGCCAGGCTCAGCGATGAAGCCATATTTACCGAATTTATCAGTATAGGTAGAAGCAACTACTTTTTGACTTTCGTACATAACGGTCGGGCTTTCACGATAGACTTTGACCAAATTTATCTTGGTGTTTGCGATCGGTGCCCCTGTACCGTCCTCAATCACTCTCCCCCAATTTCGACGACGTCTACCTGTCACGAGGTTGGCAATAGGCTGCCAGATTGAATGAAAAATTTCTCCAAGATTTACGAGGGATCCAGTGGCTGCGATTGGTGCAACAACTGCAGCAGCAACAGCCGAAGCAACAGCAACAGTGGCAGCGGCGGCAGTAGAAACACTCTCTGGAGTCAGTCCAATAGCAGCAAATGCGTTTCTAATAGCAACCGACGCAGCCGCAACACCCTGAGCAATATTATTGTAAACAGTTTGGGCAAAATCGCCAATCGGACCACTAACTATATTAGCGATAGTGTCTCGCACAAAGTTGTTTACCGCAGAGACACTCCGAGTAATCGCACCACCGATGCCAACAACGATCGCAACAGGGATGCTTGCAGTTGGTTCTGCAACTGGTGCTGATTCAAACCAATTAGTATTTCCGCCTCCGTCGACGTAATGCGTTGGCTTGATTTTGGCCGATGCAAGATTAACAGAGTCACTAACACTCACGTAATCAACCGCCCACGCAGCAGGATCTATGCTCCATGACCCAGTATCACCATTTTTCAGCGCAAGTGTCAGAAGCTGATCAGCGGCACCAGTAGCCGTCCATGTACCGAGAACCTTTTGGGTAGTACCGCCAGCAAATTGAATTGTTCGCGCCTTAGTAGCTATCATCGCTAAATTATCAAAAGTATTATCCCCAGAGACAATTTGCGTAGAACCAGCAGCACCGTTTAGGACAATCGTTGAGTCGCCAGGTGTTACGGCAAGACCAGCAAAATCAATATTCCCCCCGATAGAAACTGTACTTCTGCTGAAATTAATAGCGCTGGTGGTACTTGGGCTTGATGGGTTGAGACTGATCGTATTTGCAATTGAATGATTTCCAGTGCCAAAATCGATCGCTCCAGCGTATGTCAGATTATTCGGAGAGCTTGTGCTACCAAGTGTAATATTCGCTGCGACAAGATTACTTAAGCTCGTATCTAGCGTAGCAGTCTTTCCCTCAGTATTCGAATAAATTGTGATGCCAGATGATGCGCTAGAACCAGAGGTCAAAGTGTAAGTCACATTATTTGTGTATGCGCGATAGCCAACCGAATAGAAATTGTGACCGCTGACACTAATACTCTGCTTTGACATGTAGAAAATCGCATTGCCGATAAGAGTTGCACCAGTATCAATAAAAGGATCACCATCTGATTTGTAAAGATAAACAAACTTTTGAGCCAGTGTACCATCTGCATATGTATACATAATATTATTTACACGAATAAGCTCGGAGGTTATTGTGGTAATTTTACCCGAATGAGCCAATTTCAAATTGTAAAAATATACATTGCTAGCGGTACTTAGCGTACCCGAGCCAGTCAGATCAACAGTCGATGTTCCTTGAGCAAACGTAATATAATTAAGATCAAGATTTCCTCCTACATTTAGAGTGCCAGTGCCAAGATCAAGGCGATCTCCAAGGTTTAGTGGATTACCGGCGGAAAGATTACCAGATACGTTTAGCGTACCAGCACCAACCTTCAAAGCTCCCGCTATCTGACTATTAGAGACAACAGTACTCGCTCCGGCACCAATAACTAAGTTATTGCAAGTAAGTGTGTGATTATTCAGATCAAAATAGCCAGTGTTTACAGCAGCGCTGTCATTGCTAATTTTGAAGGTTGCATTGCCAAGATTAAAATCACCAGCGGCCGTAAAGACATTCGCTGTGCCCTTCTGAAGTTGAAACGAATTTGCAAAATTATTTGGTAGAGTGAATGCTGTCTGAGAAAGCTTTGAAGCTATTGGATACAGATTGAACGTACCTAATTTTGACACCATCTTTGGATTATTTATTACCAAGGAATTGCTGGTCGACGAATAATCGACGATTGATCTGCTACCACCATTTATTGCCCCTGGGCCCATCGTCACTATGCCAGCAGAACCAGTGTTTATCCCGATATTTAGATTTCCAGTCAAAGTAGTCGTGACACCATCGCCAGCTATTGTCAGGCTACCAAAGGAATTTCGAGAAGTACCGTTTGCGATATTACCACTTGCCGACTGAATCCACAGGCCAGTGGAGGCTAACAATCCGATCTTATCAAGAATATTAATATTTCCAGCCACAGTCACAGTCTTTCCACTATCAACCAGCGTTCCAGCATTGACAGTAATCGAAGTCGCGCTCAGATTGTCCTGGAGCGTCCAGCCAGCAGTCAAGATATGCTTACCAAGAAGAGTGACATTATTATTCGAAAGGCCAACCAAGCTGGCTATTACTGGATCAACGCCGTTAAAAGTTAGCGCACCTAGCTGCTGCCCATTAGTTCTAATCGTTTTCCCTGTTTGATTTGGATCAAAATTTATCGTGCTGGTTCCTCTATTGAAAACCGCTGTCGGATTTGAAGCTATCAGCAAAGAGCCAGCAACGTTTATTGTATTGTTACTTGCATAGAATGTTCCTGAATTCAAAACCAGATCACCATTATCACTAAGAGAATTTTCCATAAATATGGACCCTGTGTAGCCAGGATTTACAGAAAAAGAATTGACGTGATTTGTAAAGCTTCCATCAATTACAGAATTTTTTGAAGAAGTCGAGTTGAAGACAATGTCGCATGATGCAGTCGGTAAGATATCCCCCGACCAATTTCCGGCCGAGCTCCAATTATCGTCGACCGCTCCTCCATCCCAAAGACAAGTATTATTCACCGCAAAAGTGGCTTCGATAGTATGATCTTCGGTCACATTTGAAAAAGTATAAGTATCGGCTATTAACCCAACAAGGCTAACGCCATCGATCTTAAGATCGGACACATGATAGCCAGTTGCGGGCGTCATTGTATAAGTTTGGCTTGTTCCGTCAGCTACCGATACCACACCAGCCGGGAAAATCGTTCCATTTCCGCCAGAGACCGAGGATGAAATAGTATGATTATTTAATACTGTATTAAACCAATTTGTATTGCTTGCAGTCAAAGAGTTTGAACTATAATGAGAAGGTGAAATAATTGCTGCTGCAAGATTTGTTGAATTGCTAACTTCAACATAATCAACTGTCCACGCTGCTGGATTAATATTCCAAGTGCCAGTATCACCCGTCGTCAAACTAAGTATTAACAATTGATCGGCGGCACCTGTCGCAGTCCATCTCCCGAGAACAGTCTGCGTTGTGTTGCCAGCAAACTGTATCGTTCTGGCAGATGTAGTAGCAACCAGTAAATTATTGAATGTCGTAGAGCCAGAGATAGCTTGAATGGAAGCGGCGATGCCTGTGAGACTAACTGTACCAAAATTGTGGACAAAAACGCCGCCTAAGCGCTGAAAATCTTTTGCAACCGTCAGTGTCGTCGATGGAGCAACGAAATATCCTGAATTCTGGACAAAGTTAGCTGTTGAGATTGTATTTGCGCCAGACGAAACTATTCCCGAAGCAACCGTAAGATTGTTTGTGGCACTGATTGGCGAAGCAAGAGAATAAGAACCCGTGTTGCTGGCCCCATTTGTCCCACCTAAAACAAATTTCTGCAAAGCAAAGCCGGTCATGTCGCCGATTGAAAATGGAGAGCTGCCAGCTGCATAATCAGCAATTTTGGCACCGTTCGCACCATTGATCTTTGAAACATTATTGGTCGAGACATTTGCAACCCAGACGAAGCCATTTGCATCAACAGAAACGCCAAAAGGATTAGTCCCTACCGAGTAGTCGCCAAGCTTTGCGCCAGTTACTCCATTTAGCTTAGACACAGTATTATTGCCATAATTCGACACCCAGACAAAACCATTTGCATCGACAGCCACGCCAGCAGGACTAACGCCAACGGCATAGTCAGCGATCTTCGCACCATTTGAGGCATTTAATTTCGAAACAGTGTTGTCCGCGCTATTTACCACCCAAATAAAACTGTTTGCATCGGCAGCGACACCAATCGGGGTTGAACCAGTAGAATAATCTGCAACTTTTGCACCAGTTGAAGCGTTGATTTTCGAAACCGTACCTATAGAATTGCTGTTTGTAACCCAGACGAACCCATCAGTATCAATAGCCACGCCATACGAGTTTGTACCAGTTGCATAATTCACTTTTGCGCCAGTATTAGGATTTATTTTTGAAACATTACCGCTCGCAGAGTTTGCTACCCAAACGTTGCCGTTGGCATCGATCGCAACCCCACGTGGCGCCGTGCCAGTAGTAAAATCAGCAACTTTTGCGCCAGTAGAAATATTAATCTTCGAAACAGTATTATCGCCAAGATTAGTAACCCAAGCGAACCCACTTGTGTCTACGGCAACACCATAGGAATAAATCCCCGTGGCATAGTCAGCGACTTTTGCGCCTGTTGAGGAATTTATTTTAGACGCATTATTTGCATTGTAATTTGCGACCCAGGCATTTGGCGTGGAAATTTGTGCAACACCAGCGAAAGTAAGGTTATAAAAATCTTGGCCGTTTGCTACGACAGATTTAGAGGATGAGGTATCCAAATTTACAGTACTTGTGGCTTTTACAAATATTCCACCAGTATTATTCCAGCTGCCACCAATATTTAATGTATAATTTCCGGCGTCTAAAGTGCCGGCTGCTAGATTAATATCGCCGTCATCGTTTAGGTCCTTTGCCAAAGTTAGGGTATTTGTATAGCCGGAATTTAACGAAAGAGACTTAATATGATTGCTAAACGATGAGTTTAGAGTTGATGCTTTTGTTGATGTCCCGTTAAAGACTACATCGCAAGAGGCAGTAGGAATAGTATTACCGGACCAATTATTGGCTGAACTCCAATTGCTGTCAGAAGCACCACCATCCCAAATACATGATCCATCAGCGGCAAAAGTTGCTACAATAGTATGATTAGTTGTGACATTTGTAAAGCTATAAGGCGAAGTTAGTGTTCCAGATAGAGACGTGCCGTCGACGGAAATATCGGAAATATAGTTACCGAGAGTCGGAGTAATAATAAAATCTTGACTACTTCCGCTATTCACGGCAGTCGCGCCAGATGGACTGATACTTCCACTGCCAGAAACTGATGCTTGAATATTGTAAGTGTCAATAGCGAAAGTTACAGCCAAGGTTACTGGGGCTGTCACATTTAGTACAGTGTACGTCTCGCCAGCCGGATTAGAAATTGTTTGACCGACACCGCCAAGAGTAATGCTAGCAATATGATAATGCGCATTTGGAGTAATCATAACTGCGAGCGAACCGTTATAATCTACACTGTTTGCACCAGTTTTATCAGTGACGCCATTCGCGCCAGCAGTAACCGTAACTGTGTTTTGATCGATGGCAAAAGTTGCCGATACTGTGATATTAGCGCTTACGGCCAGGTCCGTTCTAGCGGCCGTCGGATATGCGTCTGACCAGCTCACGAAATGATAGTGAGCCGCCGGTGTCGCAGTTACCTGTGAGCCATTTGCACCATAATTGACAGTTTGAGGAGTTGTTCCGACAATCGAGCCATTCGCGTTGGCAGAGTAGGTCAAAGTATAAGTATCGATGGCAAAAGTTGCCGATACTGTGATATTAGCGCTTACGGCCAGGTCCGTTCTAGCGGCCGTCGGATATGCGTCTGACCAGCTCACGAAGTGGTAATGAGCTGCTGGAGTAGCAGCTACTTGCGTACCATTTGCACCGTAATTGATAGTTTGTGGTGTTGTGCCGACGATTGAGCCATTCGCGTTGGCAGAGTAGGTCAAAGTATAAGTATCGATGGCAAATGTTGCAGAGACTGTAATATTAGCTACTACATTTAGATCAGTTCTGGCAGCAGTAGGATATGCGTCTGACCAGCTAACGAAATGATAGTGAGCCGCCGGAGTCGCAGTTACTTGAGAGCCATTTGCATTGTAATTAACCGTTTGAGGAGTTGTTCCGACAATCGAGCCATTCGCGTTGGCAGAGTAAGTCAATGTATAAGTGTCGATGGCAAATGTTGCAGAGACTGTAATATTAGCTACTACATTTAGATCAGTTCTGGCAGCAGTAGGATATGCGTCTGACCAGCTCACGAAATGATAGTGAGCCGCCGGAGTCGCAGTTACTTGAGAGCCATTTGCATTGTAATTAACCGTTTGAGGAGTTGTTCCGACAATCGAGCCATTCGCGTTGGCAGAGTAAGTCAAAGTATAAGTATCGATGGCGAAGCTGGCTGTAACTGTGATATCAGCGAGAACGTTTGTATCAGTCCTTGAAGCAGTAAGCACACCATCTGACCATGAGGTAAAGTGATAATGAGCAACTGGAGTGGCCGTGACCTGTGTTCCACTTCCACCATCGGCCACGGTTTGTGGCGAAGTACCAACGATAGACCCATTAGCGCCAGCAGAGTAAGTCAGCGTATGACTGGTGGAGGCAAGCCAATTTGTCGTGCTTCCAGGAGTGCCCTCAGTTGAATTAGCTGCATTTATTGGATTTGACGAAGTTGAATCTGAAACCGTCACCCATGAGACTGATTTTGTCCCCTGCGGATCAATATTCCAGCGAGTGCCATGATTTGAGGAAACTAGTATGATTTTGTGTGATGCATCAGTACCATTTATAGATAGAGCATTTGAAACCGTCTGAGTTGTAGAGGCAGCAACTTGAATTGTCCGATTAGCTGTAGCAGCGGCAGTTAAATTGTAAAAACTATTCGTACCAGAAATTATTTGTGTTGTGCCGCCCACTCCGTTTAGCTCGACTGTTCCAGAATTATTATTGAAACTACCAGCAGAACGCTGAAAATTACCGCTAACCTTCATTGTCCCAAAAGGAGCCACCAGGCTGCCTGCAGACTGATCAAGATTCTTAATCTCTAAGGCATAGCTAGAGGCGCTCAAAATATTTGCAGCGTTAATTCGCAAAGTATTATCCACGTACAGTGAATCAAGCGTGACAATGTTGCCATTTGCTGAATTGGCAATAAGATCATAGAAATGCTGGCCATGAGAAGTAATATCAGAAGTGAGTCCAGTGCCAATATTGCTAAAAGTTACCTGTCCGTTATTATGATTGAATGTAC
>Ga0194053_10001314_pt1 | contig 16106 bp, 13 predicted proteins | sample SepL228m_MetaG_FD_161684 | JGI IMG/M metagenome (GOLD analysis project Ga0194053, IMG submission 161684) | Anoxic zone freshwater microbial communities from boreal shield lake in IISD Experimental Lakes Area, Ontario, Canada - Sep2016-L227-8m | ecosystem: Environmental > Aquatic > Freshwater >... | reverse complement strand
CGCCGGTAGTGGCGGCAGGGCTGGCCGGGTCGCCGTTGAAGCAAAACGGATATTGGGTGGATTCGATTTCCACGATGCCGTTTGAAGCGGACAAAATCTTGTGTCCGCCAAGCGCTGTGGCTTTGCCGGATTTCAGATCCACGGTAAACGTGCCGATGTCGCCCGTGCAGCCGAGGGCCTTGAGGAATGCGTAGGCCATGACGAGATGGCCGTTGTTGCCCGGATGCACGCCGTCCGTGCCGCCGAGCGGGTAGGAGTCCCCGTATTTCGCCTTGGCCTTGGTCATCGCGTCCATCATGGCTCCATGCACGTCCGCAAAGGCCGCCCCATTGGCGGCAGCGACTTCGCTGGCCGTCCGGGAAAGCGCGGCGAGAGTCTCATTGTAAACCTGAGGAGTCGTGTTGGGACGTTTGAAGGTGGTTGAGTCCACAGCGCCGGGGCCGCCGACCACGATGAGCCGGACCCCGCCGTCCTTGAAGGTTTTGACGATGGCCTGCATGTTTTGGCGGTAGCCAGCGACAATCGCGTCATCGACCGCGCGGTAGCCCCCGTCGTTCATGCCGTAGCAGGTGGTGGCAACTGTCGGCTTGAAGGGCAGCACATCGTTCGACATGCGCTTCAGGAATCCGCCCGCCGTCTCGCCGCCCCAACCGAACTGCATGGCCTGCAAATTCGCCGCAGGCTGGCACAGCAGGAAATAGTCGGCCATATCCAGCGAATAGAGTTTTTGTTCGGTGATCGAGTCGCCGCAAATGGCAACCAGATCGCCGGTCCGCAACGCGTTGGCTTTCTGGGCGTGAACCGGCGCGAGGAAGAAAAGGCCGAGGAGGAGGAGGGATGTCGTTGTCTTCATAATAATGGATTGCGGGAGGTGTCCCGGGCCCGGAACGCTAACACGCGAAAGGAATGTTTGTAAATGATCCGCGGCGGCGGGGCGGGCGGCGGCGGATTCGCCGGAGCACTTTTCCTGTTTCCCCGGGCGTGCAGGTGATTTATCGTGCCGGACAGAATCCCCAACGCCCCCTTTCCCGAATCATCCCACGTTGCGCTCACCACTGATCATCGGACTTTCCGCCCTCTTAGCCACCTTCCCCGCCATGTCACAATCCACCACTTCACTGCATTACTACTTCCCGCCCATCGTACGGCAGCCGCTCACGCTCGACTGCGATCTCTGCATTTACAGCGGGAACTCCGGCGGGATCATCGCGGCGATTGCGGCCAAGCGGCGCGGGCTGAGCGTTGTCCTGCTGGAGCCCGGACGGCATCTCGGCGGGCTGACCGCCGGGGGTCTTGGACTCACGGATATCGGCAACAAGCAGGCGATCGGCGGGATTTCCCGGGAATTTTACAGGCGCGTGGGAAAAAAATACGGGGTCGCGGAAAACTGGCGTTTCGAGCCGCATGTCGCGGAGGACGTTTACAGGGAGTGGCTCGCGGAAGAGGGGATCACGTGCCATTTCGGCAGCTTCCTCGACCAAGTGGAATTGCGGGACGGCCGGGTCCGCCGCATCACCACGGAGAACGAGATCTCGGTCACCGCAAAGTTCTTCATCGATGCCAGCTACGAGGGTGACCTCATGGCGAAAGCCGGAGTGAGTTATACGGTCGGGCGCGAAGCCAACTCGCAATACGGCGAAAACTGGAACGGCTCCCAAGTTCTCAACCAGCACCAGTTCTCGCTTCCCGTGGACCCCTACCGCATCGAAGGCGATCCCTCGAGCGGCCTGCTCCCCGGCATCGACGCCGGGCCGCACACCGCAGGGGCCGGCGACAAGCGCGTTCAGGCTTACAATTTCCGCCTGTGTCTGACCAACCGCTCAAAAAACCGGATCTCGTTCACGGAGCCCGAAGGCTACGACCGCTCGGACTACGAACTGCTGGCCCGGTATTGCCGCGCAGGCCACACGCCGGATTTCAGCAAATTCGATGCCCTCGTGAACGGCAAGGTGGACATGAACAACCACGGCGCGGTGTCCACCGACTACATCGGGATGAACCGCGAGTTCCCCGAGGCGGATTACCGGAAGCGCGAGGAGATTTTCCAGGCCCACGTTCGCTGGATCAAGGGCCTGCTCTGGTTCTGGACGCAGGACAAAGACGTGCCGCCCGCGTTCCGCAAGAAGATCTCCAAGTGGGGCTGGGCCAAGGATGAGTTTGCCGATACGGGCGGCTTCCCGCATGCGATCTACGTCCGCGAGGCACGGCGGCTTGTCGGGGATGTCGTCATGACCGAGCACCACTGCATGGGAACGGAAACGGTCGGCGACTCGGTCGGGCTCGCTGCCTACACGATGGATTCGCACAATTGCCGCCGGCTCGTCGTGGACGGCACGGTCAAAAACGAGGGCGACGTGCAGGTTCATTCCGGCCCGCCGTATCCGATTTCGTATCGGGCGATCATCCCCCGCCGCGGCGAATGCGCGAATCTGTTCGTCCCGTTCGCCCTGTCCGCATCGCACATCGCGTTCGGCTCGATCCGTATGGAGCCGGTCTTCATGATTCTCTCGGAGTCCGCAGTGGAAGCGGCTTCGCTTGCCATCGAGCGGGGCCTTGACGTCCAAGACGTTCCTTACGGGCTGCTGCGCGAACGCCTGCTCAAAGCCAAACAGGCCCTCGATCCGATTCCCCCCGCAAAAGACCGGCAGACAGGAGAATAGAGCAGACGCTCCGGCACGCCCGGATATTTTTCTCTCCAGGCCCAAACTCACTCAACCATCAGGACAAGCGGAGTTTGACTTGTGTGCGATCTTGGGAAAACAGGAGGGCCTTGATGTTTTCCGTGCCGTGCCGGGGCGCGTTGAAAAATCCATTAAATGCCGAAACGGCGAGGAGCCCTCGGTCTCGCCAGTCAAAGATCCAGTCGGCCACCGCCGAGGGATCCTCCTGGGGAATCCCTGCGCCGTTTTTGACGAGCCAGTCGCTGTTGCACTCCTCGTGGGAACCGATCGGCGGGGTCATCACGACCGGCAGACCGAGTGCGCAGTAAAAGCTCAGCTCGCTGGGCTTCGTCCAGAGAACATCCGCCGTGCGGATCACCTGGTTGAATTTCGTGAAGTAGTCGGTCTTGCTCAGCGAGGCGAGCACGTGGACGGATTTCCCCAGTTCCTCCGCCAAGCCGACATCCCGGATGGTTTCGAGGAAAAAGCAATTCACTTCGAGCCGCGTTCCGGCAACAAGGCAGATGCGGATACGCCCGCCCTCGAGGGCCGGACGCAGGCTCAGCAGAATCTCCCGCGCGATCTCCGCCTGCGCACCGGCACCGCCCACGGCGAAGACGATCGTCAGCGGCCGGCCCGCGTCGGGGATCGGACCGATCTCGCCCGACAGGATCTGGCGGTATTTCGCGCGGAATTCTCCGCGAGGGTCCAGCACAGCGATCCGCGCGGCCAAGTCATCGCGGACGGGAGACACGTTCTCCGCAGGGAGGGGGAACCCCGTGAGAAACACCCGGTCCGCAGGAACACCATAGAGCATCAGCCGCTTTTGCGCTCTCGCGGTCGGCGCAAAATAGACGACGCGGCTCTCCCGGGGATTTTCAGCCACCCAAATCCGATTGATGTCGGAGTCGGTGACCACGCACGAAACGTCCGGCAGGCCGAGGTGGTCGGCAGCGAGGGCAACAGCGAAAAACGTGCTCAGGAACGGGATGCTCTCCCGCCGCGCGTAGTCGGGCACGCTTTTGGCGAACCCGTTGTCGATCATGTGGTGCAGGCGCAAGGAACCGAGCGTCGGCTTCGAGAGATCCCGGAACGGATAAAACGGCGAGATGCTCTGGAAGTAATCGTAAGCCTTCCAGAGCCACGGGCCGACAAGGGGAATGCGGCCGAGCCGCGAGACGGTTTCGTAGAAACCCTGGAACTTCCTCCACATCTTCTTCTCCCGCACGCCCACGATCGTGTCGCTGTTGGCGGTGATGATCCGCTCGCGGGCGATATCCCGGAAAGGATACGCCGCCCGCTGGTGGCCGTATCCCATGTCGGCGGTGACAACCCAAGCTTGCGGTGAGGTGGCATTCATCCTGCGGGAGATCGGAGGCAACGTAAGCTCCCGCGCCCGCACTGTCACGCCACAAGGGAACACCCGATTCTGATTCCTTGATCGCCGACGCACCCCGTGCCACAATCGCGCCCATGAAGTTCGTCCTCACCTGTCTGCGAAGATTTTTCCGAAGGCCAGACCCCAAGCCAACCCCTCGGATCCTTTCCCGCTGGACTCCGCTCTGAATTTTCGCGGGCGGCAGGAACCTCACCCGCCAGTTGTTTGCGCTCGCAGGGATGATCGTCTTGACGGTCAGCTCATCCGCTCCCGCGCAGGCCTCGCTTCAAGCAGACAGCGACCTACTTGTCAGGGGCCGCCGCAGAATTTCCCCGGACCACCACGTGGCTGTGCATCTCGCTCGTCAGTTGCGCGATGCGCTCGCTCAAGGTGTTGGTAAGCTCGGTGAGCCGCGTGTTCTGGTTCACAAGCTCGACGAGCTGCGCCGTCTGTTGTGCGGCAAGCAACTGCCTTTCCGAGCTCGCCTCGGCGAGGGCTTCCCGGTGCTGGGCGTCGGCTTCGGCGTGGGCCTTGTCGCGGTCGGCCTGCCTCGTCTGCGCCAGCAGGATCAGCGGGGCGGCATAGGCGGCCTGAAGGCTGAACGCCAGGTTGAGCAGGATGAACGGATAGACATCGAACGAAAAAACGCCGACCACGTTCAGGCCGATCCAGACCGCCACGAGGACCGTCTGCGCGACCAGGAAGACCGGGGTCCCGAAGAACCGGGCAAACGCCTCGGCTTTCAGCGCGAACCAGTCGTTGCCGAAAACTGGCGCCAGATGCACGTGCGGAAGGTGGAACCGGAAATGGTGTGCTTCGGAATTTTTTGCGGGCGCGGACGGTTGTGTTTTCATTTCGTTTGGACGGACGGCGAAACCGGGTTTCCAGCAGTGTCGAACTCTCTACGACAGGAGACGGGAAGACACCAGCGGTTTTTTTGCGCTTTCATGAGGCGCGGAACATTCAATTCGAGCCAAAATACTGGGCGTGGAGCGTGTTCACGAACCCTTTTTCCTCCAGGTCGAACAGCGCGCGGTTGAACGGGATTCTCAGCGGGCTACCCGGGGCGAACGCAAACCCATACGGCGCCTTGTTGATGATGGGGCCGACCTCGGAAACCGGCAGCTCGGGATGGGCGTTATCGAAATACTGCAGCACCGGCGCATCGTAAACGATACAATTGATCTCCCGCTTGAGAAGCGCGTGCACGGCGTCCGGCAGATTTCCGAAGAGCTGCGTGGCGAGCTGGAGATTCCCGCAGTAGGTCTGGCCCAAGGTTCCCCGGATTGTGCCCACCACCTTGCCAGGCAGATCCTGAGGCCCGTTGATTTGCCCGTGCAGCTTGTTCACGGTCATCGAACTCGTAATGCTTGATGTGATAAAGGCGACAACCGCCACGCCAGTCGCCACCCAGAGCGCGGCAAAAAACCGACCCAACGGTCCAGGGATGCCCTTGTGGTTGGTTTTCCCCGTAAAAATCACGGACATGACGTGGTAGAAGGACTCGACCCACCCTTCGATCCAGCCTTTCGCAAATTCCGGGTCGAGCCGCCGCTCGAACAGAGTGACGATCACCGCGAGCAAAACGATGAGCAGCGATCCAAAACCCACAACCTTGAGATGGTCGGGATTGCTGATCACTTTCCAAAACTGGCTGCCCCCGGACTTCCTGGTGTCGTCCACCATAATCTGAAGCCCCGCGTCCAAGAAAGGCAGCGAAAAATCCGCGTCGTTCAAGCGGGAGCGGGTCACCGTGATGTTCGCCGCGCCGACATCCACACGGCCTTGGGAGATGGCCTCGAGAATCTCCGCGGTGGAATGGAGCTCGACGAACTCATACTTCCAACCGTTCTGGGCGGCTATCCTCTCCCAGAGATCGATGGCGTAGCCCTTGTAGCTGCCATCCGGCGCTTTCATGGCAAAGGGCTCGTCCATACGGATCGCCACACGGAGAGGCTTGCCCGCAGCGTCCCCCTCCGCTCCGGATAGACGCGAAAAACTCAGAACGGCCAAGGCGAGCCAGAGCATCCGACTCAGGAAACTCGATACAGTCGATTTCATTGTGCTATAAAAAATTCGCTTCCCCTACGGACGCCCCACAGGGGATCCGCCTAACGTTGAACGGTTTTTTTCCACCGAGTTACGCCGAGGGTAATCCCCAGGCCGCACGCGAGCAGACCCCACGTCCCTGGTTCCGGGACCGCCACGATGGCCTTCGCGAACAGGATGCCGCCGTTGGAAACGGATGCGTTTGTGTCGCTGCCGGTGAAGTCCACCCCGGCGAGATCCGTCCAGGTTCCGGAACCCGACAACTCGAAGGAAAGCCCGGACCGGACGTTCGAGCTGCCTGTGAGCGTGTAATTGATCGTATCCGGCCCGACCACGATTGGTACGGCCTCCGCGTCCGAATAGCGGAGTTTCAGCACAACCGGATCGCTACCCGTCAGCGACAGCGCCTGGTCCAGGGTGATCAGTTGGTAGCCCAATACCAAACCCGAACAGTTCTGGCTCAGGAGGAGCGTGCCACCCGGGGCCCCGTCCTTCCACTGCGAGTAAATGTCCAGGATCAGGGATGCGCCAGCCTTCTGGCTCGCGATGCCGATGGCCGTGAGGGTGCCACTCTGCGGCGGGGCGAGGAGGCTGGCAACGGTTCCGGTGGCGTTCAGGGAGGATCCTCCGATCGAGCCTGTGGTCAGCGCGGCCATCCCGGTGTCCTTGGAAGACGCGGCGGAGTATTTGCTGTCCTGCTGGATGGGACCCACCTCGTTCTGGACCACCACAGTGGGAGATCCCGACAAGGCCTTGAGTGTGACCGAGGCCACCCCCACGCGACCGATCGTGGGATCGTTGTAGGAGGCCCAGAACGTGCCATCGCTGGTGCCGGTCACGGTGTCGCACCATCGGCCGGTCCCCCAGCTGTTTTGGACCAGCCAAGCCCCTGTCCCCGTCACAGCGCCGTTGCTGTCGGTGACCACATAATTGTCGTTCCAGCCGATGATGGCAACCTCATGGTCGGAGGCTTGGGTGTTCACGTCGTTGTTGTAAACCACCGTGTAGGGAACCCGCGCGCCGGAGCCGTTGGAGACCTCATGGAAACCGCTGTAGACAGCGTTTACAGACGTGGTGACCGCCCCCGAGTTCTTGATGGCTGCCTTGATCGCTTGGACCTGGGGATCCGCTGCGCCTTGGGTGAAGCTATAAGTGGGCAATCCCCCCGAGGTGCCGGTCGGGGTGGGGAGAGCCACGTTTCCCGGGGAGCCCTGACACAACATGTTCACCTGCGTCGCCGTATATGCGGGCGCTTGGTTCACAGGCGGGATCAAGTTGGGGTTCCCGAGGTCGGCGGGTTGCGAGCTGTGGAACGCTGCGGTGGGAAAGCTGTTGCCCGGACTGACCGGTGCGGAGTTGCTGACAGGTCCCCCACCCATCTGGGTGATGAGAGTGCCACTGTCGGCTGGCGTGGTCCCGGGAATATTCCATACCCCCTGGCCACGGGTCACGTAGCCCAACATCATGTATTCGGATCCTCCGAACCCCACCGTTCCATATCTGTTTCCGGTCAGCAGGAGACTCGGGGCCGCCCCGTTCGCTGTGGATAAAGCCCATGAGGAAACCACGGGTGCCGGAGGCACTGTCGAGGAGGGTAGAATCCCCTGCATCAGGAGACTGCTGTCCATCGCCTCCGCAGAAGCAAAGGTCCAGCAATCCCCGATTTTTCCCTGATCCTGGATGTCTGAGATCCAGCTTGCACCAGATACTGACCGGAGGTCATACGCCGCTGGCAGGGATTGCGCGCGCCCTGCGGGGAGTGCGAGAAACTGCATGACGGCCAGAGCCGGAAATAGGAATACTGCTTTGGTGGCTTCCAGTTTCATATGTGACGCGTTGGATTTTCGTCACTGGATATTTGATTTAAATCAAGGTTGTCCAGAAAATTCCCCCTCGGCCTTCAGCCTGCCCCTTGCGGCGCGAGGCATCCGGGCTATCCTTTGGAATGCAATTCCGCTTTGCGAACTGGACCCGGCCGGGAATTATCGTTTTGATCTGCGCGGCGCTGGCCGGCTGCGCGGTTGACATGGGCCCCTACCCCCGTGCGCAATCGATGGAGGCAGCCGTGCAGACAGTGCTCGCGAAACAGGGTTACTACCAGGGCCCGATCGACGGGACGATCGGCCCCGCGACGAGCCGGGCGATCCGTAACTACCAGCGCGACCACCGACTCACCCCCACCGGCACCATCAATCCGGCGCTCGCAGCCAGCATGGGATTGGCTGGGCAGACAAGCGTCTCTCCCTACTATGCGGGCTATCCCGCCTACTACCCTTGGTATGCGGCTCCTGCCGTTTACGCGCCACCCGCTGTCATCAACCTTGGCTGGGGCGGGGGCTGGCCGTTTGCGGGATATGGAGGCTGTTGGAACCGAGGCTGGGGTGGCTATGGATATCGCGGCTGGGGTGGCGGCGGCTACGGTTGGCGCGGTTACGGCGGGGGCTACGGCCGGGGCTGGTGCCGCTGAAGCGGTAAGGCAAACCGGTTTTCGCTGGGCATCTGCGTTGCCAGCTTACGTGAGCCGGTTTAATGACACGCGGAGCTTTTCCACCGTCGTGAGCGGGCGGTCTGCGGGAGTTGCCGCGCGAACGTTCTCCTCTTCCATTTTGTTGAGCGTGCTTTCCCGGACTTCATGGAAGACGCCGAACACGCCCGGGAACGGCCGCTCGGCCAGCGCGAAAGCCGCCCCCTCGCTCGTCACATCATGGTCCGCACCGACCTCGACAAACTCGCCCCCCTTGCCTCCCGAGGCAGCATCGAAAGCCCCTTTGTGGAACTGGACGCACTCCGAGAGCACCTCCAAAACGCTGAAGCCTTCGTGTGCGGCCATCCGCTCCAACATGAGGGTCAGGTGTTTGGGGTTTGCCGCGGAAGCCCGTGCAAAAAACGTCGCGCCGGCCCCGATGATCTGCCGGGCCGGATTGACCGGTGCCACGCGGGAGCCCCAGGTATCCGTCTTGGAACGGAAGCCGACCGGCGAAGTCGGGGAAGTTTGTTTCTTGGTGAGCCCGTAAACCTGGTTGTTCAGGATGATCACATTCAGGTTCACGTTCTTGCGCGCGGCGTGGGTGAGATGGTTGCCCCCGATCGAGAAAGCATCGCCGTCACCGACAATCACGAACGGAAAGAGATCGGGGCGCGTGAGGCTCACCCCGGTGGCGAACGGAATGATGCGCCCGTGGATGAAATGGACGCTGTGTGTGTTGATGAAATACGGGAAACGCGAGGAGCAGCCGATGCCGGCTAGGGTCACAAGTTTTTCCTGCGGGTATTTCCGGTCCACGAGAAACTTTTGATACATCGCCAGAACGCCGAAATCCCCGCAGCCCGGGCACCAGGTGGGGCGGTCGGCTTTCAGATCGTCGCGCGTCATGGGTTGCGCGTTTGGCTGTGCGCTGGCCGGGAGATCAGATAAGGTTTCCATGATATTAAATAGCGGGCGTTTGTGCGGCGGATTTTCGGGAAACGCCCAGGGACTCTCTCACCCCATCCAGAACTTCCTTCACCCGGAAGGAGGCGCCGTCGGATTTTGTCACCCCCCGGATTTGAGGCGCACACGTCTCCGAACGCAACAGCCGCCCGAGCTGCCCGCATCCGTTCACTCCGCCTTCGTTCAACTCGACGACCAGGATGTTTTTGTAAGCCGAGAAGATTTCGGCAAGGCCGGGAGGCAGCGGGTTCAGTTGGCGCAGGTGGAGAGAGGCCAGAAGCTCCCCGGAAGCCAAGGACTGATCGACCGCCGAGCGGATCACGCCGCGCGTGGATCCCCAACCGACGAGCAACGTCGTGGCATCCGGCGCACCATAGATTTCCGGGGCGGGCAGTTCCGCCGCGAGACGCCTGAGCTTTTCGCTCCGTCGGTGGGTCATCCGGACATGCATCTGGGGGCTTCCCGAGGGGTTCCCATACTCGTCGTGTTCGAGCCCGGTGATGGTCGGGTAACGACCGTCGGCAATCCGGGTGCCAGGAGGGGCATGGCGCGTCAGGGCATCCAGCGGATAGGGTTTGTGGGTCTCGCGAGCCGCCAAATCCAAAACCGGTTCCTCGACCAGCGCGTCAAGGTCCGGATACGCAAATGCCTCGAGGCGGGTCGCCAGCACCTGATCGGAAAGAAGGATGACCGGAACGCTGAAACGCCGGGCAATCTGGGCGGCTTCGGCCATGAGATAAAAGCAATCCTCGACGCTCGCGGGCGCGAGCACGACACGGGGCGCATCGCCATGGCTGCCGTGGAGCGCGATCAGGAGATCGGACTGCTCGACGTTGGTAGGAAGCCCGGTCGAAGGGCCACCGCGCTGCACATCAACGATGACGAGCGGAAGCTCAGCCATCACCGCGTAGCCGAGAGCCTCCGTCTTGAGAGAAAGCCCGGGCCCGGAGGTTGCGGTCATGGCCGGGATCCCCCCGTATGCAGCCCCGAGCGCAGCGGCGATCGCCGCCAACTCGTCCTCGGTCTGAAGGAAGCACCCCCCGTAGCGCGGCAGCTCCCGGCGGAGAATCTCCATGACCTCGGTCGAAGGGGTGATGGGATACCCCGCACCGAAGCGGATGCCTCCGGCAATCGCGCCAAAAGCCAGCGCCTGGTTGCCGGTCATCGTCACGTTGGTGACATCGGAGGCGGGCTTGAGGTCGAAAGCGAAAAATGATCCGAGATCCCCGATCTGGTAGGCGTAGCCGGCCTCGAGCGCCAACAGGTTGTTGCGCACAACCGACTCGTCCTTGGCCCGGAACTGCTCTTGCACGAGGTCCTTGACCTTCTCGTAATCCAAGCGGTAAACGCGCGCCAATAGCCCGAGCAGAAAAATGTTTTTCCCTTTTTGCGTGCCGGTTCCCCCGACGGATTCCACGGTCAGCGCCGTCATCGGAACCGCCACCGGCCGGATCCGCCGTTCCCGCAGGGCATCGAGGTCGGGCTCTACATGGGCGTCGTCGTAGATCAACACGCCGCCGTCGCGCAGGCTCTCGATATGGTTCTCGTAGGAGTGCTGGTAGAATGCCACCAGCACGTCAGCCTTGTCGCCAGGCGTCAGGACGTCCGCCGTTCCCATATGCACCTGGAAAATGGACGGCCCACCCGAAATCGTTGACGGGATGGTCATGTAGGTCATCACGTCCATGTCGATCCGGCCGGCCATCCGGGCCAGCATGGTTCCGACGGACTGGATGCCGTCCTGGGAGTTGCCCGCAATGCGGATGACGCTGTTGCTGATGGAACTTGGGTTGCTCACTGGCGTATGTTGGCTGAGACGATTGCAGGTGACATGGTGGAAATTTGCATGAAATCCGTTGCTACTCTTTCGGCGCGGCGCCGGTGTGGCATTCGGTGCAGGAGAAATCGGAATACTCCGAGTCGATGTGGACGAAGTCGTAGCCGCTGGCATTGAGCTTGGTCATCTCTTCGTCGTTGCCCTGCGCCAGAATCAGGTGGCACGACTTGCAGTCGTTCGCCTTGATCGAGTCTTTCCCGTCCGCCGTCTTGTGCTTGCCGTCGTGGCAACGGAAACACCCGTCCCAGTTCTTGTGGCTGAGATGGTTCGGATAGGATCGCCAGTCGGCCTTCATTTCCGGGAAGAAATTGGCGTTGTAGATCGCCTGGGCCTCGGCGATGACCTCCCCCACTTTCGGGTTGTCCGGATAGGCGGCGCGCAGGGATTCGTCGATTTTTTTCAGCGCCTCCTCGCGGGTTGCGTAGGGGGCGGCCAGCGCCGCGACCACTTTCGCTTTCACAAACGGGATCGCGGGATCCAGGCGCCCGCAAGCCAGCGAGATGTCCACCGCTTCGTTCGGTGAAAGGAAGTTGTGGGCCGGCCGGTTGTGGCAGTCGATGCAATCCATTTTATGCACGGGATACTTCGACAGGTCGCCCTTGAAATCCGGGTTCCGGTATTCGGTGACGACGCCCTTTTCGTCGGTATGCCGGACCCAGGGGATGTTGCGCTGCTCGTCATCCGTGGCGATGTATTCGATTTTGTTGGCGAGGTTCATGTGCCAGTGGATGCCGCCCACGGGGCCGCTTCGCCGGTCGCCGCCCCCCACGTTGACGAGCATCCTCACCGAGAACGGGGTGTTCTTTTCATCCGAAAGATAGTGCCGGAACGTGCGCTCGAACCCGCCGGTGAACTTCTGCGGCCAGTGGCATTGCTCGCACGTCTCCCGCGCCGGGCGCAGCTTGGTGGAATCGAGCCGGATCGGTCGCTGGAAATCGCCCCTGGTCACGTGATAGAGCTGGCGCATGCCGCTGATCTTCGTTTTCACGTAGGCGCTCGCCCCGCTCCCCACGTGGCAGGCCACGCAGTCCACGCGGGCGTGCGCGGAGTGCTGGGAGGTCACGAACTCCGGGTCCATGGGAAGGTGGCAGGATTTTCCGCAGAAATGCACCGATTCGGTGAACTGGTAGGTCTGGTAGCTGCCGACCGCGGTCAGGAACAAAAACAAAATGCTCCCCGTAATAAAAACACCGAGGATCTTGCGGTCGCGGGGCCGCGAGAAATCGATCGTGAGCGCCACCGGCGGCGCATCGTCCATCGCGAGCCGTTCCTGGCGAAGGTGCAGCCAGTAGCCCAGCAACACCAGCACGATGCCGAGGAGCAGGAAGATCGGGGCCACCAGATAGGCAAGGATGCCCATGTAGGGGTTCCCGTGCTGCGAGAACATCTCGATCGACAACAGCAGCAGGAACGCGAAGAAACTGCCGGCGGCAATGACGGCACCCGCAAGGCTGATCCAGTTACGAATCAGTTTGCGCAGACTGAACCGGCTTGCGGGTGCTTTATTCATCATTCAGGTGGGCCATGGCTCGCGCCATGGCCGGTCACATTTTTTGTGTTGAGACGGGCGGATGCCTTATTTCTTCAGCCCGCGGATGTAGGCGACCAGCGCCTTGACTTCGTCGGGAGTCAGCTTGTCTTTGAACGACTTCATCTTGTCCTTGCCGTCGGTGATGGCGGCGATGGCCTGCGCGTCGGTGAACTTGGCCTGCACATCGGCCTTGGTGTAATCCCCGACGTTGTTCTTTTTGCCCATCACCGTGCTGCCGCTGCCGTCTTTCGCGTGGCACGAAGCGCAGAGCTTGGCCCAGTTTTCCGCGGCGTCCGCCGCCGAAGCCAGGCCGGCCGAGCAGACGATTGACCCGATGATGAGGAGTGTTGCTGTTTTGGTTTTCATGGTTTTTTTGTGGTTTGTGGAATGGAAGTTTCAGGTTTGCCGTGCTGAGGAAAACCCGGCGGCCAGTCTGGTATCTCAGGCGGTTTCATGGCAAGAACAACCGGCGTGGCACGGCTCTCCGAGTTCGTCCGCCATCGAGCACAGGAGGTCGTAGTATTCCCCGGTGGATATCCCGAATGCCGCGGCACCAAATGTTTCGGCGTCCAGCGCCGAGGCGAATTCCCCGTAATTCACCGGCACGAGCTGGTAAAGCACCAGACAGGGAACCCGGTCTGGCTGCGACTGATAATGCGGGTGGACGAAGATGGTGAAGCCTTCCTCCGGATGTTCACCCTTGGCCATCGGAAACGCAAACTCGCCTTCCTTCAACGGCCCCGCATCGAAAACAATCTCGCACGGATACCGGCAGACCGAGCGGTCGTCGAGGATGCGGAGCATCCCTTCCCAGCCGATATCCGGGCCGTATTTGTCCCTGATCTCCTCGCCTTTCGTCTTCAAATGCGCGGCCAACGACTGTTTCGCGTCATCGGCTGTGAGTTGTCTTGCCATCGGCTGGGGCTTGAAGCGGCGAAGAATCCGGTTTAGTGGAGCGCGGTTCCCGGCAGATCCCGTCCCTCGTTGGACTTGGAAAGCTCGCCTTGCAAAATCGGGACAGCCATCCGGAGGAAGACCGTGTAGCAGAGGAGCCCGAAGGCCCAGATGCCGAAACAGACAAGGGTTTCGTTGAGGGTGGGAAAATATTCGACGATCTGGCCGAGCGGTGTGGGGATGAACCCGGGAATCACCAGCCCCATCCCCTTTTCGATCCAGATGCCGGTGATGCACAGCACGCAGGTCAGGTTGAGCCACTTCAGGCTCCGGCTCACCGGCAGCACCAGCAGCACCATGGCGGTGAGATTGAACGTCACCGCCGTCCAGATCCAGGGAACCAGCTTGTGGTAGCCATGCAGGCCCAGATACAAATATTTGGACGACGCGATGTGCAGGCCGCCCGCGTAAAATTCCGTGAAGACCTCGCACAGCAGCAAAAACACGTTGATGATCATCGACACCTGCACGATGGCGCGCAGCGTCAGCAGTGCCTTGTCCGTGATGCGGTATTTCGTCACGTGGCGGATGACCTGCAGCGCCAGGATGATCAGCGCCGGTCCCGCCGTGAAGGCCGAGGCCAGGAAGCGCGGGCCGATGATGGCCTGGTTCCAGAAAGGCCTCCCGCCCAACCCCACGTAAAGGAACGCCGTGACCGTGTGAATCGAAACCGCCCAGATGATCGCGATGAAAACAAACGGGATGTAAAACCACTTCGCAGGCTTTTTCCCCTGATACCGGGAGTAGAGCAGATACCCGCAAATGTGGACGTTCAGCAGCAGGTAGCCGTTCAAAACGATGACGTCCCAACTCAGCATGGATGCGGGGAAATTCAACTGGCCGATCCCCGGAACCAGATGCCAGAACCGGTCCGGCCTTCCCAGGTCCACCGTGACAAACGCGAGGCACATGAAAATCGCGGCCACCGCGAGCAGCTCGCCGAAAATCACCAGGTCGTGCAGCTCCTCGTTGTCGTAGATATAAACCGGAATGACCATCATCACCGCGGCTGCGGCAACGCCCACGAGAAACGTGAAGTTCGCGATGTAAACCCCCCACGAAACCTGGTCGCTCATGCCGGTGGTCACGAGCCCGTGCGCGAACTGCCGGCAATAGGCGTTGATCCCCAGCAGGCAGACCACCGTGAGCGCGCCCATCCAGCCATAATACCGCCAGTCGCCGACGAAGGCGATGCGCGCGCAGCGCCCGAGAAACACAAAATAATTCCTAACCGCCCTTGTGATCCGTTGAGTCATACGTCGAAGTAGTAGAAGAACCGCGGTGACGTTCCGAGTTCCTCCTTGAGCTGGATGAAGACCCTTTTGTTTTTGAGGATGTAGGAAACCTCGCTGTTCGGGTCGAGGATGTTGCCGAATTTCCGCGTGCCGGTGGGGCAGACTTCCACGCAGGCCGGGTAGCGGCCCGCTCGGGTGCGCTGGAGGCAGAAGTGGCACTTCTCCATCACTCCCTGGCTCCGTGGCCGGTTGCTGAGGTAGTCCATCTCCGGATTGAGCCGGTCCGCCGGGATCGAGGGCTTCGTGAAGTTGAACCGCCGCGCCCAATACGGGCAGGCCGCCTCGCAATACCGGCAGCCGATGCACCAGTTGTAATCGATGACCGTGATCCCATCGGGTTCCTGCCAGGTGGCGTGGACCGGGCAGACCTTCACGCAGGGCGGATTTTTGCACTGCTGGCATTGCACCGGCATATAAAAATGCCCCTTCACCGGCACCTTCTCCGGGTCGTAATCGTGCACGGCCTTTTCCATGTCGAGCGAGCCGTTCTCCATCTGCAGGACCCGGATGTATTGGATCTCCGGGTTCCGGGACTGGTTGTTTTCCGCCACGCAGGCATGGACGCATTTCCGGCAGCCGATGCAGCGCGAGAGGTTGAGGCAGTAAACGAACTCGACCCCGTCCAGCGGCTTCAGGTCGCGCACATGCGGGCGGATCCCATACTGGCGCTCGACCTCGTTCTCGATGCGCTCGAGGACTTTTTTCATCTCCTCCGGCGTCATCTCTTTGTAATACTTCTGCATGAACTCCTGCAGGGAGGGGAAATTTTCCACGTCGAGGAGCGGCGACAGGCCGGCTGCCAGAGCGGCCAGGCCGGTGCCGAACACCGCCGATGTGCGCAGGAAGCTGCGGCGGGTCATCCCCTCGGGGTCCGGATTGCGCTCTCCGCTGGATGGTTGATCGGACATGCTAATGCTCTCCTTCGGTTGCGGGCGGCGGGTTGGCCGGGGGGTGCAGGATATGCGGCGGCGG
>Ga0194053_10001312_pt1 | contig 16133 bp, 11 predicted proteins | sample SepL228m_MetaG_FD_161684 | JGI IMG/M metagenome (GOLD analysis project Ga0194053, IMG submission 161684) | Anoxic zone freshwater microbial communities from boreal shield lake in IISD Experimental Lakes Area, Ontario, Canada - Sep2016-L227-8m | ecosystem: Environmental > Aquatic > Freshwater >... | reverse complement strand
GCATATCAAAACGCGTACCTCAAAGCATATTATCCTGTAGAATTTTATGCATCATTAATTAGATCCGTAGAAGAAGATACAGATGAATTGAATGAAAAATCATTTTTTCTTCGCTCTTTGGATATTTTTTATATATCATACGATGACTAGATTTCAAAAGTTTTCTTTTTCTTTAAACTGTGAAATAAAATTATATCTTTTGATATAGGTATATAATCCATCCAATGGATTTCCCGAAACAAAGACTTTGAATACTTCATATTCCAACATCAGCCTTTCCATCATCGTCGTTATGGGTCATGCTTTGAGTGTCATCTTGGTGCTCATTTCCATCATTCCAAACAATCCTCATCCAGAATCTTTGGATTTCTTTGCCCATTCTAAGATAGTTTCGCTATTTGCCAATAACATACCACGATCACCAAAATCATCAAATGCTCATGCTTTTATCAATCATTCTACAGATTTTTTATTGACGATAGATGCACATCTTTTGATAAAATCTTCTAATGTTGTGTATGGTCCATTGCTTTGTCTTTCTTTTTGGATGACTTCTCCTATTTCTAATCCCAACCCCTTTATACAAAAAAATCATAATCTGATTTCATTTTCTAGTGCGGCTACATGATTAAACGAATGATTTATATGTGGTGGTAATACTGTGATTCCTTGATTTTGTGCTTCATAGACATATATACTCAATTCATCTGTATCTTCTTCTACGGATCTAATTAATGATGCATAAAATTCTACAGGATAATATGCTTTGAGGTACGCGTTTTGATATGCTATCATCGCATAACATACGGAATGTGATTTATTGAATGAATATGCAGCTGCTGGTTCTATCATTTTTTCATAGACATAGATTGCTGTCTCTTTTTTATATTCTCTATATTCTTTTGATCTTTTGGTAAACTCTTTTTTGAGTTGTTCGATAATTTCTTTTTTCTTTTTACCTACTCACCTTCTCAGCAAATCTGCTTCTGCGAGTGAAAATCATGCCATAGATTGTACCAGAAACATCAGCTGTTCTTGATAGACTGCAATACCATAGGTAAGATTCATAATCGGTGCTAGATCTTCAACTAATTTAATATTTTCTTTATCGGTTTCTTCCTCACCATATTTTTCTATCAATACATCTCTAAGTTCTGTACTCATATAACTAATAGGTTCTTCACCATTTTTTCTTGCAATATAATTGGGGATAAACTCCATAGGTCCTGGACGATATAATGCATTCATCGCTACAAGGTCATTGATCGAATCTGTTTTAAGTTTAATAAGAAACTTTCTCATTCCACTCGATTCAAACTGGAATATTCCTGTTGTGTTTCCTACCTGGAATACTTGTTGAAAGGTAAATGGATCTTCCAATGGTGGTTGAAATGAAGTATCTTCAAAAAAACGTGCAAACATTTCTGGGAGCGTTTTATTTTCTTTTTCATGTTTTTTTTGGATAATTTTTATACAGTTTTTGATAACTGATAAGTTTCTGAGTCCTAGGAAGTCCATCTTCAATAGTCAAATAGTTTCCAATGTCGGTCCATCATACTGACTTACACTTGTTTCATTTACATATTGTACAGGAGAATATTTGGTGATTTTGTCTGGTGCGATAATGATACCACATGCATGCATACCCAGTTGTCTCATATTCCCTTGGAGTTTCTCTGACAATTCTGCAGCTTGTTTTACTTTTGCATCTCATTCATAGATTGTTTTGAGTTCTTCTCCTGCATCTGGTGATTCTATTGCTTGCAATAATGACATCTTATCTGGCATAAGTCATGAGATCTGGTTTGATTTCTCAAATGGCACACCAAGTACTCTTGCAACATCTTTGAATGCTGCTTTGCTTGCCATTTGCATATATGTACCTATAGAACTTACTTGTTCTTGTCCATATTTTTCTGTAACATATTGGATAACTCTTTCTCTTTGTACATCTTCAAAATCGATATCGAAATCTGGCATCGATACACGGGCAGGATTGAGAAATCTTTCAAAGAGCAATCCAAATTGTAAGGGATCGATATCAGTAATTCTTGTTACCCAAGCCAATATTGATCATGCTCATGATCATCTTCCTGGACCTACGACAATCATATTTTTCTTTGCCCAACGTACAAAATCTGCTACAATAAGAAAATATGAATTGAATCACATTTCTTTGATTACCTTGAGTTCGTATTCTAAACGTTCAATATATTCTCCCATCGTTCAAAATGATTTTTGTCCTCATAGTGCTATCAGTGGTATGTCTTTGTTTTTCTCAAGAAAATCTTTCTTGTATGTTGTGTAGGTTTCCAATGTAATTTCATGAAGTTCTGTAGGTTCGATTTCTTGTACAGGTTTACTGAGTGTTCATTTATCTGAAATTTTTGTCATTTCCAAAATAGTATCTTGCTCCCATCATAGGTCAAATTTACGATTTAATCATTTGTATGCACGATAACGTAGTTCAAATTCATGGATATGCATTTTCACTAATTCAGAATTAAGAATGTAGAATTCAGAATACCAAAAATATCTACATGTTTTGTATACTTATTTAGTGGGGTTTTTCAAACTAAAATACTATATTACTAGTAATTTGCTCACGATAGTGAACGTAATTAATTTTATGTAATTTATTCACTTTGTTTGTGTAATAAAAAAACCCTACATTGCTGTAGGGTTGTATGTGTTTGGTCTAAGATACTCGATTATGCTACTCCTATAGTTGTTAATAGCCAGAAGATAACACTTACTACTAACCAAGAAACTCCGATAAATACTAATCCGATAGCTGCTTGTTGCAAAATTTTGAATCCTTTCTTATATTTGGTATCGTCTCCAGCTGCAGTAACCATTGAGAACCCACCATAAAGTAGAACAACCATAGCGATTAATGACAATATTCCCAACATCCAGTTGATGAAACTTTTGATCACAGTTATAAGTCATCCTCCTTGAGCTGTTCCTGTTCATGCAATTCCTACATTTGCTGTAGCACCTGCATCACCAAATTGTGTGGTAACTGTCTGTGCAAATGTTACTAAACCTGATACGCTGAGTATTCCAAGAGCAAATACTGATAAAACTTTTAACGATAATTTTTTCATTTTTTTCTTTTTTTAAAGAATCTAAAAAGACTAAGTTATTTGGTATAATAGATTTATAGAATACAAAATCAAGTTTTTTCTACAAACCATATTTCTCCCATATACTATAAATTTTTACTTCTTTTGCAACTATATTTTTTATCTGGATGAAAAATATACTAATTAGCTTTAAAGCTCATTACATAACAATATGCGCTCGGGTAAAACTCTACTAAAAATACTAGTATTGAAAAAAACAAACGAATGATTACTACCTCATGTATACTTTACTAGAATTTTTTTTGTATGCTAAAATCCTTCTCTCATTATAAAAATTTCGATCAAAAATTAGAGCACTGGTTACAGACGCAAACGTTTTTAAAATATATAAAAGTAACTAAAGACTTCTATTTGTTGTGTTTCTTCTGATTATTGTTTTTGATACTTATACTCAGATTATTTTATCTTCAAGTTATACAACACAATTATTATGATAATCTTCTCAATCAACAACATGTAAGCGAAACCTCACTTCAAGCAAAAAGAGGAAATGTTTTTGCTGATGATAAAGCTGAAAAACATATTCAGCTCACCGACAATATCAGTATGTATAATATATTTGTTGATCCTAAATTTATCTGGGACAAAACCAAATTCGTTGATCTTATCGCTCCTGTTGTCTATCAACATTTTTGTGAACTCTATGGTATGCAAGAAGTAACTCAACTTCAGTGTGTGAAAAATATAGAACAATTTACGCAAACACAAATTATTCCCATTAAACCACAATTTTTTTATTATGGTAGCGGAATTGTTTCTTCGTGATTTCTTTTTTATGATCAGACGTGATATGATACTCAACTTCAACAAATTCTTACTGGATTTACCAAAAATACTGCTACGAGTCTTATCAAAACAAGACTCAATCAAATGATTTATATCGGTATAAAACCTAAGAATTATCTTGGTTTCTTTGCAAATACTAACTTTCTTGCAGATCTAAAAAAACTCAATCTTGCATATATTGATATCCAAGGTACAAATTATGTGTATATAGTACCGAGTAGAGTTGGTTCTGTCAATAAGGATATTGTACCACTCAAAAAATTATTAGACAAATATTGATATCTCACTAATTTCCCCAACCTGGAAAAAATATATTATGAACAAGAAAATAGATACGTAAAAATAATTTCTGATGCAAATCCTCTTATTGCTCAACAAATAAAAGATTTAAAACTTAAATATTATCAGACTCGTTCCAAAGATAGAATTCCTCTTCTTCATGGTTTGTGAATGGAATCGTATGTAAAAAGATATTATCAATACTGAACTTTTCTTGCCAATGTGATGGGATTCGTTGATAAAAGTAATAATGCATATTATGGGGTAGAACAATATTTTGATAGTGTGCTTCGTTGAAAAGATTGAAAAATAGTGTGACGTGCTTCTGCATGGATTGGGCCTGTTTGAGCTAATGAATTTGAACTGGATGAAGCTCAAGATGGAAATGATCTGTATCTTACTATAGATATCGGTATTCAAAAAGAAGCAGAAAGTATCATCCAAAGATATCATGATTTACTTCAAGATGACTCTATTAGTGTTTTGGTGTATGATCCATTCAATGGGCAAATTAAAGCTTCAGCAAATTATCCCTCATATAATCCTAATAATTATAATGATGCATTTACCTTGCAACCACTTTGACCAGAATATTGATATATGATTGATGATTTAAGTTACATAGAGAACCCTGTGTATATCCAAACTGGTTGAGAATATAGACTCGCTACTTCGTATGAAAGAACAGATACTACTATTGCAAAATATGTTGCCAAAAATGGGTATGGCCCTCAGGTTCTGGTAGATAAAAATACTGCTATGGCTTATGAACCATGAAGTGTGTTTAAAGCATTTACGGTTGCGATAGGTCTTGATACTGATGAAATCAGATTTTATGATCCCTATAATGATCCCGGTAAGGTTAAGGTAGGACAATTTACTATCAAAAATGCTGATGATGCGTGTATGGGAGATTGGAATTTTTTACATGCCTTTGTGTGGTCATGTAATGTTGGTATGGTAAGAATAGCACAAAAATTAGGTAAAGAAATATTTTATAATTATGTAGATAAACTTGGGTTTTGAAAAGCTACATGAATAGAAGTAGCAAATGAGGATCCATGATTCGTTGAATGAGTTACTACTGTTTCTGATGCTAGATTTTTTAATAATACGTTTGGGCAATGACTTCTGGTGACTCCGATTCAATTGGCTGCATGATATGGAGCTGTTGTGAATGGAGGATATTATGTAAAGCCTACTATCGTTAAATGAATATTTGATAAAAAAACTAATACCTACTATCCTAGTACGACAAAAGTTACTAAACAAATATTCAGACCAGAAACAGCAGAAGCACTCAAAGTGTGATTATTTAGTGTCATGGAACAAAATCCAGAACTGAAATATGCTAAAGTCGAATGATATCAGTTATGAGGAAAAACATGAACATCACAGATTTCATATAAAGGAAAATATATGCAAGGTGTTTGATGGACTAATGGATCGTTCGTCTGAATGATAACAAAAGATAATCCAAAATATATCATCGTTATACAAGTACGTAGGCCAAGACAGAATCAATGGTGATTTGCAACTGCGGGAAAAATATTCTGAGAGTTGGCCAAATTTATCATAAATTATTCACTGATAGAAAAATAATTGAAAATCACTTTCGATTATGTATGACTGAGTCGCTTTTTTATTCTTTATACAAAACAATGTTTGGAAAATTATGAGAAATGAAAAAAATGTATGACAAATATAAGACGTTACAGAAAGCTCTTAAAAACCTCGTTATCAGAGGGAAAGAAGGAAAATTCATCTGATCAGATGGTACAGAACAAGATGCTATCGTAGTAGATATCAGTGGAGAAATGAAATTGAGAGAATTACATATCAATGATGATTCTTTATTAGATCCATCAAAAAAATCTCATCTTGAAAATCTTATCACCAATTGTTTTCAAAAAGCACAAACTAAAGCACAAGAAATAGTTGGAGAAAAAACCAAAGAAATTCTTTGAGTAGATCCTTCTGATATGGCTGGTATGCTTGGTGGAGGTTGAATCCCTGGTATGAACTAATTTTTTATCACCAATCATCAATATAGATCATATACAAAAACACTAGAAAATATTTTTCTATGTATTTACTATTGTTAAAAAAATAATGAATAAACAACTAGAAAACGCTATTAGAAATTCATGGGATAAAAAAACTTGTTATCCTCAAAGTAAAAGTACACGATCTTCAAAAAATCCTTCCCTATGACAATGTGCGATTACCGCTTTGATCATACAAGATTATATTTGATGAGAATTGTTGTTTTGTTCACATAATAATCATTATTGGAATAGATTATCAAATTGAGAAATAATCGATTTAACAAGAGAACAGTTTGATGAAAAAACTGTTTTGTGTGTTGATAAAGTCATTGAAAGAATATCTTGTCTTATTGGTAAATCAGCCATCAGAGCTAAAACTAATGAAAGATATCAACTATTAAAAAGTCGTGTGGAGAAAAAATTACATATATAATATATTATTGTAAATTCAATATTTTGGGCTCATAGCCATTGTTTTTGTAGTAGTCGACAACTTCTCTAATATCTTCTATAGGGGTAGATGCTCATCAGGTTATAGCTACGGTTTCGTGTTCAAACAATTCCCCTGCTGAATTTTCTAAAATATCTGCTAATGATTCTCCATAAAAACTTTTCTTATTATGTTGTACTCCTATACGATATAATTCCTTGGTGTTATTGCTTTCTTTCCCTCCTATAACGATGAACGTAGAAAACTTATCAAGATTTTGAATTACTACGGTCTGTCTTTCATAGGTTGCTTTACAGACATCTGATAATGCTGGTAATATCGCGTGGGGGTATTGTTGTTGAATTTCTTTGAGTGTATCTTGCACATAATCAAAATTTAATGTTGTCTGAGAAAGTACAGCAAATTTAGTGTCTTTATCTATCTGTGGTAATATGTTTTTGTCTTGAATTACATAAAAAGTTCATCATTGTGATGTTATATATTCTAAGATATTTTTTCCTTCTTGGTGATTTTCTTTGCCTATATAAAAAAAAGTATGTATTCATTGCTGTATAAATCATTGTATCTCTGTATAAATTTTACTTACAAAGGGACATTCTAGATTATATACTGCTTTGAATATTTGCTTAGCCTGATTTAATATTTCTCTATTGGTTCCATGTGCAGAAAATACTACGATAGCGTTTTTTTCCTTTACCTCATCAATTGTTTCTATAAATAGTATTCATTTTTTTTCAAAGTCTTTGGTGATTTTTGGATTGTGTACAAGTGCATGAATACAAAAAATTTTTTCATCAGGATGATGTGCAATAACCTCATTCAGTTGGTCTATCGACCTTTTTACTCCGAAACAAAAACTTGAAGGAGTAAGATAATATACTATTTTACTCATAGACTTTGTGTCAACTAAAATGTTTTTATTCTCCCATGCATGAGAAAATAATTTCTCTGTCTCTTGCGTGATCAAGTTCAAATAACAATACTCTTTGCCATACTCAAAACAGTAATTTTCCGTCTTGTACAGGAATTGTTTCACTACTGTTTCCCATAAGCATTCCTCTGATATGTGCATGTCCGTTGAGACATTCTTCTTTACTCTCACACATGGTTTTGGGATCTCTATGTTCCAAGTCATTATGTTTATAGATTTCATCTATAGAGACATTTTTGTCACACCATTCTTTAAGGTCATTTCGAAACCCATCCTCTGCTTCGTTGATTTTGAGTACTGCAGTGGTATGGCGAGTAAATATATTTACTAGTCCATTCTTGAAATTACATTCAGAAATAAATGTTTTTATATCATCTGTGATATCTATTATATCAAACGGTTTGCTGGTAGTATATACTATAGATTTTGAATAATACATTTTTCTGATTAACATTAAAACGTGTGGTGAGTATATCAAATCTCAGTATCATTTCAATGACTTCCCTCTGATCTTGACTTTCTTATGCAAATATATATTTTATTGTAAACAAAAAATAAAATAGAATACTATGGAAAATTCTCAATTAGCTCAGATTATTGAGCAAGCTTTTGCGGGTATGCAATCACGAAAGGAAACATTTGTAATAGTTCGATTGTTTGATAATCTTAAAAAGATTACTCTTCCTATTGGTGGTGTTCAATATGCATATTATGCTAGAATCGACCTAATAATTCAAGAAAATAACGATACGTACATTAAGATACTTTATCGTGATAAAACTCCAGAATTGTTGCCATTTTCTACTCTTGCGGAACAGATGAGTGCGGTAGAATGTTTACGTACTAATAACATTCTTCCTACAGCACAAGAATTTCTTGAAGCAAGATCATTACTCAACACACCTGGTATATTTGATATGGTTGCTGGTTGTGGCTAGAAATTATTTTGCTTTATACAGCTGATTCGTTATGTACGGATCAGTTTTTTTGAATAATAAAGATTTTTGATCCCGACATGAGTCGGGATAATTTCGACATCATAAAAAATCTCACTATTTTAATTTTTTATTGTGTCTCAATTACTTTTGCAACATCTCTATCATCAAATCTTGATGTCTACTTTTGAGATCATGGACTAAGGTCTTTTTATTTTCCATAAATTTTTGAATATCAAATCCATATTCTTCCAACATCAATGATGTATGATCTACTCCTATATAATGGGGAAGGATAACGTAGTCAGCACCTTGTTCGTAAAGTTTTATCGCCTCATGAATTTGATTGGATACGAGGATGATAATCAGATTTGGATTGTGTTGTTTTATAGTTTTGAGGAGAACCATATTTTCATCAAATACTTTTACTGTACTGATAATCATTTTGCAATTTTTCAAATTTAATTCTTGGATAAAGTCTATATCGCTGATATCGCCGTAAATACATGGAATCTTTTTTTTCTGAAGATGTAATATAATACCTGGATGTTCATCGACTACTAGTATATCTTTGTGTGTTTTATTAAGTGTAGTATACATATTGCTTCCAAATCTTCCGTATCAAAATAGTACTATTTCGTACTCTTTTTTATTCACCCTTCTATATTCTCTATTTCGTACTCAAGGTAATATGCTCAATATCGGTTTGAAAAAATGATAGATTTTTTCGCCATATATTACTGAATAACTTGACCCTGCAATAGTAATAAGTCCTACTAATGTACTCATAGAAAGTATTGTTGGATCATTGATATATCATGAGGTAATTCCCATGGCTATGATAAGAAACGAGAATTCACTTATTTGTCCTAATGATATTCATGTGAGAAAATTATTTTTTCTTACGTGTCATAAAAATCACAATACTACCATAGTTATTATTGGTTTGATAATTAATACAAATGTTACAAAGACGACTAATGGAAGTATCATTGTACCATTAGTTGTTCAGAAATTTACGTGTGATCACAGTAATACGAAGAAAATCACGATGAAGAAATCTCTCAGTGGTTTGATTCTACTTGTTATTTCAAATCTATATGATGAACTGGCCAATGTGATTCATGCAATTAATGTTCCTATTTCTATACCAAATCCCATTCGATGAAATAACGCTCCAAGGATGAAACATCGTCCTATCGAAAATAAGAATAAATATTCTTGAGATTCAGCGATTTTTTGAGTTATTATAGGAATGAAATATTTACTCAAGAGATACATTCCTATTCATAATCCTATCACTTTGGCTATAAGACTTCCTACTATAAGCGCTGATCATGCACCTTGAATATTTTTGAATGTCGCCATTCCGAGAATCATAAGCATTACAATCAAATCTTGTACGATAAGTATCCCTATACTTAGTCTTCCTGATGTTGATTCCATTTCGTCTCTATCTCCCAAAAGTTTCAATACTACGATCGTGCTACTAAATGCAAATCCTATCGATAAAAATATCGATGTCATACTATCAAATCATAGCATGGTAGCGATAAAATATCCTAATCCTCAGGTAATCAATACTTGTAATACTCATGCAATGGTTGCAGTTTTTCATAAATCCTTGATAATTGTTGGATTTAACTCCATACCTACGATAAAAAGCAATAGTGCAATACCCAAATTACCAAATGACTGAAACGCCGTATTTGCTTGAAGTAATGACGGGAAAAACAAACTGATAGCAGTACCAGCAATAATATATCATATAATCATAGGCTGTTTTAAGACTTTCATCAATCCTACGCTCAAGAGAACGATTCAGATTACAATGCCGAGTGATATAAATATTTGTTCTTCCATATTTTTTGTCACATATATAAACATCTTAATTATACTTGAAAACATCTTATTTGTCAAATATTTATAATGTCAAATATTCTATAGTTGACTTTTTCTCAAAATATCCAGGCAATCTTCTGAATATTTCTTCTATTTTTGATTGATTTTCTTTGTTTTTTCTATTTTTCTTCATATTTATGTAGATACTTCCATAAGCATAAAAACGTATACGCTTTGTAGAGTTACATATTCAATAATCTATTTTCTTGTTTTTGTCAACTGCTTATAACGGTAAACCGTTGAATTTCCCTCTGCTTTTGCTATATGTTTATCGAACATCATGTTCGAATGATATTTGTGAAACTTTATATTATTATCATATGCTATGAGAGAAGATGATAAAAAAATCATTGCTACAGGAACTGTTTTACAGCATCCTATTGAGGATGAAATTTCAAAATCGTATATAGAATATGCGATGTCTGTTATTGTGTCACGTGCCTTGCCTGATACGAGAGATTGATTTAAACCGGTATTAAGGAGGATTTTGTTTGCGATGTATCAGACGAATAATTTTTTCAATCAGAAACATAAAAAATCAGCGAGAATTGTCTGAGAAGTTATGGGAAAGTATCATCCGCATGGAGATAGTAGTATCTATGAAGCAATGGTTCGTATGGCTCAACCATGGGCATTTAGATATCCGTTAGTTGATGGACAAGGTAACTTTGGGTCTATTGATGGTGATGGAGCTGCAGCAATGAGGTATACCGAAGCGAGATTGACTAAAATAGCTGAAGAAATGCTTAATGATATCGAACAAGATACTGTTGATCGAAGAGATAATTTTGATTGAAGTTTACAAGAACCTATTATGCTTCCTACCAAATTCCCAAATCATTTATGTAATGGAACTATGGGTATTGCCGTTGGTATGGCTACGAATATGGCACCACATAATTTGACTGAAGTGCTTGATGCATCATTACTCCTTCTTGAAAAAGAAGGAATGAAAGATAAAAAATGAGAAACTATCGTCGTTTCTATCGATCAAATCATGGAAATCATTAAAGGTCCAGATTTCCCAACATGAGGTATTATTTACGATTCCAACAATATCAGAGAAGTATATAAAAAAGGGAAATGAGGTATCATTATGAGAGGTAAGACGCACATAGAAGAAGACAAACATGGAAGCATCCTTATCATTGATGAAATTCCTTATTTAGTCAATAAATCAAGTCTAGTTTCAAAAATCGGTGAATTGGTTGTTGATAAAAAAATAGAAGGTATCTCAGATATGAGAGATGAATCTAGTAAAAATAACATTAGAATTGCTATCTATCTCAAGTCTGGTGTAGATGCAAATAAAATATTAGTAGAATTATACAAATATACAGAATTACAATGCGCGTTTAATATCAACAATGTATCACTTATAGAAGCTGGTAAACAGCCAAGACTTTTGAACATCAAAGATTTGTTGATGGAGTTTGTAACCTTCAGAAGATCAGTAGTATATCGCAGATCAATATTTCAACTCAATAGAGCAAAAGATAGATTACATATCTTAGAATGATTAAAAAAAGCTATCGATATTATTGATGAAGTAATTGATACGATCAAAAAATCTGCTACTAAAGTAGATGCAAAAGATAATTTGATAGGTAAATTTGATTTCTCTGAAATGCAAGCAGAATATATCTTGATGATGAGGTTACAATCATTGGTGTGATTGGAAATCCAAAAAGTTATTGATGAAATAGATGAGAAGAAGAAGCTTATCGAAGAACTTCAATCTATCATCGATCATCCAGAAAAACTTGATGGAGTAATCAAAGATGAATTTAAATATATGAAAAAACAATACGGAGATGAAAGAAAAACTGATCTTTCAGAAGATCTTAGTGTATATAATGTCTCTGGAAGTTTGAAAGCATTTATGGATACTGCCGACAAGGTGAAAGAAGATGTGATCGTGTGGATCGGAAATGATTATGGTGTAAGAATTTTATACCAATCTAGAATCCAAGCGATACCTGATGAAACTATGGATCTTATTTATACCCATAACCAAGATAAATTGATTGTGATCACGGATATCGGTGAATTGGTTGTACAAAGATTGAAAGATTTTGGAAGTCTTGCTATGAAACAAAATGCTATAAATTTGAAAGAACTTTTCTGACTCAAAGGAAAGATTATATTTGCTAAGACACTCCATTTCGACTATCATCACCTAGTTTTCCTAACCAACCAAAATAGTTGTAAAAAGATCAAGAAAGAATTGGTGCTTTCATTCAAAAAATTCCCAACCGTGATTATGAAACTTGCGGACAAAGAAAAGATTTTGAGTGTAGAAGCAGTAAATGATAGTGATAATATTGGTATCGTTACTAAACATGGATGGATGTTGCTCTTCAAGAGTGGAGATCTCAGACCAATGGGAAAGACAGCTGGTGGAGTCAAATCTATTGAGCTTCAAGAAGGTGACGAAGTAGCAAATATGTTTTTACATAAAGGTGAACCGTTTATCCTTATTCATGCAAATAAAAATGGTAAACTTCTCAATCTTGAAGATTTGAAAATACGAAAGAGAGCAAGAAAAGGACAAGTAGTGATGACAGGAAAAGAAATCCTTGAAGGTGGAATCAGTATCATCGAATGAGCAATCAGAATCAGATTTAAAGACAGCAATATCAAGACCTTACATTCAAATGATATTCATCTTGATGAAACAGATACACCATTGGCTAAGATGGTTGATAAAGATATCGATGTCATCTACAGACCACGAGAAGAAAAAGATGAAAACCTTAGATATAAAGAAGAGAGAAAAAAAGCTGAAAAAGAAGCTGAAAAAATGGAAAAATGAATCCCTAGTGAAGATACAGAAGATGATTCTTCCGAAGATACAGAAGCTTAATAATAAACTTTCATTTATCATTTCTTTGTAGAATACATGCAGAAAAAACACATACCATTACTCGTTGTTTTCAATATTTTTCTTGTACTTCTTGGAAGCCTTATCGTTTGGTGAGTTACCAATAATAAACTTTCTAGATTTTGAAATTCTATAGAATCTCGTATGGGAACTCAAGTAAAAGATATGAATACCTCTAGCCTTTCAACGCTCCAATCCTCTCTTGTAGCAACCATTGCGAGTGCAACCAAATCTGTAGTAAGTATTACTATTAGCAAAGATGTAAAATTTTATGTAGACGATCCATCTCAGATGAATGGTCCATGAAGTATTACTCAACAAACAGCTAAAGTCGGCTGATGAAGTGGTATTATTGTTTCTAAAAAAGGCTATATTATTACCAATAAGCATGTTGTTCAAGATATAACTGCCAAATATTCTGTCACACTCTATGATGGTAAAAGTTATAATGTAGATAAAATATGGTTTGATGATCTCTTGGATTTGGCAATTTTGAAAATAGTAGATTCAGATTCAAAAACACCTAATGATCTTATTTCTGCTTCTTTTCTTTCTTTGGATACTCAAGTAGATGTTGGTCAATTTGTCTTAGCTATCGGAAATTCTCTTTCCAGCTATTCCAATAATGTGACTATGGGTATTATTTGAGGTAAGAACAAACAACTTACTATCAATAAAAATAATTTATATATTTGACTTTATCAGACTGATGCGCTTGTAAATCCTGGCAACAGTGGTGGTCCACTTATCGATATCAATGGTAATGTTCTCGGTATTACAACAGCTATTACAGAAGGACAATGAATAGCTTTTGCTTTACCAATCAGCAAAGAATTTATAGCAAGTACGCTCAAATCGATAGAAACTTTTGGAAAAATATCTAGACCTATTATCGGTATACAATATATAGATATCACACCTACTATTAAACAAGAAAATAAATTTACTGTAGATAATGGTATCTATCTTAAAGATGTTCTCGCTGATTTACCTGCATCGCAAGCAGGACTCAAAATATGAGATATTGTTCTTGCTATCAATAAACAACCTATTAGTAATCAATTACCGTTTCTTTATCAGCTCTATACCTATATTCCTGGTGATACTATGAACGTTGATATTCTTAGAGGTAATGAAAACCTTACACTCAATATCCTTTTGGGCTGAAATACACCATAATTCGCTATTTTTTATTACTATCGGCTAGTTATGTCATTATTTCTCTAAATGTAAATCCGAATGCCCTGACTACTACTATAAAATTTGAAAATAGGCACTTTCTTGAGTACACTTGAGTATCAGTCTTTATTCTATGAATTGATCGTATGCCTACGTATATACCTGACTCGTTAATCAACGAGATAGAAGAGCTCAAGGAATTGTGAAAGTTTGATGAAGCTATCAAAAAAGTAAACACGATTCTTTTTAGAGATCCAAATAATGAAGATGCACTGTTACAGGTGACCGATATTCAGTATAGAAAAGGTGAAATAGGTAAAGCTACCAAAGCGATAGATTTTTTGAATGCGAGAAAAAATAATACTGATCCATTGGGGCTCTACATCAAATGAGTTCTTGAAATGGAAAAAAATCATCGAATGGAAGCCAAAAAATATCTTCAACAAGCATTGGAACTTACCAAAGCAGAAAACCACGAGATCCTTAGATGTTATGGACTCTGTGAGTATCGATATGGTAATAGAGAAAAAGGACTTAATTTTATAAAGGATGCTTTTCATATCAATAGTACTGATGCTGAGGTCATCTATAATCTTATAGAACTTTATATCCTTGAACATAAATATAAAAAAGCTAAAGATATGATTAAATACTTTTATAAACATCGTGAAAAATTACAGACTATCGACAAAGCTATTGATTTCTATGACCAGAAGATTTCATTATTCGAAAAATTCATCACTACCCAACACATGTTTAAAAAATAATCTTTTATACTTTCCCTTCTTAGGATGTTAAAAAGTTCTCTCTCAAAAATTTTCAAACACGACCTCTCTTCTCTTCTCAAGACTTCTTGGACTAATGTACTTGGAGTAAGTGTTTTTATCGGATTTTTATTATTTCTTCTCAATATCTTTTTGTGAGTATCTCTTTATGCTAATCAATTTACTGGTCAGCTTAAAGATAGACTTGGTATGTATTTCTACATCAAAGAAGATACTACCCAGACCAATGAAATTTATAAAAAAGTAATCACGCTTAAAGATCAATTGGAAGCTCAAGGACTCAAAGTAATGTTTTCATCAAAAGATGATGCATTAGCATTCTTACAGAAAAAGATTCCTGATGTAGTAAGTAATTTCCAAAAATTTGGTATAGATAATCCATTACCTGCTACCCTATATGTTATGTTTGATAGTGATAGTAAATATGAATCTCTCAAAACTATTATACTCGCTAACAAAGATATTATTTTGAATACTAAAGATATAGATACATGATCGACACTTAAACAACAAGAAAACAGAGTTCTTACCATTATCAATTTAAGTAATTTCGTTGTGGGACTCTCGTATGTAATTATTACTATCTTATTGTTGATTATTCTTTCATTCTTAGGTTTCTTACTTAAAAATATATTTCATACGTTTCATAGAGAACTTGAAGTAAAGAAAACATTATGAGCAACATCTCATCAAATAACTCAATGATTTGTAGCGCTTACGGTAAATGTACTTTTATTTTCATTTCTTATCTGTTTAGCGTTATTACTTGTCAGCTGAATTACTATTAATTACTATATATATACT
>Ga0194053_10001310_pt1 | contig 16158 bp, 12 predicted proteins | sample SepL228m_MetaG_FD_161684 | JGI IMG/M metagenome (GOLD analysis project Ga0194053, IMG submission 161684) | Anoxic zone freshwater microbial communities from boreal shield lake in IISD Experimental Lakes Area, Ontario, Canada - Sep2016-L227-8m | ecosystem: Environmental > Aquatic > Freshwater >... | reverse complement strand
TCGGCGGAGGGAGCCGCAAATGTCACGCCGCAGGCCGCCAACAGGATCAGCAAGGAGGATTTCATGGCGACATTTATTTACCCCCACGCCTCCCGCCGCGCCAGTTCAATGTTGCCGGCCGTTCGGGGGGTGCATGAAGGAAAGTTACCAATGGAGCGGGGACGCCATCGTCCCGGCAGCCTGGAAGCGGCAGCGGGACCTCGAACGGTTTCCGGCATCAGGCCGACGGCGATGGCATCTTTGGCTCGTCGGGCAGACAACCGCCGCCGGGAAACCGAGTGTGAACGAAAGGGGGCGCTCGTCTGAGCGATGCGCCCGGATCAGGATGGGCTCTCTCCCGCGAGGCGGTTTGCCAGCGCGGCCTTGTCCGGAAAATGCCGGAGGGAATCGTCGGCGGCCAGGAGCCCGAATCCGGGGCCGTAGGCAGGGCCGTTGAGGACGCAAGCGTCGGTGCGGGCGACGCGGATCTGGGCGGCGGCGCGGGCGAGCGCCTGCCCGCGCGTTCCGTCGGTCTCGAATTTCCAGCCGACGATCCGCGCGGCGGGAAACCAGCCGCGGATGCTCGGAAGAACTTTTTCCGCGGGCCTGAGCGTGAGGTGGACCGCGCCCGCCCGGCTGCTGAGCTTCCCCGCACCCTCGGTGCCCTCAATTTTATCGACAACAAAATCGCAGAGGGCGGCGGCATGGAGGACGATCGCGGGCGGGCGCTCGAGCGAGCGGATCCCGTCGACCAGCGAACCGTTGGTCGAGAACGGCCGCACATCCGCGCCCCCGGGTGCGGGAAAAGTGGCGCCTTCGCCGCGGAAGCAGACGACATCAAATCCCGCCCGCAGGAACGCGGCCGCAAGGACAGCACCGATTTCTCCGGTCGAGAAATTGGTGATCCGGCGGACCGTGTCGATCGGCTCATACGCCGGTCCGCAAGTGATGCAGGCGAGAGGAGGCATGAGGGGTAAGTATTAAGTATTAAGGAGCGGCGGGGATCTTCGATCTCTGAAGGTTAGTTACTTAATACTTTAACCTTAATGCTTAAACCCTCCTTTAGTGCCTGAAATGCCGCGTGCCGGTGAAGACCATGGCGACATGGTGTTCGTCGGCCGCCCGGATCACGTCGGGATCCTTGACCGACCCACCAGGCTGGATCGCGGCCGTGGCGCCGGCCTGGGCTGCCGCGATGAGGCCGTCGGGAAACGGGAAGAACGCATCGCTGCAAACGGCGCTGCCCTTGAGCGAGAGCCCGGCCTCCTGGGCCTTCCAGACCGCGATGCGGGAGGAGTCGACGCGCGACATCTGGCCGGCACCGATCCCGAGCGTCCGATCCTTTCCGGCATAGACGATGGCGTTCGACTTCACATGTTTGACGACCTTCCATCCGAATTCCATCGCCTCGATCTCGTCCCTGGTCGGCGGCCGCGAGGTGACGACCTTGTGCTCGAGATCCGGGATGTCCGCCGAGTCGGAGTCCTGGACGAGGAACCCGCCGATCACGCTCCGCACATCGCGGACATTTTGCGGGAGCGGCTTCAGGATCCGCATCAGCCGGAGGTTCTTCTTTTTCTGGAGGAGCGAGCGGGCTTCGGAATCGAAATCCGGCGCGATGATCACCTCGCTGAAAATTTCCGAGATCGCCTTGGCGAGCGCGAGGGTGACCGGGAGGTTGCAGATGATGATCCCGCCGAACGGCGCCTGCTTGTCGGTGGCGAACGCCTTTCCCCAGGCCTCGCGCAGATCGGGATCGCTGCCGATCCCGCAGGGGTTCGTGTGCTTGAGGATCGCGACCGTGGGCTTGGAAAATTCCTCGATGAGGTTCCTGGCGGCGCTGATGTCGAGGATGTTGTTATACGAGAGCTCCTTCCCGTGGAGCTTCTCGAAATGATCGTTGAAGCCGCCGTAGAGCTCGGCGTTCTGGTGCGGGTTCTCGCCGTAGCGCAGGCGCATTTCCAGCGGGAGATCCATGCGGAAGCTGGCGCACGTCTCCTGCTCCTGGTTGAGAAAATCCGCGATCGCGGCATCGTAGGCGGAGGTCGTGGCAAACGCCTTGATCGCCAGCCGCTCGCGCAGCTGCAGCCCGGTCCCGCCGTCCTCTTCGCGCATCGCCTCGACCACCGCGGCATAATCCGCCGGATCGGTGACCACGCACACGGACTGATAATTTTTTGACGCGCTGCGGATCATCGAGGGCCCGCCGATGTCGATCTGTTCGATCGCCTCCGCGAGCGTGACCCCCTCTTTGGCGACCGTGGCCTCGAACGGGTAGAGGTTGACGACGACCAGGTCGATCGGCTTGATCCCGTGCGCCTTCGCCTGCTCCTCGTGCTCGTCGTTCCCGCGCAAATAGAGCAGCCCCCCGTGGATTTTCGGGTGCAACGTCTTGACGCGACCCTCGAGGATTTCCGGGGATCCGGTGAACTGCGAGACCTCGACGGTCGCGATGCCGGCCGCCTGCAGCGCCTTGGCGGTTCCGCCGGTCGAAAGGATCTCGACGCCGTGCGCGGCCAGCGCTTTGGCCAAGTCCACAATGCCGGTTTTGTCGGAGACGGAAATCAGTGCGCGTTGGATTTTCATTTGAGCAAAAAAAGTTCTACGGGGTCGGACAGAAGATTTCAATCCCGATCAAGCGCCCCTCGAGCGGGCGGCCTATCGGCAGGGAGGCAGGTCAACGGGTGCCCTGCACGAAAAAAGGAATGGGATCGCGATTTTCCTCAGGCTGGACTCTCCGATCCGTGTGCAGGGTACCCTTTTCATAGCGCGCGCCGCGGAACGGGTCGTCGCGGATCAGCCATGCCCCGTCGAGATCCGCGAAGTCCGTATGCTGGGCGACCGCGGCGCCCGCGGAAATCAGCACGCTGCTTTCGAGCATGCAACCGGCCATCGTCCGCAGGCCGAGCTCTTGCGCGCGGCGCAGCATCCTCAGGGCCGGAGTGAGGCCGCCGCATTTCGTGAGCTTGATGTTGAACCCGGAAAAGCGGCCGGGCATCCGTTCGACATCCTCCGACACCACGCAGCTTTCGTCCGCGAGGACAGGCAGCGGCGAGGCGGCCAGCACCATCGGCATGCGCGCATCCTCATCGGGAGCGAACGGCTGCTCGAGGAACTTCACCCCCAAACCGGCAAGCTGGTGTGCCAGCGCGGGCACGTCATGCCCGCCCCACGCGCCATTCGCGTCGATGGCAAGCGCGGCGCCGGTTCTCTCGCGCACAAACCGCACCGGTCCAATGTCCGCCCTGGTGTCGGACTTGATCTTGATCAGCGGAAAGCCGTGTAATTCCGCGACCTTGGCACCCAGTTCCTCCGGAGTGGAAATGCCGATGGTCGCAAAGGTTGCGACCGGACGCGGCCGTTCCCCCCAAGCGAGCTCGCAAAGCGTGCAATCCTCCCGGCGGGCGAGCCAATCCCACAGCGCGACATCGATCGCGCACTGGGCGGCGCGCGACGGGCTCACCATCCGCCAGACCTCATCCCAAACGCCCCCGATGTCCGCCAACGAGCGGATCTTCCGGCCGCGGAGCCATTGCGCCGCCCGCGCCAGACGCGCCCCCACATCGTCCGCGTTCTCGTGATAAAAGGCGTTCGGCGACGCCTCCCCATAGCCGGTGATCCCTTCGTCCTCGATCCGGACAAAAACATTGCGCACCTCGGTCCGCTCGGCGCGGCTGATGCGGAAGACCGCTTTCGGATGGAGGGCGCAGATGGCCATCGCGAGTTGCATGGAGTCGTTTGACGAACCTTAGCACCTGTGCCGGGTTGGGGGAGCTTGATTTTCTCCCGCGTTTTTGAGAGTGGGAAGTCTCGCATTTCAACCGCCTCCGCCCGATCCAGGAGCTCAGCGGCGTTTTGCCGGGATCCGGAGTGCCGGATTCCCTGATGGTTTCCCTTTGAACACGGCCAAGCTGGTCTTTTCCAAAAAGGCAAGGCTCCTGTCGATCGTCCCGGCAATGGTGTCATGAAGCGGGCAGGGTTCGCCTTTGCCGCACCAGCCGTGCCCGAACGGGCAGACCGAGGGCTGCGCCGTTTGCTCGAAAAGGGACACGATATCGAACAGGCAGATTTCCTTGGCGGGCTTTGCGAGAGTATAGCCACCGCCAGGCCCCGGCTGCCCGCGGACCAGGCCTGCCGCCGCCAGTTGCGTGAGGAGCTTGGCCGTCAGCGCACGAGAGATCCCTCGCGATTTCGCAATCTCGCCGGAACCGGCCCGGCTCCCGGGATCCGCAGCCAGAAAACTCATCACCGCAATCGCGTTCGCCGAGGTTTTTCCGTAGATAAACATCGGAGCCCACTCTGCCTCTTATGCTTTGAGACAGTCAACCAGATCTGCCTCCGCCGTCGTGATCGGCAGGAGGTTGAATTTTTCCTGGAGGGCAGCCACGATCGCCGGGGTCGCGAACGCCGGCAGCGTCGGACCGAGGCGGATGTTGCGAACGCCCAGGTGGAGAAGCGTGAGCAGGACGGCCACAGCCTTCTGCTCATACCACGAGATGTTGAGCGAGAGCGGAAGATCATTGATCCCGCAGCCGAAAGCCTCGGCGAGCGCGGCGGCGATCTTGATCGCAGAATACGCGTCGTTGCACTGCCCGCAATCGAGCAGCCGCGGGATGCCGCCGATCGTTCCAAAATCGTTGCGGTTGAACCGGAACTTTCCGCACCCGAGCGTGAGGATCACGCAGTCGGACGGAACCTGCTCGGTGAATTCGGTGTAGTAGTTGCGCCCGGTCTTTGCCCCGTCGCAGCCTCCCACGAGAAAGAAATGCCGGATCGCTCCCGATTTCACAGCGGCCACGATCTGGTCCGCGACGCCGAGGACGGCGTTGTGCCCGAACCCGAGCGTGAGGGTTTTGCCCTCGACGTCCGCCGGAAATCCCGGCGAGCGCTGCGCGGTCTTGATGACGGCCGAAAAATCCCGGCCGTCGATATGCCGGACCCCCGGCCATGCGACGAGCCCGCAGGTGAAGAGCCGCTGGAAGTAGCTCTGCTTCGGAAGCTGAATGCAGTTCGTCGTCATGAGGATCGCGCCGGGAAACCGGTCGAAATCCCGCGCCTGATCCTGCCAGGCTCCGCCGTAGTGGCCGACGAGGTGCGCGTGCTTGTGCAGTTCCGGATACCCGTGCGCGGGGAGCATCTCGCCGTGCGTATAGATGTTGATCCCTGCTCCCTTCGTCTGCTCGAGGAGCGCCAGCAGGTCTTCGAGATTATGGCCGGAGACCAGAATGCACGGGCCGGCGACCGGATCCAGGCGGACCTGCGTCGGCACCGGATGGCCGAAGCGCTTCGTGTGGACCCCGTCGAGGGATTCCAGAACCTGGAAGTTGGCAGCACCGCATCTCATGCAGAGACCGAGCAACTGCTCGACGGTCGTGGCTTCGCCGGGCGCGATGGCCGCCAGCGCCTCGAAAATAAACAGGGACGCGGCCCCGGTGTCTCCGCCTGCATCCCGCACATGCCATGCGTAAGCAGCCATGCCTTTCAACCCGTAGGTCAGCAGTTCCTGCAGTCCGAGCAAATCCGCTCCGATCACCTCCAGCCGCCCCTCGATCCCGGCCTCCTCGCCCTGCCGGATCAAGTCGTCCAGGCTCTCCGCAGGAACAAAACACGTCGCGCCGTTGAACGACGCCGGGTCGGATGACGCCCGGACCCCCGCATAAAGTGCTCGCGCCGCCTCGAGATGCCGACCGGATTCCACCACCATCCCCTGCAGCCGCGCCGGATCGAAATTCACGTTCGTCACCGTCGTGAACAGCGCGTCGAGCGCGAACCGCTCCAGCGCCTCCGACCGCGCGCCCGCCTCCGCCGCCCGGTGCGCGAAAACGCTCACCCCCTTCAGCGCATGCAGCAGCAGATCCTGCAGCGCCGCCGTCTCGGGGTTCTTTCCGCAGACACCCACGGCGGTGCAGCCGGTGCGCTGGGACGATTGCTCACACTGATAACAAAACATGGAACTCATCATATGTCGAATTTCTGTTGTTGGTTGGTTTCGATGAAGCCCCAATCTTATCCGGACCGGACCACATATCAAGAAAAAAAGAATGTTTTATCTGTATTTAAGGATCCGCCCTCAGAGATGCGTTCTGGAGGGCGCGAGTTGCCTGGGGGCGTTTGACTAATGTGAGGACCTGTGCTTGGCTGCGTCAGCTTGATTTTCTCCCGCATTTTTGAACACAGCATCGGCCGGTCGGTCGAACATCGCGACATCATGGCGGTGGCCGGGTTCGATTTTGCCCGGCACCCGGCGCCTTCCGGCTGCACGCTCCTGATCGGCGGCATCCATGGCGACGAAGCGGCAACGATCGTTCTGCTGGAGTCCTTCGCGAAAAAATTCCTCGTTCGGGGCGGGAATGCGCCGCCGGCCATTGTCATCCCTCTCGCGAATCCGGACAGCCGCGCGCACGGCACGCGCTACAACGCCCGCGGCGTGGATATCAACCGCAATTTCGGCTTCAACTGGCACATCGAAAGCGAAGAGCCGCCCGGCCCCGAACCGTGGTCGGAACCCGAAACCCGCGCGCTCCGCGATTTGATTCTGAAACTTCAGCCCGCGAAGATCGTCAGCCTCCATTGGGCGCTTGCCGAGATCGATGCCGACGGTCCGCAGTCGACCTGCCTCGCCGGGAAGATGTGGGATGCACTGGATGAAAGCGAGCGCCGGCCCTACCGGGTGCGGGTGAGCGAGCTGGGCCATGGGTTGCGCCGCCTCGAGCGAACCTATGAGATTTGTCCCGGTTCGCTCGGCCAATGGTGCGGCTACGGGCTGCGTTATGCGGATGGCGTCCGCCCCGCGATGATCACGCTGGAATTGCCGTATGATCCGGATGCCGCATCACGCGCGCAGCCGCCGCCGGGGCATCTGGAGCGGTTGCGGGAGCACTGGCGGCACGATGCCGCAGGTTATCTGGCGGCGGTCGAGAGCGGCGTCCATAAAATGCTCGCCGCCGCATGCGACCGCCCGGCGGCCTGCCAAGCCGCGTGACGCGCGCTTCCTCCGCAGGGCATCAGCCCGGGAGGCCTTTGAGCAGTTCCGTGTTGGTGGGGAATTTACGGATAAAGAAGAGGAGGCGTTCGATGGCTTCGATCGGCTTGTGACCGGCGAGGCCGCGCCGGATGACGTTGATTTTGTGGAGATCCTCCTCGGGGAGAAGCAGCTCCTCGCGACGGGTGCCGGAGAGGAAGATGTCCACCGCCGGGTAGATCCGCTGGTCGCTGATCTTGCGGTCGAGGACGAGCTCCATGTTTCCCGTGCCTTTGAATTCCTGGAAGATCAGCTCGTCCATGCGGCTGTTCGTCTCGATGAGCGCGGTGGCCATGATCGTGAGGGATCCGGCCTCCTCGGTGTTACGTGCGGAGGCGAAGAGCTTGCGCGGAATTTCGAGCGCACGGGCGTCCACGCCGCCGGACATCGTGCGTCCGCCGCCGCCCTGCGCGTTGTTGAACGCGCGGCCGATGCGGGTGAGCGAGTCCATGAGGACGAAGACGTCCTTGCCCATTTCGACGAGCCGCTTGGCGCGCTCGATGGCGAGCTGGGCGATGCGGGTGTGCGTCTTGATGTCGCAGTCGTTCGAGCTGGCCATGAGCTCGGCGCTGGGAACCGTGCGGCGGATCTCGGTGACCTCTTCGGGGCGCTCGTCCACGAGGAGGATGATCAGCTTCATTTCCTTGTGGTTCTTCACCACGGCGTCGGCGATATGCTGGAGGAGGGTCGTCTTGCCGGTGCGCGGAGGGGCGACGATGAGCCCGCGCTGGCCTTTGCCGACGGGCGTCATCAGATCCATGACGCGCGTGGTGTAGCGCTCGGGCACGGTCTCCATGCGGATCCGCTTGTTCGGGTTGATCGTCGTCAGCTCCTCGAAAACCGGCAGGTTGGGGAAGCTGTCGGGATCCTCGCCCTCGAGCTCGGTGAGCCGGAAGAGCTGCGGGCCGCGCCCGCCGCGGCGGGTCTCCCCGCGGATCCACATCCCGTCGCGCAGGCCGTATTTGCGGACGATCTCGGGGGTCACAAAAATGTCGTTGTTCGACTGCGCGTAATTCCGGCGGGACTCGCGCAGGAACCCGAACCCTTTCCCGGAGACCTCGACAATCCCCTCGGCATAGACGGGGGCAACGGGAGGTTGGGGCGGGGCTGCAACGGGAGACTGCGGCTGGGCCGGCGCGGAAACCGCACCGGAAGAGGAAGGAGCGGGATCGCCCGCGGACGGGCCTTCAGCCTGGGCGTCCGGGACGGAGGACTCGGCGCGGGAGGACGGGGCGAATTCGCGCCGGCGCGGAGGACGCTGCGCACGGGGAACGCGCGGGCGCCGGGCGGGCGCGGCGGATTGCGTTTCGGGGGAGTCCGCGGCGACCGCGGAGAGTGTCGGTTCTTCTGTCATGATAAAATTTCTTTGTGTGAAAAGGGGTTTTGAGGATTTCCCATCAGGGTGCGGCTACCTTGTCGCCCGGCATCCTTGTGGCACTTGCTGCCCGCACGAACGCCCGAAGCCCCGGGCCGAACGCGGAATCCCCGCATCCCAGCCCCGCTGCAATTTCTTTGGAAAGCCCAGGAAAGAGACGCCCCGTTCGGCAGCTCCCTCCAAAAACTTCACCTTCGACCATATATTTTGGCCGGCCATGAATGGATCTCTTCAGAATTGGTCAGTCCGCCAACGCGAGGAATCCCCGGAGACGGACAAAAAGTTAATACGATGTCTCGCGACTTTTTGCAGGTTTCGAATTCGCATACGGGAGGAATTCCCGAACCTCAATCGAACGACACAGGGGAGTTAAGCGGACGCCCACACGCCTGTCAAACACTTTTCTTGGGTTCTCCTTGTTTCGCGCAGAATTCTTCTCCAGCCTGTCCGGGAGACAGTGAACACCACGACCCCACGCCTTTTCATCGCCGCCACCGAGCAGAATGTCGGGAAGACAACCGTCTCGATCGGCCTGTATTCGACTCTGCGCGAACGCTTCAAAAGGATCGGCTTCATCAAGCCGGTCGGCCAGCGGTTCACCGAGGTGGACGGGATGCGGATCGACGAGGACAGCGTCCTGATCCGCGCCACGTTCGGCACGGAGATCCCGATCGAGGACATGAGCCCGATCTCGGTCGAGCCGAATTTTACCCGCCGCTACATCAACCACGCGAACCACGATTATCTGGTTCGCCGGATCCGGCACTCGTTCGACCGCTCCTGCTGGGAGAAAGATTTTGCGATCATCGAGGGAACCGGCCATGCCGGGGTCGGCTCGACGTTCGACCTCTCGAATGCGAGCGTCGCCCGCCTGCTTGCGAGCAAAGTCCTGCTGGTGACGCCGGGCGGGATCGGGCGCCCGATCGACGAGGCCGCGCTCAACAAGGCGCTCTTCGACCGCCAAGGGGTCGAGGTCATCGGCGTCGTCATGAACAAGGTGCTTCCCGAAAAACTCGACGCAGTCGCGGATTTCGCGGGCCGGGGACTCGCCCGGATCGGCCTCGAACTCCTCGGCGTGGTGCCGATGGAAAACATGCTCGCGGAGCCGAACCTCCACCAGATCAGCGAGCTCATCGCCGGAAAATTTCTCCACAATGCCGGCCGCGAGCGCCGCCGGATCAAGCACGTGGTCATCGGGGCGGCCAGCTCGGCCAACCTCTTTGCCCGCGTGAGCGAGGGCACCCTGCTCGTCGTGCCGGGCGACCGCGAAGATGTCGTTCTGGCCGCCCTCTCGCGCTCGATGGAGCCCGACGGCGGGCCGCTCGCCGGACTCGTCCTCTCCGACGGCTTGGAGCCGCACGCCCGCCTCCTCGAAATGCTCGGCCAGACAACACTGCCGGTCATCCTCTCGCCGATGGACAGCTACAAAATTGCCCAGCGGATCCACTCGATGACGGTCAAAACGCTCCCCGGGGACAGCCAAAAAATTGGGCGGATCGAGCACCTGATCGCCCGGCACATCGCGATCCCGAGGATCCTCGAAAAAATCGGGTGCCTCCCGGCATGAATGGCGCGGATCCGGCGGCGCGGTGCGGGCGCGGCGCGGCCGTGCCGTGCGCGGTTGTCTTCCTTCTTGCGGCGGCGCTGGGCGGCGCCGAACCGGATCTGAGGAACGGCGAAGCGGCGGCCTCGTCCGCCCGCCCGTGGCGGAGCCTCTTCCAGGAGCCGCCCACAGAAGCCTTCCGGAAAGCCGTTGCCCGGATCGACAAACTTCAGGTCTTCGAGGGGCTTCCCGATCCCCGCACGCAACCCGATCTTCACCGGAGGGAAATGCTGCGCGGCGATGTCATCGCCCTCGGGGGAGCCGGCTTCTACAGCAGCCCGCTGACCCTCCCGGATTCCGAAATCGCCGCCCTCCGCCAGCTCTTCGATCCGGGAAATCCTTTCTCGCCCGGAGGAGGAGGAAATTTCTGCGGGAAATTCCATCCGGATTATGTTCTGGTTTGGAAGGATGGGGAGGCCGTTTACCTCGCGCAAATCGGTCTGGGCTGCCAGGAGATCCACGCGACCGGCCCGTCTCTCGACCTCCACCGCTACATCCCGCCGGATACCTACGGGCGGCTTCAAAAAATCCTCGGGAAGTATTCCGTCAACCGGCCTTGATCCCGGGCTGGACAGACCGGCCGATCCTGCTAACATTTTATGTGTTCTATGAAACAGACCCAACACGCATTCCGGTTCCTCTCCGCCCTCGTGCTGCTCGCTGTGGCCGCAGGTTGCGCCGCCGAGCTCAAGAGCAAAGAAAACATGGCGGTAGCCGCCGGATTCCAAGTCATCACCCCGGTCAAGCCGGATCAGGTCGCGCTCCTGCCGACCCTGCCCAAGGACAAGGTCACGCGCATCACCTACCATGAGAAAACCTACTACGTCCTGCCCGACGTGAAAAAAAACCAGGCCTATGTCGGCGGCGCCAAAGAGTATCAATCCTATAAGCAGCTTCGCCTCGCCAAACAAATCAGCAACCAAAACCTCGAGGCCGCACAGATGAACCAGATGGCCTCGGAGAACTGGGGCGGCTGGGGCGGTTGGGGCGGATACGGAGGACTCGGCTGGGGCGGAATGGGAATGGTCGGCTACGACCGGGTGGGCGCAGTCCGGCGCTGATCCGCGTCAACAGGGAACAAAACGGCTTCGGGACGCGCGGCCTTTTTTTCGCGCGGGCTCGGAGATTGGAGGGCGCATCTCCCTAAAGTCATAAAACAGGGGATCGCGCGTCTCACCCGTGTGGACACTGATTTTCGTCTCGAATGGGGCCATCCGTTTTCCTCGCCCTTTCATTTTCTCCGAGCGAGGTCAGGATGCCTGACAAGGGTCAATGGACGATGCTCACCGGAGTCCCGCCGGGAGCGTTCTGGAAAAACTTTTCCGCGGCGCCGTGCGGGAGGCGGATGCACCCGTGCGAGGCCGGGTAGCCCGGGAGGTAGCCGGCGTGCATGCCGACGGCGCCGGAGACGCGCAGGAAATACGGCATGGGCGCACCCTGGAACCTTGTGCCGGGCGGACGCCGGTCGCGGTTGACCCCGACGTTGCTCACGACGACATTCCCGGCCGCATCCACATAGTCGCCATAGAGGGTCGAGATGTGGGCGGCATTTTTTTCCAGCACGGAAAAATTTCCCGAGGGAGTGACGAACCCCTCGCGCCCGGTCGAAACCGGGGCGCGGCCGACCTCGACGCCGGCTTTGTAGAACCGGGCGGTCTGGTCGCCGAGATCGATGATGATCGAAGGAGCGCCGGAGACACCGTCGCCCCACCACGACCATTGCGGCGTGGGCAGGAGAGGCGCCGCGGCACGCATTTTCGGGCCGCCGCGGGTCGTGTAGTAAAAGATTTCCCCGTTCGGCCCGAGGTAGGCGGTCGAATAATCCGGATAGTTGCGCGGGGCGGGAGACCTTGACGCGCACGAGCAGAGGAGGAGGGAGACAAGGAGGAAGGCCGGGAAAATGTGCGGCCTGCGGCCCGGAGAGACGCCCATGCCCCATGGTTCATGTGCCCGCTCTCTGCTCATCGGCGCGGATCTTCAGGGTTCCGGCGGCTTCTCCGGCGGCGCATCCTCCTTGCGCCCGGCAAAGAATTTTTCGACGACGTAGAAGCTGGCGGGGATGAGGAAGATCGCGAGGAGGGTGGAGGCGAGCATTCCGCCGATGACGGTGGTGCCGAGGATCCGGCGGGAGACGGCTCCCGAGCCGGAGGCGACCGCGAGCGGGACGGTGCCGAGGATGAACGCGAACGCGGTCATGAGGATCGGCCGCAGGCGAAGCTTCGCACCGGCCAGCGCGGCCTCGAGCGCGGGCTTCCCTTTCTCGTATTCGTCCTTCGCAAACTCGACGATGAGGATTGCATTTTTTGCGGCGAGGCCGATGAGCATCACGAGTCCGATCTGGGCGTAGAGGTTGTTCTGCATCCCGCGAACCGTCAGGCCGGCGAACGCCCCGAAGACGGCGATCGGCGTCGTGAGCAGGACGCTGAACGGCAGCGACCAGCTCTCGTATTGCGCGGCAAGGATGAGGAAGACAAAGAGCAGCGAGAGCCCGAAGATCGCGGCCGGCGGCACCCCCTGCGCCGCCTGCTGCTCCTGAAACGACATGCCGAAATAATCGAAGCCCATGCCGGCGGGCATGTTCTGCGCGAAGACGTCCTCGAGCGCACGCATCGCCTGCGCGGTCGAATAGCCGGGCGCGACCCCCGCGTTGATCTGCGAGCAGCGGAACATGTTGTAGCGCATCGTGAACTCCGGCCCGAACGAATGCCTCTCGCGGATGAACGAGTTGACCGGCACCGCCTGGCCTTTGGTGTTCGTCACATAGAAAAGCCCGAGGTTGTCGATGGTCGTCCGGTATTCCCCCTCGGCCTGGATATAGACCTGCCACTGGAGGCCGAAGCGGTTGAAGTAGTTGACGAAGTATCCGCCGAGAAACGTCTGCACCGTCTGGTAGGCGTCGGTGAGGCTCACCCCCTGGATCATCGCCTGCGCCTCGTCCACATCAAGGTAGATCTGCGGAACATCCCAGAGCGAGGTCGTGAACAGCCCGGTGAGCTCCGGCCGCTCCTGCGCCTTCTCCATGAAGAGCTGCGTGTTCTTCGCGAGAAACTCCACGGACGCGCCGGTGCGGTCCTCGAGCATGAACGTGACCCCGCCCGCCGTGCCAATACCGGGGATCGCCGGCGGCGGAAACGCGAACGCGGCGGTCGGTTTCGCCAGTTGCACGAGCTCGCGGTTGATGTTCGCCTGGATCGCGTCCACCTGGAGTCCGGCGGCCGTGCGCTCGGCCCAGGGTTTCAGCGTGATGAAAAAGAATCCGGTGTATGTGCTCTGGACGGTGCTCAGCAGGTTGAAGCCGACGACCGAGGTCACTAATTCCACACCGGGCGTCTTGCGCAGGATCTCCTCGATCTCCGAGGAGGCGGCGTCGGTCTGCTGGAGCGAGGACGCGCGCGGAAGCTGCACGACCCCGAATAGATACCCCTGATCCTCCTCCGGAATAAATCCGGTCGGCATCCGCGCACCAAGGCCCAGCCCGGCCAGCGCCAGCAGCGCGATCAGCGCGAGGCTGATCACAAACTTCCGCATCAGCCCGCGGCACACCCCGACGTAGCCGTCGGTCGCCGCCCCGAAAACTTTGTTGAACCATCCGAAGAACGCGCCGAGCGGCCCGCGCGTCTCCTTTTTCGGGCGGAGCAAAAGCGCGCCGAGCGCCGGACTGAGCGAGAGTGCGTTGAACGCGGAGATGAGCACCGACACGGCCATCGTCACGGCGAACTGCTGATACATCGCCCCCGTGATCCCCGGGATGAACACCGTCGGAATGAACACCGCCGCCAGGATCAGCGCGATCGCGACCACCGGGCCGGAGACCTGCGCCATCGCTTTGATCGCCGCGTCCTTCGGCGACAGCCCGGCCTCAATATGGTGTTCGATCGCCTCGACCACGACGATCGCATCGTCCACAACGAGCCCGATCGCCAGCACCAGGCCGAAGAGCGATAGCGTGTTGATCGAGAATCCGAGCATCGGAAAAATCGCGAACGTCCCGATCAGCGAGACCGGCACCGCGATCAGCGGGATCAGCGTCGCGCGCCACCCCTGCAGGAAGATGAAGACCACCAGGATCACCAGCAGCATCGCCTCGAAAAGCGTCTTCACAATTTCCTTCATCCCCTCGGTCACCGCCAGCGTCGTGTCCAGAGCGACCGTGTATTGAAAATCGTCCGGAAACAATTTCGCCTGCTGCTCGAACAACGCTCGCACCTGCTTCATCGTGTCCACCGCATTCGATCCGGGGAGCTGGTAAACGCAGATGATCGCGGCGTTCTGGCCCTGGAACCGGCCGCGCAGGTTGTAGACCTGCGCGCCAAGGTTCACCTTCGCAACGTCCTTGATCCGCACGATCGAGCCGTCGGAATTCGCGCGGATCACGATGTTTTCGAAATCCTCCGCCTTCACGAGGCGCCCGGTCGTGTTCACCGTGAACGTGAAGACCTGCCCGTTCGGGACCGGCTCGGCGCCGATCTGCCCGGCCGGGTTCACGTTGTTCTGCGCGTTGACCGCGCGGATGACCTCCGGAACCGTGATGTTGAGCGTCGCGAGCCGGTCCGGCTGCACCCAGATCCGCATCGCGTATTGGCCGGCTCCGAAAATGCTCACGCTGCCGACCCCGTTCACGCGGGTCAGCGGGTCGTTGATGTTGATGTAGCCGTAGTTCGCAAGGAACGTCGGGTCGTAGGTCCCCTTCGGCGAATACAGCACGAAGACGCCCAGAGGCGACGAAAGCGCCTGCTGGACCGTGACCCCGAAGTTGCGCACGTCGGCGGGAATCTGCGGCGCGGCCTGCGTCTGCCGCATCTGCGCCAGGATCTGGTCGGTCGTCGGCACGGTGTTTGTGCCGAAGATGACGTTGAGTGTCATCATCCCGTTGTTCGCGTTGATCGAATACATGTATTCCATGCCCTCGACCCCGCTCATCTGCTGCTCGATCGGCGTCGCGACCGACTGCTCGACTGTCAGCGCGTCCGCGCCCACATACGTCGTCTGCACCTGGATCTGCGGCGGGACGATGTTCGGAAACTGCGAGACCGGCAGCCCGGCCATCGAGACCAGCCCGACAATCACCGTGATGATCGCAATGACCATCGCCACGATCGGACGGCGGATAAAAAAGTTCGACATGGGCTATTTGGCCGGCGTCGGCGCCTGGTCGGGTTGCGCGACAACTTTCATTCCGGGACGGGCTTTTTCGATCCCTCCCACCACAACCTTGTCGCCGGCTTTCACCGCGCCCTTGACCACCTGGAGCGGGCCCTGCACCGGGCCGAGATGAACCGGCACCGCCTTGACCGTGCTGTCGGGCTGCAGCACAGAGACAAAAAAATTCCCCTGCATCTCAACGGTCGCCGCCTGCGGCACAAGGATCGCTCCCGTAATTTTCTCCACCGGTGCGGTGACCCGCCCGAACAGCCCCGGACGCAGGACGCTCTTCGCATTCGGGAAAAGCGCGGTGATCTGGATCGTCCCGGTCGAGGTGCTCACCTGCCGGTTCACAAAATCGAATGTGCCCATCTCGGAATAGACCGAACCGTCGGCCAGCGTGAGCTTGATTCGCCCGACCGAAGCCTCCACTTTCCTCGATTGGAGACCGGCCAGCAGCTCGGCCGCCTGCAAATACTCGGCCTCGGTGATCGAAAAATTCATCTTCATCGGATCCACCTGCGAGAGCTGGGTGAGGATCGACGTCTTCCCTCCCGGGCCGACGAGGTCGCCAATCTGCGCCTGGGCGACGCCAGCGATCCCGTCGAACGCGGCCGAGATCGTGCAGTAATCGAGGTTCACCTGCGCCGCCTGCATCTGCGCCTGCGTGGCCGCCGCCGCCGCGAGCGCAGCCTGGGTGTCCTGATACGAGGTGTCGTATTCCTGCTGGCTGATGACCTTCGTTTTATAGAGCTGCGCCTGGCGCTCCAGCGTGATCTGCGCAAGCTGCGCCTGCGCGACCGACCGCGCGTAGTTCGCCTGCGCCTGCGCCAATGCAGCCTGGAACGGACGGGGATCAATCGTGAAAAGCAGGTCGCCCTTCTTCACCGCCGAGCCCTCCTTGTAGTTTTGCGTGAGAAGATACCCGGTGACCTGCGCCTGGATGTCGCTGTTCAGGAATCCGTCGAGCAGCCCGACCCACTCGCCCGTCGCCACCACATCCTGCTGCACCGCCGGCGTCACCGTCACGAAAACAGG
>Ga0194053_10001309_pt1 | contig 16168 bp, 4 predicted proteins | sample SepL228m_MetaG_FD_161684 | JGI IMG/M metagenome (GOLD analysis project Ga0194053, IMG submission 161684) | Anoxic zone freshwater microbial communities from boreal shield lake in IISD Experimental Lakes Area, Ontario, Canada - Sep2016-L227-8m | ecosystem: Environmental > Aquatic > Freshwater >... | reverse complement strand
GGATGCGTCCGTCGGAGTAGAGCAGTTTCGCGCCGACCACTCCCATTTGCGGGCGACGCGCGGCTTGCACCAGCGCTTCTAGCCAGCCCGCCTGCACCTCGGTGTCGTTGTTGAGGAACAACACGTACTGTCCCCGCGCTGCCTTGGCCCCTTGGTTGCATGCTTTCGCAAAACCCAGATTCTCCAAATTGCTTACGGTCCGCAGGCGCCCCGCCGCCGCCTCCGCTTTCAGAAAATCAGCGGTCCCGTCGGTGGAGCCGTTATTCACGACGATGATTTCGTGTGTGACGATCGTAATCGTGCTCGCGATCGATTCGAGACAGGCGCGTGTCAGCGGCAGATTGCTGAATACGGGAATGATAATGGAGACGACGGGCGTTTTACTTGCCTCGCCATCCGCCCCGACGACACTCGTCGGTGCAAACGGCTTCCCTGCTGAAGGATATGGCATTTTCGGCTCCCTTCTGTGCAATTCTGGACGTTTCGTCGGCGCGCGCTCTTGCTGATATTCCCCCATCAATTGCTCGATGGTTTCCATTACCTCCTGTGAACGAATGGTGCGCGCAAGCTGGACCCCGAGTTCGAGAAGTTTGCGTCCGCGCGCTTGGTCGAGCGTCAGAAAGGCGCGGGCGATATCGAGGATGGCCCTGAGAACCGTGACGGGGTTGTCGATCTTCTGCGCAGAGCCGAGTGCGTCAAGATAGAGATTGATAGCGCGGTCTCTCGCACCGGCGTCGGCGGCGGCACGCGCCACGATCAGTTGAGTGGCGAGTTGCAGGTCTAGTTGCAGGTCTTTGATGGTAGTGCGATAATGTTCCAGCACAGGCCGGAACAACCGTGCAGTAGCCGAATCGTCGGCGATATATCGGTTGACGGCTTGATCGCAGAGGATGGTGGCCTGTTCGTTCTGGCCCTTCCCGGAGAGCAAGTTAGCCCGGTAGAGCATCATGTGCGCGGCAGCCCGATCGTGTGCAGTGGAAGCGAATTGAGCCGCAGCGGATTTCGGTCTTGGGCCGCTGACCTGGAACGAACGATACAAAGCATCCCAGCGTTCCGAGCCGACGTCCACGCAGCGCGACCGGCGGACTTCGTCGTGTGCCTGGATGGCGATTGTGCGGCGCAGTTGATGATCACGCATGAACAACTCAATGGCTTCGACCCAGGCATCCGTGGTGTTGTCCACGAGCCAGCCGGTGCGCCCATGCTCAACCGAGTTCGTGAAGGGAGAAATGGTCGAGTAGATACCGGGAATGTAACAGATCGAATATTCAAGCCATTTGACATCGCTCTTGGCGTGGTTGAACGGATGGTCGAGAAGCGGCCCAACCGCAAGATCAATGCGGCTTTTGACCACGTCGCGCGCGTGCAGACGGAGATCGGGTTGCGATCCGCGCACGAGTTGCACGCCGGGCAAACCTTCCAAATCCTTCGGCAAATATCCCCAGAACTTGAAAACGATGCGGCCTGCGTGTTTGCGGACGAGTCGCACAATTGCCGGCTTGATGATGGCGAGGTCTTCGTCGTGCGTAGCCGTGCCGAACCAGCCGATGACAAACGGTTTAGAGGGTTTTTCCGGCGGCGGTTGCGCGCCGTCCCAGATATCCAAATTGAGGTAGTTGGGCAGGACGTGAATCTTGCCTTTGGCTTGCCCTTCGGCTTCCTCGAGGTAGCGCTTCAACGGTGCGGTGGTGACGGTGATGAAATCCGCTTCGCGCAACATCGCCAGCACGTCCGGCGTCATGGATTCACAGTGTTTGTGATGCGGATTTGATTCGGGAACATTGATGAGCAGGTCGTCCAACTCGAACACGATTGGCTTGCCGAGTTCGCGGATGGCGGCGACGACTGGGGCCGAGATGCGGCGCTCGCAAAACTCGCGCTGAAGGACGAACAGATCGCCCGCGAGCAGTTCTTCCAAGTTCACCTGCGGGGCGCTAACGGTACACCAACGCAAGCGCATGCGGCTCTGCCGTTCCAGTTGGCAAATGGGGCCAGACAATCGAACTAGGGCCACGGCGCAGTTCGGCGGCTCGTGTGAAAACACCGACACGTCGAGCGTTTGTTTCTTGCCGCGCAGGAATCGCATCGGCTGCGGGGTGATGAAGCCCGGCTCAAAATGGCGATCAGGGAAAAATCCCTGCCGCCGGAACAACTCAATCCAATACTCTGCCGGACGGATGTTGATGCGGGTCGGCTCACCGCAATCCGAGTCCGTCGAGAAAAAGACCACATGGTCGGTGTGCCTGCACGTTTCTTCGATTATGGCACGGACCTCCGCTTCCGGCATGTGCTCCAGTCCCCTCAGTGCCGCAGGCCAATTGCCGCTTTGCACCAGCGACTCGCACTCCCGGCGCAAGCTGCCCACGCGGTGGGCGCTCCGCGGCAGCGCACTCAAGAGCGATTGAAGGCGCGCCCAGACGCGCGGGGCCGAGACTTCGACGTCAAAATCTTCGCGAACGAGCTTCCCTGCCGCGCTACCTGTGCGCTGACGGAGTGACTCGTCTTCGATCAACTGAGCGAAACGTTCCGCCATCGCCGGCACGTCAAGGTAGGGCACGGTGAATCCGGCACCGCGCGCGGCAAACTCCTTCGCGCCACCGGAACCGTCGAAGCATACGAACGGTTTGTCGAGTGCTCCGGCCTCGAGCATCACCAGCGGGAACGCATCTCCACGCGACGGTAGGCAGAACAGGTCGCAGGCATTGAGCAGCGCATGAGGGTTTTCCTGCGCACCGACAAAGTGAACGAATTCGGTCAACCCCCTTTGCGCGCAATCTCGGCGCAAAGTGCGACCGAGATCGTCGTTCCGCAACAGGCCAATCCAGACAAAGTGGAGCGGCTTGCAACCAGCGAATTGCTGATGTAGCAACGCCGCGAGTTGCAGAAACAAATAGGGGCCTTTGCCCCAATCGACAGTGCCGCAGGCGGCAATCACGAGAGCATCGTCAGGCAAGTCGTAGCGCACCCGGACTTCTGAGCGCGAGCCCGAGGCGGTACGGAAGGCCAGTTCCGCGACCGCGACCATTCCGTGATGAACCGAGATCCGATCCACCGGAATCTGCCGTCGCTGCATCAGCCCATCGGCAACGGCTTGCGAGCAGGCGATGAAATGGCTCGTGTGGTTGCGAACCCTGTCGAAGTTTTCGCGGCCGAACCCCTCGATGGCACTATCCAACTCATGCACGTGAGTGACAATCGGGATGTCGCCGCAAGAGAGCGAATGGATGAGCGCACCGTTGGTGCAGGTGTTCGAGTAAATCAAATCCACGTCGGCGAGCCGGCTGCCGTCAGTGCCGAAGGTTTCGGGTATAAAGGTTTCGGCCAACGCGCGGAATTCAGCTTCCAGCGGACCGCCGCGGCCAAGCAGCACGCGGAACTGGAGCTCTGTTTTGGCCCGCAGCCAGCGCAGCAAATGCAGTAGGTAAATCGGTGCGCCTGTGCGTGAGGCTTCAGGGGAGACGAAGAGAATGCGGTCTGGGGTCGGGTTCATGCGGATAGTCGGTTGGATGGTTTGCGCGCCCTGGGCGCGGACTTCGGTGGTCTCAAGCACTGCCACGCGCGCCCAAACTTGCACGGCCGCCTCGTGCGAGGCCGCGTCATAAACCTTCGGATGGTTTAGCACGATGCGTGCGCGCAACTCGGCGTCGTGCTTCAAGGCGTTCGCCTCCATGCCGCCAGCCTTGATGCGGTAGCGGAAGAGCGGCTCGGCGAGCTTGCGCGCCTTGAATCCGCGCTCCGCCGCGCCAATCCAGAAGTCCCAGTCCTCGTAGCCCCCCCAGACCATGTCCGGGTTGTAGCCGCCCACGGTATCGAAGACCTCGCGGCGGTAGAGCGAGCAGTAGGCGATCTGGTTCTGTGTCGCCAGCTTACCCAGCGTGAACTCACCGGTCAGGCAGACACCGTCCACGCCGCCGAAACGCAGCATATCGGTGTAAATGATGTGCGTGTCCGGGTGCGCTTGGAGCAGGGCAACGGTCTTGGCTAGGAACTCCGGCGCGAGCATGTCGTCCGCGTCGAGCGGGAGAATGAACGCGCCCCGCGCCACCGCAATGCCGGCATTGCGCGCGGCCGCCGGTTGACCGGAGTTGGGCTGGTCAACCAGCCGAACGCGAAACCGTCCGCCGTGCTGCTGGATCAGTTGGTTCGCGACTTCAACCGTATTGTCCGGGCTGCCGTCGTTGACAATCACGATCTCGAAATCCTGGAACGTCTGGGCTAACACGCTCTCGACCGCTTCCGGCAGGAAGTGGGCGTACTTGTAGCAGGGAATAACTACAGAAACGAGCGGCCTCGTTGCCGGCACGACACCTACGGTCTGCCCTAGACGATGGGCCTTGCGCAGCGTGACCAATTCAGGCAGGCGCGGGTTTGAGAGCATCCCGGTCAATTCGTGGTACTGCTGCAGGAACCTCAGCACGGGCAGCATCTTTTCCGCTTGAGCAGCCAGCGCGCCGGCAGGTTCCGACGGGCCAGGCACTCTATTGGTGCGGTTCAGCACCCGGAGTATTTCATCCACAGGCGGGACGCTGGTCTTCAGGCGGTCCAGCGTTTCTCCGAGACGTTCAAAGTCATGACCGGGCGGCGCATCCGGCTGCACGATCATCAGGGTAATCGCCCCGTAACCGCGCACCTGGTGGGCGCGACAGAATCCTTCTGGCGTCATCTGGTGGAGATGCCACGCGACGCATCGTGGCTCGTAGAGCACGCGATAGCCGCGCTGGTACAGCCGGTATCCCAGCTCGATGTCCTCGGCCGCGGGACCGTCAAACCGCTCGTCAAAGATCCCCGACTCCGTCAGGGCCGTGCGCGGCAGTGAGATGTTGCAGGTGAAGAAGTGGTTGAAGTCGTAAGTCTTCCCACCCTGCATCCGGTTGTAGAGAAAGAGCAGATCCGAGTTTTCCAAGGCATGGCCGAAGGGCGTCGCGGTGAACTCCGCGGGAAACGTGAAGCGGCCCAGAACGGCAATTTTCTTGTCGTCGCGCTGCCGGTGGGCGTCCAAATGAAGCTGGAGAGCGTTCGGTTCCAAGATGGCATCGTCGTTAAGGATGAGCAGGTATTGGCCTCGCGCACGGCGAATCCCCAAGTTCCGGGCCGCTGCCGGGCCTCTGTTTTCTTGATGAAGGTACGTCAGCGAGAACGGCGCTTTGAACCCTCCGACCGCCTGACGCGAGTGGTCGGTGGAACCGTCATCGCATACGAACACCTCGACCCGGCTCAAGTCGAACTTCTGTGAGCGAAGGGCCTCCAGGCAACGCTGCAAAGTTGCGGCGCGATTGTAGGTCGGAACAATGACCGAGAAGAGAACCTCCTCTTTGGCCGAATCCGCCAGCGCCGAGGAAGCCGGGACTGAAGCCTCGCCACTCTCCCTCGTCACCAGGGTCCGAATGAAGCAGGTCGCATCACGCAACGCCTGCGGAAGCCGCAGATCGGGGACTCCGGACTCACCCCGGATCAAGTTCAGGAACGCGGGCAGCGTTTTCTCCCAGGTCAGGCACTGCTGCCAGTGGGCCTGCCCGAGGCGCCCGAGTTCGGCGCGTAGTTCCGGCCGGGCGAGTAGAAACCGAATGACCGCGGGGAACTCCTCCAGCGGAGCCACGATGCCGCCTGCTTCGTCGGGCGTAGCGTTGCAAGTGGGCGTGCTGATCCACGGTGTGCCATAGCTCATGGCCTGGAGAACCACAAGCGGACCCGCGCTTTCACCCTGCGAGGGTACCAGCAGCAGGTCGGCATCGCGGATGGCCGTCGCTGCTTCTTCGCGCGGCAATCCTCCCAGCACCCGCACCCGCGAATCGGCGGCTGCCAAACCCAGCACCTGCGCGTAGTAGTCCCCAAAGTGCCCGATGCGGTGGCCAATGACCGCCAGTTGCCAGTCGCCGGGTTGGGCCTTCAGGCACCGCAGGAGCGCGGCGTGGTTCTTCACGGGCCAGAGGTTTGCCACCATGACGAGGAGGGGGCGGGCCGAGTCGAATTGATGTCGCGTGCGAAAATCGCCAGCCGCTGCGTCCCGCGTGGTGGCGTGAGGCACAAACACTGGGGCTAATCCCGTCGCACGCATGAACTGCACATCATGGCCGTTTTCCGTCACTGCCACGGCCTGCCGGGCGCTCCGGAGGATCGCCTGGACTTCTCCGACCTTCCGCTGGGCATTCCAATCAGCCAGGTTCATCGCGTTGATACTGGGAAGGAGCACGATCCTCGGGTGCGCGTCGCGCAGCTCTCTCACAGTAGTACCGAGCCAGTTGTCTGGCTGGGTTAACGCGAGCACGGCATCGAAAGCACCTTTCGTAAGCAGCATCCGAAACGCCTGCATGGATTGCGGCGTCAGCCCGAATCCACTAACATCGACGCAGGTGAACGAGTGGATGCGGATGCCATGACGTTCCGCGTTTCGGCGCTCCGGGAGTTGGCGACAGGCTATCTCCACATCACAGCCAGCATCGCGCAAATGAACCGCCAAGTCCTCGACGTAAAGTTCCACGCCTCCGACCGACGGCCAGAAGTAATCGCAGGCCAGCAGCACGCGCGAAGTGTTCTTGCGGATACTCACTTCCGGCTTGGCGTCTCCGCCCCACGGTTGCTCGCAGGAGTGCCAAGCGGTGGGTGGCCGCTTGCCCCAGGCCTTCGGCCAATGCTGATCGCGGGCCATCTCGGACTCGCGCCAACTCAAGGATCCGTCCGACAGTGACACACTTTCCTGGTTCTCCAGGTAGATACCCACAACTTCCGGCAGGTGTTTCATCCCGCAGCCGGCGGCGGCCAAACGAAGCCAGAACTCGTAGTCTCCGGCGGAGCGGTATTCAGGATTGAATGCACCGTGCCGGTCATGCACCGATCGCCGCCACATCGGATGCGGCCCCATGCTGCAGATGTCGAACAATTGCCGAAGATCGAACTCCGGCCAACGGAAAACGCCCTTGGCATCGGGCTTCTCCCAGGTCGCTTCCGGGCTCCTGGTGACCAAACTGTCGCCATAGACAACGTCGATCTCCGGCTGCTGCTCCAACGCCTGCGCCAGCCGTTCCAGGCCATCGGGCCGGTGCCGGTCGTCGGTGTTCGCATTGGTAAGATATCGTCCCCGGGCAGCCTGGATGCCACGGTTCCACGCGGCATAGACCGTCTCGCGCTGCTCGGTGCGCAGGTAAACGATGTTCAGGTATCGGCGCTGGAATTCCTCGACAATGGCTCGCTCGTTCTGCGGTGAACCAGTGTCCACCACAACGATTTCGAGTTGCCCGCGGCCAAATAGCGTCTGGGCAACCAGGTCTTCGAGGCAACCCCGAATGAAGCGCTCCGAGCCATACGTGGACACGATCGCTGAAACGAGCGGGGGCGCCTCGGTGTGGACACTCTCCAGGGGTTCCAATGCGGGCGTAGCTTGTGGTGGCATGGCGGCCGTGGTAGGGGAAAGCTTCCGCTTCACCGCCGACAGATTCTCCGCCGCAAGGGTGTGACCGGGCGCCAGCTTCAGCACCTGCTCATAAACCAGTCGCGCGGTATCGAGGTCGCCCGATTTAAAGAGGCAAACTCCCAGGCACAGCAACACGTCGATATCGTCGGGGGTTTGTTCGAGAATCTGGTGGTAGCACCGTGCGGCATCTACGAAGAGACCCTGCATTAGTTCGAGATTGCCCAGGAGCTTGAGGGCTTCGGGGTCTCTTGGCGCGATTTGCATCGCGCGGCCCAGCGCATGTTCAAACTCCTCGATCCTATCGAGAGCCAGCGCTGCGGCGGCAAGCTTGACCCAAGCTGGCACATGGCCGGGATTCAAGGTGGTGGCTTTCACGAACTCCCAGCGGGCCGCCCGGGCTCCACCCAGTTGCAGGTTCAAATTGCCCAGTGCGACAAGCAGATTCACGCAGGCTGGTGTATGATCGAGGGCTTTGGCCAGGGCATCGCGTGCCGCTGCCAGGTTACCCTGTTGCTGGAGCCGCTCGGCCTCCTGCACGAAGGCCGTTGCCTTGATCGTGGGATCCTCCGCGGCTGCGACAGAAAGCGTAGCGCCCGGCAGCTCGGGAACTCGGGTGCCGGACCAGTCGAGATCCCAGATGTCCAGGTCCTGGAAGTGCTTCTTGCCAAATTGCTTGAACCATTCGCGGACCTGCTGTTCGCGCCACCATTCAGGCTCGTTGAACTTAGCGGCATCGAAGAACGGATACCCGCTGAGCCACTCCGGCGGAGCGCTACACAGGCCAAGGCCCTTCTCATCCTTGCTCGGGGCGTAGCGTTCGTTGATGGCGGAAGCTAGCTTGGCCGCGTCCCGCACGCGCTCCAGACAGCGGTACCAGGCCTGTTTCACAAGCAGGTTGCGCCAATTGACAAACTGGAAATGCATCAGCCCGTGCACGTAACCCGATAATCGGTAGCACTGGCCGGTGAGATTGGCGGGCACGCGCGGCGTGTGCACGAATTCTGAACTGTGCGCGCATTTGCCATCGTCGCAAAAGATCACTCCCTTGTAATTCCAGGTCCAGACAGAGTTGTCGCGCCGGTATTGGTGAACATCCCGCCAGAGCTGGATCCAGTTCACTGCGATCTGATCCCCCGGCAGCAGGGAGAGAATGAGACGGCGGAGAAAACCATTCTCGGCGCAATTGGAGGTGAACGCTTCGTCGGCATCAATTGCCACGAAGTGAGTGCCGCCGATTTCGCGGCCTGCGTTGAGCAGGAGATTGCGGTCTCCGGGTTCGTCCAAGTGCCAGCGGTCCTTGCGAACGATGCGTTCGACGCGGCACTCGCCGGCCAGCGCTTCGACCACCTCAACCGATTTGTCCTCGGAGCAATCGTCGAGATAGACGATGGCGTCGGTGTACTTCGCCAGTGCGCGCAGGCAGAAGGGCAAGCGAGGCGCTTCGTTTCGCCCCACCACAAGGCCGACGATCTTCGGGCTGCTGGGCCGGGCGGGCAGTGCAACTTCCGGCTTTTGGTAGCTGGCATTGTTGCCCAGGCGGCTGACTTGTATGTTCAACTTCGCGCACGCTTGGTCCACGCCTTCCTGGACGCTGGGACACCAATAATAATCATCCCACAACAGCAACCCACCGGGTTTGAGCACGCGGAAAGCCTCCAGGCTGTCGCCAAACACGCCCGCGGCGCTGTGATCGCCATCGACATAAACCAGATCGAACGAGGCGTCCGGTTGGGTCTTGAGCACCTCGTGCGAATGCCCGCGCACCACCTGGACCTGCCCTGCTTTTCCGGTCGCGGCAATATTCCGCTGAAATGTGCGGTGTATCTGGTCCATGTCGGTGTTGCACTCGCCATTGCCGGTGCCCGGGAGCCATAGATCGATGCAGGTGAGCGCCGATTGCGGGTCGCCCATCAGGTGAGTCAGTAACCAACAGGTGCTGCGCCCCTCGAATGAGCCCACCTCCAGGATGTTGAGCGGGCTGCGTTGGGCCGCCCAGGGGATCAGCAAATTGCGCCAGTAGGTTTCATGTGTTTCGAACCAGTTGTTGGAGAACATGAACGGGCCAGAGTGGTTCGACTCGGCGGCTTGCTCGGGGTTTGACCGCAATTGCTGACGGAGCGCCTCGGCGGGAGAAAAGCCGGGCACCAGTCGGAGCAACTGGTCCAGCACCTCGATGGCAGCGTCCTTGTGGCCGGCGCCAATGAGCGCATGGGCCAGGTACCATTGGAGGCGCCACTGGCTGAAGCCGAGTTGGGCGGTGGCGACAAGCTGTTTGCCAGCTTCGAGGAACTTCTTCTCGTTCATCAAGAGCAGCGCGTTCCAAAACCGGTAATGCAAACCCAGCCCGCATTGCTCGACGTCGGCCCGTTGAGATGACAAAGCCCGGATTAACTCACGCTCCTCGCCTTCCGCATTGCCCAGCACTTTCTCCGCTTCGAAAATCTCGTCGAGGGAGAGATTATCGCCATCAAACAGCCGGCTCAGGGTGAGCGCCATGACCACGGGCGACGGCGTGAGTTGGGCGCTGGCCGGGCAGGCCAGGGCCGCATCGCCCAGCACGAGGAATTGATAGCCGCCGTCAAGCGCCAACACGGCCCGGTGGATTTCGTTAAGCTCCGGATAGCCGTAAAGTGAGGAGGAGGCATCCACCGGCTGCGTGGGTCTCCCAAAGAGCCGTAAATCGTCAATCAGGATGACGGCGTCGGTTATCCCACTTTCCTTGATGGCCCGCAGTTCTTCGAGGATGGGTGTGTTGACCTTGCCTCGGGCGGTCCGGCCAGTGCTCCAGTGGCCGTCGAGCCAGAACAATACCGGCCCCGAAATCTGCTTCAGAATTTGCGGCAGCAGCTCGGAGGAGTCGCCTTGATAAACCCGCACGTTCTTTCGCGGGGCCAGCCGCGCGCTCGCCTGTACAGCAAGCTCGGGCGAAAGCTCGATCGTATGGACTTCCTCGAAGATCTCGGAGGCTGCTTCCGCTGTCCCGCCCAAGTAGGTGCCGGTTTCAACAAAGGCACGAACCCCGAAGCGCCGCGCCAGGTCACGGAGGAATTCCCCGCGCAGAGAGTTTTCGCTGGAGATGACTCGCGGCAACGCCAGCACCGAGTTTCGGGCGGGCGAAACCACGGCAGCGGCAGTGGTGCACTGGACGGACGTGGTCCCGGCCGCTTTGCGCAAGAGATAACCATCGTGGCCGCCAATTCCCCGGGAGCGGCAGAGCCAAATAACGGCCTTATCTTTTGCCGGCTCAGAGCAGTTTTCCCAGACAATTAGCGGTTGCGGCTCAAGCAACTGGATCTGCTTTGCCACGATCAACAGGGACACGAGCGATTGGTCGTGACGATTATCCATGCAATCGACCGAGGGGCGCAGCAGCCGCTCATCGGCAGCCATCTTCAGTGCGGTGTCAATCAGGTCTGATTTCGTCCGCCCCCGGGCAGCGTATCCTTGCACGGTGGCGAGAAGCTGCATCGTTGTGTCGGTTTGTTTGATAAGCCCCAGGCTCTGGTAAACTTCGGCGGTGGTCCAATCCCTGTTAAGGTGGCCGCCAGCATGCCAAAGGGCGTGTCCTTGTTTTGCAATGAGGTCGAAAATGGGCGCCGGATCATTCTGGAGCTGAACGCCCGAATCGCAGTACAGGAAGGAGCCCGCAGTCTCGTTCTCGGCGCAGTCTTTGATCGCCCACAATTTCCAGGTCCACCAGGTAAGCGCATGAGGGTAGAAGGCCGGTACCGGTTTGAGTTTTACCGCAGCAAGTTGAGCAAGAAAGGCCTGCTGCTCCGTGGTCAAGCCCAGGTCGTACACGACAATCTTCGACAGGCGCGAAATGGCCTGCCGATGGATGCTGCCGATCAGATTCACCAATTGCGGGAAGTATTCGGCGGACGCGGCGGTGGCAAAGACCCATTCGGCCGCTCGCGGAGCATCACTTTGGACCGGCAGGTTTCCAATGGCCGGCAGTGGGGAGTTGTTCGGCGGATGAATCTGTTCCTTAAAGGACTCGATCTTTAGGTGGACCGCTTCATCCGGCACTGGAAAGGACTTGAGAAACTCTCGTGCCTGGCTGGGAAGCCCGCGCCGCAGATACGCTTTGGCCAGCGCCAAACGAACGCTCCAGTGGTCGGTGCCGCCATTGAGTTGTTTCAGGAGAAACATTATCGCCTCTTCGGGCGGAAGTTTCTCTGTGTTGCGGGCCATTGATTTCACCGACGCTTCGGTTTTCTGCGCCCACCAGACAGTCTCGTAAACCGGCTGCGCGATCAGACCATAAAGGGGCAGACACTCGCGGACCGCTTGCTCGACCCCGGGCAAGTCAGGGTGGCCATAATCGTGGCCCGATAGAATGCCGCCGATCCGAATGCGGGAGTACCAGTTATGAATATCTTCGCGGGCGCTTTCGTAGGAGTGATCGGCGTCGATGTAGACGAAGTCCACCGGGGCTTTGATCAGTGCCAGTGCTTCCGTAGTGGTGGCGCGCACCATGGTGCCGCGACCGAAAGCATCCACGGTCCGTTTGACCGATTGGAAGCGGTTTTCCCATTCCGCGTTGGACACATCATCGTAGCCATTCCCCGGCCGCAAGCTGCGATAGGCATCGACGCAGTAGAGCTGGAGGTCTGGGCAGGCTTCCAGCAGATGGCGGGAGTGAAAGCCGCTGAGCACCCCCAACTCCACCCCGGTTTTCAAGCCCAACCGGCGCGTCAGATTCTCCAGGACCATAAAATGGATGTGGAAATCATATCCCACTTGGATCAATTCATCCTGAACTCGAGTGTAGGTCCACGCGGCTCCGGGATACGATTGGACGGCCTGCCGCATACGCTTCGCCGGTTCCATGGTCGGAGAGGCTTGAATCAACTTTTCGAGTGCTTCCAGACACCGCCGGTCGTCACCGGCGCGCTTGCTTTCTGTGGCTGACTGCCAGAGCTCGGCCGTATAGGTGTCGGCCCTCACTATTGGCACTTCCAGAGATTGCAAACGAACCACACAATTTGACCGGTTGGCTTCCGTTGTCTCATCCCTGTCGTTGAATCCGGGCGCAGGGCCTACTCCTACGGTCGGCACAAAGTCTCCGCGTTCCGCAGGAGTCGCTCGTGAATCCATGCTGCTGAGCCTACGAGGTTGCGCGCTGCGTCGTTCCGCCTGGATCTCAGCCTTAACCTGGGCCGCTTCCTCATCGGCCGGATCAATGCCCAGGGCACGATCGGCTGCCGCCTCCGCCTCGGCCGGGTCAGCCTGCTGCATATAGCAGCGCGCCAGCCCGGACAAGGCGGCGGAGCAACGCGGGTCAACCTCAATAGCAGCGGCGAAGTCGCCCCGTGCGCTTTCGGTGTCTTTGAGGAACAGCGCCAGGCGGCCCCGGTGGATCAAAACGTCCGCTCGATTGGGTGCCATGCTAACAGCCCGGGACAGCGCCTGCCTAGCGGCGGGGTAGTCCTGGCGGTTCAAGCATTCGTCGCAAAAGGCCAAGGTGTGGCTCAGGAGATCCTGTGCCGGCGATGTGGTTGGAGTATTCATTTTAGAAAACGCGGTTCAACCACAGATGGACACAGACGACTCGCTGGCGGCCATGATTTGCAGGGCTTCCGACGCGATCGCATTGGAAGGTTCCAGGGCGATGACCCGCTCGAAGCGGATGACAGAGGCAAGCAGGGCCGCCGGGTCTGGGGTTGGCTTGGGAGGGGCGGCGGGGGAAAGCTCGCAGGAATTCATAGGGGCAGGTGTTTTCAAACTCACATTCTTTCGGCGTGGTTAGATTTATGGCTGCACGAGATGAACAGGGAAGGTGGGAAGACGGGAAGGAGATGAGGCAGTGATCCCGTTTGCGCCGACTGCCGTCGGCGGCTACTTTGGACGAGGTTTACGCTATTCATGCTGTTGGCTGCTTAGCAATGGGTGTGCCGACACGGCAGAAGGCGGGGAAAGGCTTGGGAACGTGGTAATTATGACCCTCGACATCCTCCGCAGACGGCTTCCGACCGGAAAACGCGCCGGCTGCCCGGCAAGATTTGCCATCGGTGGCAGGCAGGATTTGCCTACCACCCCAGGTTAACACCACCATGGGGCGACAGAACGGGGTACAGCCGATAATTCACCGCGAAATACACGAACCACACGAAAAACGAACCCCTTACTGAGGAGTCCGGAGGATGGAAGACAATGAAATAGCCGCGAAAAGGCACAAGAAGCGCAAAACATACTGCACAGTTATGCGCCTTTTGCGTCTTTTCGCGGCTATTCTAGCTCCCTTTGTCGCCTATGATGCACCTTATCAGTACAATGCAATGAGTCTTCACCTGCGGGGGGAACGCCCCAGCGTTGTTTTCAGCCTGTCATTTCGTGCATTTCGTGTATTTCGTGGTTTCAACTGCTGTTTTTGGGCTAATCATTTCCGCCAGGCAAAGCTCTACAATCAAAGCCGCCGGGTTGACTGGGCTGGGTAACGTGGCGAGCTTGAGGACGCCAAGTGTCAAGGGCGACTTTCAAGGTAGGGCTTGGCGCGGCGCAGCGCGAGGGAACGGCGCTTCCGCTCGACGCAAGCCACCGCGTAGCAATTATGGACAAGATGGGGACGCCATGTGATCTATCTTTTCTTTGCGGTTAACCCTGGAAAAAGCAGTTTAACCACGGATGGGCACGGATGGGCACGGATGGACAGAGTTTCTTGCCGCCGACATGATTCACCCGGACGGTGAGCCTCGCAAAGAGTGTTTTCATCCGTGTTTATCAGGTCTTATCCGTGGTTCAATTCTGTGGCTGTTCAGGTGTGGGTTAGACCTCCGGTCTGACGGTTCACGGAGCCTCGGGCTCCGTGGTCTTGGGTAGGGAGAAACTCCGGGCTAGAGGCCCGGTTCAGCCGCCGAATGGCGACGCGTGGTGCTTGGTTGAAATGAGAATAGGCTAGCCATGGAGGGCCTGGGATGCCTGCGTTGCGCCTCGATTGCGTTGACATCTGCTCCGTTTGCTGCAATAGTCATCACATTTACGAGCATCGGGCGACCCCGCGTCCGTTGAACATTCAGAATTGCCGTGGCGAGGCCAAGCCCTACCAAATCCGGCAGTTCCTGCGGGACGTCGAACAGTTTCAACTGACCCTGAAAGACTGAGCTTATGAGGCCGCTCAGCGCAGTGTGCCGGCGCGGTTCTGGACTCCAATAGTTGGTGTTGTCCACGGCTCTAGCGATGGGGCACGGACTTTGCCCTGACTTGATCCGCCGGACAGACTCATGGGGAACCAAAACAGAATCAGGGCTGGCTGACCACCAAAGGCGGGGCCGTATGAATCTTCCCCTTATGATTCTGTCTCGCCATGAGTAGGCATCCCCGCCACCAGTCCAACTTAACCCTGGAAAAAGCAGTTTAACCACGGATGGGCACGGATGAACACGGATTCACAGAGTTTCTTGCTGCCGACATGATTCACCCGGAGGGTGAGGCTCGCAAAGAGTGTTTTCATCCGTGTTTATCAGGCCCTTATCCGTGGTTCCTGAACTGCCGGATTTAGAATAATTCACGACGAAACAAACGAAATACGCGAAAAACAGACTTCCCCACAGTTAGAGAAAGCAGTCAACAGCCGTAAAAGCGCACAAAGAACCCCAAGAACGGGAGCTATGCCGTCTCGGTTTCTGGGGTTACAGCGATGCCTGATTTCGCGCTCGATCACCACTTCACTGTAGTCTATAGTTCACAGGAATCAACGGGAATTTGTTTGGTTGGGAATTTTAGCGTGTTTAGCGTGTTTAGCGGGCACCCCCACGTTCTACTTTCTTCTTTCCGATTGAGTAATCAGAAACTACGTTCAACTGCATTAAGACGATTGAACTGCTGACGGTAAACCCGAGTGTGGACGAACTTCTGGACCTTGCCCGTAAAGAATCTGGCTTGCGGCTGACCCGATCCGGCAAATCCATAGCCGAAATCATTCCCCTGATGCAGCAACCTCAACAACGGATAGCCCCCCTGCACCAGGGCGCGTGGGCCGTCAGGGAGGAAAGAGCAACGAAACCCAGGCGCTGCAAGGCACGGGCAGCCTCAACGCCGCTGACATCGCGTGGAATCCTCACGCAACCGCAAGAACTGGATCCTGGGAGAAATGCAGCCGCACGCGTTTGGGACGTTTTCCCGCATCGAAGTAACCGTCCACCGCATCAGTGATCATCGCGTCCAACTCGGCGAAGGAGTCGCCTTGCGTGGTAATACCCCCACCACCACGCGGGGCATCCCACCGTGCGACGTAACCACCGGTCTCGGGGCAAGGTTCGACCAGGAAGATGATTTCAGCGATCACACTCATGAGTGAAAACTAACCGCAACACGAAATAGCGTCAATGAGTTCTAAAACCTGCCTCGGGGAGCGAATTGGCCCGGAGTGTAGCGCAGTTGCCGCAACTCGCAACCCCACATCGGCACGCGACACTTTCACCCCTTGATATTCCTCGATCAGCGCGGACGAAGCCCAGACTCTAATCCTAAGAACGGCGTTTCAAACCACGAAATACACGAAACACACGAAAAATGAACCACTTGCAATGCAATGAGTGTTCATCCTGCGGGTGAACGCCCCAGCGTTGTTATCAGCCTGTCATTTCGTGTGTTTCGTGTATTTCGTGGTTTCAACTGCTGTTTTCAGGTTCTGGCAGCCTGTTCCCAGTTCGGCCTTATCCGTGTTCTCCGTGCAATCCGTGGCTTATGGCCTTCCAAAGTTCGTCGTCGCCTGCGGACAACTTCCACGCTTGCAAAAGGGGGAGCTATGCCGGCTCG